>Ga0210409_10004229_pt1 | contig 15600 bp, 11 predicted proteins | sample IncBWH17MmetaG_FD_161649 | JGI IMG/M metagenome (GOLD analysis project Ga0210409, IMG submission 161649) | Forest soil microbial communities from Barre Woods Harvard Forest LTER site, Petersham, Massachusetts, United States - Inc-BW-H-17-M | ecosystem: Environmental > Terrestrial > Soil >...
TGAGGGGCTCTCCGGTGTGAAGTTGAAATCTCCGCCGACCAGATCGGCAATCTGATTGTCCTCCGCAGCCTGCACCCACGAAACCAACTCGCGGACTTGCGACCGCCGGATCTCGGGGGAGCCGCCCTCCTGCAGATGCACGTTCCAAACATTGAGCACCTGCCTCCCCGGCAACTGGACGGTAACTTTGAGCGCGCCTTTGGTCACGAACCGGTCCGGAAAAGCGGCGCGAGCAAAGGCGTGGAACTCTCCGCCAATGATGGGCCACTTGGACAGTGTCACCAAACCGCTCTGCTGAAAGAACGTGTGCTGCCCGGCAGCCCGCGCTATCGCCCAACGGCCATTGGCGGGCGCCGCCTTCCGGGCTTTGGCGGTCCAGGCCTCCTGAAGCATTATAATATCCGGATCCAGCCGCTCCAACTCGCGAGCGATCCGCGGATAACGTCCGGGTCGCGCCCCAGTCATCCAGGATGGCAGGCCCCAAATGTTGTACGTCACTAGCGTCAGGCTGAGACCCTTCTCCAAGCTGCTTGCGGGCTCCGCCATCACCTGGTGCTCGACCAGCACATGGGCAGGGCGGTGGCTGGCACAGCCGCCGCTTCCAAGCAGCAAGGCCAAGCCTGCCAACGGGCACGCCAACCGTGCCAACTTCCCAAGGACATGGCGGAGCGGCTGCTGTAAAAGCTTCTGCGCTGAGTTGTTCATGATTCAAATCAGGATGGGCCTTGCTTTGCCCATGATTGCGCTGTGCCCCCTCCAGCCTAGGTTGTGCCACTGCTCGCTTGCCTGAGACAAATTCGCAAACCCTGCTTAAAAGAGCGGTCGCCGCAAAATTCGCAACCGCCTTGTCACCAACGATATCGTGGATTATTCCGAGTGAACCAGGATCGCTGGTGCCGACAGGGACGAAGGTTTCCCGGCGCCGTCCCGGGTTCGTTCAGCGTGCAGAATGCACGTTCCAGTGGATGATTCTTGTGCAACTTGCACGATCTTTAGGTTCCTCGCCTCTGCCCCCAAAACCGGTCAAAAGGACTTCCCCATGCCTTCGACCAATCCCCGTCCCATTCTTAAAAACCCTGGAAGCCACCAACCGCTGGCGATTTCGGGGCCAGTCAAACTTGCGGCAGGTTGGGTTGAGAGCTGCCTCTCCCGCGAAGTGCTTCAGAGAATGACGAGAGTTTCTTCGGCGGAATCCGAGCTATGGGCGAACCCCTTTTCTGGCTGACGATCCTCCGTCACCGTCAACGCCCGCCGGATTTCAAACTGATAACGTTTTGCTGAGCGACCGCCGCTGGCAACAACAAACCGTCGGAACCTCCATGCGCCATTGCGAGGAGGGACGCTGCCGCGGTTCGTCTCCAGCAAATTGTTGGGCGACGTTCGTGGAATTCGGCAGTGCTCGTTCATCGTTCAGCGTCGGAAAACAACGTCTCCGAGGTACAGCCCGGCATAAGCGTTGTCGTTTTTGTCGTGGTTGTCCAAGTCGTAAATTGTGACGTGTAGCAGCCCAGGACGAAGCAGGGTAAAGGTAATGTCGAACTCTGTGCTTCCGTCCCGGAGCGGTTTGGAGAGCAACGAGCCCGCAGCGGCGACGATCGCGGCGGAGCCGGCTTCGGCGGTGTTTCCCAGACAGAGGGTGGCGTTCTTGAGGGTCTGCTGGTAGCAGGTGCCTACGATACGATAGGTCCCGCCGGTCTGGAATTTTGGTGCGGTTCCGGTGACGGACTTAATCTTGATAGAGTCGTCTGAGTGGAATGCCCTCTTGATTTCCGGGGTGACGGTGAGCTTGTGTTGTAGCGCCGCCGTCTCCGGCGCGGCGTGCACGATGCTGACCGCGAAGGCGGCCACGAGGCAGGTGATGATGCGTGTTTTCATGTGCGTGTTTGGTTTATTGGTTTGCGGATTCGAGAAAACGCGTCCGAGTCGCCTGAGTCGCCCATCAATGATTCTACAAAGCGGGGTTTGGTGTGTGGTCTGTTGAGCGGGAACTGGTGCTTTTCACCTCAACCCTTTTCATACAAAGAGCTTAGGCCCATTGCTCGCTCAACGTCAACCTCGAAATACCTTCTCACCTCTTTTTTCTGGAGTTCGGGTTCCCGAACCGTGAAAAGGGTTCATAACTATTGACACTTTTCAATCTCCTTTCGCTTTTGCACCAGGCAGTTGGACACGTAAGTCCATGTTCCCATCTCAAGCCGCTGCGCGATCCATTTCAACGTCATCGTGCTCTCCTGCCGCAGCCGCCACGCCATCTTCACCTTCTCCGGGTCCCCCATGCGCCGCCGCGCCAACCCGGCCTCGCTCCAGTGCCGCCGGCGCAGCTTCGCCTCCACCAACCGCTCGGCGTGCACCGCGTCGGCTTCCCGCCACTCCGCTCCGTAATGGTCCTTCCAGCGCTCATGCATCTGCGCAAGCAATTCCTCCCGGAACCCCTCACTGCCCAAACACCAGCCCCGCTCCACGGCTTTCCAATCCCTCTTGCGGGTCTCCTGGCCGCGTCGCTGTTCCATCATCAGCGCAAAATGCTTCCGCCCCGCGGGACCTCCCCCTCGGAACTCTTCAAAGAATGCCGGAGGATGCTCGCTGACGATAACAGCCCGAACACGCAGCAAAGCGTTGCGTGGTTGAATACATTTGCTCAGAGAGTTGGGATCGAGTCAACCACGGGGTGTTCCGATGATCAGTTGTTTGAACACGTGTAACACCCAAAATTCGTCCGCGGCGGGAAAAAAGAACTACCCAATCCACCCCCTCACTCTTTCCACTTTCCACCCTCTCAGCTTTTCCCGGTGTCACACCCCGGCACAGCCTCGTCACGCCCTTTGTCACACCCTTGTCACACCCAAACTTCGCCCCCGGCGCAGAAAATAAAATTTAGCCTTTATCCATCAGCCTTCGGCCTTTAATAACTCCCGATAGCTCCCGCCAACCTCTGTCCGTAGCGGCACCTATCGGCACCTATCGGCACCTACCGGCAGCTATCGGCACCAAAATTGAACTTCCGCGCGGATTACCACCGCTTTGTGCCTTTGCGTACCTCTCATGTGGCCATTCCGTCCTCATCCGTGCCATCGCCCCCGTTCCTACGCCGAGCCTCGCCGCCGCCCGCCCCCCCGGTGCGTGGTCCCGTGGTCCCGTGGTCCCATAGTCCCGCTTCCCCGCGGTCCCGTCTTCACCTTCTCCGGGTCCGCCATGCGCCGCCGCGCCAAGTCTGCCTCGCTCCAGTGCCACCGGCGCAGCTCCGCCTGCGCCGCTGGTTGATGGTTACCGGTGGGTACAATTGCCTTCAACGGTGAGTCTCTGGTATGGCAGTTGGTATACAATCGCGGCGCAGACGGACGGTGTGGACGTGTGGGGAGATCTGATCAACAACAACAGTTCGACCGAGATCACCTGAGACTCCGAATACGTCGGCGGCGAAGCTGGGTGGAGCCGGGCGGGGCACTCCGACACGTCGGCCAGTTGGCCAAATCCGCCGCCGAACCAGGTTGCAACCCAGGATTCCAGCTTTCCCGTGCCGAACATGGCGTATAATCTGGTGGTGCCTGAGCCGTCGAGTTTGGGTCTGTTGGGGTTGGGGATGGCCGTTCTTGTGGGCTTGGCGAGGAGACGCGGCAATTGAGTCGTGGTTTTTCAGAAAGGCCGCCACGCGAAGTGGCGGCTTTGTTTTGCCGGTACGGCGCCAGGCAAAGCACGGGACAGTTTTCAGACACATCGTCGAAGTGTTTTCTTTGACCTTTGCGAGTGGGCCTGGTTACCCTCGGTGTCGGCCAGTCGCAGTACCAATAAAACCGGACCAATGAAATGGCGAGGAAAACGAGAGGGATTTCCTGGCCAGAGGCTCGTGGTGGTGCCGCGGCCGATTGTTGCCGCCGCTTTGCAGCAGCGGTTGCTCATGCATCTCTTGCCCACTGATGCGGGATATTACCCCAAAGCCAGGAGGCACACCTGCGTGCGGGAAAAAGGGTGTCCGGAGGTGATTTTTATCTACTGTGCCGAGGGCCAAGGCTGGTGCGAAATGGCGGGGCGGCGGCATGAAGTAATGGAGAACCAATTGCTGGTGGTCCCGGCGCTTACGCCTCATGTCTATGGGGCGGCGAAGAAGAATCCCTGGACGATTCACTGGTTCCATGCCGTCGGCAGCAATGTGCCGGCCTACCTGGCCAAACTGGAGGTGACGAGCGAGAAGCCGGTTGCGCCGCTGGCGGGAGATGTGCAGCTCCTGGCCCTGTTTGAGGACGTTCTAGAAGGGCTTGAGCACGGTTTCACCATGACCCACTTGATCTACGCGGCCCACTCCCTGGCGCACCTGATGGGGCTGATCTTGCGCCGCAGGGCCGAGTTTTCGCACGCAGAGGCCAACGCCGGGGAGCGGGTGGCCAGGAGTATTGACTTCATGAAGGGGCACTTAAATGAACCTCTGCGGATACCGGCACTGGCTGCCATCGTGAACCTGTCGCGCTCTCACTACACAACCTTATTCCGGCGAGTCACGGGCTACGCGCCGCTGAGCTATTTGAACCATCTGCGCATGCAGCGCGCGGTGCAGCTTCTCAACACCACGAATCTCTCGATCAAGGAAATCAGCGATCACCTGGGCTTTTCCGACCAGTTTTATTTCTCGCGCGCCTTCCACAAAATGCACGCTCATTCCCCCTCGGAACACCGGGCCCGTTACAACGCCTAGCCCGTCGAAACCGGTCAGGCGCCGCAGAAGGGAAACCCATCGCGCCAGAAACACCGGTGAAATGTCCATGCGGTCCAGCAGTTTGTCCATTCCCGTCGGCACGCCTTGCAGGCAAACTGGATTATTAGAAACATCGACCTGAGCATAAGCCCCACATATGAAAAGTCTGACACAAATGGCAAAAACAAAAACACCCGTGGTGAGCTTCGCGGCAAGCGCCGCGCTCATCATGCTGCTCTTTACTTCAACCAGCGAGGCCTGGCCTCTGGGGCGAACGACCTTTCGTTTGGACGCGCCGTTTGTCGGAACCAACGGCGTGCATTCCTTGACGGCAACCAATATGGACAGCTTGGTGACGGTCGCAGCCTGGGCCGACACAGCAGCGACAGTGCCGGCGAATTTGTATCAATGGTGGTGGATCCTCGGAGTGGATAGCGGCGTGGGAAATGGGGCTTTGATCGACGGGACAGAATCCATGACGCTGGACTTTGACAAGAGCGTCGGCGCGGCGATGATTTATTTTCTCTATACCGGAGGCACAGGTGGAACGACCAACAACCTGGCGCGGCTCAGCATTTCCGGATTCGCGAGCGATCCCGGTGCCAGCGCGGTCACCTATAATACGCCGCGGATCAGTAATATCAGCTATGCGAGCGGAACGGTGAGTTTTGACTACTTGCTTGATAATGGCAATGATTTTGGCCAGCTCATGCTGTCGAACCCGGCGGCTTCTGCGGGCCAAACGCTCAAAATCACCGGAGCTGTATCCCCCAACGGCGACGCGACGAGTTGGTACGCGGCCTTGTATGGAGTGGACGTCGAGGAGGCATACGCCGGGCCGCACGTGAGCCCAGTCAGCATCCCGCACAACATCACCAACTCATACACGAGTCCGGATGGCAAGGTGGTCATCCGGGGGTACGTGGATCGGAACGCAGTGACGTTGGGGAATCTGGGGAGGTATCAGGATGAATGTATCGGAGTTTACGGCGGACCTGGGGGCAACGTGGTGGACACGAACGAATCTATCACAATTCAATTGGCCACCCGCATCGGGTTGTCCAGGCTTGATAGCGTTTACTCTGCCGGAGACGTCACCATTTCCGGCTTCGCGAGTGATCCCGGGTTCGCTGATCCTTCCAGGGGCACATTGAGCGCGAACTACGTGGCCGGAGCGCTGACCTTCACGATGGCGGACGGCGGCGTTCACGCCTTCTACTTCACCAACCGCGCCGCTTCGGCCGGCCACACTCTTCGGATTAACGTCGCGGTGAGTCCCGGTAACCAATTCGGGATTGCCCGGATTGATTACGTGAACGCCCAGACCTTAATCGGCCCCGACATTCCCAGTAACGTGGCCGCCTCGTACGCCACGCCTGACGGGCTGTTGGCGCTCAACGGCTTCTCGGACACACCGGGAACGGTTCCGGCGAATTTGTACGAGAATGTGGATTGGTTTGGCGTCGCCGGGGGAAATAATACCGAGGCCATCGATGGAACGGAATCACTGAACTGTCAGTTCTCCGCTAACGCCGGCCTTTCCGGAATCGGCACGCGCTATACCAGCGGCCAGGTCATCATTTCGGGTTTTTCCAGCGATCCCGGATTTGCTGATCCGTCCGGGATTGCCAGCGACGCGACTTACTCTGCTGGCGCGCTGAGCTACGCTTTCAATGCTCCGCATGCTCCCGAACTGGTGGTCAGATTCAACAATCTCTCCGCTTCTCTGGGCAGGACTCTCTCGGTGCATACGGACGGAAACTCAGGCTCGCAAATCGCGCTCACGCGGATTAATTACGCGGTGGGTCCAGTGGCCCTTTCCGTCGCGCATATCGGCGGCGACGTGGTCCTGACCTGGCCGGCGGGGACGCTGCAGCAATCTACCACTGCGAGCGGGAATTATAGCGATGTGAACGGGGCCACCAGTCCTTTCACCAACGCTGTCGCGCAGCCGCAGCAGTATTTCCGGGTGAAAGTGCAATAGCCCGCGGCGACAGGGTTAATTAAAGCACGCACGAGGCAGCCGGTCCAGCCATGAAGGCCACAACAAGAGCAGGCGAGAGCGAAGGGCTGAGCGGCCAGTGTTCGAACCGCGCGACGCGGGCCTTCACGTTGATTGAATTGCTGGTCGTGATCGCCATTATTGCCATCCTGGCGGCGATGTTGCTGCCCGCGCTGAGTCGGGCAAAATCCAAGGCACAGCGCACCAGTTGCTACAACAATGTCCGGCAGCAGGGCATTGCGCTCTTCATGTATGCCGATGAAAATGCTGATTACTATCCAGTATGGTTTAAGTGGGTATCCTACGGCGGGCAAACGTCCACCCTCAAGCCTGGGGACTCCGGATATGCGGCCGTAATCCCCAACGGCGGGCAAGTGGATAAGACCAACCGGCCTTTGAACAAGTATGTCGCCAATGGCCTTGGCGTGTTTCATTGCCCTGCGGACAAGGGCGATGCGCAGTATTCCGACGTTAGGTCCTGCTGGGATGCTTACGGCATAAGCTACTACATGGCTTTTTGGTTCGACGCCTATGGCGTGCAACACGTGGGAGGAGCCGCAGATTGGGCGTGGCCGCAACCCGGCAACCTGGGGCCGATAAAAGCTGCGGACATCGCGAAAGCGTCGGCGACTAAAGTCATTTTGGCCGACTTCCCCTGGTACGACCGGGACACCCGCAGCATTTATAATGCGGCCAGCGCCTGGCACAACGACCGGGGCAAACCGGTCTTTCCAACCCTCTTCGGGGATGGACACGTGGCGAACTTCCTTTTCCCGCTTGACCCCAGTAAGCTGGTAGTGGACCAGGGTAACGGCTTTTGGTGAGGCGAGATCGCAGGCATCGTATGGCTGGCCTTTCGGCCAGCAATATCACCGACACGTCAGCATCGCTTATAAACTATGATCACGGCAAACCAGACTGCCACAGCAGGGGAGCCGGGCGCGAAGCTCAACACTGCTTACATCTGGGCCATTTCGCTCGTGGCTGCGCTCGGCGGCCTGCTTTTCGGCTGGGACTGGGTGGTCATCGGTGGTGCGAAGCCGTTTTTCCAAAGATATTTCTCACTTACCAGCGAAGCGCAGATCGGTTGGGCCAACAGTTGCGCGCTAATCGGCTGCCTGGTGGGAGCGCTGGTAGCGGGAGCCCTGAGCGACCGCTTCGGACGAAAGCGGCTCCTGGTGCTCGCGGCCTTGTTGTTTGCGCTGACTTCCCTGGGCAATGCGTTGGCCGGGAACTTCACGGTGTTCATTGGCTGGCGCATGCTCGGCGGCGTGGCCATTGGGCTGGCGTCGAACCTCTCGCCCATGTACATCGCCGAAATTGCACCGGCACAAATGCGCGGCAAGCTGGTGGCGATTAACCAACTCACGGTCGTCATCGGCATTCTATTAGCGCAATACATCAACTGGTTCCTGGTGCGCAACCTGCCGCAGGGTGCCTCGGACGAGTTCATCCGCAATTCCTGGTTCGGCCAGCAGGGGTGGCGCTGGATGTTTGGGCTGACCGCGGCGCCGTCGTTGTTGTTTTTCATCGGGATGCAGCTTGTGCCCGAAAGTCCGCGATGGTTGGCGAAAAACGGAGACCCGGAGCGCGCTCGAGGCATCCTGGCGAAGGTCGGCGGCAAGAACTACGCGAACGCCGCCATCTCTGACATCGAATCCACGCTGGCAAGCGAAGAGATCCAGCGAGTGCGTTTCACCGACCTGCTGGAACCGAAAATGCGCAAAGTGCTTGTGCTTGGGGTGGTGCTCGCTGTGTTCCAACAGTGGTGCGGCATCAATGTTATTTTCAATTATGCTGAAGAGATTTTCCGTGCGGCCGGCTATGACATCTCGACCGTCCTCAAAAACATCGCCTGGACCGGTTCGGTGAACCTGGCTTTTACGTTTGTCGCGTTGGGGGTGGTGGACCGGGGCGGGCGGCGTCCCCTGATGCTGTTTGGTGCGGCCGCGTTGGCTATGATTTATCTTGCGATGGGCTTTTGTTACGGCAGCGGGGTCAAAGGACTGCCGATGCTGCTTCTGGTGCTGGCGGCGATCGGGTGCTACGCGATGTCTCTGGCGCCGGTGACTTGGGTAGTAATTTCCGAAGTTTTCCCGAATCGGATTCGCGGCGCAGCGATGGCCGTGGCCGTCTCATCGCTCTGGATTGCGTGTTTCATCCTGACCTACACATTCCCAATTCTGAACGCGAAGCTCGGCTCGGCGGGAACGTTTTGGCTGTATGCCGCGATTTGTGTGGCCGGATTTGTGTATATCAAAGTAAGGCTGCCGGAAACAAAGGGCAAAACGCTCGAGCAAATTGAAAGGGAGCTGGTGGACTAAGGCCATGAGCGAATTAGCAATCATGAACTTTCCTCGTTCTGCTGCCGGCCCCCGCTCAATTTGCACTTGAAGATTTCTATGTCTATCCCAACGTTAAGGCAGATCAAGACCGGAAACAGCGGAAAGAGGATTAGCGTCACTCGCCGCAATACGCGTCCCATGAACTCTCGTCGGACTGCAAAGACAGTGAGATCGGCTCGGCCTCGCGCAGCACGGGGAGCGGTTTCCGTCTGGACCGAGGAGGCCGTGATTCCGACATATTTGCCGGCGCCGCCGGACAAGAACCCGATGTTTTTGGAGAAGCGCGTGTATCAGGGAAGCAGTGGCAAGGTCTATCCATTGCCATTCACAGACCGCATCGCCGAAAAACCGGTGGAGCATCGGTGGAAGGCTGTGTGGCTGGAGAACGAATTTATTCGGGTCATGGTGCTGCCCGAACTCGGGGGACGCATTCACGCTCTGCAGGACAAGACCAACGGTTACGAGGCCATCTATCGCCAGGCTGTCATCAAGCCCGCGCTCGTTGGCTTGGCCGGCCCGTGGCTTAGCGGTGGCATAGAGTTTAACTGGCCCCAGCACCACCGCCCCGCGACGTTTCTGCCGGTGAACTTTGAGGTTGAAGAACACCCGGACGACGGCTCGAAAACGGTGTGGTGCAGCGACCACGATCCGATGGCACGCATGAAAGGGATGCATGGTGTGTGCTTGCACCCGGGCAAGGCCTATTTGGAGCTGAAGGTCCGGGCTTACAACCGCACGCCCTTTGTGCAGACATTTCTTTGGTGGGCAAACGTCGCCACCCGCGTGCACGAATCCTATCAGAGCTTCTTCCCGCCGGATGTCTATTACGTCGCCGACCATGCGCGCCGTTCAACAAGCGAGTATCCTCTGTGCCAAGGGTCTTACTATGGCGTTCACTACGGCGAGCGCGCCCGGAAAGGTGTGCCGGTCCACGAGCGCCCGTCCCAATTTGTCCCGCCGCACGGCACATCGAGCTTCGGAACTCCCCATTACGTCCCGAACGACCTCAGTTTCTACGCCAACATCCCCACGCCCTGCAGCTACATGTGCATGGGCAGCCAGGAGGATTTCTTTGGCGGTTACGATTACGCCGCCCAAGCCGGGATTGTGCACTGGGCCAACCACCACATCTCACCCGGTAAGAAGCAATGGACCTGGGGCAACCACCAGTTCGGTTATGCGTGGGATCGCAATCTCACTGACAAGGACGAGAAGGGAGAGTACCGCCCTTACATCGAAATCATGGCCGGCGTTTACACCGACAACCAGCCCGACTTCAGCTTCCTGCAGCCCGGTGAAACGAAGGTGTGGAGTCAGTACTGGTATCCGATACAAAAAATCGGAGCGGTGCAGCATGCCAATCTTGAGGCGGCCCTGAGTGCCCGCTCCACGAAGGGCACGTGGACAATCGGCGTTGCGGTCACGCGCAGGCAGCCTCAGGCCGAGGTCCGGGTCACTGCCGGCGGCAAGCCGGTCGCCTGCTTCAGGCGCGACCTCTCGCCCGCAACACCGCTCGTCGAAGCACTCAAGCTCGCCGGAGGGATGAAGACTCTGCGGATTTCCGTTCACGATGAAGCGGGGCGCGAACTCATCTCCTATCAGGTCAAGCCGCGCATCCGGCGCGAAGTGCCGCCGCCGGCGACGGAACCACCTGCTCCCGCTGAGATCGCGAGCGCCGACGAACTCTACATCACCGGGCTGCACCTGGAGCAATACCGCCATGCGATTCGCTGCCCGACCCTGTACTGGAGGGAGGCGCTACGGCGCGATCCGCTGGATGCGCGCTGCAATAACGCCATGGGGTTGTGGCATCTGCGGCGGGGCGAGTTTGCCACCGCCGAAGGGTATTTCGATAAAGCTATCGAGCGCCTGACCCGTCGCAACGCGAACCCCTACGACGGCGAGGCCTATTACAATCTCGCCCTGTGCTTGCGTTATCTCGGGCGTGATGATGAGGCTTACTCGGCGTTCTACAAGGCCACCTGGAACCAGGCTTGGGTCGCTGCGGGCTATCATGCGCTGGCGGAGATCGATTGCGCTCGCAGCAATTGGGCCTCTGCCCTGGAGCACCTGGAGCATTCGCTGCGTTTCAACACCGACAATACGCGGGCTCGCAATCTAAAGGTCGTTGTCCTGAGAAAACTCGGAAAGAGAACCGGGGCCAGGCTGTTGGTGGCCGGCACACTCGCGCTGGATCCGCTCGATTGGTGGGCGCGACACTTGCGGGGGGAGGCGCTTGGGTGCGATTTACAGTCGGTCCTCGATCTAGCGTTGGACTTTATCCGGGCCGGACTTTACCCGGAGGCTATTGCCCTGCTGCGCAGCGCGCTGAGGGCGGCAACTGAGGCGAGCGACAAAGCCGCACGTGCGAACGGGGACCCCACCCACGAACTGCCTGACCAGAACTGGGGCGCTGCGCCGCTGGTGCATTATTACCTGGGATGGCTGTATGAGAAGATGGGGAACACGGAAGCCTCCTCAGTTCAATATCGAGCCGCGGCGTCATTGCCGCCCGATTACTGCTTCCCCGCGCGCCTGGAGGAGATTGCCATTCTCAAAGCGGCGATGCGCGCCAACCCGGTAGACGCTCGAGCGCCTTACTACCTGGGCAACTTGTTATACGACAGGCGCCGGCACCAGGAAGCCATTCGCATGTGGGAACAATCGGCCAGGCTTGATCCGAAGTTCTCCATTGTTTGGCGCAACCTGGGCATCGGCTATTTCAACATTGAGCGGAAGCCCGCGCGGGCGCAAGCAGCCTACGAAAAAGCAATCCAAGCCAATCCGCTCGACGCACGCCTCCACTATGAGCGTGACCAACTCTGGAAACGGCTGGGGCAGTCGCCGCAAAAACGGCTGCACGAATTGGAGCGGCACTTGAAGCGGGTGCAGCAGCGGGATGATTTGAGTGTGGAACTTTGCGCCCTTTACAATCAGGTGGGACGTCATCAAGACGCGCTTTTGGTTAGCCGCCGGCATTTTCAACCCTGGGAAGGCGGCGAAGGTGGCCCGCTGGGCCAGCACGTGCGCTCGCACCTGGCGCTGGGGCGGGAGGCGCTCGCGCAGCGAGAACCTGGTCGCGCGCGCGAACATTTCGAGGCGGCATTGAGCGCTCCGGTGAATCTTGGCGAGGCCAGGCACCTGCTGGCCAACCAGAGCGACATCCATTACTGGCTAGGCTGCGCCTGTGACGCGCTGGGCGACGCTGCTGCCCGTCGGCATTGGCTGGCGGCGGCAAGCTTCAAGGGCGATTTCCAGGAAATGAGCGTCCGCGCTTTCAGCGAAATGACTTATTACTCGGCTCTCTCCCTGGAGAAACTCGGAGAACGGGCGAAAGCAAAAAGACTCTTCCGCGAGTTGCAGGCCTTTGCGAGGAAACTTCACGACTCGCTAGCGAAAATTGACTACTTCGCCACTTCGCTGCCGACGATGTTATTGTTCGACGACGATCTGCAATTTCGTCAGGAAACGACGGCGCTGTTTCTCCAAGCGCAGGCGCAACTTGGCTTGGGCCAGAAGCTCAAAGCCAGAACGCTACTGCGTGCCGTTCTGCGGCGCGACCCAAATCATGCGTTGGCCGCAGATTTTTTGAGGAATGTGTAACTATGGACATGATGGACAAGTGTTTTGAATTGGGGCGCGAGATCCGACTCGAGCAAGGTTTTGAGGTTTACGTGCTGGGCAATGAAAGGTTGAGAGTCGCGGTCGTTCCGGAACTAGGCGCAAAGGTTATTTCCCTGAAGAATCTTCGAACCGGGCGCGAATGGATGTGGCACCCTGCGGGTGGATTGAAGCTCTTTCGCAATTGCCTGGGAGATGATTTTTCCGAAAGCCCACTTGTGGGCGTGGATGAATGCCTGCCGACGATAGCTGCGTGTGCATGGCAGGGGTGCAAACTCACTGACCACGGCGAAGTGTGGAGCGAGCCCTGGAGCGTGGATCACGAGGCGTGGCAAAGCGGAGTGTTGAAAACCTCCACCCGGCTGAAAATCTCGCCCTTTGGTTTCGAGCGAACCATTGAGTTGGAGGAAAATGAAATTCAGCTCAGCTATCGATTAACCAACCGCAGTGCGGCTGAGCAATCCTTCCTGTGGGCGATGCATCCGCTGCTGAGGTTGCGTGCCGGTGACGCGCTCGTGCTGCCGGCGTCCACACGGGCGCTGCTGGATGGTGAATGCTGGATTGATGCCCTCGATTCAACCGTTCCCAAAGGGGGCTGCTCAAAGCTCTTTGCCGAATCGTTGAGCGAAGGCTTCGCGGGGATTCACAATCGGGAAACCGGGGAACGACTCGACTTCGAGTGGAGTCCGGCTGAAAACAACTCGGTCGGATTATGGCTGAGCTGCGGTGGCTGGCATGGGCACGAGCATTTCGCAATCGAGCCGACAAACGCTGGCGCTGACTCACTGGACCTGGCCGCACGACGCAACCAGTGCGGCGTGCTGGCCGCCTGCGGCACGGCAACCTGGCAAATCCGCTTGCGCGTTGACCCTTAATTGGACACCTGAGTCCATATTCCCATCCTAAGCCGCTGCGCGATCCATTTCAACGTCATCGGGCTCTCCTGCCGCAGCCGCCACGCCATCTTCACCTTCTCCGGGTCCCCTTGCTACCTCCACCTCTACAGCGAACTGCGCGCCCTCCTTAACGCCGGCCACAAACGCAACTCCCAGGCCCTGCGCTGCGGGTCCGGTGGTTATGACGTCAACGCCTACACAACCTTCTGCCCCACCGTCCTGGCCGCCATCGGCCATCTGCCCCCCACCCTGCGCGACCGCTCCATCGTCATTCCCACGGTCCAGGCCCAGCCCGGCCAGGTCCAGCTCCGCTTCAACCCCGACAAAGCCGAAGCCGAAAAAATCCTCGGCTCCGAAATCGCGCGCTGGGCCAAAGACAACTACGAGGCCATCGCCGCCTTGGACGACCCGCCGCTGCCGGCCATCGCCTCCAATCGTCTGGCCGACAACTGGCGCCCCGTCTTCACCATCGCCCGCGTCATCGGCGGCCACTGGCCCGAACGCCTCACCGAGGCCTTCCACGCCTTAACGTCCTCGCGATCGTCCTCTTCCTCTTTCTCTTCCTCTTCCTCCTCATCACTCCCACTTCCTGCGCCACCAATCCAACAATCCACCAATCCGCAAATCCAACCCCCTCCGTCCCACCACTCCACCACTCCATCACTCCAACTCCCTCCGGCACCAATCCATCAATCCACCAATCCAGTAATCCAGCCGCTGCTGACGGACATCCGTCACCTCTTCACCCAGGCGGGCACCGACCGCCTGCTCTCCAGCTTCATTGTTAATTCACTCCGTTCGCTCCCGGACCGCCCCTGGTCCATCATTCAAAACGGCGACAAACCCATTGACCAGGTCTGGCTCGCCCGCCAACTGCGCCCCTTCGGCATTAGTCCCAAGTACATTCGCATTGGCCAGGCTCGCGCCCGGGGCTACGACCTCCCCAGCTTCACCCCCGCCTTCAACCAATTCCTCGACGGTAACAGTGCGGTTTAGCTTCCACCTCTGCCCGGTGTCACACCCTGGCACACCCTTTGTCACACCCTTGTCACACCCAAAACCTCGGTAAATTGGGCCTTGTCACAGTGTCACACCCAAAACTCGTCCGCGGCGGGAAAAAAGAACTACCCAGTTCACCCCCTCACTCTTTCAGCTTTCCACCCTCTCAGCTTTTCCCGGTGTCACACCCCGGCACAGCCTTGTCACACCCTTTGTCACACCCCTGTCACACCCAAAACCTCGGTAAAATCGGGCTTGTCACAGTGTCACACCCAAAACTCGTCCGCGGCGGGAAAAAAGAACTACCCAATCCACCCCCTCACTCTTTCCACTTTCCACCCTCTCAGCTTTTCCCGGTGTCACACCCCGGCACAGCCTCGTCACACCCTTTGTCACACCCTTGTCACACGCAAAACCTCGGTAAATTGGACCTTGTCACAGTGTCACACCCAAAATCCGCCCCCGGCGCAGAAAATAAAATTTAGCCTTTAGCCTTCCCCTCCCAGCTCCCGATAGCTCCCGCTCGCCCAAAACCGTGGTCCCGATAGCTCACGATAGCTCCCGCCCGCCTCTGTTCGTAGCGGCACCTATCGGGACCTGCCGGGGCCTATCGTGAGCTATCGGGAGCAAAATCGACATTCGCGCGGATTATCACCGCTTTGTGCCTTTTCGCGCCTTCCTGTGGCCATTCCGCCCTCATCCGTGCCATCTGTGGTCCACCCCGTTCCCATTTCAAGCATCGCCGCCGTCCGCCCCCCCGGTCCGTGGTCCTGTGGTCCCGTGGTCCTGTAGCCCTCCCCCCTCCCGGTATCACCTAATAACACTTTATACCGGTTACTAACACCTACTACCGCGTACTAACACTTCCCACATTTTGCCACGAACTGTTATTCGGCCTCCGCACCCAGCCCGATTATCACCCTTTTGTAGTGCAATAGTTCGAAATCACTCATTTTTGAGAAGACTCTTCATGCAGCAATCGCCATGAGTCGTTGGACATCGGCTTGGCGGGCTGACATTAGCGCGGTGATAATGCGGCGGCCTTTCTCG
>Ga0210409_10004231_pt1 | contig 15596 bp, 14 predicted proteins | sample IncBWH17MmetaG_FD_161649 | JGI IMG/M metagenome (GOLD analysis project Ga0210409, IMG submission 161649) | Forest soil microbial communities from Barre Woods Harvard Forest LTER site, Petersham, Massachusetts, United States - Inc-BW-H-17-M | ecosystem: Environmental > Terrestrial > Soil >...
TAAGGAAATCGGGGACATCGACAGAGCTAATTTAAAACACCGAACCGGGGATGGCTTGGAGGAAATCTCAGGAAACATCGTTAGCGCCAATTACTTTGGGTTCATTGGGACGTACCCGCTCTTAGGTCGTGGGTTTCTGCCCGAGGAGGACTTGGATGGATGCAATCCGGTAGTAATCATCAGCTACGATTTTTGGCAGGAACAGTTTGGAGGGAAAGCCGAAGTTCTCGGGAAGACGCTGGACCTTGAGGGTCATGACTTCCAGATCGTGGGTGTTACTGCGCCTGGCTTCATCGGCCTGGGCACTCCTCGCTTCAAATTCATCATTCCAGATGGCACTGCTCGATTGTTCTATCCATTCCCAGAAGGAAAAAAAGAGGCTGGGTGGGAGGGCTCTTTACCCCGGGCGGCGGCCTCGGCGGCCTTGCCCGGGGCTATTATCTTGCCGCCCCTCCGGGGCTCCGGAGAGGCGAACCCGGCGGCTGCACTGGACGGCGGGCGTCCGGCTTTGTTTGCATTTCTGGCCCATTGCCCCGTCGCCAGTGAGCCGCATCGTTCGCATCCATAGCCCATGCGAGGATCGCAGTTCAAAATAGGGTTTGTTGCAGCCGTTATTGGTTGTGGTCTTTTCCTTTGCCTGGCCCTGCTCAGCGGCCCAGGATTTTACTCTCGCTGGCACAGCCTGAAGGATGGAATGACCCAGGCGGAGGTGAGACAACTACTTGGGACGCCGACTTGGACTGGGAATGGGCAATGCATTCGCGTTTGATTTAAAAAGTCTTGACTCCGCTCCGCAACCGGATACTCTTGGAGGCGACCCCTGAGAATGTCTTACGCCGTAGAGCGCCGAAACAGAATCTTTTGAACCACGGCTAACCTGGCCATGAGGTTTCTGGATATGATTCTTTTGAAATGCCGCTGGGCAATCGCGCCGGTTTTGTTGCTTCCGTTCCTGGCGACGCCGGCAGTCCGTGGCGCCGATGTTGTCATCTATTTGGTTGCCAAGGGCAACAATTACAACCAGAACTCTTCGGCGCCGCCGGTACCCAAGGGAAGTCCGGCAAGGTTCAATGCGTTGGTTGGTCTGAGCGCGACCAACTCGGTGACCAACGCGACGGTGCAGGCTTTACCCAGCGGATCCATCATCCCCATGCTGCTCCAAGGCGGCACCGCCAGTTCACCGGCCACCTTCACCCTTCAGGCCAAATATACCAGCCAAAGCGTGCTCGACGCGGCCTACCCCAACGGCAACTACCAATTTGTCATCGACGCCGTCCACGACCACACAAAGACTCTGACCCTCGCTTTAAGTGGGAACGCTTACCCGGCGAGCGCGCCGTACGTCACGAATCCGTTTGAAAGCAATGTCATTTTCATCACCAATCCGGCGGCGCCGTTTACGTTGACGTGGAACGCCTTCCCCGGCGGGACAGTGAATGATTTCATCCTCGTAATGCTTTCGGATAGCCAGGGCAATCCGATCTATCAGACACCCTATCCGGGCCAAGCGGGAGCGCTTAAGGGAACAGCAACTTCTGTGGTTTTTCCGCCCAATAGCTTGCCGGCGGGTTCGCTGATTGGCGTATCGCTCATCTTCGCGAAGGTCGTGCAAACGAATTTGACCGCTTACCCGGGAGTGCCCGGGTATGCCGCCTACTACACCGCAACGTCTTTTGGCATGGTGGCGCTGGCCGAGGACGTGGCCTTCTATAATATCTCGAAGCACCAGGTGTTTACCCAAAGCGACACGGGGCCCCCGGCCCTGGTGGGTTCGTCCTATCGCTTCGTGGCGCAGGTGATCGCAAACGCGTCGAACACAGTCACGAATGCCCAGGTGCAACCTCCCGCACCGGCTGTGCTGGAACCACTCAGCCCCGATCCGACGGATACTGTGTTTGCATATCAGAAAAACTTCACTTCGCAGGCCGGCCTCGACGCAGCCTTTGTGACGGGTGCGTACGCCATCCAGGTTAACGCCGTTCACGATGGCAGCCGGGTTTTGCCGATGACGATGCCGGCGGACGCTTTTCCGGTTGCGCCGCACGTGAGCGACTGGACAGCGACGCAAGGTTTCAATGCCGCCGCAAGCCTTAAGCTGACATGGGACCCGTTTACCGGAGCAGGGGCGCAGGACGATATTCACGTTCTGGCTATTGACAGTCTGGGAAATGGTGTAAGCGATACGCTCTTGTCGAGCTCGGCAACCAATTTCGTTTTCCCGGCGGGAACTTTCCAGAACGGGCAAACGTATCAAGCCCAGGTACAGTTCAGGCACTTTGCGACCGAAGATACGATTACCTATCCCGGCGCGACTGGAGCAGTTCGGTTCATTTCGAGGACTATTCTCAATCTGACGCCAGGGGGCGGTGCGCCGCCTTCGCTGGCGGTGGTGGCGGCCAACGGAGCAGGCTCATTTCAACTGGTGCTCAGCGGCCAGGCTGGTTTGCTTTACGCCATCGACGCCTCGACTAATCTGCAGGCAGGGTCGTGGGTACCCTTAGTGACCAATACTGCAGTTGGAGGGCAGTTTACGTTTACCGATTCTCAATCCTCGAAGTTGTCCGCCCGTTTTTATCGCGGCCGCACGGCGAATTAAGGGCTGTTCCTTTGCGGCCAATGCTTGGCCTTAATTCAACCACTACTCGTACCTGAGCGACTCGATCGGGTCCAGGTTGGCCGCCTTGTAGGCGGGGTACGTGCCGAAAATAATTCCCACAATGGAGCAGATCACCAGGCCGATGATCGCCCAATCGACCGGGATCACGGGCGTGAGCTTCAAAAAATAAGCTGTGGAATTTCCTCCCAGGATTCCCGCGAACACCCCCATGACTCCGCCGACTTCGCAGATCACCACCGCCTCCATGATGAACTGGGTCATGATATTGCGCTTCTTGGCCCCAATGGCGCGGCGAATCCCGATTTCCCGGGTCCGTTCCGTTACCGAAACGAGCATGATATTCATGATGCCAATGCCCGCCGCCAGCAATGAAATCGAACTGACGGCCACGACCCCAATCCGCACCGCCATAGTAAATGAATTAAACTGTGAGATCATCGAGTCATTGGAAAAGAGCTCGAAATCGTCTTCCTTGCCCGGCGGCACCTTGCGCGCGACCCGCAGAACTCCGCGCACCTGCTCAACGGTATCATCGTACATGTCCTGATTGCGGGCTTGTACCAGGATGCTCAAACTTCGGCGCCAGCGGCCGAACCGGTTCATTCCAGTCGTGATGGGGACCACGGCAAAGTTGTCCTGATCGCCGTTCAGTTGACCTCCCTTAGCCTGCAATACGCCGACGACGTGATAGTTGATGCCATTGATCTTCAGCCATTCCCCAAGGGCAGAGCCGCGAGGAAAGACAGTTTTGGCCAAGCCATTCCCGAGCACGCACACATCGCGCGTGCCCTCGACATCCATATCCAGCAAAAGCCGGCCCTCCTGTAGTTCCCAGTTCCGCGCCGGAAAACTGCCCGGAGTCTCGCCAAACAGTTGCACGTTGGGCGCGGTTTTCTTGTAGCGCGTTTCCAACTGCCCTCCCCAGAAGGTGGTCTCCAGCCCGACGCTGCGCGCGAGCGTCGCTTTTTTCTCGACCTGCATTCCATGAGCGAAGGTGATATTCTTTCGCCGCCAATATTTCTCGAAGCCTTCCGGGCCGGAGAAATTCACGGCGGGCCATTTTTGGATCATGAAGGTTTGGCCGCCGAGCTGGCTCATTTCACGTTCGACATCGGTTTGCATCACGCGCATGGCGGTCATGACGACGATGATCGAGAACACGCCCACCAGGACTCCTAACAGCGTCAGGGCTGACCTCAGCTTGTGCGCGGCCAAGGCGCTCATGGCCATATGAAAACTCTCCTTGAGCTCGCCCAGCAAAATAGTGGTCCGTCGGGTGCTCATCAGTCGCCCGTCCTCAAAGCGTCAACCGGGTCCATGCGGGCGGCGCGCCAGGCGGGGAAAAAGCCGGATAGCACGCCGGTAATCAGCGAAACTCCGATCGCCAGGGAAACGATTGCCAAGGACAGGGTGGCTGGAAAGAATTTTTGAATTCCGAGCGTCACGGGCCAGGCAATCGCCAGGCCGATGAGGCCGCCCAGCAAACAAATGCTGGCGGCCTCGATCAGGAACTGCACTAAAATCGTCCGCCGCTTGGCGCCGATCGCCTTGCGAATCCCGATCTCCCGCGTCCGTTCAGCCACGGACACGAACATGATGTTCATGATGCCAATGCCCCCCACGAACAGTGACAGGCCGGTAACGAAAATGCCCACGGCTGCGATCGTGCCACCCAGCTTGTGAAACATTTTCACGAACTGGTCCTGCTGGTTTATCCCAAAATCGTCCGGTTCATTGGGCGCGAGCCGGCGAACTTTGCGCATCGCCGAACGGACTTCTTCCTTGGCTTCGTCCAGTTGCTCCAGCTCCTTCACTTTCACCTGGATCTGGTAGTCGGGGTTATGCCAAAGGGCCGAAGTAAACTGTTGCAGTGGCATGAGGACTTGATTATCCAGGCTGAACATGCCCAAGAAAGTGCCTTGCTTCTCCAGCACCCCGACCACCTCAAAAGATGAGTCACCCACGATCACCCGGTTTCCCAACGGGGAAGCTCGTTGGAACAAATGGGCGGCTACCTCCGAACCGAGAATACACACTGGCCGTCCGCCCGAAGACTCACCCGGAGTCATGAAGCGCCCTTCCGACATCCCGACGCTGCTCGTCAGCGCATATTGGTCGGTGGTGCCGATGACATGAACGCTGCTGGAAATGCGCTTTTTGTAACGAACCGTCGCGTCATCATCTGTTGCGGGGGCAACCGCCTTGGCCATCGTGAGAAGTTGGCTCAACTCGTTGGCTTGGGCCGCGGTGATACGCCGCCGTTTTTGCATTCTCATCCAGTCGGCATCCGAGTCGATGAACCACTCAAAGCGCTGGACATACAGAACATCCGCGCCAATTGTGGAAATGTTTCTCAAAAAGGCGCGATCCAGCCCGGTAATGGCGGCTCCCATGAGTGTAACCGTCACAATCCCAATCACGATTCCCAGGGTCGTGAGGATGGAACGCATTTTGTTGGCCCGGATCGCGCTCCACGAGATACCCAGGCCCTCTTTGAATTCGGAGAACAGGTTCATGCCGTGTCGGTGCAACCTCAGCCGGCCACGGCCACTAATTCACCCTCCGCCTTTGCGCCTCGGCCTTCGGCTTTTTCGTCGCTGGCAATTAATCCGTCGCGGATACGAATGATCCGCCTCGCGTGCCGGGCGACATCTTCCTCGTGCGTGACGATGATAAGCGTATTTCCTTTGCGCGAGAGTTCCTCGAACAAGGCCAGGATCTCGTTGCCGGTCTTGGTATCGAGGTTGCCGGTGGGTTCGTCTGCCAGGAGAATCGACGGCTTGTTTACTAGTGCGCGTGCAATGGCCACGCGCTGGCGTTGGCCACCCGACAATTCGTTGGGTTTATGATGAACCCGGTCGGCTAAACCCACATGGGCGAGCGCCTCCAAAGCGACCTGCCGGCGTTCTTCGGACGGAACGCCCGCATAAATCAAAGGTAATTCCACGTTCCGGAGGGCATCCGAGCGGGGCAACAAGTTGAAGGTCTGAAAGATAAAACCAATCTCCTTGTTCCGGATCTCGGCCAAATGATTGTCATCCATTTCGCTGACCTGAACACCGTTGAGTTCATATTGCCCGGACGTCGGCGTGTCCAGACATCCAATGAGATTCATCAAGGTTGACTTACCCGATCCGGACGGTCCCATGATCGCCACGTATTCCCCGTGCTCGATCTCCACCGAGACCTCGCGCAAGGCGTGAATGGTCTCCGACCCCATCTGATAGCGGCGCGAGATTTTGCTCAGGCGGATGACAGCCATACGTCCTTCAATCTTTCTTGTCTGGCTCGCCATCTTTCCCCTTTTCGCCGGCCGGTGGCCCTATCTTTACCTTTTTGCCATCCTCCAGATCGCGGCTGATGGCCCGGTAACCGCCGGAAATGATTTCCAGCCCTTCTTTGAGGCCGTCGGTGATTTCCCAATAATTGTCGTCGCTGATCCCAATCTTCACCGGCACCATTTTGACCCGTTCGCCATCCTTCACAAAGACCACCTCAATCGGCTTGGCGGCGCCTTTGGACTTTTTGTCGGTTTTGGCCTCCATCGCCACGCCATTGGTCGGCGCGCAGTTCGTGCAGCTTTGATCGTCGTTATTGCCGGCCACGGAATTCGTAGCCGGCGGGTCGGCCAAGGCGAGCTTGCCATCTTTCTTTTTATCTTTTTCCTTGGGCATCCGCGTGGTCACGCTGGCAATGGGCACCGTCAGCGCGTTGGTGCGGAAACGCGTTGAGATTTCCGCCGTCACTGACATCCCCGGCTTGAACTGTTCCTTTTCCTGAACGCGGATCCGCACCTGGAACTTGGTCGCCTCCTGGCTGGTGCTGCTGGTAGCAGCCAGCGAACTGGAATCGTTGGAGGAATCCGCAACCTCAGTCACCGTCCCGGTAAACTTGCGGTCCTTGAAGGCGTCGACCTCCAACTGCGCTGTTTGCCCGGGCGCGATGAGGACGATATCGTTTTCACCAAGATCCACCCGGGCTTCCATCTCGTTAAGATCCGAGATCGTCATGATTTCGGTGCCCACGTTTTGCACAGTGCCAAGCACACGTTCGCCCAACCGTGAGTTCAACTTGCTGATGGTTCCAGTCATGGGCGACACAATGGTCGTCTTGTCCAACGAATCCTGGGCGCTCGCGACTGTCGCTTTGGCGCTCTCAACCTGGTGCAAGGCGCTCTCGACTTGCGCCTTGGAAACGTCGAAAGCCGCTTTGAACCCGATGAAGTCTGACTCTGAGAGGAGTTTGTGCTCCCACAGGTCTTTGTTGCGTTTGAAATCAGCCTCCGCCTTCTCCAGGTTGGCCTCGGCTTGCGCCTTCCCTGCTAGCGCCGATTCGTACCCCGCGTCACATTGGTGGAGCTGAGCCAAATAAAAGTCCGGCTTTATCTTTACGAGCAAGTCCCCCTTGCGCACCGACTGTCCTTCCTTAACCGGCAGGTCAATAATCTCACCGCTGACCTCGGGGTTAATCTTGACTTGGAGGACTGGCTGGATTTTGCCGTTAGCGACCACCTTTTCAGTGATATCCCGCCGCGTCACTTTCTCGGTTTGTACAGTGATTACCGCCTCGCGCTTGCGAAAGAACGCGACCGCCCCCAGGCCGGCCAACACGAGCCCGATGATGGAAAAGACTACAATTCTCCTGCGTTTCGTGGACTTTGCCATGTTATATGATTAAGACACGCGTGGGCCTGATTTGTTTCACCATAGGCACGCGGGTTTCGACCTGTGGCTCACATCGCCCACTGGCCAATGCCGCTGAGGATCAAAAACGATTGCTCCAAAATCCAGAAGGTAAAAACCGCCCAAGCGGCCCGAAGGTAAGGCACGCCCGCCAGCTTGGCCAACCCAATCGAACGAACCAGGACTACCCAAACCGAAAAAACATTCGCCGCCGCAGCAAACAAATCCCCTTTGCGTGTCGCGTCAAAATCTTTGACCAGCAGGGCCAAACTTGGGGTGGCGCCGACTCGGCCAACGTGGACGATCAGCAGCATCGCCACGATGCCTCCCAAGACGTTGATCATCATCGCCAACCCCGCCACCTCAAGGGCTTTTGCGAAAGAGACTTGCACCCGTAGCAGTGAACGGGCAAGGAACCACAAGATAAAGCCCCACCACAACACGTTGCCGAAGCTCCCGATAGCGGCTCCCGCGCTACCCACCGCCTTAAGCACTGGCGGGCTGGTCATCCGCTCGACCACGGCACGTTCTTGCGCGGTCATTTTGGCTGCCGTTGACCCTTGTTGCAGTAATTTGTCCTGACGTTCCCGGAACTGCTTTTGGACCGCCGGCTGAGAGAAAATAACCAAGGCCGAGAGCACCCCAACAATCGCCGCAAGAACCGCCGGCACTAGCCAGTTGGAGACCGCCGAAGGAGAGGTCGCCAGCTCTCCAAAGACCTGTCCGGGAATCGCGAAGACATTCAGCAACCTTGCCGCCAAAGACATTTTCGGCCGGGGAACGGGTTTAGGCGGGGCGTCCTGCTCGAGCGGAGGTTCTTCCATCGTGGGTCAGCGTTCCTTGCCAGAGACTTCCTCGAAACAATTCCGATCGAGATTCTTCCTGGTGTAGCTCGGATCAAAAACCTGTCCGTTCATCACGATATAGACGCCCGGAGCCAGGCTCTGCACCGCTCCGACTGCCGTGCCGATATTGAACACCGCATCTGTTACTCGAAACCGCGCCGGCTGCATCGAACCGGTCAGCACGATCGTTTTGCCGGGAATCCCGGTCAACGCCCGCGCCGTTTGCACCATGGTATCCGTGCCGTGCGTCACGATGATCCAGCGACACTTCTCGGCTTCGGCCCGTTGGCGCACCAATTGGCGATCCTGCTCGGTCATATCGAGGCTGTCTTTGCGTAAAATCGACTCGATTTCGTATTCCATCATCACGTGCGCGTCTTTGAGGATCTCCAGAACCTGTGGCGGGCCCACTTCAAATTCGCTTTTTGCGTCGAAATACACCTTATCAATGGTGCCCCCGGTCGTGAAGAACTTTATCCTCTTCTGCATCGCGGCGCGCTTTATCCGAAGGTTGTGAGTTGCGGACGAGTTGGTTGGCTGTCCGGCATGGATTCGAACCATGACAAAGAGCTCCAAAGACTCTTGTGCTACCATTACACCACCGGACAAACCCGCAGCAAAACTAGCTTTCTGCAACCCCTTACGCAAAGGAAAAGTGGGCAACCACGGCGTTGTCGCCAAGGCGAGTGACAAAGTTCCGCAACTAGGGTGGGGCGAGGCTCCCGCCGAGCCCCAACTAAATCCGTTTCTTTCGATAAACAGGCCGCCCGGTTGAATAAATGATCAGGGCTCGGCAGGAGCCTCGCCCCACCAGACGACGGTGTCGGCTGCTCTGTCACTGGTCCTGCCTCGTCGCACCTTCGGCTTAGTCTCTATCGCCCATAAGCGTCGTAGAGCAGCTTCAGCGTCAGGGCGAACACGACCGCCAGGAATACCGGCCGAATGAAGCGCGTGCCGCGCGAAATCACCATTCGTGAGCCGATTCTGGCCCCGACAAGTTGACCCACGCCCATGGTTAGTCCCATGGCGAAATAGGCCTTCCTGCCGATGATAAAAAGGACGAGCGAACTCAAATTGCTGGCGAAGTTCATCACCTTGGTGTAGCCGGTCGCTCGCGTCATGTTGAATCCGAGCACCAGCATATAGGCCATCGCCCAGAATGTCCCCGTCCCCGGCCCAAAAAAGCCGTCATAAAATCCCAGCGCCAATCCGAAGATAATATCGAACCATGCCCGCGACATTCGTGGATGGAGATCCTCGGCACCGAGCCTCGGCTTCAAAAGCACATACCCGGCCACCAGGATCAGCAACACGGGAATCGCTCTCCTCAGAAACGCGGGGTTGACCTGTTGCACCGCTATTGTCCCCAAAGCCGCGCCCACCAATGTGAAAAGGAAACCGCGCACGCAATCCCTCAGCGCGACTGTTTTGGCGGCCGCGTAATGCGCGGCCGCGCTGCCTGAACCGAAGGTTGCTTGCAATTTGTTCGTGCCCAGCGCCTCTTGCGGTTTGAGTCCCAGGCTCAACAGCACCGGCAAAGTGATCAGCCCGCCGCCACCGGCAATTGAATCCACGAAACCGGCCGCCACTCCGGTGGCAAACAACAAGGGCAACTGCCAGTATGCGGTCATTGCCCGCAGCATATCCGGTGCGACATATTTCTGCCTCCATATTTCTGCCTTCTTCCCTCGGATTTGCTCTGCGGCGGCTCGCTTGCCTTAGCTCGCCACTTAAGGAATACTCTCCTGATGCAGTGGAATGTTGCCCAACTAGCCGACCGCTTAGTCGACTCCTATCACCATACTGGAGGCATTAATCATCTTGATGGAAAGAATCTCCCTTCGAAGCGTGTCATCTCGCTGATTACCATGAACCTGCTCCGGTTGCTCTTTCCGGGGTTCTTCGATGAAAAACTGGTTCACTCCTCGGAAATCCAAAGCGAAACCTCCGAACTGGTTCAGGAAGTCCTGACAAGCCTGGAGGCGGAGGTGGCCAAGAGTTTGGAGTACAACCCGCCGCCGGAATTACAGATTGCAAAGCGCGACTTCAAACCGATCGCCCACTCCTATACTCTTGAGTTCCTCGCGAGCCTTCCGCGGATTCGCGACCTGCTCCAGACCGATACCGAGGCGGCCTTTAATGGAGACCCGGCCGCGTTAAGCCGAGAAGAAGTCATCGTGGCTTACCCTTTTATCGAAGCGATTGCCGTTCAACGCCTGGCCCACGAACTCCATCTTAAAAACATTCCTCTGATTCCACGGATTATGACCGAATGGGCGCATTGCCGAACGGGGATGGACCTTCACCCCGGTGCGCGCATCGGCTCCCACTTTTTTGTGGACCATTGCACTGGAACCGTAGTGGGTGAGACCTCCATCATCGGCGATCACGTTAAGATGTATCAAGGCGTTGGCCTGGTCGCGCGCTCCTTGGCTGCCGGCCAGGCCTTGCGCGGAAAACAGCGCCATCCCACGATCGAAGATCACGTGACCATCTACGCCGGCGCTACCATCATGGGCGGCGACACGGTTATCGGCGAGCACAGTACTATCGGGGCAAACGTTTTCCTCACTTCTAGCGTGCCACCTTACTCATTGGTAATCCAGGAAGAAGCTAACGTTAAGGTCATGAGCAAAAAGGACCGGGAGAAGAATCCCGCCGCCAACGATTTCACCGTGTGAGGGGGGCGTTAGAACGTGCAAACGTTAAAGGCGTTAAAACGTTAAAAGCGAGCGCGGTAGGGGCGGGGACGGCTCGTCCCCGGTGTGAGGGGGTGCGTTAAAACGTTGAAGCGTTGAAACGCTGAGCTATCTCTGCAACTAACGTTTTAACCTTTTTAACGGTTCAACGATTCAACGGTTCAACCTCCCGGTCAAAACCTCGTCAACCGCTCCAATTCCTTCACCCGTTTCTCGATCTGTTGCCGCGTGACCTTGGTGGTGCGAGTTAAACCGAAGCCTTCGCAGCAAAACGAAGCCACCACACTGCCGTAAATCATCGCTCGCCGCAGGTTCCGATCAATCCCACCTTTGGCTGCCGCCAAATAGCCCATCAATCCGCCCACGAAGGAATCACCTGCTCCCGTTGGGTCCACGACTTTGTGAAGCGGGTAAGCCGGGCAGATGAAAAATCCCCGTGGTCCGGAAAGCAGTGAGCCATGCGAGCCCTTCTTGATGATGACGTATTTGGGTCCCAGCTTGTGGATCTTCTTCAAAGCCGTGAACACGTTGTCCTCTTTCGTCAATTGATGCGCCTCGCTGTCGTTCAGTACAAAAGCATCGAGGCGCTTCAGCAATTTCAGCAAGTCCGGAAGCGCGATGTTCAACCAAAGATCCATCGTGTCGGCGGCAACGAATTTGGGCCGCTGCATCTGGTTGAGCACATGCATCTGCAAGGAGGGCGCGATATTGGCCAGCAGCACAAAAGCCGCGCCCTGATGTGAGTTGGGCAACGTTGGAGTGAACGTTTCGAACACGCCTAATTCGGTTAGCAGCGTCCGGCGGTTATTCATGTTAGCCTCGTATTCGCCGGACCAATGAAACGTCTTGCCCGGAAGGATCTGGAGGCCTTCCAGGTCAATCCGGTGATGCTTGTAAAGCCGTAGATAGCGCTTGGGGAAATCCTCCCCGACCACTCCGACCAGTTTCACGGGGCTGAAAAAGCTGGCCGCGACCGCAGCGTGGCTGGCGGATCCGCCCAGCAGCTTCGGGTTCTCCGCTTTGGGGGTCTTAATCGAATCCAACGCCGTCGAACCCACAATCAAAACACTCATAGAAATAGTCGACTCAAGCTTCGCCTGGTTTGTCTGACCGCCGGAACTTAGGAGACCGCCATAAGCATCGCAATCCAAAATGGTGAGATTCACCAGTTCCGCCCACAGCCTTCAGGCTGCCGAAATGTGCAAAGTGCTGTAGATCCTCATTTAGAGCGTGTTTGAAAATTTGGTTGATCTCTCTTCCTATTCCTCATCCTCATCCTCTTTCTCTTCCTCCATTCTTTAGGGAGTTTTTGAGGAAGAGGATGAGCGGGAGGATGCAAGCCCTGTTGAAGAATACTTGCGAAACCTCAACCTTCGGATAAAGGTGTCCTTATGACGAGAGAGCAGGTTGAGTCTGCGGTGGCGAGCGCAGTGCCCTTCACGTTGCGTATGGCTGATGGCAGGGAGTACACGGTCCCACACAGAGATTACATTTGGCTGCCTCCGAAGGGATCTTATGTCATCGTCCACAAAGACGACGGACACTTCACCGTGCTGCCCCTGGTGACGATGACCGGCCTTAAATCGAAGGTCAACTAGGCCTACCCTCGCGATAAATAGTTCTCGATCTTCTGCGACGTTTACTTGTGGCGCGCGGACTTTCTAGTCCGCAGCAACGTGGAAATTTACTTAGTGCGGGGAATCGGGATCTCAGCCGGAGGCCAGAGTATCCAGATGCACTACGCCTTACCTCCGGGCTCTCTCGAGCTTCGTTTTGAACTCCCTGCACCGGGCCACGATATCATTCGCATTCAATATCGCCGAGACCACGCAAATGCGGCTTGCCCCGGCGGAAATGACTGCGTCTATGTTTTCCAGCGTGATCCCACCGATGGCAAACCAAGGCAGCTTCAAGTTGGCCGCCGCCCAGCGCACATACTCCAGCGTAACCGGTGTGGCGGCCGGCTTGGTTGCGGTCGCGTAAACCGGGCCGATGGCTACATAGTCGGCCCCTGCTTGCACCGCTCGTTGCGCTTCCTCGGGTCTGTGCGTGCTCAATCCAATTGCCACGACTGAACCCTGCGGCCGCACCTGCTCAACTCGATTATGCCCGGCGCCAAAGAAGTCTTCCTGGCCAAGATGACAAAGCTCCGCGCCGAGTTCGGCGGCGATCACTGGATAATCGTTGATCACCAACCCCACCTCCGCTTCCCGCGTTATCCTCAGCACCGCCTGGGACAGCTCGCGAACTTCCTTCAGTGGTGCGCTTTTGGCTCGCAATTGGATCAAGTCCGCGCCGCCCTTGCAAAGCTGTTCCGCCACAACCTCCGCCCGTCGCCCATGCAAGTAGGCGGTGTCCACAAACCCGTACAGACGGCACTTCGAGAGCGGTTTCATTCAGAAATCCTGCGCGCTCGCGCATCCATAAACCTTTATCGCGTCCGCGTAAAGAGCAGCCGCCACAGCCGCTCCGAGCCGAGCGCCCACGTTCCCAGTCCGCCCTGGAGGGCCGGCGCGAACATCATCCACTGCAGCCATTTCGCCCAGGCCAGCCGTCGCCGAAAGGCCTTGTCGCAAGTTCTCGCGATGGACTGTCGAGCGCTCTCCCATGAGAGTTCGTCCCGAGCATATGCCGCCAGCGGTTCCCGGGCGAGTTCCGCCGACTCGAACGCCATGGACATGCCGTTCCCCGTCACCGGCGGGATCATCGTCAGCGCGTCTCCCAGCCGGCAGCCTTCCTGTTCGAGAGCCTGGTGCGGCCGCAGCGGCAGACCCGCCACCGCACAGAAGGACTCGTCTATCAGCTGGGCATTTTTCAATCGACTGTGTAAGACAGTCGCTGGATTTCCCTTCAGCCATTCCTTCCCCGCTTGCGCGGTGGCATGGGTCCCCGGCCGGGAGCGAAACAGGCCGCAGACGTTGACCTCGCCACCCGGCAGCCGGCATAATCCCACGTAGCTGTCCCTGGATGCGTGCATTTCCAGATCGGCACCCAGCTCAACTCCTCGCGCATGGATTTTCAGTCCAAACCAACGCCACCCATTCTCGACGGGTTGAATCCGGCGCCCGCTCGTCCAAACCGTGCCTTCAGCATCCTGTCCCTGCCAACGCGAGTTCTCCCGCAAGTCCCCTCCTTCCTCGCGGAAACACTTGGCCAACAATTGATCCATTTTGAAGCGTGACAGGCATAAGGCCGGCGGATTCACGCAGCGCACCGGAGATTTTGCTCTTCCCAGAAAAAACCTCGCCGTGCGTGATAAGGTTGCGCCGGCCCCCATCAATTCCTCCAGCAGGTTCAAGCGTTGCAGCGCTCCCTGTCCACGCCCGCTGATAAATTCACCGCACACCCGGTGGCGCGGGTAATGCCCCGCTTCCCAAATCGTTACCGGTATCTTGAGCCGCCGCAGAGCAATCCCCAGAGTTAACCCGGCCAACCCCCCGCCGATGATCGTGATTGGCTTGCTTCGGCTCACCGCGACAAATGGCTGTGGCTCGCACTCCTGCGCCTGGCCATAAATAAATGGCTGAAGGGTCCCACCGGCTCCTCGCGGAGGATCCAACAATCCCCATTTCCATTCCACAAGCGCGAGAGTTCACGCCCCGAAAAACCTGCGCGTACGCTTGCCGGGGCGTCGTGGCGGGTTACCGCGTTACACCCGATGAAGCCCAGCAGGTGGCTGAAGCCCAGCGAAAGCAGCGAGCGCCGCGGTTCCACGGCAACAAAGAAAGCGCTGCGCTGCTCGATCGCTCTGAAAAGCTTCTGTAACTCTTCCGAATCGAAATGATGTAAAAACAGGTTTACGGTCACCACGTCGAAGTGCCCGGCAGTCTCGTCTCGACACCAATCAAAAACATCCTCCTTTCGGGTTTCGATCCTCCAGCCCAGTTCATGAAACCCACCGGCCGTTTCCTCCGTCACGAGCTTCTGCCGATCGACCAGTGTCGCCGCGCACCCACGCCAGGGGCCGCCCAGCCGGCGTGCCACCCGCAAAAGGAAATCGCCATCTCCAGCCCCCAGCTCTGCCACCCGCACCGCGCCTTCGCTTTTGGCTAGCGGGCGCAGCTCGCGCTCCACAATTCGCGCGTGACCCATCCAACTATTCAGCCGTTTCAAATCCCGCCGCGACCCCCGTGCACCTGGGTCTGTGGCCGGTAATTCGTCAAGCCATTCCCGTTCCACTCGTCGCTCCATCTCAATTTCAGCGTTTCAGCGTTTCAGCCTTTTACTTCCAATATCGCTCCGTGCCCGCTAAAGCCCGCCCCAAAGGAAGACATCCACCAATATCCGCTCGGCACAGATTCGGCCATGGCTGCTTCGAGCACAAAATACACCGAGGGACTGCTCAGATTTCCGAACTCGGACAAAATCGCGGCGCTCCAACGCACATCTTCATCGCTTAGGCCCAACTTGTTTTTTACCGCCAACAAGACATCGCGTCCGCCGGGATGCAGGATCCACCGTTTCACCTCTTCGCGCCCAATGCCCGCACGGCCCAGCACTTGTTTCAGGACCGCCTCGGCTTGCGCTGCCGCGAGTTCCGGGACGTCGCCTGACAACACGTTACGCAGCATTCCATTCTGATGTTCAAAGCGCAGCGAGTCGCGAAGTGCCGGGTTGAGCAGCGAGCCGCTGGTTTTCCATTCCAGCTGGCGTTTGCCTTGGGCCTCATTGGCCAGTACGGCCGCCCCGGCGCCATCGCCGAAAAGACACGCGCTGACCAGCACACCGGGATCATTATCGATAAAAAATGCCG
>Ga0210409_10004232_pt1 | contig 15591 bp, 20 predicted proteins | sample IncBWH17MmetaG_FD_161649 | JGI IMG/M metagenome (GOLD analysis project Ga0210409, IMG submission 161649) | Forest soil microbial communities from Barre Woods Harvard Forest LTER site, Petersham, Massachusetts, United States - Inc-BW-H-17-M | ecosystem: Environmental > Terrestrial > Soil >...
CGAAGTGCCAACCGCAAACCACAGGAAATGGCTTGACGAACTTCCCGTGAAGGACATGACTAAGTTTGGGTGGCTTGCGCCGTTCTTATCTTCTGCTTCTAAGGAAGCGGCCTGTCTACAGTTTTTTGGTGTACCTGACGCGACCACATGGCGCGAGACCTATCACCGTGTGCTCCAAACGACCGCTTTCAGAGCGTCGCCTTCATTCGCTTCACAGCCAGGGGCGATTGCGGCTTGGCTTCGGCAGGGAGAACTTGAAGGTGAATCGATTGATTGCGGCCCTTGGGACGACGATCGCTTTCAGTCGGCGCTCTCGGGAATAAGACGCCTCACATGGAGAAAGAATCCGAAGGCGTTCGTTCCTGAGCTGCAGAAGCGGTGCGCTGCGTGCGGAGTTGCGGTGGTGATCGTACGTTCGCCAAGTGGGTGCCGGGCAAGTGGTGCGACGCGTTTTCTTTCGCCGAGCAAAGCGCTCTTGCTGCTAAGCTTCCGATACCTTTCAGACGATCATTTTTGGTTCTCATTTTTCCATGAGGCCGGCCACCTTCTACTCCACAGTAAGGGGGCGTTATTCCTGGAGGGTCCGGATGTGGCCGCAAGTAAGGAAGAACAGGAGGCCAACGAGTTTGCCGCCCACGTTCTCGTGCCGGACGAGTTCCGTGCGGCACTATTGAAGGTTCGCCCCGAGGCGCGTGACATTCTCAGGCTCGCTAAGCGGCTAGGCGTTTCACCTGGGCTAGTCGTTGGCCAGCTCCAACATATAGGGCGAATTGGACCGGGCCAATTGAACTCCCTTAAGAGAAGATTCAGGTGGACGCAGTGAGTTGCCGCTAGCCGCGAAATGGTTTGAAGTGTCTCGGGCTCTTCTGCCAGTTGCAGAGCGCATCCTCGAGCACTTGCATACCGACATTCAAGTGTGCGGCGAGTTCCACTAGCCGTTGCTCGAGAAGCGCCGCGGTCATCTTTGATGTGGTTGCTCTTCCGAAGAGGAGCCGCGCCCCAGCGAGCGGGCCAGTGGAGCCCTGCATATACGTGGATCCTGGCTCTATTGGCGCTAATAAAAGTTTGCCAACCATTGTCAGATAATCGAATTTGGCGGTCCGACCAAAAGACGCCACGGTCATGGAGTGATACAGGTGGTGAAAGAGCCGGCGGGGATCGGTGCCGACTCGGTCGCGGGCGTCTTGTATAAGCGTGTGGTGACTGTGATGAGGACCGACCCAGGCTATATAGCTTTCGACCGCCGCGCCTGTACCTCTAGGCGACCGAGCGTCAAGGCTTTCGTACTTGCGGTGATTGCCAAAGTTCCGTGCGATGCCATCACCACCACGTAACCTCGCTTCGTGCTCCGCGAGCCACTGACGGAACGTTTGTGCGTTGGTGCTAGTTCGCGCCCAATCCCAATGATTTACGGCGCCAAGCCGACCGTAGACGTCACGAGCCAACCGCCAGCCGGTACGTCGGTTCTTCCCGAAGTAGACAGAAAAGAAAACCAACCAAAACGCCTCGTCGATCTGTCCTTGGCGCCGCCACAAGATTGCGGCCTTAAGTGGGTCAAATAGCTCGCTTGAGGGATCTGCGCGAAAGAGAGTGATGTCGCGCCTCTGGACTAGCGCGATGTATTCGATGCGTCTAATACTCTCGATAAGCTGCTCGAGAAACGCCTTGCGATGTTCACGGACGCGTATTCCGGGTAGGCGGCGCCCCCCCTCGCGGAATCCGCGTAGCGCTCTGTACAGTTCCTCAGCGCGGCGAATGTCTCTTGGCCTCACGGAAGGGCGTGGTCGGCAGTCCGAGCGATCCACCGCCGGATGGACTCTATTACGCGCGTCGTCACCCCGAAGCTGCTCTGGATGTTGTGATTAAAGCCAAGGACTAACACGTCACGCTGGAGGCTGACGCCCGAGAGGACTCGCACGACGCCGCTATATGCGACTCCCGGCACCGGCGAGGCGCCGCGCCTAGGGAGTGACCATTCCTCCATGGTTTCCTTTTCAAGATGAATACTGTTGATTCTTTGGAAGTGTTCGACGACAGACTTGCCGTTGAGAATGAGTACTCGGATGGGCGAGTCTCGAAGCAAAGAACCAAGGGTATCGCCGCCCATTGCGAAGAGTAGCGAGCGCTGGCAGGACGTCAGTTCAATCCACTTGCAACTAGTCGCATAAGGGATCAGATCAAGATGGCAGGCCGTGGCCGAGCGATCATAGAAGGATGCTTTGGTTCCCGAGATCAGGTGGTCCAATCTTCCGAACCACGTACGGTAAGGATTCGTGAAGAAGTATGCGCGACACGAGTCCAGTATTAGGCGCAATTGGCGCGCACTGACATCGGACCACCGAGTGAGGCGAAGCGACTGAAGCGTGTGAAATCGACGAAGAGACCCCTCAAGCTCATTTCCCAAAGCGTCAACAAATTCTCGGTTGCTGGGATTCAGGCCGAGCGTCGCGACTCTTGAACGCGAGACGTCGCCGAATGACGGGACTGGGGAGCTCCATGGAATCACGTTGGTCTCCGAAAGAGAGCGGTCACCCAGCCGCTCGACGAGCTTAGAGAGCGTTATGTTCATAGGTGGCCTATTGCAGGTGAGCTTGTCTTCGACGGAGCCTGTTCGCCAGGTCGTCAATGTAGGAGTCGTAGACACGGACAGACATTTGCTCCTTGAGCAGCATGATCGCGATGCCTTGCCTATCTCTGACATGTCTGTAGATCAGGAGGAGGCGTACAAGATCCGACCAATATCGATGAAGCGGAAGAGTCTTGATTCGAATTCCACGACCACAACGGATTGCGCGCTCTGCGTTCAGTACTATTCCAACAGAGTCCCAGGGGCTCCCCACCGGCATCCGCGGCATTGCCTTCGTAGATTGCCAGCCCTCTTTGAGGTATCGTCGAGCCTTCTTGTGATCTCTCTGGTAGAGGTGGAGACTTCCTACTGCGTGGCTATAGGCACCAAGCTCAACGCCGAGGGTGCGCGCAACAAGCTCCTGAAGCATCGTGAAGGCGAATACGTCATGCGGGAGTCCAATGAATGCGTCGTTTGAACGCATGTTGGTAAGCATATGGAGACGTCCGCGACGAATCATAAATTGTAGTGTGCAAGTACAGGGAACCTCTTTACGTCGTATTGCAATGTCTGTAGCGTCGAAAACCTGAATTACTGCCCGCCGCGAATGACGATGCTTCTTGAGGAGATTGATGACGTTGGCGACTTGATCATTGCCTTTCATACGAAACAAGCGTGGGCCATATGCTCCATAGAGGGTGCCGTCAGCATCAGCGTCGGTGCGATAGCGCGACAAGTAGTAAGCAATGAACTCGAGGTTTCGTGACTTGGCCAAGTACCAGAACAGCTCACCCAGACAACTCGATAGTCGACCCCTTGTCTCAGTAAAGCTCAGGCGTGCTCTTGGGTTAGTCAGTTTAAGCAGGACGCCAACTAATTCGGTGGCTGGCCCGCGGCTCGGACGGATTCGGTTCGAGCTCCGCAGCAGTCGCGAGATGGTGGTACGAAGCAGGTCATCAAGGGTATTGGCTTCTATGTACATGGTCGGCCGGTTATCGGGAAGCCGGGCGGAGTAGCAGTGTCTTGGGGAGTGCGGACAGCGGTGTGGTGCGTACAGGAAGTTACTTGAGGGATCCTTCGTGGACAACTGTGGGGGGCGACGGGAAGACTCACAACGCCATTTGACGCCTAATGGGCTTAGATCTCATAGGTTTTCCGCCATGCCTATCGCGCTTTGACCTACCGGCGCGAAGCTTCGGATGGCGCTAGGCAAATGCGTCGCTCGCGCCGCCGACTTGGCTTCGTTTCTACACGGCATACGGTGTTAGCCGTTCCGGTGTAGCCGATGGCGGCCGCCTGGCACGCCTGACATACGGCAGCTTCCCGGCCGTGGCCTCCAGCCAGCCGGCAGCTGGTAGAAAGGAGCGCGGAGCACCGTGCCTACCGGCATGTCGCCAGTGACCGCCATCAGCCGAGCGAGGGAGGGGACGGGGCAAAGCAATTGACGTGCGCGGCGGGCAGGGCGTGCTTGCCGCCGACGACCCAGCCGGTCGAGACTGGTGGTGCGGGCGGCGGCCGCCACTCCAGCCAGTTTGCGCGCCTGCTTGGCAGTGTCGAACGCCCCCTTGGGCCGCGGATGCTCACGAGGCGTTCCGGCGGTCCTTGGCGGCCGTCCCCAGATGACTTGAAGGAATACTGGAACGATCCAGCGGCGGCGACGGCCTCTATCCTGCAGGGCAGACCTTCTAGGAAAGCTACTGGGTTGCACCTTACAGTAGCCACGGGGAGTTGTGCTCGGCGCATATAACCGCTGTCTTTGGGAGTATGTTATGCTCCAGTTGCACCTAAGAGATATTTAATGCAACCGAGCTTCCCGCCTCCGCGCCCCAGATCAATACGCGTGGCGTCCGACACGCGCCAATGGACGAGTGGCGTTGTCCGATTGAGCGTGATCACCGTCGAGGGGCATCCGGAAACTACCTACATCGCGTGCGAAAAGGACATCGTGGGCCGGTCTCCGCTGAAAGGCGGCGTCCAACGTTTCAATCTCCGGCTCCGCGACTGGAACAATCTCAAGCGCCTCATCGAGGAGGAGCTCGCCCAGCATCACGGTTGGTTGCTTGAGCAGTCAGGCCTGCAACTTGTGGCGACAGGCAACAAGGATGTACTCGGCCTTCTGGAGAACAACCCCGGTCTGCTCGAGAAGCTCCTCGACTTGCCGAACGTGGCGATGCTCTCGAGAGAGAGCTTCGAAGCCCTCAATCGGCTCGGGATGAAAGTGTACGCGGTCCAGGGTCGGCACCTCGAGACGATCCTTGAGAAACTAGCCCGCGCGTCCGAGCAAGAATTCGTCCAGTTCGCGAGTCTCCTGCGCGATATGCGGATCGGCCAGGTCGCGACCTTGGCCAATCTCATCCGCCAAAAGCTTCGGATCATCAGCCTCTTCAGGATCCTTACATCCGCTCGTGAGACGCGAGAGGCCGCTATCCACGAGCTAATCGAGAACAACGTCTGGATCGCCGACAAGCGCTACGAGATTGTCGCCAGTGACGAGACCCTCGCCAGCTTCCTCGACGAGAACACCAAGTTCGATCCGGAACTGAAGAAACGCCCCGATCTAGTCGTACGGCGAGTCCCACATGAGCAGCGTATCGTTCTCATCGAACTAAAACGGCCGGGGATCGATCTTCGTGCGTCCCACGTAGGCCAGATTCTCGAATACAAATCCCTCATTAAGCAGTACCGGCCCAATGTGCAGGAGATTGACTGCTACCTGTTCGGCTATCAGAAACACCCAAGCTTCATGGATTCCGCAGACGTTAAGTTCCGAACCTTTAGCGAGCTTGTCACTGCCCTCGAGGACGAGTACGGGGAGTACTTGCGGGTGCTAGAGGAGACGGAGAACGATCCCGGCGTCGAAGACAGTCCATTCTAGAAGGCTATGCCAAATACGGCCCTTCCCAAATACCTCACACAAGAAGAACTCCAGCGCTTCTTCGCCGTTGTTCCCTCGCCGAGAGACCGGGCCCTATTTGCGGTCATCTATCACTACGGTCTCAGGGTGGACGAGGCTACTGCCCTTGCCCTCGAGGACGTCGATTTGAAGAACCACCGGATCCGGCTACGGCGGCTGAAGAATGGTCTTGGGGGGGAGAAGCCCCTTTGGCGGCACACAGCGAAGCAGCTGCGCGCCTACCTCCGCGTGAGAAACAGCGCCGGTCCCTACCTGTTCACCGGCCGTGAGGGGCCTTTGAAGAAGCGGCAAATCCAAAACCTGTTCCATCACTACGCCAAAGCCGCCGGCATCTCAGGGCGCTCGGTCCACTCCCTCCGGCACTCGATCGCGGTCCATCTTCTCGACGCCGGCCGTGGCATTGAGTACGTGGCTGACCACCTCGGACACCGCAACATCCAGAACACGCGCATCTATGCCCAGATCTCGCATCCACTCCGCGAGCAGGTCTTTCGCGACCTAGAGCGCCACCCAAAGATCGTCCGGATCGCTTAGCTCTGAGCTTTTTTCCATTCATTCCTCGGGACAGAATCAACAGACCTAACGCGGCGGGAAATGCGCGGCCGGATCAGAGGTATGTTGCAGTCGCTAGCTTCAGCCGCGGAGAACGGGTGCTTCCGTCTCGAGTGATCCACCACTGCGACAGCCTTCCGGAGCCGGTTGGGCATGGCCAAGCTGATCGTCGTCAGTTTCGAGCGGGGGCGAGGTCCTCGGCGATAAGCCGCGGGTCAGAGACGGCCTGCGGGTCCCATGGGTTCCGCGCACACGGGCCGCAGAAGCGCAAGAACGCCGACTTGTACCACCCTTGGGACGCGAATCGGAGGTTGGCACACCGCTGACACAGGAGCCCGCGGGAGGCAACGAGCGTGGGTCCGGACATCGCCAAAAGATATAGGAAGCGGCGCGGCCGCTGGCATGAGGGACAGAGGTAGAAGAGCGCTTCGCCCATTCCCTTTGGCAGGCGACGGCGCAGCATTGGAATTCGATGAGTCTCCCCGTTCTCCAACGTGATCACCACAGCTAGCGCGTCTTCGCCGGGTGTCATCTTCAAAGCGAAGGCAGGGCCATTCTTCGGGGCCCAGAACACGAGATAGGGACGCTGACGCGGATCGTCGAGGACCCAGCGGGCCGGGAACGTCGGCAGGCGGGGCACGCTCTCGACATCACAGCGCGCGCCGGCGAAGCGCCCGTCAGGACCGCGCTTCCGTGTAGATTCCATTCACTCCCCGTAACTGAGAAAGTCTGTCGCACGCCACGTCGGCGGCTCTTCGAAGAACCTGTCGATGGCATCTTGTGTGAATCGCCAGCTGCGCCCGACACGCTGTCCCTCGAGTTCTCCGCGATTTACGTATTCGACAACCGCCCGCGGACGGACGCACAGGACATCGGCGACCTGCCCCAGCGTCAGCAGGTGCCCGCTCGTCCGCGGCGATTCCGTGGTTGCGGTTCGGGCTTCCATAAGCGTCCCCCCGTCACTGTGCCTATATCCCCAGCTCTTCGAAAGTGAAGACGCGCCGCACATACCGGGGCGTATCGCTCGGTAGCTCCAGCCATTCGCCGCCCTCGTCGACCATGTCATTGGCGATCTCGAGGGGGTCGTGGATCTCGCCGTTTGGGACCGTCGGGTCCTGGATGATAAGCCAGAGTGGGCATCCACCACACCCGTGGACGGAGGAGTAGACGCCCTCCAGCTCAGTGAGCACCGCCTTGTCGGCATACTCGCCGCCACACTCGTCGCGGTACCCCAGGGAGAAGTGAAACCCGTCCCAGGACCCAACGGGCTTGATGTATTCGATGCCGTCCTTGGCGAGCAGTCTTCGGGCGACGTCCGGCGGATCGTGCGCCCAGAGCGTAGCGGGCAAGGTACTAAGCATCAGTTCCCTCGTGCCGAGATGCGGGCTACTTCCCGAGCCGGATCTTCCATGCAGCGAGGCGAAGGTCTGCCGCCTCGATCTCGAGCGCCTGGGCATCTTCCACGTTCCCATCTACCCGGTGCGAGTCGGCGTCCATCATTTCGTCGTCCGCCTGGCAGCGTGTCCAGCAGGACCGCGAGCTTCACGACCTTGCGCTGCTCCTGGTCGAGGGCGGCCGGCAGCCGATACACCGCGCCATTCGGCATCCACCAGATCGGGAACCGCTGGCCGGCGAGGCGCCGTCCCAGAGCGATGGACTCGGGCGTCTTCGGTCGGGCGCGCTTCACGGTCTGTCGGAGCTTCATGATGGCCTCATGAAGGGCGAGCTCGGAATCGAATGGGCTATCGAGGAGGGCGTCCCGCTTCTTCATGTGATCGGTCTTCACGCGGTTGACGTAGCGGGCGTACGACTCCCCGTTCCACTGGCGCGCGATGCGTGTCTGGCTCAGGCAGTAGTGGAGGGCGGACCAGGCATGCGTCACCGGCTTCACGACACAGAAGCGACCCTGCTCGGGCCACCGGGCGAGAACCTGGTCCAGCGATTCCCGGGACACGTTGCCGACCACGAGATGCGCATGCGGCTCCCCGCCCTGCGGATCGAAGGCGAGCCGTCGGTCCCGCCCCACTCGCTTCCACGCGAACCGAGGCTGCGTCGCGAAGACGCCGATCCAGAACGGCTGCCCCAGGATCTCCGCGACCGACCGAGCGGGAGCGGGCGGCAGAAAACCGGAGAGGATCCGAGCCGAGGCCCACCAATCCTGGAAGCAACCCGCAGGAGCGGACAGGCTCACGGTGAAGGACCATGGCAGACGGTGATAGCGGGAGGCGAGATAGGCAGGGTAGCACTCGAAGCACCGGTAGCTCACTCGACGCTTGCCGATGTCTCCATCACCCGAGGTCAGAGGACGAGGGACGATCTGCTCACCTAGGTCTCGGATCTCCACACCGATCTGATCCTCCCAGGTCACGCCATACGTATCAGGCCAGGGGAGCGTATCGGGCTCAGGAAGGCTCGAATACCGCCTACTGTGATGCGGGGTGTTGCCACAACTGGTACCCCGATGCGGCCAGGTCGGCGCGGGCGCATCGTCGGGCTCGACGGTCTGGGCCTCCGTAGCGCCGCCAAGGAGGTCCCTCCAGACCTGATGGATCGAGAGGGGTGGTGCATCGGCGGTTAGGTGCGGGTCGTCGACGGTCATGCGGCACCGTCCTTCGGGTCGAGCGCGTCGAGCACCGCCTGCGCCGCGGTCCGCACCCGCACGCGTCCTTCGGTGCCGAGCCGCCCCAGCACTCGGTCATTGCCCGAGATCGCCGCGGCCGCATACTCGAAGGCCTCGATCAGCCTCGGCACCCAAGTCGTGGGCTCTCCCATCCCGAGCTCGTATTCCGGCGAGAAGGGCTCGGCGGCGAGCTTCTCGTTCTGCCTCGCCTGCGCGATCAGCCGGGCCTGCTCATGCAAGGGTGGCCGCGGTGCACTGGGACACCCGTCCGCATGCAGCCAGTGTCCCACGCCGTCATAGTGCTTGGTGCAGCACTTGGGCTGCGGCCGGACGGCGGACGTGCCAACGCTTGGCACATTGGCCCGCCGCTCGCGAGCATCCTCACGCGCCGCCTCCATCTGTTCGGGGTTCAAGTGGCGGTACGCGGTCCGACGGGACCAGCCCATCTCGTGCTCGCACTCTGCCAACCAGGCGGTCTCGCCGAGTCGGTCGAGCTTCACCCGCAGCGCGGCCGCGACCTTCTGCTCGCAGGCTTCGCGCGTCAGATTCCAGTTCCGAATGTCGTCCCAGGATACATCGAGGTGCTGCGGTTCCTTCGTGGACTCCACGGACGCTGAGCTCGTGCTGGCCATAGCAGACCTCCCTTGTATCAACCGCCACATCGTGGACTCAGTGTCTACCGGGCAAGAAACCGTGAGGAGACGGCGGAAGTGAGGCAAATCCATTCTCGCTGAGGCACACTTTCGCCCCCTGCTATGATAATTCCCCAAGGAACAGAGCCCCTATGGCACGCAAGATTAAGCGGCTGCACTCCAGCTCGGTTTCGTCCCCCCGCTCCGCCGATCCAGCGCGCTGGGAGAAGGAGCTGGAGTGGTGGCGCGGCCTCGGAATCAACACAGTCATGCTCCAAGTCGCGCTCAGCGGTTCAGGCGTCGGGAGGAGGATCTACGAAGACCAATTGCAGGCGAGGATCGATCGCTTCACCGGCGAGGAGATTCGCCATGCGAGGAGCGCTCTGAAGAGAGCCGCGCCACTCCTCGGCCTCCTCAAAACGGCGCAGACCGACGAAGGGGAACTCTGTTTCGACGACCTCGGCGAGCAGGTCGAGCGCTCGGTGCAGACGTACATTGAGACGCGGCAGCGGCCGGCGCTTCCAGCCCATCGACCAGGCGAGCCATGGCTCACAAAGGGCGCGCTTCGGCTCGCCCGACCCCTTCGCGCGAGCGGGCGATCCTGGAAAGAAACGTATCGAGCCCTTCATCGGATCTTCACGCTCGCTGGTCACGGCGACATTGTGACGGAGGAGCAAATTCGGCACATCATCCGCAAGGAGCGCCGGCGGGATTACACGTTCGGCAAAGATGGGCCGACGTCGCCGGCCGTCGTGGCCTGGTTCAAGAAGGACGCGCCGGTGTCCCCGGCCGACTGGGCCTGGTGGACGGGGATTCCACAAAATGCATCACGGAGAGGCAGGCCGAGGCGGCGTAAGGGGCGGAGGGTGGTTAAGCGCTGATGTCGGCCAGTTGATCTGTTCGCTCTGACGAAAGCCGAGAGCTGTCCCGCCAGGGACCACCGGTCGGCGTCATAGTGTCGGCGAAGCCTTTGGAGATCGGCCCCCACGGGGCCATCGGTCCGGCAGACGCCCTCGCGCTCGCCGGTCAAGCCCATCCCGGCGTTGCCGGCGTCGCGCTCAGCCTGGGCAAGCCAGTTACCGATGATTGGGCTGTCGGCTCGAACGCTCGGCAGCACCTCAGGGTGTGGCGCTTGTGCACAAGCCGGCAACCCTTGACCGAGCTCCCGAGCGCACGAGATGGCAGCCGGCGGAGACGTCGCTGCTGATCTACTGCGGCTAGCAGCCCACTCTAGTTGTCCCGGTCGCTTCGGCGGCCCCTCGCTGATCATCTGATCCCAATGGCCGGGGGCGAAACTGCGATTAGGTCAGGGCACGTTCTATCTCACTTCTGCCCTCTCTCTTCTTTGTGCTTCCTGTACGAAGCTAGGGCCATGGGAAACGCACCGGAGTCGCGAGCCCAGCATCAGCGGAGTCGAGGCGGTCGCGGACCGGAAGAAGAAGGAGAGTGAACGATGTTCACGGACGAGGCGGAGTCGGTGGAGGGGTTGTCCGCGGCGGACCTGGCCAAGGCGCAGAAGCGGGCGGCTAAGGCCGAGGCTAAGGCGCAGGCGCAGGCGGAGGCGGAGCGGGTGCAGGCGGAGGAGGAGAAGGCGGCGAAGCTCCACAAGATGAACGTGGCGAAGGCCGCGAAGGCGGCGAAGCTCCACAACAGGCGAGCGGAGAATCTCCGCGACATGCTGCAGACGGTCACCCGCCTGCAGCATGAGAACACGGTGTCGATCGATGAAGTCTTCGAGATCCTCGCGGTGATCGTCGAGCATCAACAGGCCGGGCAGGAGGGCGAGGCCATCGGCTACGTCCGCGGGCTCGCGGCGGCTCGGACCGGGGAAGCGTACGCGGTTCGCCAGCAGGCGCACCGCCGCGCGATCCTGGCCGAGCAGGAGCAGATCGAGCGGGACAAGCAGTTCGAGGACGAGAACTAGAGCCAGCCAACGGCGCCCGCCCCCACGGGGGCGCCGTTCTGGTCCGCGACCATGAGCAATCCAGGCACCCACAACTACCACGGGAAGATGACGAGCCGCGGCCAGCGGACGGCCTCGAAGCTCGGCTACGCGATCCCGGTCGAGCGGATGGAAGCCCTCCTAGGCAAGCGGCCACCGCTCGACGAAGCCAAGGTCCTGCCGCCTCAGCGACCAGAGGGCTACAAGGAGAGCCTGCGGACCATAGACGCGGACCACGCCGCGGCGATGGCCGAATACGAGGCCAAGAAGCGCCAGCAGCGGGCGGCCGAGCCCACGACGGAGTAGCACGCTCAATGACGACGAAGCGCGAGGCACGCATCAGGGCCACGATGGCCGGCCCGCCGGCGGCGGAGGGAGTGCTGGCGGACAGCGCGGTGTTGCGGCGACGAGGAGGCGAGGCCGGCGTGGGGAAAGCCATGAGCGAGCTCGCGCGCTTCCCAGTGGGGCCTGTGGCCGTCCGCACTCTTGCCGAGCTGCAGGCCGACCTGTCTGCGCCGGATCGCCTCCCGCTGGAGGCGCTGGTCGCCCTGCGCCGCCAGTTGCGTGTGCTTGCAGCTGACCTTGAACAGGAGGTCACCGCCCGGCTGCTTGCCGGATTCCAGGGAGACGGCGGCCTTGACGCCGTCGCGGTGCTCACGCCCGCCCGGCTGGCAGAGCTCTGGTCGATGCCGGTTGCGAAGATCAGGGAGCTGTGCCGGAGCGGCCGGATTCCGGCCCGGAAGTTGGGGAACAAGGAGTGGGTGGTCCCGGTCGCGGAGCTACGCGAGTGGGCCCGGCAGGGCATTGTCGACGAGCCCCGTCCAGGCCACAATGCCGGCCATGTCGGTCACCGGAGTGCCGCGGCGGCTCGCCCATACACGATCCAGGTGCGCCGGCCCGCTCCGCCCGAGGGCGGATAGGGGAGCCGTCCGGTGAAGCCCAAGCGCCTTGTGGTCGTCCGGTTCCGCAAGGACCGGACGAAGTGGGAGGTGGACTACTTTAACCTGCCCGCCTCCGTGCCGCCCCGGGTCCGCCGGCTATTCGCCACCGAGGAGGAGGCGCTGCGGTACGCGGCGCAGGCCGTCGCGCGCCTAGAGGCCGGGATTCCGCCGGCCCGCGAGACGGCTATCACGCTGGCCGCGGCGTTCGAGCGGTACTTCAAGGCTAAGGCCCGGAAGCGGTCCCTGGCGGCGGACCGGCGCATCTCTGAGCACCTGCTCGAGGAGCTCGGCGCCACCACCCGGCTCCGGGACCTGACGGCCTCCCGGATCGCCGCTTACCGGGAGCGCCGCCTTGCGGCCGGGTCGGTCAGGCGGAAGGACAAGACCGGCAAGCCGGCGCGCCTCTCCGCGGCAAGCATCAACCGCCCGCTCGCCTTGCTCCGGCACCTCCTGAGGCTCGCGCATGAGGAGTGGGAGGTGCTGCCGACCGTCCCGAAGGTCCGGCTTGAAAAGGAGCCGCAGGGTCGCCTCCGGTGGCTCGAACCCGACGAGGAACGCCGCCTAATCGCGGCGTGCAAGGCGTCGGCGTTGCCGCACCTAGCCGACCTCGTGACGGTGGCGCTCGAGACCGGCATGCGGCGAAGCGAGGCCGAGGGGCTGACGTGGGATCGGGTAGACCTCTCGCGTGGTGTGCTCCGGCTCGAGATCACTAAGTCCGGCCGGCGCCGAGAGGTCCCGATGCGCCAGCGCGTCTACGATCTGCTGGTCAGCCGCCCGGGCGCGCGCGAGGGCCGCCTCTGGCCGGAGGGGAGTACCCGCGCTGGCTTCGATTCCGCCGTGGAGGCCGCCAGGCTGGCCGCCCCGTTCCGGTTCCATGACTGCCGCCACCACTTCGCCAGCTGGTTCATGATGCGTGGTGGATCCGTGCCCGCCCTGCAGAAGATCTTGGGCCATGCCTCGCTGGCGATGACGATGCGGTACGCGCACATGAGCCCGGAGCACCTCCGCGGGGAGATGGCGAAGACCGAGCGGTCGGCGGGCGTGGAACCAAATGTTGGAACCACGGTGGGGGTGTCGGACAGAATGCGTCGGAAGTGGTAGAGTTTACGGACGAACGCCGGGGTAGCTCAGTGGCAGAGCAACTGATTCGTAATCAGTAGGTCGCGGGTTCAACTCCCGCCCCCGGCTCCACCATTACGCGGAGTTGCGGCCCGCCTCGGGAATCGCTGGCCGGGCAATCGCCGGGCAATCGCTACCCGGGGACGATTCACTCCTCGAGCTTCTTGGCAAACTCCTCCCGGAACTCGCGGACCGCTTCTCCTGCATATTGGTTGAACGACTCGGACGCCTGGATGCAGGCACTGATTTCGGTGGGAACTTCCGGACGGAAGAGATCGGATCGCTTAGCCCCTGAGCTCGTCGCCCTATGGCCCATCCCCGTGCTTCGAGCACGCCGGGCGAACCTCGCCGAAGGCGGCCTCCACCTGGTCACGAGGCTCGCACGAGATCCGCACGGTACGTCGCCCGAAGTACATCCGTGCCGGCGGCCTCGAGTCGTCCCCGGGAGATACGAGAGCTCGGCCTCTACGGACCTGGGCACCACGCTGTTCGATCGCGCGACATGTCTACGGCTCCTGGTTTTTCGGTCGGTCGGGTCCCGGATCGTTCGGGAGATCTCGGCACTGGACGCGCCAGACTGCACCGAGAACGACCCGTCCTGCACCGTATGCAATGCGGGAGTCGTCGCGACCATCGGCGCCGCGCAGAGCACGAAGCGCTTCCTCGAGGGACTCCCTGGAGAGGCCGGTCGCCTCCTCTAGTTCGCCCAGCGACATCGACTGCCAGACTTGCGTGGGCGATCGCAACCGATCGCAGAGCGCCGTGAAGATCAGCTCCTCCTCTCGCGACATGTCTACAGTGACCGTACCGTCCCGTCCTCGGGGAGCAGCTTCCGCTCCGGTGACCGAGGGGGAGGTGTCGACTTCCGCGGGCGACTCACTCGATCACCTGATCCGCCCGCTGCAGGAGCGGCGGCGGGATCGTCAGACCGAGCGCCTTGGCGGTCTTGAGGTTGATCAGCAGCTCGAACCTCGTGGGCTGAGCGACGGGAAGGTCGCCCAAATAGTCCTCCTGCCTGCACCCCGGCCGCCGAGACCTCGGTGAATCTGGCACTCCCGGTCCGCGGGAGGAGGAGCCTTCCCCTTGGAACAAGAAACCCTTCGTCGCCTCATTCGGGCCAAGCTTGCTGACGGTCGGCTGCCTCAAGGCAGTATCTCGCACTTGTGGGGTGGGGCTGGCAACGACGAGACGTATGATCGGGAGGCAAGAGCATTCAGTTTCATGTCGGGTGCCTGCACCTCTGGGACGCCGAGCGGCACGTGCCCGGCCGAAGTGATCCGACCGGGAGCTAGCGGCGGCGCTGCGTCCGCCTCCTCATCGCCCAGAACTGTGACCAGTGAAGCCAGGAAAGTGGAGCCGCGCACAGGCCAGGGAACAATAGACGCGCTCCACCGCGGTGGATGGCTCCCCAGTCCGGATGGAATAGGGCAGAAAGCCAACGGTGCGGCATCCATCACAAACTCTTCGGTGTTCGTCCTTCGGTAGCTGCGGCAGCATGGCAGTCTCCACGGGTTAGTGTGCGCTTGACGGGGCGGCTAGGCGTCGACTGGCGGTCTTAGGGCGTCGGTCGTTGCTGGCCGCACCAGCAGACGTGCACGCACCCGTCGTGCCCCGGCGGTTCTTGGCAACGGTGGAGCTTGCCATCTAGGAGGCGCTTGGGCACGCCGCAGTGGTCCGTCGACCGCCGGTCGGTTCTCTGATCGCGTGGTACCTGAGAACACCACTCCCGCATGAGCCTATGTGTCGCAATCTCCTCGTACAAGGCGCCACCACCGTAGCACCGCGGGGGTGGCCGGCCTATTGGACCTATGTCCAATAGGCTGACCGGATGCCGCCGGACTACAGTGGCGATGGAGTGGTAGCCCGAGGCTCATGCATGCAACGTCAATTCTTCGTGCTGTGGATACCGGTGGGGTTGGCAGCCGGTGGCCTGGGCGCCTTCGTCATGAGGGCTCGCCGGTTCGGATTGGTCGCAGACATTGTTCTCGGCCTCGCCGGGAGTTTCATCGGGAGCTTGCTCTTCCTCGCCCTCGGTAGCCCCGAGGATGAGGGGTGGTCCACGCTGTGCATCGGTACATTCCTCGGAGCGGCCAGCGTCATCGTTGGCCAGCGGTGGTGGTACGCGCACGCGTGACGGCCAAGCAAACATGTCGATCGAGTCGTGCTCGGGGGACACAGGAGGGGCCACATGCCCAAGGTGTTGGTGTGCGCATTCTGCTTTGAAGAGATCGATGGGATGGAGAAGTGGCTCGATGTGCCCGGCAGAATGAACGAGGCCGCGCATCTGAAGTGCTGGAAGGAGAAC
>Ga0210409_10004233_pt1 | contig 15587 bp, 14 predicted proteins | sample IncBWH17MmetaG_FD_161649 | JGI IMG/M metagenome (GOLD analysis project Ga0210409, IMG submission 161649) | Forest soil microbial communities from Barre Woods Harvard Forest LTER site, Petersham, Massachusetts, United States - Inc-BW-H-17-M | ecosystem: Environmental > Terrestrial > Soil >...
TCGACCGACTACGATACCAGCGATCGCTTATACTTCGAGCCTCTCACGCTCGAAGAGGTGCTCAATATTTGCGATACCGAAAAGCCAGATGGCGTCATCGTGCAGTTCGGCGGGCAAACGCCGCTCACCCTGGCGCTACCGCTCAAGGCTGCGGGCGTACCGATCATAGGTACCGACCCGGCCGACATCGATCTGGCGGAGGACCGCAAGCTCTTCGGAAAGCTGCTCGGCGATCTCAAGATCCCGGCGCCGGACCACGGCTCGGCGACGAACGTGGAAGAGGCATGCACCGTGGCCCGCTCAATCGGCTTCCCCGTGCTGGTGCGTCCCAGCTACGTGCTGGGTGGCCGCGCCATGGTCATCGCCTACGACGAAGACACCGTCCGCCGTTACATGCAGGCCGCCGTGAGCTTCTCGCAGGACCGTCCGGTGCTGATCGACCGGTTTCTCGAAGACGCGACCGAAGTCGACGTGGATGCGATCGCGGACTCGAGCGGCGCGGTGTTGATCGGCGGCATCATGGAGCACATCGAGGAAGCGGGCGTGCACTCCGGCGATTCGAGCTGCGTGCTTCCGGCGACCTCGCTTGCTCCCAACGTGATCACCGCGATCCGTGCTTACACCGAGAAGCTGGCGCGCGCGTTGAACGTGATCGGCTTGATGAACGTGCAGTATGCAGTGAAGGACGGAACGGTATATGTGCTCGAAGTGAATCCGCGCGCTTCCCGCACGGTGCCGTATGTCAGCAAGGCGACCGGCGTGCCGCTGCCCAAGATCGCGGTCGGCGTGATGCTCGGCAAGAAGATTTCCGATTTTACGGATGCAACCGGCGTCCTGAGCGTCCCGCAGTTTTTCGTGAAATCGCCCGTGTTTCCGTTCAATAAGTTCCCCGGTGTCGACCCGACCCTGGGACCCGAAATGCGCTCGACGGGTGAAGTGATGGGTGTGGGTGAAAATTTCGGAGAAGCATTCGCGAAGGCGCAGTTGAGCGCGGGCACGCCGCTTCCGGATAAAGGAAGAGTGTTCATCAGCGTGAACGATCGCGACAAGCCGGTGGCCGCGGCGGTGGCCAAGAGGTTTCATGAGCTGGGATTCGAAGTAACCGCCACGCGCGGCACCGCCGAGGCGATCCGCGCCGAAGGAGTTCCCTCCAAGACGGTGTTCAAGGTGAATGAAGGCCGCCCGAATGCGGTCGATCTGCTGAAGGCTGGGGCGATCGACCTGATCATCTACACCGCCACCAGCGATGCGCACGCCTTCAGCGACGAGAAGGCCATCCGCAAGAACGCCGTTACCTACCGCATTCCGTGCATCACTACCATGAGCGGCGCCCTAGCTTCGGTGGAGGCGATTACTTCGCGGAGGCGCGATCCGGTTCGCGTATGGAGCCTGCAGGAGATCCACGGCGCGGGGGTCACCGCGAAAACGTCCTAGGAATTGCGACCGGACTCCTCTTATGGGGGATACAGGATGTTGTGCATCGTCAGTCCGATGGCGAAAGACCCCACGCTCCAGACGGCGGAGGCGAACAAGGCCAGCCCGAACCAACGGGCCGGCGGCCAGAGGCACAGGATCAGCCCAACCGTCGCGATAATGGAGGCAATCTGGAATAAGCCGATGAGCGCGTACATGGGTGCATCGTTTACCAGGCCCGATGGTCGACTCCTTGCAAAGCCTGCCACCAGTAGGACGCTGAGGCCTGTGCTGAAGGCCATGAGTACTACCCAGATGATGAGCTTCCAACGAGGCACTCGGGCAACGCAATTTAGAACGCGACGAATCATCCTGGCCCTATTCTCTATCAGCGAGCAAATCGATGGTGCATCGGTGTTCCTGGCACCATTAAAATGAAGGGGCAGTTTACGAAAAAGGAGCGCGGATGAAAGGCATCATACTGGCTGGCGGCAGCGGAAGCCGTCTTTTCCCCCTGACCAAGATCACCAACAAACACCTCCTCCCGATTTACGACAAACCGATGATCTATTACCCGCTCCAAACGCTGGTCGAAGCGGGGATTCGCGACATTTTGCTGGTGACGGGCGGGCGAAACTCCGGCGATTTTTTGAGACTGCTGGCGAACGGCAAAGAATTCGGGCTGAAACATCTGAATTACACTTATCAGGAAGGCGAAGGGGGCATCGCCGACGCGCTGGCGCTGGCCGAGCACTTCGCGGATGGCGATAAAATCTGCGTGATTCTGGGCGACAACATTCTGGAGAAGTCGATTGCCTCCGCCGTCGAAGCGTTCAAACGGCAGGAGCGCGGCGCGCGGATTCTGCTCAAGCAGGTCCCCGATGCCGAGCGTTTCGGCGTGGCGGAGCTGGATGGGCCCCGGATTATCGGCATTGAAGAGAAGCCTCGCAAGCCGAAATCGAACTACGCCGTGACGGGCATCTACATGTACGACGGAACGGTATTCGAAAAGGTAAGGGAACTGGTGCCGAGCGGCCGCGGTGAGCTGGAAATTACTGACGTGAACAACGCCTACATCCGCGAAGACACCATGACGTTTTCCTACCTCGATGGCTGGTGGACGGACGCCGGCACGTTCGAGTCGCTGATTCGCGCGGCGAACCTGGTGGCGCAATTGCGAAGCCCCCAGCAGCGAACCGAAGCGTCAGCCGACTAGACGCTCTGCGCCAGCAGCGCGCCCCAGTGGAATCCCGCGCCGAATGCGGAGAAAATGACGGGGCCGGGTGGCGGATCTTCCCGCGACCACTCCGCCGCCGCAATTAGCATCGAGGCAGAGGACGTGTTTCCGTAGCGCGCAACGTTGGAAAAAACGCGCTCGGGCGGGACCTTGAGCGCCTTGGCAACCCGTACCAAAAGATTCTGGTTGGCCTGATGAAGGAGGAAGGCCGTCACATCTTGAGCCGCGATGCCCTGGCGCGCCAGCACCTCCTCGATGGCGGAGGGCAACTTGCGCGAGGCCTGCAAGATGACCGTGAGGCCGTTCATCCGCAGCGGGGAGGCCCAGTCGAATGCCAGATCGTCGCGGAACTGGCCGTCGCTGTGCAACACCGAGTCGAGAATCCGCCAGCGCCCCGGACGTGAGCTGACCAGCGCGGCTCCGGCTCCATCGCCGAACAGAATCGCCGTGTTTGGATCCAGCGGTCCGGCGCCCAGAATCGCGGACATTTTTTCCGCGCCGGTCACCAGAACGTCGCCGAAGCGCTCGGTAAGCTGGGACGCCAGCACGAGGCCGAACAAGGAGCCGGCGCTTGCCATGGGCAGGTCGAACGCGGGCGTGCCCTCCAGGCCCAAGCGTGCGACGACCGCGGCGGCCGGTCCGGGAAAACCCGGTGGTGCGCTTCCGCTTGCGACAATCACCAAACCGAGCGTGGATGCATCGACACCCGCGCGCTCAAAACAATCTTGCGCGGCGGCTACGGCCAGATCAGCGACTGTAGTTTCCGGGGCAGCCCCGCGGCGCTCGCGGATTCCCGAGGCGCTCTCAATCCAATCCGGGGTGCGCCCCAGGCGCGCGGCGATCTCGGCGTTGGTGACCACGCGGCCGGGCAAATGCGCGCCGAAGGCATGCAGAAATGCAGTGCTCACGCCCCGTGTTCTTCCAGATAGGTCTCGATGCGCGCAATGGAGTCGAACTTGCGCGGATTCAGGTCGCGGTCCGGCACTATGATGGCGAACTCGGCTTCGAGAGCGCTGACCAGATCGGGGAGCGCGAAAGAATCGAGCAGACCGCTCTCAAACAACGATTCCTCGTCATTGGCGGGAATCGGGCTTTCGGTAATCGTCTTCAAAATGCCGAGCAGGCGCTGGCGGCGTGTGGAATCGGCCATGAAGTTTCATCCTGCCACACTGGCGGCGGCGTGCGCGCAATACCACTCATAGGTGGAGGCCACGCCTAACTCCATCGAGATCCGCGCTTTCCACCCCAGGGCGTGGATACGCGAGACATCCAGCAGCTTGCGGGCCATGCCGTCGGGCCGCGAAGGATCGAAGCGAACGCGGCCGGAGTGACCGGTGACGCGCGCCACCAAACCCGCCACCTCGGCGATGGTGAGATCTTCGCCAGTACCCACGTTCAGCGCGTCGCGGCCGTCGTAGGTGTCCATCAGAAAGCAGGCGGCAGAGGCGAGATCGTCCACGTGCAGGAACTCGCGGCGCGGCGTGCCGGTGCCCCACAAGGTCACCTCGGGAGCGCCGGAAATCTTGGCTTCGTGAAAACGGCGGATCAGCGCGGGCAGCACGTGAGAGCTTTCCAGATCGAAGTTGTCGCCCGGCCCGTAGAGGTTGGTCGGCATCAGGCTGATGGCCGGAAACCCGTACTGCGCGCGGTAAGCCGCCGCCATTTTCAACCCAGCGATCTTGGCGATGGCATAGGCTTCATTAGTGGGCTCCAGCGGGCCGGTGAGCAAGTACTCTTCCTTGATCGGCTGCGGAGCAACCTTTGGATAAATACACGACGATCCCAGAAACAGGAGCTTGCGCGCGCCATGCTGCCAGGCGCTGTGGATCACATTGGTCTGAACGGCGAGGTTCTCGTAGATAAACTCGGCGGGATAGGTCACGTTGGCCATGATGCCGCCGACCTTGGCCGCGGCTAGGAACACAAACTCCGGCCGGTGCTCGGCGAAAAAGCGTGTGACGGCCGCCTGGTCGAGTAGATCAAGTTCAGCGCGATCGCGCAGCAGCAGATTGCGGCAACCGGTTTCTTCCAGGCGCCGAACGATGGCCGAGCCCACAAGACCGCGATGACCCGCGACAAAAATGCGGCTGGCCGGAGTCAGGAGTTGCGTCTCAGCCATGCGCCCCGCCTCGCGGCGCCACGTTGTGACCCGCGCGAGCCAGCGTCACTTCCTGGCGCGCCAGTTCCATATCGTTTTCAACCATCGATCGCACCAGTTCCTCGAAGCTGATCTCGGGCTGCCATCCCAGCACCCGCCGCGCCTTGCCAGGGTCGCCTTGCAGCGCATCCACCTCAGTCGGCCTTAGATACCGGGGATCTTTCTCGACGCAGGTTCTCCAATCCACGCCGGCGTAACTGGCGGCGAGATCGAGAAAATCGCTCACGGAGCGTTTGGCGCCGGTAGCCACTACAAAATCATCGGGCGAATCCTGCTGCAGCATGAGCCACATGGCGCGCACGTAATCGGCCGCGTGGCCCCAGTCGCGACGCGCCTCCAGATTTCCGAGGTACAGCTTGTCCTGCAGGCCGAGCTTGATGCGGCCGAGCGCACGCGTGATCTTGCGCGTCACAAACGTCTCGCCCCGGCGCGGCGATTCATGGTTGAATAGGATGCCGTTCGAGATGAACAGGCCATAGGCCTCGCGCTGATTGACGGCGTACCAGTGCGCGGCCACCTTGCTCACCGCGTATGGACTGCGGGGATAAAACGGCGTGGATTCGTTCTGCGGCGGCGGCGAAGCGCCGAACATTTCCGAAGAGCCGGCCTGATAGAAACGGGGACGCCGCGCGCGTCCGGATGCGTAATCCCGAAAGGCTTCCAGCAGGCGCAGCGTGCCGGTGGCGACGATGTCGGCGGTGTACTCAGCCTGATCGAAGCTGACGCGTACGTGCGACTGCGCGCCCAGGTTGTAGACCTCGTCGGGCTGAATCTGTTCCAGCAAGTGGCGGAGGCGCGCGGCATTTGCCAAATCGCCGTAATGCAAAAACAGAGGCACGGCGTGTTCATGCGGATCGGCGTAGATGTGATCCAGCCGGTCAGTATTAAAGGTGGAGGTGCGGCGCACAATGCCGTGGACCTCATAGCCCTTGGCAAGCAGGAACTCGGTGAGGTAGGAGCCATCCTGCCCTGTGATCCCGCAGATGAGCGCCTTCTTGGCGGATACCTGGCTCATGGGAGATATCACTATTATTATGACGGGTCAGCGGCTTCTGAGTTCGGCGCCGAACTCAGCGCTGAGGCGGGCGACGATCTTATCCACCTCCGCAGTTACCTCTTCGGACGAAAGCGTGCGGTCCGGGGCGCGGAAGACCATGGACACGGCCAGGCTGCGGCTATCCTTCGCGATTCCCTTACCTTCGAAGACGTCGATGCAGTCGAGCGTCTCCAAATTTGGCCCGGCGGCCGAGCGGATGGCCTGCTCGATCGACGCGTAGGCTATGCCGGTCTTCACCACGAAGGAGAGATCGCGGAACACGGCGGGGAATCGCGGCAAAGGCTCAAAAACCGGGGAGGAGCGTTCCTCCGGCACCAGCGCCGCCAAAAACAGCTCTGCCGCAAACACCGCCGTCTGAATTTTTCGAGGCGCCAGAAGTTCGGGCGAGATCTGTCCCATCCATCCCACGGGCGCTCCCTCCACGGTGACCTGCGCGGCGGTTCCCTCTGCGTAGCCCGGAAGAGAAGCCGGTGTGAACGAAGCGCGGGGGACACGCAGGGTTTCAAGAATCGATTCCACAACGCCCTTGAGATCGAAGAGGTCTGCGTCGCCGCGCGTTGACCAGTCCGAATCATTCAGAGCGCCACCGAGCAGGATTCCGAGCGCCCAGTGTTCCTCCGCCTCCGCGGAGGGCCGCGAAAATACCTTGTCGATTTCGAAATAACGGAAGGTGGCGGACCGCCGCTTGGCATTGTGTTCGGCGGTTTTCAGCAGAAACGGCACGAGCGAGCGGCGCAGGCGCGCCAAATCGGCGTTAAGCGGGTTGGTGAGCGTGATGGATGCGCCTTTGAGCTGCGAAAAGTCAGCTTCGCCATCGAGTGGCTCGAGCGGAACGCCGCGCAGCTCGAGGAAACCGTTGCCGGCCAGCAGCCCGCGGGCGGTCTGGCGCGCGGCGTCTAAAGCGGTGGTCGCGCCGGCGGTCGGGATCTCAGCGCTGGGGGTCGCCGTGATGGCGTCGTATCCGATCACTCGCGCTACATCTTCGATGAGCACCACGGCATCGTTCACGTCCACACGACGGGTGGGGACTTCGATGCTGCTCAGGTCAGCCGAGCAAACATATCCGAGTTTTTCGAGCGCGGAGACGGCCTGATCGCGCGTCACGGCAATGCCAAGGTAACTGCTGACCCGCTCAGCGGGCATCGAAAACACAGCGCGCTTCACCGGCCGCGGATAAGCGTCAGTCACTGGGCCGGCAGACTTCGCGCCAGCGTCGGAGAATAGCAGCGCGGTGGCACGGTCGCGCGCGGCGTCCAGGGTTTCATTGGGGTCCATACCGCGCTCGAACCGGTAAGAGGAGTCGGTGCTGACACCCAGGCGGCGGCTGCTGAGGCGAATCGCGGTGGGCTCGAAGTACGCTGCTTCGAGAAGGACCTCTGTCGTTGCGTCAGAGATGGATGTCGGCTCGCCACCCATGATGCCAGCCAGCGCCATCGGCGCGAAGGCGTCCGCGATCGCCAGCGGCGTCTCGCCGGCTGAAGCAGTCATCGGACGGCCGTCGAGCAGTTTGAGACTCTCGCCCGGCTTGAATCGCCGGACGACCACTTTCTCGCCCACTTTGGTCAGGTCGAAAGCGTGCAGCGGCTGGCCCCACTCCTTCATGACGAAGTTGGTGATATCAACCACGTTGTTGATGGGGCGGGAGCCGGTGGCGAGAAGACGGCTGGCGATCCAAGCGGGCGACTTCACAACGCGCACGCCGGAAATCACCTGGCAGGTGTACCGCGGGCACAGGGACGGATCGAGAATCTCAACCGGAATGGCCGCATCACTCGCGCTGGCTGGGATTCGAGCTTCCGGCAAAATCAGCTTCAGGCCCAGCATGGCGGCCACCTCGCGCGCGATTCCGATCAGCCCCAGGCAATCCGGCCGATTGGGATAAACCTTCACGTGCACCAGAGCCTCGGTTACGCGCGCGGCCTCCGGAAGGCTCATGCCGAGCAACGCTTCATCGCGAAACACCTGGAGACCGGTGCCGGCGGCGGTCAATCCGAGTTCGCCGTCCAGGCAAATCATACCCTGCGACAAGACCCCGTGAAATTGTTCTTCATGAATTGAAACGCCCGTAGGCAGTTCGGTCCCGGCCAGCGCGACCGGGACCCCCCAACCCTCTTCAACGGGATGCGCGGAAGCGCACACGATGCGGCGCACGTCGCCGCGGGCGACTTCGATCTCGCAGACGAACATGCCGGCCGCGCCTTCGAGCGGGCGCACGGAGCGAATGAAACCGACGCGCACCGGAGCCAAGTCGCGCTCGAGGGCATGCGTGGCCTCGACATCCAAACCCACGCGCGGCAGTGTGGCGAGAAGGTCCGGAAGAGGACACCGCGGCGAGAGGTAATCGAGCAGCCATCCGGTGTTGATGATCATTTTCAGAACTGGCGCAAAAAAGCTTCCTCGTTTTCGTACAGCAGGCGGATATCGTTGATCTGATGCCGCAGCATCGCGATGCGGTCGACTCCGATGCCGAAGGCGAAGCCCTGATGCACGGCCGGATCGAGGCCGCCGGCGCGGAGCACCTCCGGCCGCATCATGCCGCTGCCCAGCACCTCCAGCCAGCCCGTGCGGGAGCACAGCGCGCAACCTTTCTGACGGCATACGATGCAGCTGACATCCACTTCGGCGCTGGGCGTTGTGAACGGAAAGTAACTGGGACGGAAGCGCAACTTCGCCTCGGGGCCGAACAGGCCCTTGGCGATTTCGGTGAGAGTCCACCGCAGGTCGGACATGGTGATGTGGCGTCCGACCGCGAAGGCGTCCAATTGCTGGAAGATCGGGAAATGGGATGCATCGATGTCGTCGGCGCGATAACAGCGGCCGGTAGTGATGGCGCGAATCGGCGTCCGCCCGCCACTGGATTGCATGACGCGAGCCTGATACGCCGTAGTGTGTGTGCGCAAAACGCGGCCGCCTTCGACGTAAAACGTATCGTGCAGATCACGCGCCGGATGCCAGGCGGGAGTGTTCAGGGCGTCGAAATTATAGTATTCGGTCTCGATGTCCGGATAGTCGTCGTAAGAGAATCCGAGACCGATCAGGATGTTCTTCATGGCCTCCGCCGTGGCGGTGATGGGATGGACGTGCCCGGCCAGGCGCCGGCGCCCTGGAAGCGTGACGTCAAGCGCGGTTCCGGCGGGGCGCGCGGTTTCCTGCAAGGCCGTGAGCCGCTGCTCGATCGCCTCCTCCAGTTTCGCTTTGGCAGTGTTCACCGCCTGGCCGAAACTCTTGCGATCCTCAGGCGCCAGACTGCCAAGCGCCTTCATCATGGCCGTCAGCTCGCCCGACTTGCCCAAGTAGCGCACGCGCGCCTGTTCCAGGGTCGCAAGGGAATCCGATTTGGCGATTTCCGCGGTGGCGCGGTCTAGAAGCTCACTCAGCGATTGCGTCACGGGGGTTGGAGAATGGAAACTACAAGTGTAACCGAGGCCAGGATGCCACTGCCACGCGTGCTCGAGCCGGAAATCATGTCCAGCGCCGAAGAGGCCGGCGAATACGATGCGATGGACTTCAGCGCGACCGACCAGTTATTCGCCGAGCGTGCGGCGGAGCTGGCCCGCGGGGCGCGCTGGATCTTCGATATCGGATCGGGCAATGCCAAGATCCCACTGGCCATCGGTGCGCTGGCGGCGGCCACGACCCGGATCTGCGCGGCCGAGATGTCAGCGGAGATGCTGGCCGCCGGCGTCCGGAATCGCTCGCGGGCGGGCGCGCATGCTCGCCGCCTGCTGTTTCTCCGCGCCGACGCAAAACGGCTGCCTCTCCCGGATGCGTGCGCGGGTCTGGTCACGTCGAACAGCCTGATTCATCACATCCCCGATCCACGCTCCGTTTTTCGAGAGATTGCACGGATCGTCAGGCCGGGTGGCAGCATTCTGATCCGCGACCTGGTTCGCCCGGAAAGCGAAGAAGAACTCGCGCAGTTGGTGGACACACACGCGGCCGGTTCGAGCCCATTGCAACGGCGCCTGTTTGCGGATTCGCTTCGTGCGGCGCTCACCCTTTCGGAGGTTCGCGACACTCTGGGCGAGTGCGGGCTGACGGGCGTCTCCGTAACGAAGATCACTGACCGTCACTGGAGCGCGGAGCGAATCAGGTCATGAGATCGCACGGACCGGTTCGCTTGCCGGAGCCGAAGCAGCGCGAACCGTTCGGGCGGAGAGGAACCAGAGACTTCCTGCACCCCACAGGCTGAGCGTGGTGGTGTTGAGAACCTGCAGAATCAGCGCCAGGCTGAGCGCTTGAGCCCGAGCCGCCCCCAGAGGAACCAGCACGCTGACCGTAACGTATTGCAGAACGCCCAAGTTGCCCGGCGCCGCCGGCACAATACTCGCAAGTGCGATGGAGGTGAGAACCAAGGCCACCTGCGTGGGCGATAGCGCGATTCCCATGCTGTGAGAGAGCACCATGATGCCTGCGCCGTCCAGCACCCAGATCACCGCCGTCCAAAACAAGAATCCGGAGGCCCGCCCGGCATGATGGAAGCTTCGCAACCCGGAAAGAAACTGCGCGGCCAGTCGCGTGAGCCGGGGCTGCACACGATGCGGGGTAACTCGCGCAATCAACTGGAAAATGAGATTTTCAAAATGCGGCAGCAGGACGGTGACCGCGAGGCCCGCCAGAGCCGCAACCGCCAGCAAGAACGCCGACCGCGTCAACCAGCCGGGAAGATTCGAGAACGTTGTCAAAGCCGAAGCGGACACCAGAACCAGGAAGCCAGCGTCGAGCACGCGCTCCGCCAGAACCGTGGCCAGCGCGAACCCGGCGCTCAGTCCTGCTCGGCCAAGGTTGGTGGCTCGAAACAGGTCGCCAAGTCTGGCCGGGAGGATCATATTTCCCATCTGCCCGGCCGAATTGACCGCGAAGGCGGTGGTGAGTGGAAGGGGCTCCGACGACTCCAGCAAAATGCGCCAGCGCACGGACCGCAGGAGCAGCGTGCAACTTCCCAGGACAAAGCAGGCGAGAATGGTCTGGCTCGAAATCGCGGCCGCCGCGGTCCAGACTTGTCCAATCGACACCGACCGGAAGGCCAGCCACAGGCAGACGGCCGAGACGACGATCCCCGTGGCTAATTTCATCCATCGGGCCATGGGCGGCGACTACTCCACTTCGACGGCGTTCCGAAGCAACAGCGAAGATTTTGGCTCGGATGCCGAAGGAACTCCGTTCGGATAGTGCTGCCAGAGGGCCCTATGGCTGGATTTCGGGATGCGGTGTAAGCCCCACGGGTCGTTCACGAAGAAGGAAATGACGACGAGGTTGCGAAGATAATCCCAGCAATCGCGCCAGCCAATGGAGGACTCGCCACCCTCGCGCTTGTGAAACTGCACGTCCAGCGAGCACATCGTCAACCCCATGCGATCCGCTTTGAGCATCATCTCGCATTCCAGAAACTGGTCCGTGCTCGTGAGCTGCATGGCATCGAGGACAGCGCGCGAAAGAACCTTGGGAGGACCGTTCACGTCCTTGGATTGCAGCCCGAAGACCCAGCGCATCAGCAGGTTGTAGGAGCGCGAAATCAGCGCGCGGGTGAAGCCGTCCGGACGGCTGGTCCTGCGGCCGTAAGCGATGTCGGCGCCGCAGTAATGCTTCAGAGCGTAAAGATTGGGAATCAGTTCCAGATCCACTTGGCCATCGCCTGAAACGCCGACCACATCGTCACCGATCGCCGCATAGAGGCCCTTCAGCGCCCCGTAACCAGCGCCCTGATTCACCGGGATCACAACAATACGAAGTTCTTCGATTTCGCGCTTCAGGCGGGCGAGAATCTCGGGAGTGCGATCGGTAGAGCCATTCTGAATCGCCACAATTTCAAACGGCACGCCCATTCCGGAGAGCACCCGATGGCCGTCTCGAACGACCAATTCAACATTGGCTTCTTCGTTGTAAAACAGTGCGACTAGAGAAAGTTTTGGATTCATGTGGTGGATTTCCGCAGCAGCCCGACTCTGGTTCTATCGGACTCGGCGACCCCCGGCTTTATGGCTTTCAAAGGAACGGTACTTCGGGCCTCCGTAGTTCCTCTTAGACTGTTCCGAGGCGACCTTAGGAAATCCGGATTCCTTTCGAGCAAAGACCGTGTAAAGCGTCCTAGGCGAAATACCGATATCACAAAGAGCACAGCAATTGTAAGGAGCATCGTGGCATCCAATCTTAGACGTCTTCGCGTTTTCCGCAGCCCGGCCGAGTCCGTGGCCGTCACCACGAAGTCCATCTTTGAAGACCTTTTCGTTCTGGAACTCGCAAATAACCATCTGGGCAGTTTGGAGCGAGGGCTGCGAATCGTCTCCGAGCATTCGCGGATCGTTCGGTTCAACAACGTCCGCGCGGCGATCAAGCTTCAGTTTCGCGACGTCCAGAATTTCATTCACCGGGACTATCGCGGCCGCCAGGACGTGCGGTACATCAAGAAGACCATCGCCACCGAGATGAGCAAGAGCGACTATCGCAGGATGGTGGATGCAATTGCCGAGAGCAGCTGTATCCCGATGGCTACGCCTTTTGATGAGCGCTCGGTCGAGCTTTGTGAAGAGCTCGACATCCCAGTTCTCAAGCTGGCGAGTTCCGATATTAACGACTGGGTGCTGATCGAGAAAATCGCGACTACGGGCAAGCCGGTGATTGCTTCCACAGGCGGCTCTTCTCTCAAAGATATCGATGATCTGGTCACCTTCTTTGCCAATCGTAATATTCCACTGGCCGTCAATCATTGTGTTTCGCTGTATCCAAGCGAGGACAGCGAGCTCGAATTGAACCAGCTCGATTTTCTCCGGCAACGATATCCGGACCACGTGATCGGCTTTTCCACGCACGAGCATCGCGACTGGGAAGACTCGGTCATGATCGCCTATGCCAAGGGGGCGAGGACCTTTGAGCGGCACATCGACATTGAGATGGACGGCGTGCCGGTGTCGCCTTACTGCTCGTTGCCGGATCAAATCGATACGTGGTTTCGCGCTTTTCACCGCGTGCGTCAATTGTGCGGGGCTCCGGGCACGCAGAAGCGCAACCCGCCGGAGAAGGAAATCAGTTACCTCGATTCGCTGGTCCGCGGGGTGTACGCGAAACGTCCCCTCAAGGCCGGTCAGCCTTTGCGCTCCGACGACGTGTACCTTGCAATTCCGCTGCTCAAGGGGCAAATCTCGTGCCGCGAGCTGATGAACGGCGAGGTGATGGCAGCCGAGTGCGCTCCAGACCAGCCTATTCTCATCGATATGATCGACGGGCCGCACCTCCGGAACAAACGGCTGCGCGAGCAGCTTTACAATCGAGGCCTTGACCGGACGCCGGCGGCCGATCACGACTCGCCAGCCACCGAATCGATAGCCGCCATGGCTCAGAGCCTGGCGCGGGAATCTGCCGTACCAGAAACACTTCATGAGCTGGCCGCGCCGAGCAAACCTTCCAACAAGCGGAAGCTCCAATGACGCCCTTGCTGGATCATCATGCGGCGGACCTTGCCTCGGGGACGCCCGATCTGGATCACGCCCTGCGCAACGCGCCCGTTGTTCTCTTTGGCGCCGGAAACCTCGGGCAGCGCATTCTGAAGGAACTGCGGTACGCCGGCATCCAGCCCTCCGCCTTCGCGGACAACAACCGCCGTTTGTGGGGCAAAAAAGTCGACGCGCTGGAAGTGCTAAGTCCCGAAGACGCAGCGGAACGCTTTGGCGCGAAGGGGATCGTCATCATCGCCACCTGGAGGCCAGCGCAATCCGGCGGATTGCGCGACCTCGAACACCAGCTCGGCAGCTTGGGTTGCCGCCGGGTCATTCCGTTTCCGCAGATTCTCTGGACGTACCCCGAGCAACTAACCCCCCACTATCTTTGGGATCTTCCTTCCAAAATCGATCTGGAGCGGGACGCCATTCTCCGCGCCGCTGCGCTGTTCGACGAGATGGAGTCAAACCGGGAGTTCCGCTACCAGGTCGAGTTCCGAAAAACCGCCGACATTCATCTGCTTCCGCCGCTCGAAACGCATCCGCAGTATTTCCCGGAGTTTTTGACCCCTCTCGCCGAGGAGTGCTTCGTCGATTGCGGCGCTTACGATGGTGACACGCTGTGCTCGTTTTTGCAGTGGACCGGCGGACGCTTCCGAAAGTTCATCGCGTTCGAAGCCGACCCTGCGAATTGTGAAAAGCTGCGGGCCGCCGCAGCAGGGTATCCCGAAACCGCCGGTCGCATCGAGTGCCGTCAGGAGGCGGTGGCGGCCTCCGCCGGGACCGTGCGTTTCGACGCCAACGGGCAGGCGGGAGCGGCGATCCGGGAAACCGGAGGGATCGAAGTGAAAGCCGTCGCGCTGGACGAAGCCCTGGCGGGAAGCAATCCAACCTTCATCAAGATGGACATCGAGGGCGCCGAAATCGATGCCCTGCGAGGCGCCCGCGACACGATCCGCCGGGCGCAGCCGGTTCTCGCGATCTGCGCCTATCACCGTCAAAGCGATCTGTGGCGCATCCCGCTGCTGCTTCACGAGCTGCTTCCAGCCGCGCGCCTGTTCCTGAAATCCTACTGCCTTGATGGCCTCGACACCGTGTGTTATGCGGTCCCCGAGCATCGGCTCAGCCCCAGGAGATTGGTCTCATGAAAGTCGTCATTCTGTGCGGTGGTCAAGGAACCCGCCTTCGGGAGGAAACTGAATTCCGTCCCAAGCCGATGGTCGAAGTGGGAGGCCGGCCGATTTTGTGGCACATCATGAAGCTCTACGCCTGGCATGGTCACCGCGATTTCGTGCTCTGCCTGGGCTATCGCGGTAACGTGATTCGCGAGTATTTTCTGAACTACCACGCGATGAACAGCGACTTCACGGTCAAACTCGGCCGCCAGCAGATTCAATATCACGGAGATCACCAGGAGCAGGATTTCTCGGTCACGCTCGCCGAGACGGGCGAAGAAACGATGACCGGCGGCCGCCTCAAGCGAGTAGCGCGTTACCTGGACGACGAGCACTTCATGCTGGCATACGGTGACGGCATCGCCGACGTCGATCTCAACAAGCTCGTGGAGTTTCATCGAGCGCACGGAAAACTGGCCACCGTTACCGTGGTTCACCCTGTCTCGCGGTTCGGAGTGGTGCACGTCGGCGCGGACGCTCACGTCAACGCCTTCGCGGAGAAGCCTCAGTCGGAAGGCTGGATCAGCGCCGGCTTCTTCGTTTTTCATCGCCGCGTATTGGACTACGTGGACCGCGACGAATGTATTCTGGAGCGCGAGCCGCTGGAGCGTCTGGCCAAGGAAGGACAACTGGTGGCCTTCCATCACAACGGTTTCTTTCAAGCCATGGACACCTATCGCGAATACAAGCAGTTGAACGACCTGTGGGCCAGCGGGGAAGCCCCCTGGAAAGATCGGGTGCTGACACAGCCCGAGTCTGCCGATCATCGGGCTCAGCTCTTGCAATTGCAGGAGAGTTTGCAAACCGAGGAGGTCTCGGCCCAAAACTCGTCAAAGAGGCTGAGTGCGAAGTAAAGAGTCTCTGCAGCCGCTCCTTTTAGCCGCGTCTCATTCGCGGCGTTCTGCGATTACGGTACCTTTCAGAGCCCCAATCACAGGGAGCGGTCAAATCAATCGAGTTTTTCAGCAACCTCCTGGAGAGACTGGGCTGGTCTGACGATTGAAGCGAAAGAGCTTTCTGGAATGCCCTCGGATCTCGCCATAGAGCCCAAATCTGCTCGATCTGAAGTCCAAACTGTTGCTCCCGGCCCCGAAAACAAGGCCACGTTCGCAGC
>Ga0210409_10004235_pt1 | contig 15584 bp, 10 predicted proteins | sample IncBWH17MmetaG_FD_161649 | JGI IMG/M metagenome (GOLD analysis project Ga0210409, IMG submission 161649) | Forest soil microbial communities from Barre Woods Harvard Forest LTER site, Petersham, Massachusetts, United States - Inc-BW-H-17-M | ecosystem: Environmental > Terrestrial > Soil >...
GGTCGCAGGTCCCAACGGGGCGGCCGCACGTTTGGGAATCAAGAGGTCCACCCTTTACTTCCGGATGCAAAAGCTTGGCATCTCACGTACCAACAAGAACCCCCTTTCGTCGTAGAAGAGTCGCTATCATTTGGCAACCGGTCCTCAATCGATTGACCCTGTCCATGTAGCAGCCACAACGCGCCAGCACTACCTCCCAGCCGACCTGAATCTGAAGCTGCTTGAAATTCAACAAATAAATTGACCTCACTGAGCCTGTCGGCATGACGGACGCCATGTATAGCCGGCTGGCATCGCATACCGCGCTATTGCCTGTGTGAGCTCTATTTTCAGTCACTTACGTAATGGTCTTTTGGCATCCGTCTTGCCTCTTCCAATTGCGTCACTCGACACACCGAATCCATTGGTGGCGAGTCGAAAAGGAGGGAATCGTGAAAATGCTAAGAGCAGTGTTCGTTTTGATGGGAATGATGTTGTTGTTCGGAGTCAAGTTGTCAGCACAGCAGGTGAAGACCGATTACGATCGCAGCGCTAACTTCGCGCAATACAAGACCTACTCGTGGGAACACGTTAAGACGAAAGACGCCCTGGACGTTGATCGAATCAAAACTGCAGTCAATACCGCCTTGGCAGCAAAGGGCTGGACCCAGGTGGATTCCGGTGGCGATGTCTCCATCGTGGCCATGGAGATTACGCGCAATCAGCAGACCTTGAATACTTTCTACGACGGGCTTGGAGGAGGTTGGGGTTGGCGACGCTTCGGTGGTGGCGGTTTTGGTGAGGCAACAACCACGACCGAAACGTACAAGGTGGGCACCGTGGTCGTCGATCTTTTCGATACCAAGACCAAGGGGCTAATCTGGAGGGGCTCTTCGAGCGACACACTCTCCAACAACTCCGACAAGAACATCAAGAATCTGGATAAGGGCGTGGAGAAAATGTTCAAGAACTTTCCTCCAGGCTCTCCGAAGAAGTAACGGGGCGCGCCGATGATTCGCCACCTCTGCATGTGCAGTTGTCTGGCGCTAGTTACGGCAACCATTCCTTTGCGTGCGGCCAATAGGCCGCACGCGGGAGCGGACAGCCAGACGATAAAGGTTTGGACGAACGACGACCTCGAAAAACTCCACCACACTGGTCTGATTTCCATCGTCGGTCAAGTTGACGAAGAGAAGTCACTCTCGGAATCTGCGCCTCAAGGTTATGAGGCGACCCAAAACCCGGCGTGGTACGCGGAGCAAGCGGCAAGGCTGCGCCACGAACTTGAACGCAGGCAGGCGCAGCTTCGTGAGTACCAGCAAGCCCTTGACGACGCGCGAAGTCTCAGGGAGTCGACCAGCGGCGGCATAGATCCAGTCGACCAGAACTTCGCCATTACTCCCGAAGCCGGTATTGAAATCCTGCACCAGCGCGTAAGGGAAGAACAAGCGAGGCTCGACGACCTGGAAGACCTGGCCCGCCGCAATGACATCAAGCCAGGCACACTGCGCGGGCAATGAGCCGGTCGGCGCCGTTGAACTAGGCCTATGAACATTGCTTTGACCTCAGCTTTAGTACTGGAGAATTTGCCATGAGCATTGTGAAGATTTCTAAACAGGTTCTAGCCGTACTTCTGTGCGGCTTCCTTGTGGGATTCACGGCGCAGGTGGACGCATACGGCTCCATAGCCCAATCGAACGACCAACCGGCCGCTTCGCCCGCGAAACAGTCTCCCCGCGAGTTGCAGCAACTTGTTGCTCCGATCGCCTTATACCCGGATGCCTTAGTGGCGCAGATTTTGGCTGCTTCCACGTATCCAACTCAGATCGTCGAGGCAGACCGCTGGATACAAAGCCATTCCAACCTCAAGGGTGAAGAGCTAGCCAAGGAAGTCGACAAGCAGGACTGGGATCCGAGCGTAAAGGCCGTGGCACAGTTTCCCTCGGTTCTCGAAAATATGGACAAGAACCTCTCTTGGACTTCGTCGCTCGGCGATGCATATATCAACCAGCCGCAGGATGTCACAGATGCGGTGCAAACGCTGCGCCAACAGGCCCATAACGCCGGCCATCTGAACAGCAACGAACAGGAGAAGGTCACCACGCAAGGCAGCACGATCGTCATTGAACCTGCCAATCCAGAAGTGGTCTACGTCCCAGCCTATGATCCCTGGCTCGTGTACGGCTACCCGATCGTCGCCTATCCAGGCTGGTATCCCGTGCCCGGCATTTATTGGGGCGGCGTCGGCCTTAGCTTTGGAATTGGATTTGGCATCGGCTTCTTTGGAGGATTTGGGTGGGGCTGGGGCCACTGGGGATATGACTGGCATGGCCGACGAGCGTTCTACGACCATCACGCCTTCGTCTCACATAGTCGTGAGTTCGGCCACGAGGGGTTCCATCACGGCGATTTCGGCCGCGGTGGCGCCCACGGCGGCGGATTCCATGGGTCTTCGAGTTTTCACGGAGGCTCGAGCTTTCACGGAGGTTCCAGCTTTCACGCGCAGTCAGGAACGCGCTCCGGTGCGTTCAGTGGGTTTGATCACGGCGGCAATGCCCGAGGCTTTTCGTCTCGCGGACGGTCGAGTTTTGGCGGTGGCGGCTTCCATGGAGGCGGTTTCCATGGCGGCGGTGGCGGACGCCATCGGTAATTACATGTACGAGCCAGGGGAACGGATCGAGAATTTATAAATGGAGAGGAATACCATGCTGCACGCAATTTCAATTTTTGTTCAACCTAAACGCCAGTACTTTGTTCGACTCGCAATGTCTGCTTTGTTCGCGCTTATGTCGGTGTGCTCGTCAGTACCAATGTTCGCCCAGGAGGCGGGACAGCAAACTTTTAGCTCCGCCGAAGATGCCGGCCGCGCGCTCTTTGACGCAATGCAGGCACAGGACGAGAAAGCTCCCTTGAGCGTCCTCGGACAAGCCGGAAAGGATATTCTCTCGTCCGGTGACCCAGAGGAAGATTCAGATGCTCGCGTCGGCTTCGTCGTCAAATACCAGGAGATGCATCGGTTCGTCAGAGAGCCGAACGGAACTGTAAGCCTGATCGTGGGCGCCGAAAACTGGCCGTTTCCGATTGCCGTAGTAAACAAGAACGGTTCATGGTATTTCGATACTCCTGCAGGCAAAGACGAAATCCTCTTCCGGCGCATCGGCAAAAATGAACTTGCCGCCATGGATGCATGCCGCGAGTTAGGCGCGGCGCAAAACCAATATTTTGCGCACCCGCCTGCTAATCTTCCCAATCAATTCGCGCAGAAACTGGTCAGCGACGAAGGCCGGCACAATGGTCTGTACTGGCACGGCGCTAGCGATGAGTTCGAAAGCCCAATCAACCCTCTCATCGCCTACGCGCGCCAGAACCTTCCGCAAGATCAAGTTGGCGAGCATGTTCCGTTCAATGGCTATATGTTTCGGATACTCACGAGCCAAGGACCACATGCGCCGGGCGGAGCCAAGAACTACATCGTCGACGGCTTGATGAGCAGAGGATTCGCCTTCGTCGCTTACCCTGTGGAGTACCGCTCCTCGGGTGTGATGACTTTTATTGTCGACGAATCCGGGTCCATTTACGAAAAGGACCTTGGTCCAAACACAACAAAGCTTGCGCAAGCGATGACTGCCTATGACCCGGATTCCACCTGGCACAAGGCGGAATGAGTGACCTGGTACATCCCGACCTCAGAGGATCGAGGCCTGAGGAGTTGCGCGGTCTTCGCGAAAGGATTCCATTGCCGTCCCTTCTGCGGAAAGCTGTGACTTCCAATGGACCGACGTGGCTTCCACTCGTATTGGTCTTGGCGGCGATTGCCGGGGTCGCATATGCGGACCATCTCGTTGTTTCGCTCTCGCTTGTTTACCTGTATACCCTGCCTCTTACCGTCGGCGCGATTTTCCTGCGCAAGGGAATCAGCTACGCCCTTATCGTAGCGTGCATCTTGTTCCACTATTTTTTCCACTATTTCGATTCCCCGCGGCACATCCACGTAGGACTCCGTATCTTCCACGACCTCTCAGCGTTGCTATGTCTCACCTTCGTTGTCTATGTGATCCAGCGTTATATCGAGCGGCAGGAAGCGCTTGTCAAAACCGTTGAGCAGCAACGTGATAGCCTTCTCAGCGACTTGGAACTGGCCGCGGAAGTTCAACGCTTGTTTCTTCCCTCTGGAAAACCAGCGATCCATGGACTCGAAATTGCCGGGATGATGCAGCCCGCACGGGGCGTAGGCGGCGACTACTTCGACTATTTCCCCATCGACGCGGACACGACTCAGATCGTCATTGCCGACGTAGCTGGAAAAGGTGTTGCCGCCGCCCTCTTGATGTCCGCAACGGCGGCGGCCATGCGGCTTGAGGCGAATCGCAATCGAAATATGCTGCAACAAGTGGAAAGGTTGAACACCGAGATTGGCGCCGTGTCAGATCCGGAAAAGTACGTTACGTTGCTGGTTGGGGAAATCGACACAAACAACCGGAAAATCCACTACGTGAACTGTGGCCGCAATCCCGCGCTTCTATTTCGAGCAAAAACGGGAACGCTTACGCGCCTGGACTCGTCTTGTCCACCCATCGGATTGGCTCCAGAAGAGATTTGTGAACTAGCTTCGGAAAATCTTGTCGCTGGCGATGTCTTGATTTTCTACACCGATGGAGTCACTGAGGCAGAGAACCGGCTTGGCGAAGAATTCGGCATGGAACGCCTTTCCGCGACAGTGCTCCGCGATTCTTCGCTCTCCGCCGAGGACCTCATGAGCAATATCTATAACGCTGCGGCAGATTTTTGCGGCGATACCTTCAACGATGATGCAACCATCCTTGTTGTTAAATGCAATTTCCAAGGCTCCTGAACTGTGAGTTCGTGAAGCATTCCGCCACTCGGTCACCTTGCGTCCTGGCGGGACCTAGACCGGCGCAAGTATCTCCCAACCACATTCATTCGTCCTCTTTCGGAAGTCGCTCCCCACCCTGGATGACGAGTTGTCAGCGCGTCGACAAACATCCAATCCGCTGGACTCTTGGCTCCAGAGCGCCTGTGCCAAATTCCAGGCTTATTTTCGTTAAGAGTCGTGTTTTCAGCCACTTCCGGAAACTCTCCCTCACTCTTCACGGTGGCATCCAGGCTGCATCGTCGTCTAGTGTCCGCGGTAAGAAAAACTACTTGAGGGATATCACATGCGAAAATTGTTGACCAGTTTGACCTGCATTTTATTTGTCGTTGCACCGCTCTTCGCTGAAGTGGCGGGCGCAGCAGACCAAACCAAAGACGACGACCGGCTAAGAAATTGTGGAACGGTCTTGAAGGAAATTCTCGACGTTCCTGACAACATTCCGCAGGATCTGCTCGACAAAGCGGATTGCGTTGTTGTTTTTCCTTCCGTGTTAAAGGCTGCTTTCATTGTCGGCGCAAGCTACGGTCGAGGCTCCATGTCGTGCCGCACCGGTGAAGAATTCAGGGGGCCTTGGGGCGCTCCCACGATGATGGCTCTGGAAGGCGGCAGTGTTGGCTTTCAGATCGGCGGAGAAGCTACGGATTTTGTGTTGCTGGTGATGAACGAACGAGGCGCGAGGGGCATTCTCGCCAGCAAGGTCAAGTTGGGAGCAGACGCTTCCGTGGCCGCAGGCCCCGTTGGCCGCGATTCGTCGGCCGAAACGGACGCGACACTGCGAGCCGAAATCTTGAGCTACTCAAGAGCGCGTGGCTTGTTTGCCGGCGTCTCCCTCGAAGGCTCTACGATCCGTCCGGACAATGGCGACAACCGCCGTGTGTACGGCAGGAAAATCTCTGCGAGCAATATTGTTCTGTCGCGAAGAGTCGCTGTGCCTCCAGCAGCCGAGCAATTGATCTCGACCCTGGATGCCAAGACCCCGAAGCACCGGCCATAGTGCTAATTTAGGGATGCAGTCCGGCCATGCCGGGCGGAAAGATTAGGGCCGTAAATCATGTGGATAGTCAGACTAGCGCTGCGGCGGCCTTATACGTTTGTCGTGGTGTCGATACTCATCGTGATTCTGGGTGGGCTCGCGATTGTTCGTACGCCAACTGATATCTTTCCGAACATCGACATTCCCGTTGTCAGCATCATCTGGACCTACAACGGGCTCGTCCCCGAGGACATGGCCGACCGCATAGTTAGCATCACCGAGCGAGCCCTTACCACTACCGTTGATAATATCGAGCACATCGAATCGCAGTCGCTGTACGGAATTGCTGTTGTCAAAGTGTTCTTGCAGCCAACCGCGAACATTCAACAGGGCATCGCACAAATCACGGCGGTTTCTCAGACCCAGCTTAAGCAGCTGCCGGCAGGAACAACGCCCCCTCTCGTTCTTGCCTACAGCGCATCGAGTGTGCCGGTTCTCCAGTTGGCCCTATCGGGGCAAAACCTGTCGGAACAACAACTCAACGACTACGGCCTGAATTTCATTCGCACCCAGCTCATCACCGTGCCTGGCGCATCCGTGCCTTATCCCTACGGCGGCAAACAACGCCAGGTGCAAGTGGATCTGAATACCACCGCGTTGCAGTCGAAAGGCTTGTCCGCGCTGGATGTAGTCAACGCGATCAGCGTGCAAAATCTGATTCTGCCCACGGGAACATCTAAGATCGGGTCTAAGGAATACGATGTTTCCATTCCTAACGCAGCGCCCCAGACGATTACCGACCTAAACCGAATCCCCATCAAGACGATTAGCGGCACGACGATCTACATCAAAGATGTTGCCTGGGTGCGCGACGGCTTTCCCCCGCAGACGAACATCGTACGCGTCAACGGACAACGCTCCGTATTGCTGACCATCCAAAAGGCGGGCAATGCGTCAACCCTGGACGTGATCGCCGGCATCAAGGCTCTCCTGCCTCAAATTAAGACCACGGTTCCACCAGCGCTCGATATAGCGCCGCTCGCGGACCAATCGATTTTCGTTCGCGGCGCGATCAGTGGTGTCGTCCGGGAGACGCTGATTGCTGCGTGTCTGACCGCTTTCATGATTCTCACCTTTCTTGGCAGTTGGCGAAGCACCATCATCATAGCGACCTCAATCCCTCTGGCGATCTTGACCTCCATCATTGTGCTTAGCGCGATCGGAGAAACGATCAATATTATGACCCTCGGTGGACTCGCTCTGGCGGTCGGCATCCTGGTGGACGACGCGACCGTTGAAGTCGAGAACATCAATCGCAACCGCGAGGCGGAACCAGACAAGGACATGGATGAAGTTGTCCTCGACAGCGCGTCCCAGATCGCCACACCTGCCTTCGTGTCCACACTGTCGATCTGCATTGTGTTCGCTCCGATGTTCTTACTGTCCGGTGTCGCGCGGTATCTCTTTGTACCGCTCGCTGAGGCCGTGGTTTTCGCCATGTTGGCCTCCTATTTCCTGTCACGGACCATCGTTCCGACCATGGCCAAGTACTTGTTGCGGGGAGATAAACACGAAGCCGGTGCCTCGAGCCGCAATCCGTTCGTGCGACTTCAGAGGCGTTTTGAAAGCGCCTTCGAGAGCTTCCGTCATGGCTATCGCGGCCTGCTGGAGATTTGCCTCCATCACCGGAGTGCTTTCCTGCTCGCGTTCTTCGCGAGCTGTCTTGGATCTCTCGCGATTCTGATTCCTTGGCTAGGACGGGACTTCTTTCCCAGCGTTGACAGCGGTTCTTTCAAGCTTCATCTGCGTGCGCCCACTGGAATGCGCATCGAGGAAACCGCCAACCTTAGCGATCAGGTCGAGCAGTCGATTCGACAGCAGATTCCGGCAAGCGAAGTCCACAACGTCATCGACAACATTGGGCTGCCCTACAGCGGCATCAATCTTTCTTACAGCAATTCGGCTCCCGTCGGCTCTTCCGATGCCGACATTCTTGTGACGCTTTCCCCCAAGCACCATCCCACGGATGACTACATTCACCAGCTTCGCCTCACACTGCCGAAACAGTTTCCGGGTGTGACTTTCGCGTTCCTGCCTGCCGACATGGTCAGCCAAATCCTGAACTTTGGCCTGCCTGCCCCGATTGATGTCCAAATCGTGGGAAACGACCTCGAAGGAAATCAGCGCTATGCAGATGCGCTGCTCGGCAAGTTGAAGTACGTTACAGGTACAGCAGACCTGCGCATCCAGCAACCATTCGATCAACCTTATCTGCGCCTGAGGGTCGAGCGCACGAAAGCAGAACAACTTGGTTTCACAGCTCACGATATCGCGCAAAATCTTCTCGTGTCGCTGAGTGGCAGCTTCCAGACCTCACCAACATTCTGGGTTGACCCCAAGAATCGTGTCAGTTATCAAATCGCGACGCAGACGCCGCAATATCGCACAGACACATTGCAGGACGTTGAGAATATCCCGATTACCGGGACAGACCCAACCGCTCCTCCGTCCCTCATGGCCAGCCTGGTATCAACGCAGCGAGGCGCAGGAATGGCAGTCGTTTCTCACTACAACGTAGCTCCCGTGATTGACATCTTTGGCGCCGCGGCGGGACGAGACCTGGGTGGCGTGGCTGGCGACATCAACAAGATTATCGAAGACACGCGCCAGCAATTACCGCGCGGTTCTCGTGTCGTCGTCCGCGGGCAGGTTCAGACGATGCGAGCCTCGTACATCGGGCTTCTAAGCGGACTGGCGTTCTCGATCGTGCTCGTCTACCTGCTCATCGTAGTTAACTTTCAGTCCTGGCTGGATCCCTTCATCATGATTTCCGCGCTGCCCGCAGCACTCGCCGGCATTGCGTGGTTTTTATTCATAACGCACACGACTCTCAGCGTGCCCGCGCTCATGGGGGCCATCATGTGCATGGGCGTGGCCACCTCCAACAGCATCTTGGTTGTTAGTTTTGCGACCGAAAAAATGCAGGGAGGAAGTGATTCCATCAGCGCCGCACTGGAGGCAGGCTTCACGCGTTTTCGACCCGTGCTGATGACCGCTCTGGCCATGATCATCGGCATGGTGCCCATGGCGCTCGGACTAGGGGACGGCGGGGAACAAAACGCTCCTCTTGGCCGTGCGGTCATAGGTGGCTTGATTTTCGCTACGGTTTCCACGCTGTTCTTCGTCCCGGCATTTTTCAGCGTTCTGCAGGGTACGCGCCGGCATGCAGCCCAAACGGAATACCAGCACTAGGCAATATTTGTGGAGAGTCATTATGTCGCAAGAAACTGAAGAGAAAAAAAAGGTGGGCGGGCAAACACTCCCACCGAACGACGTGGGAAGACGGCAGCGTTCGCTTAGGCGGTGGTTGGGCGTGGCGATTGCGTTGATCGTCGTCGCAACCCTGTTGGTCTCGGGCATCTTGTCCCGTGTCAAGGCCCGCACAGCGCTGAAGGCAGAAACGGCCCAAGTCGCCCTCACCGCAGTGTCGGTTGTTTCGCCAAAACAAAGCGCGCCCGCCGAAGAGATCATCCTTCCGGGAAATGTACAGCCATTCATCACGTCGCCGATTTATGCCCGCACCAACGGGTATTTGAGGAAGTGGTATGTCGACATTGGAGGACGCGTCAAGCAAGGCCAGTTGCTTGCCGTTATCGAAACTCCAGAAGTCGACCAGCAACTCCAGCAGGCCCGCAGCAACCTGCTCACCGCGCAGGCAAACCTCGAGCTCGCTGCCATCACCAAGTCCCGCTATCAGGGACTCTTGAAAAGCAACGCTGTAGCCCAGCAGGACGTCGACAATGCCGTTGGTACTTACAACGCGAACAAAGCGATTGTCGAGGCGGACCAGGCAGCCGTCGATCAGTACACCGCATTGGTGTCTTTTGAGAAGGTCTACGCTCCGTTCGATGGCGTGATCACTGCTCGGAACACGGATATCGGCGACCTGATTAACTCCGGCAGCGCCGGCGGAGTGAAAACTGACCTCTTCCACATCGTTCAACCCGGAAAATTGCGCGTTTACGTAAACGTCCCGGAGGAATATTCGCGAGGGACCAGAGTCGGTATGACAGCAGATCTCCATCTGGCCGAGTTTCCGGGCCGCAAGTTTCAGGGAAAACTTGTGCGCACCGCCGATGCGATCAATGTGACGACTCGCACGTTGCTGGTTGAAATCGATGTAGACAATCCGACAGGCACGCTGCTCACCGGCTCTTATGCAGAGGTCCATTTGGCGGTTCCATCGCAGGCCTCTACCTTCCTGCTTCCAGTCAATACGTTGCTATTTCGCTCGGCGGGTTTACAAGTCGGCATTGTAAGAGACGGGAAAGTAGTCCTCTCGGCCGTGACTCCCGGGCACGATTTCGGCAGTCAGATCGAGATTGTTTCCGGCCTTAAACCGGACGATCAGGTCATCATGAATCCCCCCGATTCCCTTGTTACCGGCCAGCAGGTCCAGATTGTTCAGGCATCATTGCCGGGAGATATCAAGTGAAACTCCCTCGAACGTTAAAAGCACCGCAGGCACCCTGGCTCAAAGTGTTGCTTGCTCTAACTGTACTCCAGTTAAGTGGATGCACGGTTGGACCGAAATATCATCGACCGGCAGCAGAGGTTCCGCCAGCTTACAAAGAGGTGGGCGATTGGAAGCCGGCCCAGCCGAACGACCAAACTCTTAGTGGCAACTGGTGGGAGATTTTTCAGGATCCTCAACTCAACACCCTCGAAGCTCAAGTCAACGTCTCTAACCAAAACCTAAAGGCTGCGGAGGCCCAATATACCCAAGCTCGCGCGGCACTGCGCTATCAGCGGGCTGATTACTTTCCAACCGTGACTGTAAATCCCTCGGCCACGCGCAACTCATATGCGGCGAATCGGCAGCCCCATAGCTCACAATTCAGCGGCGTTACTTTCACGGATTTACAAATCCCCTTTGAATTGTCGTACCAGGTCGACGTCTGGGGACGCGTTCGCCGCACAGTCGAATCCTATCGCGACCAGGCGCAAGCCAGCGCAGCGGACCTGGCAACGGTAAACCTGTCAATGCACTCCCAGTTGGCCTTGTTTTACTTCCAGGCCCGCATGCTCGATGCCGAGGAGCAACTTCTAAATTCTACCGTAACGCAGTATGAGCAAGCCTTGGAGTTAATCCAGAGCCGGTTTGCCGGAGGTATTGCTTCCGAGCTGGAAGTGCAGCAAGCCGAGACTCAACTGGAGACCACGCGCGCACAGGCCATCGATGTCGGCGTTGCTCGTGCGCAGTACGAGCATGCTGTGGCTGTTTTGATCGGGAAGCCTCCCGCATCCTTCAGCCTCGCCCCTCTTCCTCTTACCACGCCTCCGCCGCCGATTCCCGTGGGCCTGCCTTCAGAATTACTTGAGCGCAGGCCTGATATCGCCGCGGCAGAGCGCCTCATGGCCTCCGCGAACGCGCAGATTGGAGTCGCTAAGTCTGCTTATTACCCGCTTGTTAATTTGGCAGCCGTGGGGGGCTTTGAAAGCGGCTCCATTACGACGTTGCTTTCCGGCCCTAGCATTCTGTGGTCGGCCGGACCTTCAGCTCTGTTTACCATCTTCGATGTCGGAAGGCGGCGGGCTGCCTCGGATCAAGCCGTCGCCGCGTACGATCAAGCCGTTGCCAATTATCGCCAAACCGTCCTGACCGGCTTTCAACAGGTCGAAGACAATGTAGCGGCATTGCGCATCCTCGAGCACGAAGCTCAGGTTCAGGACAAGGCCGTCACTGCAGCTCAGAAGTATCTGGAACTCGCCGTTACCCGTTACAGAGGCGGTGTCACCAGCTACCTCGAAGTGACCACCGCTCAGAGCGCCGCGCTCTCCGACGAAGTCACTGCTGTAAATATTCTCGGCCGCCGCATGGTAGACGCAGTCACGCTAGTCCAAGCCCTTGGTGGCGGATGGAACAGCTCCGAAATACCTCAGCGCCCCGAATGCTGCGGCAAGTTGACCGGCAAATAAGGTAATGCTGAGGCGGCAACGAATGAGCGTCGCCGCGGGATGCTGTGAGCGTCCTAAGTTCGTCGGGGCCAGCTTCCAACCGTTCGATACCTGTTCACCGACTATTGCTGCCAGCCTCCGCCGAGTGACCTGTACAGTTGCACGAGACTCTGGTACTCGCTGCCGCGCGCTTGCGCGAGCGTGAGTTCAGCGTTGAAAAGGGACCGTTGGCCGTCCAGGACTTCGAGGTACGTGGTGGTGCCTCCCTTGTAACGCATGTCGGAGAGGCGAACGGATTCCTGCAAATCCTTGACGGTATCCTCCTGGCGAACGCGGACTTGGTGGAATTTCTCATAGCCGATCAACGCATCAGATACGTCCCCAAACGCTTGCTGAATGGCTTGGCGGTAACTGATCAGAGCTTGTTGATGCTGCGACTCAGCTAGCCGCAGATTCCCGCGCAGAGCGCCGCCGGTGAAAATGGGCTGGCTCACTTGCGCGCCGTACGACCAGATGCCGAGCTGCGAGCTCATCAGGCCGGAGAAAGCGCTGCTTCGTCCAAACGACCCGCCACCGGAGCCTGTGAGGGAGATTTGTGGAAAGAACTGGGCCTTGGCGACTCCGATTTCGGCATTAGCGGAGACGAGGATTTGCTCGGCTTCGCGAATGTCGGGCCGGCGCTCAAGGAGCGAGGAAGGCATGCCCGGAGGCACTTCGGGAGGAAGTGACTGCTCCACCAGCGGGCGTCCGCGTGGCACGGCCTGCGGATAGTTGCCCAGGAGAATGCTGATGGCATTTTCTTCTTGCGCGACTTGCCGCTCCAGGTCAGGGATGGCGGCGTTCGCAGTATCAAGAACTTGCTGAGCCTGCAAAACGTCAAGCTTGGTGGCCACGCCGTGCTGCACGCGAAGATTGGTGAGCTTCACCGAGTCTTCCTGCGTCGTGACGGTCTCATGTGTGATTTGGAGTTGAAGGTCAAGTTGCAGCAGCGCGAAATAGTCGCTCGCCACGTCGCTCACGAGCGTTAAGATGACCGTCTGCCGCGCGTCCTCTGTGGCAAGGAGTTGGGCGCGTGAGGCCTCGGTCGCGCGGCGCAACCTGCCGAAGAAATCCAGCTGGAATGCTGCGTCGGCTGTAAGGGTCAGAAAATTTGACGTGGTTTGGAAGTTATGCTCTTTCCCTCCGCTGAAATTGCCGTTGCCTTGGACCTGCGGGAATAGATTGGAACGAGTTATGGCAACCTGCGCGCGCGCTGCGTTGATGCGCTCGGTAGCAAGTTGGAGGTCGTAGTTTTGCTTCAGCGCTGTGCGAATCAGTTCTTGTAATTGCGGATCCTGGAAGACCTGCCACCAAGGTAGATCAGCATAGGACGCTGCCTGAGCCTGGGCCTGTGGGTTTTCACTCAGATCACGATAGGCCGTCGGAGGTTGAACGGCGGGCCGATGGTAATTCGGGCCAACCATGCATCCGGCGAGGAAGCCAGAAGCCAGCGTGAGAATCAGCCATGGTGCCAGGTTTTTCATTTTCAGCTCCGTTCGTGTTTCGGCGCGCTTGTCGCGAGGAAGTGCACGTCAATCTGCCGGTGCCGGCGCGGGCTCTGCCGGCAAGCCTCCCGAGGCCGGCTCTTTGCCTGCGCCCGACCATTTCTCGACGAGGTAGAAGATGGCGGGGACAAAGAAGATTCCGATCGCGCTGGCCGCCAGCATGCCACCGATCACCGTGGTGCCCATGATTTGGCGGGCAACCGACCCGGCGCCGGTCGCCGTCCACAACGGCACGCAGCCGAGAATGAACGCGAAAGACGTCATCAAAATTGGCCGCAGACGAAGCCTGGCTCCTTCGAGCGCAGCGTCTACCAGGGGCTTCCCTTTCTCGAATTCGTCCTTGGCAAACTCGACGATCAAGATCGCGTTCTTGGCGGCCAACCCGATGAGCATGACGAGCCCGATTTGCGAATAGACGTCGCTCTCAATCTGGACCATATAAGGCGGCAGGAAGACGCCGAGCAGCACGCGGCGCAGCCAAAGGATTCCAAAGGCTCCAAAGATCGCCACGGGTGTGCTCAGCAATACGCTGAACGGCAGCGACCAGCTTTCATACAACGCCGCCAGAATGAGAAAGACGAACAGCAGCGAAAGCCCGAAGATTACCGAAGCGGGGACTCCCTCCCTCGCCTTCTGCTCCTGAAAGGACATGCCCGAGTAGTCGAAGCCCATCTCGCGCGGCATCGTCTGTTTGAAAACGTCTTCGAGAGCCGCCGTGGCTTGGTCCGCGCTATAACCCGGCGCAGCACCGCCGTTGATTTGCGCCGAACGGTACTCGTTGAAACGCATCGTAAACTCCGGCCCCTGCCGCGGCTTTACACTGATCAGGGTGGACAGCGGAACATTTTCTCCTTTGCCGTTGCGAACATAAAACCTCCCAACGTTTTCCGCCCTGGCGCGGTCCTCCCCTTCCGCCTCAATATAGACCTGCCACTGACGCCCGAAGCGGTTGAAATAGTTGATGAAATATCCACCCATGAACGCCTGAACGGTCCGGTAGACATCGTTAAGCGGCACACCCTGTTTTAGGACCTTGTCGCGGTCCACCTGGACGAACTCCTGTGGCACGTTGGGCAAGAACGTCGTGAACAAGCCCGCAATCTCCGGGCGTTTGCGGGCCGCTTCCAGGAAGGTAGCCAAATTCTTCGCCAGGAACTGGACATCGTTGCCGGCGCGGTCCTCGAGGACGAATGTGAATCCGCCGGAGTTGCCTACACCCGGAATGGCGGGCGGGGAAAAACCGAAGGCAATTGCGGTAGGCAACTTGCTCAATTCCTGGTTCAGATGCGCCTTGATCGCTTGAAATTGCTCGGCCCTCGTCTTGCGCTCATCCCAGGGCTTGAACGTGACAAAAAAGAACGCGTTATAACTGGTGCGCACAAAGCTGAGCAAGCTAAAGCCGACGACGCTGGTCGTGTATTGAACCCCCGGCGTATTCATCAGGATTTTTTCCACCTCGGCCGTAGCCGCGGTCGTGCGTTCCAACGAAGCTCCGTTCGGAAGCTGGAGATTGACGAAGGCATAGCCCTGATCTTCATCTGGAAGGAAGCTCGACGGCACTCGGTTGGCAAAAAAACCGGCCGCCGCGCCAAAGGCCACCAGCAACACGACCACGACGACGGTCTTGCGTACCAACACCGCGCTCCAACGGACGTAGCCCTCTGTGGCTCGATCAAAGACGCGGTTAAACCAATCGAAAAATCGCCGCAGCAATCCTCGGCTTTCCGTCCGTGGGCGGAGTAGCAGTGCGGCAAGCGCGGGACTGAGCGTAAGTGCGTTAAACGCAGACAGGATCACCGAAATCGCGATCGTGGCGGCGAATTGCTGGTAGAGCCGGCCGGTAATGCCGGGGATGAAGGCTGTTGGCACAAATACGGCGGAGAGAACCAACGCGATCCCCACGACAGGGCCGGATAGTTCCTCCATTGCTTTCAGGGCTGCCTCCTTCGGTGTCATGCCCTCTTCGATGTGTCGTTCCACACCTTCGACGACGACGATGGCGTCGTCCACCACGAGGCCGATGGCCAGCACCAGACCGAATAGAGAAAGCGTATTGATGGAGAAACCGAACACCGGGAAAAACACGAACGTGCCAACGAGCGAGACCGGTACCGCCAGGAGCGGAATCAGCGTGGCTCGCCAGCCCTGCAGGAAGAGATAGACCACCAGGATTACGAGTACGAGGGCGATCAAAAGCGTTACGACGATTTCCTTGATGCCTTGCGTGACCGCGCGC
>Ga0210409_10004236_pt1 | contig 15583 bp, 10 predicted proteins | sample IncBWH17MmetaG_FD_161649 | JGI IMG/M metagenome (GOLD analysis project Ga0210409, IMG submission 161649) | Forest soil microbial communities from Barre Woods Harvard Forest LTER site, Petersham, Massachusetts, United States - Inc-BW-H-17-M | ecosystem: Environmental > Terrestrial > Soil >...
GACCACCGCCGTCGTATCATTCCACCCCACGATCACCACGTTCAGGTTTCCCGCCGTCTGCGCTCCCGTGTACACCACCCCTATCTGCGAACCCGACGATGGCAAAGTCGCATTCACCTGGACAAAACTAACGGAGGGTGGCGGCGGAGCTGAAGCCAGAGTTGTGGCGCTGGCAGTGTTGGAGTACGGCCCAAAATTATTCGCCGCATCCTTGGCGCGCACGCGATAGAGATAGGTAGTCGATGCAGTCAATCCCGTATCACTCAAGGAGGTCGTAGCGGACGTACCGACCTGTGCGAAGGTTGTGCAGCCCGCGCCCTGGCACCGTTCCACAAGGTACCCGTTAATCGTGCCTCCGGTTTCAATAGCTGCTGTCCAGGAAAGATTAATCTGTGTGTTGGAGGCGGCCGCGGCAGTCAAATTCGTTGGCGCCGTAAACGTAGGAGCTGCAGTGGTGGCCGTAACGATGTTCGAATAGGGTCCCAAGTTGCTGGCGGCGTCCGTGGCGCGGACGCGATAACTGTAGGAAGTCGAACCGGTCAAAGAAGTATTGCTGAACGACGTCGTTGTCGAGGTGCCAATCTGTGCGAAGTTTGAGCAGCTCGCTCCCTGGCAACGCTCGATGAGGTAGCTGCTAATCGTTCCACCAGTCTCGGTCGCCGCCGTCCAAGAAAGATTAATCTGTGTGCTGGACGCAGCGGTGGCCGTCAAATTCGTGGGAGCAGTTAGCGTGGGCGCCGGCGTTGTTGCAGAAGCGATTCCGGAATAGGGTCCGACATTGCTTGAAGAATCCTGGGCACGCACGCGATAGCGGTAAGTGGTCGAACCGGTCAGACCGGTATCGCTGAAAGTGGTCGAAGCGGACGTACCAATTTGAACGTAGTTCGAGCAGGTTGCGCCCTGGCAACGCTCGACGACATAGAGGCTGATCGTTCCGCCTGATTCCGTGGATGCGGTCCAAGACAAATTGATCTGAGTGTTCGAGGCCGCCACAGCAGTCAAACCGGCAGGTGCGGTCGGCGTCGCCGCTGGTGTCGAGGCGGTAGCAGTGCTCGAGTAGGGGCCCAAATTACTCAGGGCGTCAGTTGCGCGAATGCGGTAGCTATAGGTGGTGGAGTTAGTCAGACCGATGTCACTGAAGGCCGTTGTAGTGGAAGTGCCGATTTGAGCAAAATTCGAGCAGGCGGCGCCTTGACAGCGCTCAATAAGATAGCCGCTGATCGTTCCACCAGTCTCGGTGGCCGCGGTCCAGGAAAGGTTTATCTGCGTGCTGGATGCTGGCGTGGCTGTAAAGTTCGTGGGTGCGGTTATGACTGGCGCCGACGTGGAGGCTGTAGCTGTGCTCGAATATGGCCCGAGGTTGCTCGCGGTGTCCTGGGCACGGACGCGGTAGGTGTAGCTGGTTGAGCCGGTCAGACCTGTGTCGCTGAACGAAGGCGTTGTTGCGGTTCCGATTTGCGCGAAGCTAGAACAGCCTGCTCCCTGACAACGTTCGATGAGATAACTGCTGATCGTTCCACCGGTCTCCGTCGCCGCAGTCCAGGAGAGGTTGACCTGCGTGTTGGACGCAGCGGTAGCCGTCAAGTTCGATGGAGCGGTGATTACCGGTGCAGCCGTAGTTGCTGTAGCGGTGCCCGAGTATGCGCTTAGATTACTCGCGGTGTCCTGGGCACGCACGCGGTAGGTGTAGCTGGTTGAGCCGATCAGACCCGTGTCGCTGAGCGAAGCTGCTGTAGATGTGCCGATTTGTGTAAAGCTTGAGCAGCCAGCTCCCTGACAACGCTCAATGAGATAGTTGCTGATCGTTCCACCGGTTTCCGTCGCTGGGCTCCACGCCAGATTAATTTGAGTGCTCGAAGCAGCCGTTGCCGTGAGGTTTGCTGGCGCGGTCAGAGTTAGCGCAGAGGTGGAAGTCGCCGCGGTGTTCGAATATGGCCCCAGATTGCTTGCTGTGTCCTGTGCGCGCACTCGATAGCTATAACTGGTCGAAGCCGTCAGGCCGGTATCATTGAGTGTAGTAGAGACCGTCGAAGCGATCTGTGCGAAGTTCGAACAAACGGCTCCCTGGCAGCGCTCTACCAAATAATTGCTGATCGTTCCGCCGGTCTCCGTCGAGGCGGTCCACGTGAGGTTGATCTGCGAACTTGACGCTGCAGTAGCCGCCAGATTTGCCGGCGCTGTCGGAGCAGGACCCGTGAGCAGTGTAACAGTCGCGGAATTCGAGTAAGCGCTCAAGGTGTTGGCGGTATCGCTGGCGCGGACGCGATACGTATAGCTGGTGGAGGGCGTCACATTGGTGTCGTTGTAGCTCGTTGTGGCGCTCGTTCCGATCTGCGCGAAACTTGTGCATCCCGTTCCCTGGCAGCGTTCCACCAAGTACCCGCTGACCGTCCCGCCCACTTCCGTCGATGCCGTCCACGTCAAATTCACCTGGTTCGGGGTCGCTGCCGCCGCTGACGGATTCACCGCCACCACCACCGCCTGCCAGGTCGTAAATCCGCTGATCTCGAACGTCGCATTGTAGATCCCCGCCGTCGCCGCAAAGCCCGTCTCCGTATCCAGAAAGTTCGAGGACGCTGCCGTCTGTTGCGTGAACCCCGTTCCCGCCGTCCACATCGTGTTCTGCCCGCTCTTTGCGAACCCCATCAATAAATTGCTCCCCGTCGTCGTCGTTATATTCGGGCTCACCACACTCAGCGACTGCGTCCCGCCGTCATTCCCGATCGCCGAAATCGCCCCGATCGGAGTCGTCGCGTTCGAGCCCTTCACCACGATGATCGATATCACCAGCGAGTCCGCCGCCGACAGACTGATCGTCACCGTATGCCCCGGCCCTACCACCGGCAGCCGCGCATACCATACCTGCGTCCGCAGATCGTCTCCGATCGTCGTGCTCGTCGGCCCCGCCGCCGTTATCCACCCATTCCCAAAACTGTCCGTCGGCGTCATCGTCACTCCCAGGTGCGATGACGCGCACATCACCAGCAAATCTCCTCCCGTGCTGTTGAATGCCCCCGTCGTGTGCGAAGGCTGCGATGTCGCGTTGATATACCCCTGTGTCGCCACCACCACCGGCCCCGGCGCTCCTGCCGTGGCCGTCAGATTCCCCGGCGGCGTCGGTGTCGGTATTCCCGTTCCTTGCGTCGTCGCTGTCGCCGTGTTGGAATACGCGCTTAAATTGTTCGCCGTGTCGCTGGCCCTCACCCGGTAGCTGTAGCTCGTCGTGGCCGTCAGTCCCAAATCATTGAAACTCGCCGTACTCGTGCTCCCCACTTGCGCAAAGCTGCTGCATCCCGCTCCCTGGCACCGCTCCACTTGATACCCGCTGATCGCCCCTCCCACTTCCGTCGATCCCGTCCACGTCAGATTGATCTGCGAACTCGATACTGCTCCCGCCGTCAGATTCCCCGGCGCCGTCGGTGTCGGCGTTCCTCCTCCTGCCTTGAACGCCACCACCTGCATCACCCACGCATCCGCCCTCGTCAGCGTCGCGGTCGCATGGTACGTGCCCGTCGCTGCTACCACCTCATCTTCCGCCAAGTCCCCATCCGGGCTCGTGATGATCCTTCTCGTGTACCCCGTCCCCGTTCCTCCCGTGCTGGAAAATACCGTGTTCGCCCCCACCAGCAGATCATTCGCGTTCGTCGTCGTTACCCCTCCGCTGTCGCTCGTCGCGCTGTTCCCCACCGCTCCCGTCGCCACATCCAATGGATTATTGGCATCCAACCCGCTGTACTCCAGAATCCGTACGTCCGGATAGCTCGCCACCGTGCTGAACTTCACCGTTACCGTGTTCCCTCCCGCTCCTGCCCCCGCAATATTCTTCGCATAATAAATCGACTGGCTCAATGAACCCGACAGCAGCGTCGGCCCTGCCGCCAGCAAATAACTGTTCCCCTTCGTATCCGTCACCGAACTGACCACCGCCGTCGTATCATTCCACCCCACGATCACCACGTTCAGGTTTCCCGCCGTCTGCGCTCCCGTGTACACCACCCCTATCTGCGAACCCGACGATGGCAAAGTCGCATTCACCTGGACAAAGGTCTGCGCATGCAGCACGGGGGAGAGGAAAACGGCGAGTAGCGAGATGCCCAGGAAAGAGATAGCTCGAATCAAAAGCCTATAGGCTTTCATCAAAGGGTTTCCAGTCGATGAGAATGTGGTAAAAGGCACTATAAAATCCCGTGAGATGCGCAAATACATGGCACGTGAACTGCCAACAGCGGGAAGGTTCGGAATGGGGAAGTGCTTGTAAGTTGTTTCCTTACAATGATATCGGTGGGCGGTAGGAGCTCCGGATTGAGTGTGCCAGCGAGGAGCTCAAGAGTATGGTAAGTTGATGCACTTTTCGAGCAAACAATAGGACCATGGGGACATCGTGTCAGAAATACCTGGGTCTCCAAGAGCACTGCTGCAGGAATGAGACCGTGCGAGGCATTGTGCAGGCTACCATTCCGTAGGGGAAACAGATGGTGGGACGGCGCGGATAGTCAGCAGCTTGGGCTGTAAGAATGTTTTGAAGGAGCCAGGTGTATTGAAGAAGATCGCGCCTTAAGCAAGCGAAGCATCGAATGGGTTGAAGAGGAAGAACCAACGTCAATGTACTGGCCGGCCAACCGAGTGGTATTCAAATCCGAGTTCCTTCATGCGAGAGGGGGACAACAAATTGCGACCATCGAAAACACTGGGACGCGCCATGGAATCGTGAATACGTTTCCAATCGAGCTCCCGGAATTCAGGCCAATCCGTCGAGATCACCAAGGCATCGGCGTGCTCAGCAACTGCATAGGCATCGGCTCCAAGCGACACCTCCGGGTGTGCGGCGCGGGCTTGATCCGTAGCATGGGGATCGTAGGCGCGCACCTGCGCACCCGCAGCCGTGAACCGATTGAAGAGATCGATGGCCGGTGAACCGCGAATATCGTCGGTGCCGGCTTTGTGTGCCAGTCCGAGCAAACCGATCCGTTTGTCCTTGAGTACCCACAATGAGCTCTGAATCTTTTGAAAGAATAGACTAATCCGGCAACGATTGACTTCCTCAGCCGCAAGGAGAATACCCGCTTCCACCCCGGCGCGCGCCGCCAAATGGCATAAGGCCCGAAGGTCCTTGGGCAAGCGGGAGCCACCAAATCCAATCCCAGGATTGAGAAACTGAGGGCCAATTCGCGGATCAAGACCGACTGCTCGGGTGACTTCCTGGACGTTTGCGCCCAAGCGTTCACACAAGTCGGCGAGGACGTTGGAGTACGAGATTTTGGAAGCCAAGTAAGCATTCGAAGCATGCTTGATCAATTCCGCGCTTTGAATGCTGGTAATGATGAGTTCGGGAAGTTTTCGAGGAGGACAACCCGCGGAGTGAAGTGGACAACGAAAATTCTGCGTAAGAACGGGAGCGCAGAGCTCGCGCAGAATGTTTTCTGATGAGGCGTCTTCTACGCCAAAGAGAATGTGGTCCGGATGCAGGAAGTCTTCAACAGCTGTTCCTTCCCTGAGGAACTGCGGATTGGAAGCAACAACAAGGGGAAGTCCGGGTTTGTCGCGATAGATGTTCAAGAGATGTTTGAGTTGCCGGCCGGTTTGAACGGGTACGGTGCTCCGTACGACTACGAGCGTAGGAGGATTTGTGGCCCTGGAAATTTGTCGAGCGGCAGAATCCAGAGCCGAGAAATCTGAATCACCGTTCTCCAACTGAGGTACGCCGACGCAGAGAATAACAACTTCAGCACCCGTCAAGCCCATTCTCACATCGGAAGTGAACTTTAGCATGCCAACTTTCTGGCTACGAGATGCAGACTCTGCCAAGTGGGGCTCGTAGATTGGGAAGTAGCCTGTCTGAAGCAAGCTTATAAGTTCGGCGTCATAGTCGGCACAGATAACTTGATGGCCAATGGCCGCCATGCATCCACCTGTGACCAACCCGACATGCCCACAACCAATGACCGAGACTCGCACCAGTCGTATCTCCAACGACCCTGGACGATTGTATGCCGTATTTTGTTTAGCCGTCGGTCCTAATGCAGTGGAAAAGCACGCTGGCTGGAAATGACACATGCAGCAAACAAACAGCCGGCGATCTGGTGATCTGAAATCGAGTGGGCCCGAAGAAACTAGGACTCCTTGTGTAGGAGGTTGCCAAAATCGTGGGCATCAAGACCGCGAAGTGAAATCCGCAACCGTATGGGCACGGACCTTGTGGACCGAAGCCGGTCGATGTGTCAGAAGAGATGGTGACCGAACAAGAATGGCTTGCCGAGCGTTCAGATCAATACAAAGGAAATCGCGTAGGAACAATTATGTCCGGTGAGTTACTTAGCGCGTGCATCGGCTTTGGGTGTTGAGTCCAATCCGGCGTGGCCCGGCAGCAGGAACTTGCGGAGAACCAAAGCACCTAGGATCAAACTAAAGCCGAGCAGAACCAAACGGCTAGGTTCAGAAAGACCATCCAGGAGTAGAAGAGCGGTTTGCACGCCATGGTAATAGCAGGCTGGATGCCAAAAGGAGTGTAATGGTAAGTCATTTAATATCAATTAGTTACGATAAGGACGGCCCGGCTGTGCTGAGTGACGACGGAAGAACATCGGCTAACTTGTGCAGCGATCTTCCTTTACCAATCGTTGATAGGAATGCTCAGAAACTGAAAAGATGATGCAGGTCATGAGATCGGTCCATCGTCAGGGCACCGGCTAGGCAGGATTGGTAGGGAGTTCAGCCAACAGGCGGATGCTTTGCCGGGTCACGCGAGCCAGGCGGGTTCCTCGCGAGTAAGAGAATCTAAGGTCTTGTGACCTTCCTGGCGACATGTGCCACGGCGTCTTTGACTTCGTTGAGATACTGCCGACGGCCCCACACAAGACAACGGGCCTGGAACGCGTAAATGCGAAGCTTCTCGGACAGGGATATCGGCGCTCGAAAGACGGACTTGAGGTCCGCACCGAAATGAGTCCAGTAATAAAGAAAGAATTCCTCGCGCTTTTTGGGATCATAGAAGGCCATGACATCCGCTCCGTCTTTCAGGGCGCTTGAAGCTTCTTCATGCATGCGGCGATAGAAAAATGCATCCGCGATTTCATAGAATTTCCCATACAAAGACATTTCGGCAATCAAGGGGAAGTCACCGCCGTTGTAGTTTCGCATCAATCCGGTCTTGCGAAATTTGTCGGCGCGATTAAGTCCGTAGTGAAGGTTTCCCAGGCGAATATTGCGGTGGACGCCCTTCCAACGCTCACTTGCGCGATTCTCCATGAGGTGGAGGCGTTCTTCGAAATCCCCGATGATCTCCCCTTGCGCGTTGATGAGTTTGGTGCGGGGGTAGGCGACGAATATGGATGAATCCTGATCGAGCACGGCGACGGCCCGTTCAAGAAGATTGGGGCTGACCATATCATCCGAGGGGGTCCAGCGAAAGAACTCACCAGTTGATAGCTCCCAGCAGCGTCGATAGTTCCCTGTTGCACCCAGATTTTCGGCGTTTTTGAAGAACTTGACGCGGGAATCCTTGGCCGCGTAGGCACGGCAGATTTCTTCACTGCCATCGGTGGAGGCGTTGTCAGTGATAATCAGTTCAAAATCAGGATAGGTCTGGCAAAGATGAGATTCGATGGCCGCGCCGACATACTTCTCGCGGTTGTAGAGGGGCATCCCGATGCTGACGCGCGGTTTGTGAATTGACGCCGGCATGTAATTCATCACCTTCCTGATGCACTCAAACCTGGGCTACGGGCTGAGCAAAACTTTGCGGCAATAGAAAGCTTCGGCGAATCTGCCAGGGGCATGCGATTCAATTCCCCGGAGACGCATGAGTCCCTGAAAGGTATCAGGGGTGAACCATTGTTTGTCCCTCTGGGTCTTGAAACATTCCATCAGATGTTTGATCTTGCGGTCCCGAATCTTGCGATCAAACGAGATGAAGAAGTTAGGAGAACCCAGATCACCATCGTACTTGGGAATTTCATATTCAAGGATGAAATGATTGCGCCATGTGTTCCACGTAAATTCATTAATGGTTCTGTGATCTTGATGACGGTCTTGACTCGTATGAGTGAAAATCAGGTCCGGTGCGAAGGCTTCCTTGAGGACTTCGAAAAAATCCTTGATCTCAGCACCGATGAAAGGAAAAAAACTGCCGCGATAATTTTTTACCGTGACAGTTTTTTTTGCGGCGCCCTTGAGAAACAGATCAGCGCTGCGGTAGGCCTCGCGATCGCGTCCCGCACCGGAGCTAAATACGACCCAATAAAATTCAAGGTCATGGCGTGTGCGCAGGAGCTCGAGAATAGCGCCGCCGCAACCGATCTCAATGTCGTCGGAATGAGCACCGAGACAGAGGATCTTATAGGTGGCGTGGCCACTCTTGGAGAATGTCAGCGGCAGCATAAGAGACAGCTCAGCGGTTGCCTCCCACAGAATGGCCGTTGTGATTCTTCCAAACTTCCCAAGGCGCAGCACCCTTGGCATAAAGGTCGTCCAGATACTGCTTGTCCTTGAAGGTATCCATGGCGGCCCAGAATCCATCGTACGGGTAGGCGATGAGCTGCTGTTCGGAGACCAGGCGGCGGAACGGCTCGTGAACGAGTTCTTCGCCCTCTTTGATGTACTTGAAAATGTCTTTTTTCATAACGAAAAAGCCGCCGTTGATTCGGATATCGCTCTTGTTCATGTCCTGAATACTGGAGACGAGACCCCCGCCGTTGAGGGAAACAAGGTGATAACTCAGATTTGGCCGGACGCAGAGAAAACTTGCGATCTTATCGCTGGTTCGAAAGTGACTGATTTGCTCTGGAAGGGGAAGATCGCTCACGCCATCGCTGTAATTCGCAAGAAAGACATCCTCGCCTTCCAGGTACTTCTCGACGGCTTTGAGGCGCTGGCCCACGTTAGAACTGATGCCGGTGTCGGCAAAGGTAATTTTCCAATCGTGGATGTCACGGTTGATCAGGTCGATATTTTTGCCGCCCGCGGAGAGAACGAAGTCATTCGAGACGTATTCGGCATAATTCACGAAGTAATCCTTGATGGTGTCCGCACGGTGGCCCAGGCAGAGGATAAAATCCTTGTGACCATAGTGGGCGTAATATTTCATGACGTGCCAGAGGATCGGGCGGTAGCCTACCGTGGCCATGGGCTTGGGAATATTCTCCGAGTAATCGCGCAGGCGTAATCCGAGCCCGCCGCAGAAGAGCACAACTTTCATTGCAGACCTCTCTTATGTTTCTCCCCAAAATCAAACGCAGTGAATCTGCGGATCACAACCCGATCCCTTCATAGCGCGAGAAGCTTTTCTTATCGAGCATCCGGCGACCGTCCACAATCAGCGGTTGCGGCGTGCGGCCATTTACGAGTTCAGGGATACGCAGGAATTCGTTCCATCGGGTAACGAGAACGATGGCGTCCGCGTCAGTGATGGCTTCCTGCAAATCATCGCAAACGCGAATGGAATCGCTGCGCAGGATTTCACGGGCCTCCTCGCGAGCAGCGGGATCGTAGGCTTTGAGCAAAGCACCCTGACTGGCCAGCAACCGGAGCACGGGGATAGCTGGGGACTCCCGCATGTCATTGGTATCGGGCCGGAAAGAGAGTCCAAGCACGGCGACCTTGACACCGCGCAACGATGGGTGGTGCTTTTTGAGCAGCGCGATGAGCTGTTCAGGTTGATGTTCATTGACCTGTAAAACGGAATCGAGAACGCTCATAGGCAAGCCGGCCTTGCGCCCGTGAGCGACAAGCGCCTTCACATCCTTCGGCAGGCAACTCCCGCCAAAGCCGCAACCAGCGGCGAGAAAGGAAACAATGCCGGGATTCTTGCGGCTTCCATCGTTCATTCGAACGCTAAGATAATTGCTGAGATGAACGCCACGCATCACGTCCTGGACATCGATCCCGCCGAGTGCCGCGCTGAGATTACCGATCTCGTTCGAAAAAGAAATCATGGTGGCAAGCAAGGAGTTGGAAGCGTACTTGATCATCTCCGCGGTCTTGGGGTTTGTGCGAATACGATCGACGCCTTCAAATCCGGAGTACAACTCATCCAGCTTCGCGATGGACTGGTCATCAATACCGCCCAGTACGATCCGGTCTGGATTCATGAAATCGCCGACCGCTTCGCCTTCCGTGAGAAATTCGGGGTTCATGCCCACGCCAAAATCCTGGCCGGCTTTCTTACCGGAAGCTTGTTCAAGGATCGGCAAGACGACTTCGTTGGTGGTCCCAGGGACGACGGTGCTTTTGACGACGACGAGGTGATAGTCCTTCTTTTGACGAAGAGCTTCACCAATCTGGCGAGCCACCTCACGGATGAATCGAAGGTCGATCTCGCTTCCATCGAAGGGAGTGCCGACTGCAATCAGCGATAGATCGGTATCCAAAACCGCGCGATTCAAATCCGTGGTAGCGAGGAGCGCACGGCCTATATGCTTATGAAGCAGGGGTTCTAGACCGTTTTCAAATATGGGAGGAATTCCCTGGCTGATCCGCGCAACCTTACCTGCATCGGAATCCACACAGACGACCTGGTGGCCCTTCTCCGCCAGACAGACGCCGCTTACCAGTCCAACATAGCCGGTTCCAATGACGGAAACTTTCATTAAGAGTCTTCCGCAATGCGATTGTCGCCATACCAGATCATGGAACGGCGGAGTCCTTCATCGATGGAAACGGAGGGATTAAAACCAAGCTCACGTCGAGCCTTTTCAATAACCGGGCAACGACGAAGAGGATTATCAAGGAGATAGTCACCGTCCTTGCTTGCGCGCAGCACAACCTTTCCAGCGTAGCCAAAAAGCTCGCGGCTCAGTGCGACAATCTTGTGGGCGAGATCTGCCATGGAAATCTCAGGCGTCTCTACCCCGATGTTGTAGGCCTCTCCGGGCCGACCATTAACAAGGACTTTGTAGTACCCGCAAATGGCATCGGCCACGTAACAGAATGTGCGTGTGGGTGACCCATCAGAAAGGATAACGATATCGCGGCCGTTCATAACATCGCGGGCGAAATCCGGCAACACACGGCGATCGCTGATCTTGAGGCCCGGGCCGTAGTTGTTAAATGGCCGGGCCGATGTGACGTGAACACCATACTGGCGTGCAAAATTCACACAGAGCGTCTCGCCGTAACGTTTGGCTTCGTCGTAGCAGGCACGTGGGCCTGTGCAGGAAACCAACCCCCGATAGGTCTCGGGTGTTGGAATGCTTTCGGGGGTGGGGTCCCCGTAGATTTCGCTGCTGGAATAGAAGAGAAATCCTTTAAAAGGCTTGGCGGAATCCATGCGCCGCCGAGAATAATCAAGGAGAGCTCGGAGGCCCGAAATGTTCGTGTCCATGGTGCCGATGGGATCCTTGCGGTAATAAGTCGGAGATGCAATAGAAGCAGCGTGAATGATGTATTCAAACTCACCCATGGAAGCCGGAAGCGGCTCGGCCATATTGTGTTGGAAGAGGTGAAGATTCGGGGCACCGTCAAGATTCTTCAGCCATTGCGGAATGCCCCGAATGTAGCTGTCGAAGATGGTGACATCGATGGGAGGACCGGGGCGCGTCCGGTTCCAGTAGAGTGCTGACTGGACGAGATAATGGCCCAAGAATCCAGCACCACCCGTGATGAGCAAATTGTGCCCAGCGATGCGACGAAATTCCTCGCTCAGATTGGCGGCAATAAATTCGAGGTCGTCCTGCACGACTTTGTGGCCCGTAAGACGCTCGGATTGCTCAGTCATTCCAGAAGTAGTCATTCGTGCATCCTGCCCCTAAGCGGCCACGTGAGCTGCAAAAAAGTGCTGATTCTGCTCGGCTCGAAGTTTATCGCCGAGGCGACCTTCGGGAACGATGACATCGGTGTAGGTGATGACTTGGTCCTTGGGAATGTCACGCTTAAGGCGACAGCCCTCGGAAAGACCCATGGGCAGGAAGTTCCCTTCCTGTGCCACATCAGCGTTGTCATTTTCACCGTAACAGGTGTAGCCGCCAATGCCGTCGAGAGTTTCGCCAGCCTTGAGGTCGCGTTTTGCCAGAGTGAGAACGTCGGAGACCGGTTTCCCAAGTGGAGTAGCGGTGGCATCGTGGAAGAGCGCAGCCCGGGCGATGGTCGTAAGCATCTGTACCTGAGGCAGATGAAAAGGCGTGTAGAAAGTGTAGAGCGGCCCATCTCCCATCTTAAAGAAATTCATGTATTGGCTCTTGATAGGATGATCATTGTACCCGATCACGAAGACGCCTGTTCCAGGTTCAGCGCCAAGTAGATAGTCTGTGAGGCCTCCGTTCAAGAGCTGGTCCATCGGGAAGAGGCCACTTGCTTCCTTGACATTCGCGCACTGTGGACCGTACATGCCGCGCTTGCCAATCTTGAGACCAGTGGCGTTGGCTAGGATGGTGCATTCCATCGAAAGTTTGGTGCCATCGGCAAAAGAAGTGATCATCTCCGGAGTCTGCTTCACGCGTTCAGCAAACGCCCGCTGGGTTTCCGGAGTACGGTAGTGATTGAGAAAACCCTTCAGGTTTCCAGCGGCAACCGGGCGGTAACCAATCGTCTTAACGAAGCGGAACAAATTGACGGCGACGCCGGGCTCATCACCATCGATATAGGTGATGATTACATTATTCCGGTCGGCGTAGGTTTTCAGAATGGGCCCGATGGTCGCATCAAGAACTGCATTCAGCAGGACGGTATGTTTGCCGTGTTGTATGGCATCGAGAACAAAGCGCGCCCCGGCCTCGAGGTCGCTCGTCGCATCGATGACAACATCCACATTGCCAGAACGGCAAAGGAGGGCTGGATCGTCCGTAACCGCAATACCTCCCCGCGAAGCCACCCGATCGAAGTCCGAGATGGTGCTTACAGTCACGTAGTCTGTGGCGCCCATCTCAAGAAGCGCATTCTGGGCGGATGGCGCGCGACGGCTGGCGAAGCCAACCAAGCGCAGCCCTGGTTTACGATCCAAGAGCTGTAAGGCGATCCCGCGGCCCATATAGCCAGCTCCAAAAATAGCAACGCGAATCGGTTTGCCTTCGCTCTCCGCTTTTTCCAATGCTGCGTCCACGATGATCATGATCTCTCCCAAATAACTGCATAGATTGCAACGATGGACTAGCCTGGGTAAGCTGGCCAGGCCTTGTCCGCCTCTGAAATCAGGCCCACCGGTAAGGGCCAAGCGATACCGAATGCAGGATCGTCAAAACGAAAGCCGCGAGCCGAGTCTGGCGCATAAAATTGCGTGGTGAGGTATTCAACCTCCGAGTCATCAGTGAGGGTTTGGTAGCCGTGGGCACAGCCCTCGGGCACGTACAGCATGCGGTGATTCTCGGCAGTCAATTCGAAACCGACCCACTGCTTGTGCGTGGGAGAATCCGGGCGAAGGTCGACGGCAACATCGAAGATTGAACCGCGCGTGCATCGAACCGTTTTGGATTCGGCATAAGGTGGGAGCTGAAAGTGTAACCCGCGGAGGCCGGCCCTTTTCGCGGTAAAGCCGACATTAATTTGCGCGACGCGGGAATGCAGGCCGTGAGTTTCGAACTCTTTGCCACACCAGGATCGGGCAAAAAACCCGCGATTGTCTTCACGAAGTTCCATTTCGATGACGAACACTCCAAGAACTTTGGATTGGACAAATTTCATGGGCCGGGTCGATTCACCTTTGGTGAGCTCGAAGGAGCAACACCGATGAGGCCGAAAACAAGATCGTACTGCTGCTCAAGCGCCTCGCGCAGAGGGGCCATGCTTGCGGCAATCTGTTTCTTGATGGCCGCGGAATTGGCGTGCAAGGCTTTGAACTTCTCGATCAGATCCTCGGTGCGCAAGTCAGCGATATTGAGAACGTAATCACCCTGGCCAACTTGCTCAAGAAGAGCGCGGCTTTTTTCGTGGTATGCGACGCCGAGCACGGGCTTGTTCAATGCCAATGACAGAAGAATGCCATGGTAACGGTTTGCAATCACAAGATCAGTCCGGGCGATTTCTGAGATGAGATCCTCGATGTTTTGAATATGAGTGCCCGCAAGCATCCTTGGGGATTTCCCTGAACCGTTCAAGGCCGCGCGAATGTCGTCTATAGTAAGCACGTCGGCCCGCGCCTGGGTGGGAAAGAAAAGCACGGAATATCCATTCCCATCCAGCCATTCGGCAAAATCTGCGAACTTACGGACGTAATCGGCGTAGCGTGCTGGATCCGGCTCCGGCCAATAGCGGCCGTCAAAGAACGGGACGGGGTTGGCGCCGACAATCAGTGAATGGCCTTCAGTAGGAATGGGGCGCGGAGCGGGGAGCTTTAAGCTATAGACCAGGTCAGGGTAGACTGGATTGGGGCCCTTGACTCCCATACTTTCCACGAGGCGGCTGGAAATTGCGTCGCGATAAGAGCGGTAGCTGCACATCCGCAGCACGCGAGAAAAGAAAAAACGACTGAGCGGCGAGTCGATGGGACCGGCACCGACACTCAGGATCGCAACTTTTGTCCCTGTCAAGCGTGCAATGCGGCTCCACTTGTACAGGGTGAATGGAAATCCCCAGGGGCCGCCGTAGCCATCATTGAGCTGTTGAGATCCGGCGACCAGGAGTAACTCGACGCCGCGAAGTCGGCGGCAGGAATCGAGTAAGAACTTCGGTTCAAGTACGGCACTCTTCATCAGCCGGAAAATGGTTTGCAGCCAATGAAATAGAGGCACTAAACCTGGAATCGATCGGATTGCGCGTTTCCAGCCCGCTTCGGGAGTAAGCATCGCTGATGAAGCCGTGGACGCATGGGAGGCGTTTGATACCGCGGAGGACGATGGAGATTCATCCCACTGACGGATAGGAAAGCTCGTGATGCCGTGCCTTTGGCGCGTATCGTCCGGATTAATGGTGAACCCAAGTATATTCGCGCCCGGAATCCGCAAACGCACGTTTTGAATCACCGCGGCGAGCAAGGCCTCGTCGCCGAGATTCTTAGTTCCGCCGTGGCTGAAAACGCCAATCTTTCTGTGCGACTCAGAGGCCATCAGGCGAAGCACTCCTCAAGATTAATGCTGGAAGCAAGTGCATTCCTCAGACCTTTTTCTGCGCTAGAAAAATCATCTGCCAACCAAACCCGGCTTTTTCCTTCAAGGCGTAAAGTTTCTCTTGAGAGACGATCCGGCCAAGGATGGAATTCAACTTGTAGGAGTTGACCACTCGAAAGACCCCCAGTTTGCCGTGCGGGATGATTGTGAACGCCTTCCGAATGTGAAAGTAAGGAGCCATCATATCCTTGAGCTGGCCACGGCTAAGCTGATGAGCAATGTGTTGAGGAGGCTGGATGTTCCAGCCAACATCACCCAACCGGTCCATAACATATTTGTTGCCGGTCGTAATAATCATGTAGCCTCCGGGCTTAAGAACTTCGGCAGCCCGGCGGACATATTTTGACTGATTTTCGACGTGGGCGATCACTTCTTGGGAAACCAGGATGTCGAAATGGTTCTTAGGCAGAGGAGCATCGTAGACGTTCCCGGCGAGATAGGAAATGTCCGGACGACGGGCTTGGGCAGTAGCAATTCCTTCGGGCGAAAGATCTATGCCATGGGCCTCTCCGAAAGGAGTCAGCCTCTCGGTGAACCAGCCATGGCCGCATCCG
>Ga0210409_10004237_pt1 | contig 15583 bp, 17 predicted proteins | sample IncBWH17MmetaG_FD_161649 | JGI IMG/M metagenome (GOLD analysis project Ga0210409, IMG submission 161649) | Forest soil microbial communities from Barre Woods Harvard Forest LTER site, Petersham, Massachusetts, United States - Inc-BW-H-17-M | ecosystem: Environmental > Terrestrial > Soil >...
TCGCCAGCGACGTATTTCTCGGTTCGACGACGCTGAAGGAAGATTCCCTGGAGATGGTGTTTATTCGCGCTCCCATCATCGAATCCGTCGGCCCGGGCGTCGACGTGCTCGCTTCTTACAACCACCATCCAACGCTCGTTCAGAGTGGAAATATTCTCGCCGGGACCTTCCATCCGGAATTGACGGACGATCCGACCGTGCACAAACACTTCCTCTCGATGGCAGCCACACCAGTGGTACACTCCGTCAAAGCTTGAAAGAACCATTAGCTCAACGGCGACTAGCGTTTGCCCGGACCGGTCTCCGACATGGCAAAAAAGCAAAAAGTTCGCGTACTGTTCATCTGCGTCGGAAACGCTTGCCGCAGTCCGATGGCCGAAGCGATCGCCAGGCGAGACGCCAACGACGTGATCGAGCCCGCCAGCGTGGGGCTTTTTCCGCTCGGCCATATACCGATGTTCACCACAGCCATATTGCTCAAGAACGGCTATCCAGTGGACGGTCTTCGCTCCAAGGGAATCACTCGGGAGTTGTGGGAGAACACCGATTTGTTCGTTAACCTGAGTGGCGAGACAATAGAAATGGCCTTCCCGGACGCTTCCGATCTGGAAGTCTGGGACATTGCCGATCCGTTCGGCACCGACGCTGCATTTTACGAGCGGATTCTGAAGGAACTTCGCGAACGTGTGATTGCGCTCGCGGTGCGATTGCGCGAGCGAAACAAGAACGGACGAAGCAACAGTTACAGGTGAAATTTCCGGGAGTTGGCTTGCCTCGAGAAAAGACCAGCGTTTCGAAAGAAGACTACCTCAAAGCCATCTGGGAGATGCTGGAGGAAGACCACGTGCCTATCAGCGCGCGGCTGGCGGAAGAATTGGCCGTCACTCCACCGGCGGTGACCGCAGCGGTAAAGCGCATGGCTCGTGATGGCAACATCAAAGTCGAACGCGGGGGGCGCATCCTGCTCACCGTCAAAGGCCGCAAGACCGCGCAAAATCTGATGCTCCGCCATCAACTCGCGGAAATGCTGCTCACCGAAGTCATCGGGCTTCCCTGGGCAAAGGCGCACGCCGAGGCCGAGCGCATGGAACACGCCATATCTCCAGAAGTCGAAAGACTGTTGCTGAAACGCTTTGGTGATCGCAAGACCTGCCCGCACGGTGTGCCGGTAAGCGGTGGCGTAGCGAAGCTCCGGAAAAATGGCGGAGTGCTGCTGTCGCAATTGCAACCCAAAGATCGAGCCGAAATCCTTTGCGTGTACGAAAAGGACGAAGGCTTCCTGGAATTTCTGCAAGGGTTGGAATTGTTTCCCGGCACCAAGCTGGAGATTCTACGGCGTGAGTACGACGAAACCATGACCGTGCGCGTCGCAGGCCACACCACGCACCTTGGCAAACCGGCGACCTCGCGCATCTGGGTGCGGCCTCTTGACGCCGGCGCGGTCCGAAAGCGTTCCACAGAGCTTGCAAACTCCGCGAAATCTGTCTAACGTAATCGCACACAATTCAATTCCCGGGGCCGTCGGGCAGGGTCTTCACTCAACCTCTTACGCTCAAGCCGTTAGTTGACCTCGTTAGTGAACCCCGGATCTCGCAATGCGGAGGATGTATGCCGGTGCAAACGGAGAGACCTTCCAACGCTTTTTCACGACATCATTGGCTGCTGTATGTGGCCCTGGCATTTTTCGGGGGCTTGCTTACCTTCGTGGGAGCGCGTGCGCAGCAGAAAGCCAGCGACGATGCCACGTTTCGCAAACTGATAGACGATTACTGCGCGGCGTGGAGCAGCGGCAACGTCACCAACGCGGCAAAATATTACGCCAAGGACGACGGCTTGGTTTTCTACGACATCACTCCATTTTCGTACGCTGGCTGGAAGGAATACGCTACCGGTGTACAGAAGAACGTCCTCGAAAACATGGCGAGCGGTTCGTTGACTGCCGGCAAGCAATTGAAGGTGACGCGTCGCGGAAATATCGCCTGGACCACCGTTCCCATGCATTTTTCCGAAAAAACCAAAGATGGCAAGAGCGTGGAGCTGGAAATTCGTTACACTGGCATTTGGGAGAAACGCAGCAAGACCTGGCTGCTGGTGCACGAACATCTTTCCGCGCCGCTCAGCTAACGACGGACACGTTCCTGGGCCGCAGCCTTTGCGGGACCCGGTTACCAGGTTCTCCACCGTTTCATGTTTGACTTGATCGAATACTACTGGATTTCTGCGCGTGGTTACCGGCTTTGTCCCTGGAAAAGTCCCTACCTGCAATGGCGCTTCGAAACATTCCTGGGCAAGGAAGCGTTTCCGCTGGATGCCAGGAAATTCCTGCAGTTGAGTTGGAAATACCGCGTGGAACTTCGCCGATTCGCAATCTGGGCAGCCGAACGACGCCGCGTCCAAAACGAACACCGCTTCTGACCTAAGAACGAGGAATATTCTGGCGCGTCTTCCGCCGGTGCTCCCGCTCCCTGCCGTTGTAGCGGCCGCCTTCTGAGGCGGGCCTTCTTGGGTTCCGATGGGGATCCCGGACGAACGCGAGGGCACGACTTCAGTCGTGCCGCAGCTAAAAATGAAATTTCCAATAACCTGGACCGACGCGCATCGAGTGGTGCCACTGCAATGGAAATGCCCACCACACCAGCGAACCTAGTACCGCCTGCCCCGCCGCAAGCGGAAGAATGTTTCGCTCCTTCAGGAAAAGCCAGGCCATCACGCCACCGGCGAAGGCCGTGAGCGGCAAGAGCACCGGGTTCGGCCAATGCAGTAATCCGAAGATAAACCCCGCCACCAACGCTACGGTCACAGGGCTTTCGAACGCCGCCATCAAGCGATTGCTCACCATGGAATTCAGCCCGACTTGTTGAATCACACAGAACAAGAAGTAGCCGAAGAAGCGTTTGGGCTCAAGCACGTGTGCGGGCGGCCGCTGTCGCATGCCCAGAAAATACCCGGCAACACACACGGCGATGCACCCGGGCACAAACAGGCAAAGGAAGTTGCGGGTCGCGAGCCAGAGATTGTCGAAGCGCCATCCCAGCGTCGCCAGGCTATCACCGCGCAGCAGCACGCTGACCACCAGCCAAATTGCGATCAGGCACCAGGAGTAGCGCCACAGCGCTTGCAGGCGCCAGATGTACAGGCCAATCAGGCCGCAGAATGCCAGCGCTTCCAGCAACAGTCCCCGGCTACGCACATTCCAAGCCACACTTAATTCTCCGTGCCCGAGGCTCCTTCGCCATGACGCAATTCCACCAGCGTGAGCACACTTGAAAAAAGCTGCTCGATCTCCGCTTCGCTGGCCTGGTTTGGTTCCAGGAAAACGCTCAGGTCGAAATCGGGGAAGCCGCGATTCGTGATGCGCGCGGGCAAAAGCGCGCGAAGATGGGCCGCGGGGATCTCACCGGCCGCACAGATTTCCTCAAATATAACGCGATGCAAAGGATCCGCGAACACCGAAGGGTCCAGCAATGCCGCTAAATCCACGCGCGTTGCAGGTTGAATCAGATTTGAACACAATAGTCGCAGGGCTTTCTGTTCCAGTTCCATGAGCACCGTGAGCGGCGATTTAACTCTTTGTAGGATTCCGCACATCTAACTATGTTACCAGTAGACGTGTGAGAACCCGCGATCGTTACACGGCCCGGGAAGAAACGTTGATTTATGCCGGAAAAACATAAGGTTCTAATACTTGGCGGTGGATTCGGAGGGCTGGTTGCCGCGCAGGCGCTCAAGCGCGCCGATGCCGAAGTCACGCTGCTCGATAAACGCAATTTCCATCTATTCCAGCCGCTGCTTTACCAGGTAGCCACCGGATCGCTTTCTCCGGGGGAAATTGCCGCGCCTCTTCGCGCGGTGCTCAGCCGGCAAAAGAATACGCAGGTGCTTTTGGGTGAAGCCGTGGATCTCGACCCGGCACGCAAGACCGTGTCTTTAGCGGACGGCGGGGAATTTCCCTACGACTCGCTCATCGTGGCCACCGGCACAAAGACCTCCTATTACGGCAAGGATGAATGGCGCGAATGGGCGCCCAGCTTGAAAACCGTGGAAGAAGCCACCGCGATTCGCCACAAGTTGTTGTTCGCGTTTGAACAAGCGGAGCGTTGCACCGAAGAAGCGGATGCCCGTGCCTGGCTAACCTTCGTGATCGTTGGCGCCGGCGCGACGGGGCTCGAACTGGCCGGCGCCCTTGCCGAAATTGCCCGCGAAACGCTGCGTCATGATTTCCGCCGCATTCGCCCGGAAGAAGCCAGGATCATCCTGATGGAAGGCGGCCCGCGCGTGTTGGCCAGCTATCCCGAGGATCTCTCGAAGAAGGCCGAACAGTTGGTCTCCAGGTTGGGCGTCGAAATAATGAAGACGGCCTTCGTTACCAACATTGACGCGGCGGGTGTGACCTACAAACACGGGGATGAACTGAAAGCACTCGCCGCCCGGACGGTCCTGTGGACTGGAGGCGTCACCGCGACCGAGTTCGGAAGAAAAGTTGCCGAACGCACCAAGGCGGAGACCGATCGCAACGGAAAGATTAAAGTAAATCCCGACCTGACGATTCCCGGTTATCCGGAGATCTATGTCGTTGGCGACCTGGCGCTGTCTCTGGACGAACATGGCAAGCCCCTGCCCGGAGTGGCTCAGCCGGCGATTCAGGAAGGGAACTACGCAGGCAAAACCATCAAGAAGCGCCTAGAAGGAAAAACGAACATTCGGCCTTTCCACTATTTCAACAAAGGCGATATGGCGGTAATCGGACGGGCAGCGGCAGTGGCCGATATTTTCGGCATTCACGTTTCTGGTTTTCCGGCGTGGGTGGTTTGGCTGTTCATCCATCTCATGTACATCGTGGAATTTCAAAGCCGGGTTCTGGTGTTCGTTCAGTGGGGCTTTTTGTACCTTACGTTTAGCCGTGGTGCCCGCCTCATCACGGGAACCGATGTGGAAGATTCTCTCCAGCAGTCTCCCGATGCCCAACCGAGAGCGCGCAATCAATCAGGTAGTGCCTAGCAGAAACGCCGGCGTGAATTTCCGCGCTGAGTCTGTGTGGTGGCTTGTTAGCCTTGTTGCATGCAATGGTCCTTCGACGATTGGCCGGAGTGGCAGCCGATCTCCCGCGCGGGCGGAGCGGCGTGGCTTGCGGCCTATGCGTTTTTCCTTGTCTACGCGGTGCATAACGCACCTAACTTCCTCTTTCCCGACTACGTGAACCTGATGATTCACGAAGCGGGCCATCCCGCTTTCAGTTGGGGTGGAAATACGCTGATGCTGTTGGGCGGCACCCTTGGCGAACTTATTGCGCCGGCGCTTTGTGCCGGGTTCTTTTTCTACAAACGGCAGCCATACGGATTTGCGTTTTGCGCCTTCTGGTTCTTCGAAAACTTTCTGTACATTGGCACGTACATGGCCGATGCACGCACCTCCGCGCTGCCGCTGGTGAACTCCGACGAAAGCGATTGGACCATTCTATTCGGCCAGTGGGATGTGTTGATTTACGATCAGAAAATCGGCCACACCTTTCGGGCACTCGGCTGGGTGGGCATGCTCGTCGTGTTGTGCTGGCTCGGCTATCGCACCTGGCTCGGCACACGTTTGGAACTTCGTCCGCTGGCCGACTGATCGCCAACGAATGCGTGGGTCAGTACAAGCCGGGAAGCAGTCGCCGAGTCTCTCGACTGTACGCCAGGTATTCCTCACCGAAGGCCGCCTGCAAAGCGGCTTCTTCGACCTTTATGCGATAGAGCAGCGCCGCCGTGGTAGGAACAATGGCCAGCGCGAAAGCAATCCAATTACGGGAATGCAGTCCCACTGCGAAAAATACCAACAGCAATCCAAGGTAAGAGGGGTGCCGCACCACCCGAAATATCCCTGTTTTCAAGATTTTCTGCGAGTCTTGAATGGCCACATTGGAGCTGAATGATTTTCCCAGCGTGATGATGGCCGTCCAGCGAATCGCCAGCCCCGTCAATATTACCATCACGGCGGCCACCTTCAGCCAAGTAGCCCCGCCAAACATGTTCTTCGGTCCTGTTTCGCTGATCCAATTACACGCAGTGATGGAAGTGAAGATGACCATCCACAGGATTAGCAAAGAGCCTCGGTCGCGCACCTTGCCGTTGCTGTGCCTGGTACGCGTGGCGATGCCTATGATAATTTCCGAAGCAAACCATCCCCAGAAAAGCGCTTCCCAAAGGGCGGACAGCGTCATCGCGTTTCCGAATCTGGAGGCGGCGCGTCGCGCAACGATTGCGCAAGGCTTTCCAGATTCTGCGCGCTTACGCGGATAATCCCCCCACGCGGGCTGTCAATGTCCGCAATGAGAAAGAACGAAATAGAGACCAGAACCGGCAGCACCAGGAAAAGAAAAGGTCTCGCTTCGTCGCGATGCGCGCCGTAGCCAAACAGCATGTTGCAACAGATGGCGATGGCCCCCATCAGACCCCATGCCGCGGTCGGAATGCGGTTCCACCACGCGGCTTGCGTGTAGCCCTGCGAATTCAAAACATCGTTCATGCCCGAAAGCACAAGCGCGAACAGCGGTGTGGGCTGCGCTGAGGCTGGAAGACGCACCGCGGACCACAACTCATCTTGCAGTTTGGCCGTAGCGGCAGCATTTTGCCTCAGGCGACCAGCGTCGCGAGTCTTGTAAAACACAATACGCTGATCCACATAACTCTTCAGCAGTCCACGCACTCTGGCGCGGTCGGCGGCAGGAAGCAAGTCCGCCCGCACGTACTCCGTCCCGATGGCGTTGGCTTCGGCCTCTTCGTAATTCTTGCGTTGGTCGTAACGGCTGATGGCCATGGAAAAGGTGAAGCCGATGATCAACCCGAGCAAAGTTAAGGTCGCTCCGAGGATAATCCCAAAATCCTGCTGTTCGCCCTCGCTCATGCTTGGCCGGTTTTTCTTAAAATACCCGCCAAGGCGCGCCGACAACCACAGCACGATAAGTGTGAGCACAAAAACTAGTAGAGGGTATTTCACGATGTTCATTATTTATCTGTACTCGCCGAGTTATACATGCCGAGCCTCCTTCCACTTGGGACAAGTAAGCATATACGGGTTTCTTCGGGAAAGAAGCACTAGCCTGATCGTTCCCCGCTCTTCTTGACTTGCGCTAACTGCTCGCGAAGTTTCTTGTTGTCCTCCTGCAGCTCCCGCATCTGCCGCTCAACAGGTTCTAATACATCCCGAATTTCTTCCTCGCTGAAGCGTGGAACGATATGCTGCTGGCAATTCCAATCGAACGCCTCAACCCGAATCACGTACACTCGTTCGGTCGTCGCCTTGTACTCCGGATCTCGGACCTTCGCGAGCCATTCCTTCGCTCTTTCTCCCTCGAATATTTCCACGTGTCCGAGAATCTTCAGCCGCAACTGCCGGGGATAATCCACCAGAATGATAGCCACCCGGTCGTTCGTCATCAGATTGCCGGTGCTTATGTACTGCTTGTTCCCGCGAAAATCCGCGAAAGCGATGGTGCGATCATCGATTACTTTTAGAAAACCCTTTGGCCCTCCACGATGCTGCACGTACGGCCATCCGGTAGCTCCGATACTCGCGATGTAAAAAGTGTCGCGTTCGGCGAGGTACTCTCTTTCCTCTGGGCCCAAACGAGCCGGAGTATCGCTTTGCCGCTCCAGGCTCGCATATTGCTTGCGGCTGCCATACCGCTCTTGCAGTGCCTTGACGGCCGGCGTGAAAACCAGTGAGCCAAAAGTCTTGGTCATAGCTGAATCCTCGGAAGTGCGACGCGACTTCGTCTCGCGCCATTCTCGGCAAGAAAGCTTAACTGGTTATTCTGCTTTTTGTGAGAGGCGTTGTCTTACCTCCTCAGGTTCGGCTATTGTAGTGCCCCGAACTGCCGTCTAAGGAGTCACAATGAACGCTGAATCGTCGAGGGAAATCTCGCGCCGCCGTTTTCTAGCAACTGGAAGTGCCACGCTTGCTGCCGCGTGCCTGGCGCCGCGTGGATTGTTTGCACAGGAAGAAAATCTCGTTGAACATGCATTCAAAGAAGCCGCCACTGCAAAGGTCACGGTTAAAGCGCTGCGTCGCAACATCAGTGTTCTCTACGGCGCAGGTGGAAATATCGCGGTCCTGACCGGCCCGGACGGAAAGCTTCTGATTGACGCGGAGATCGTCACTGCGCGTTCCAACGTTTCCGCTGCCATAGCCGGCATCAACGCCGACCCCATCAAGCAGCTGATAAACACGCACTGGCACTTCGATCACACCGGCGGCAACGATTGGGTACACCAGGCCGGAGCCAGCATCTTGGCGCAAGAGAACACCCGCAAGCACCTCCTGAAAAGCACGCGCGTTGAGGAAATTTGGAAATATACGTTCCCGCCCGCGCCGCCGGGGGCTATTCCCTCAACTGTCTTCAAAGAAGATCACACCGTGCACGCCAATGATTCAACCTTGGTTCTTAAGCACTATTTGCCCGCGCATACCGACTCCGACATCTCGGTGCACTTTACCGAGGCGGACATTCTTCATACCGGCGACACTTTTTGGAATCGCAATTACCCGTACATTGATTATTCAACGGGTGGCAGTATTGACGGGGCCATCCGCGCGGCGGAAGCAAATCTCGCGACAGTAACCGACAAAATGATCGTCATTCCCGGACACGGCGAAGTGAGTGGCAAAGCCGACCTGATTCTATTCCGCGACGTGCTGGTTGGAATCCGCGACAAAGTGGCTGCGCTCAAAAAGCAAGGCAGAACTCTGGACGAAATTGTCGCCGCCAAACCAGGCGCGCGCACTGACGAGGAGTGGGGCAAGTCTTTCATATCGCCCAGTGCATTTATTGATTTGGTGTACCACGGCGTTTGAGAAATCCAGCGAACGAAAGAACCCGCAAAGACGCCTCGGGCAACTGCGAAATTCTTTTCGACCATGGCGAAAGCCGGGAGAAGAAAGGTCCGGCCGCGACACAGGACGCGTGTGGCGGCCCGAGCGGGGAAGCGATCTCCAAGGCGAACAAGTGCAGTGTTCGGGCGACTGGGTCTCTCTGTCGCCGATCACGTAGCTACCACCAGTCGAGTTTCCTTGGGGATACTGCCTGGATGGTGCCGGGGGCCAGAATCGAACTGGCTACGCCCGCCTTTTCAGGGCGGCGCTCTACCAATGAGCTACCCCGGCATGCAACCTTTCAATTTTAGGGACCGCCCAACAGTGTGTCAATTCGCCGGCGAGGATTTTCTTTAGACACTTTAACTTTACTTTCGCGCCACACACACGCGGGAATCCCAAACACTCGCAACACGGAATGTGTTCGACTACTGTCATCATGACAGCCACCAACACCCAAGCAGCGGAATTGATTGCCGAACTGGATTCCCTGGCGGCCAAAGCCACTTCCGCCGACACGCTAATGCGCGCCATCGTAGCGCTTCTTCACGAAAAACTGACCCGCTACAACTGGGTGGGTTTCTACATGATCGAAAAAGAACCCGACCGCGAAATGCTGGTCCTCGGGGCCTTCAAAGGAACGATGACGCCGCATACCCGTATTCCGCTAAACCAGGGAATTTGTGGCGCCGCGGCTTCCAGCGGCAAGACCGTTATCGTCGACGACGTGAACAAAGATTCGCGCTATCTGGCTTGTTCTCTGGAGACCAAATCAGAAATTGTGGTGCCCGTTTTCGCGAAAGGAAAAGTCGTCGGCGAACTCGACATTGACAGCCACTTCCTCGCCGCATTTGGCTCCGAAGATCGCAAGCTCTGCGAACACGCCGCCGTCGTGCTCGGAAAATATCTGGACACCCACTCTTGAGTCTCACGAGTGCGTGTCGTCGAACTCCTTCATCCAATTGCGGTCTTTAAGCACTTCGCGCGGGCGCGTGCCGTCCGGCGGACCGACGATGCCGTCCTTCTCCATTAAATCAATCAAGTGCGCCGCGCGGCCGTAGCCGATACGCAATCTCCGCTGCAGCGTGGAAGTGGATGCGCGGCCCATCTCACAACAAACGCGCACCGCATCCTGGTACAAATCGTCGTCAATGCCGTCGCTGGTCGCGGGATCCTCATCGACATTGGTGCGTGACCCCGAACCTGCCTTCTTTCCGCTAGCGGCAACGTTCCCGTCGTCATCCTTCGGCGCTTCCAACAATTGCTCGTTGTACTTGGCCTGCGCCTGCTGCCGCCAGAAATCGCAAACCGCCACGATCTCGTCTTCGGAAACCAGCGGCCCATGAATTCGATGCAACCGCGCCGAACCCGCGGGCAAATACAGCATGTCGCCTTTGCCAAGCAGCGATTCCGATCCGTTGGAATCCAGAATCGTGCGAGAGTCCACCTTGCTGGCCACGCGAAACGATATGCGGGCAGGGAAGTTCGCTTTGATCAAGCCGGTGATCACGTCCACCGACGGCCGCTGCGTTGCCAGAATCAAGTGAATGCCCACAGCGCGCGCCATTTGCGCCAGTCGCGTGATGGATTCTTCCACATTGTTGGTGTCCACCATCATCAAGTCAGCCAACTCATCGATGATAATCACAAGGTAGGGAAGCGGCTTGTGTTCGCTCTCTTCGGCGTTGTCGAACAGCGAGAGCGACTGCTGCTTTTGGAAGGTGCGATTGTATTGATCAATGTTGCGCACGCCGCGCTGCGCCAGTAGTTTCAAGCGGTTCTCCATCTCGCGCGTGGCGTTGCGCAGCACGTTGGAAGCGATCTTCGGGTCGGTCACCACCGGTGCAATCAAATGCGGAATTCCTTCGTACAAGTTCAATTCCAGGCGTTTCGGATCGACCAGCACCATCTTCACGTCGTCCGGTGAAGCCTTATAGAGAATGGACATCATCAACGAATTGATGAACACGCTCTTGCCAGTGCCGGTGGAGCCGGCGATCAGCAAATGCGGCATGGACGCCAGGTCGGTGACGCGTATGCGGCCGTGCAGGTCGCGCCCCATGGCCAGCGTCAGCTTGCTCGGCGAATTGGTGAACTCCGTTGCTTCGATAATTTCGCGCAGCGCAATGGTTTCGCGGCGATCGTTGGGCACCTCAATGCCGATAGTGGACTTGCCGGGGATGCGTTCGATCAGGATCGATTCCGCTTTCAACGCCAGACAAAGATCCTCGGTCAGCCCGATGATGCGACTGTACTTGATTCCTGCCTCAGGCTTGAATTCGAACGTGGTGACCACCGGCCCGGGGTTAATCTGCGTCACGCGGCCGTTCACATCAAATTCCTGACATTTTTCTTCAATAGCCCGGGCACGAATCTTCAGCTCTTCTTCATCCAACTTTTGCGAGCCTTCGCCCGAGCGTAGCAACTGTATGGATGGCAGCTTGTAGTTCGTGTTGGTCTTGGTGATCTTTGGTTCCGCCCCAGACTTCTTTGTCTTTTCCGGTTTCTCCGAATTCAGAAAAAGGATGGGCGCCTTGTGGCCGGCATCCTTTGCCTCTTCGTCTTCCTCGTCCTTTACGGCCACGGCTTTTTTGCTTTTGAAAATGTCGCTGGCGTCATCCATGCGGATGGACTTGGACTCGACCTCATCGTCTTCCGCTGTGCCGACAGTTTGAGGCGTCACGGGCTTACGGCCGGCGATACGCCGTTCCTCCACACGCCGCCGCATGCGATTCTGCTCACGCTCTTCCTGCCAAGCCTGCCAACGTGATTGAACTCGCTGCAAAAATCCGGACTTCTCCACGCGTCCAAGCGGACCTTTTGCGCCGCTTGCCCAAGCATGCGCGCCGCTAAACGAAAAGCTCGTCGTCAAGAACAACGCGACCACCAGGAATGCCAGCGCAACCACGTTGGCGCCCCACACGTTGAACCCGCTTCGCAAACCATGCGACACCACCGTGCCCAGCAATCCGCCGGGCGGCAGCGCATCGCGTATCTCCCAGAAGTTCCACAGCGAGAGAAGGGAAGGAATCGACAGCAGCAGCAGGCAAAATCCAAAAACGGCAGCAGTCTGAGAATCGATGGCCCGGCTGCGGCACCACCGCCAGCCCAAAATACCGATGCCCACAGGCACCAGCAACGCCGTCCAGCCAAACACTTGGAACAGCAGATCCGCGGCGTACGCGCCCACCGGCCCGATCCAGTTATGGACGGAATGATCCCCGCCCGAAGCGCTTACGTTCCACGCCGGGTCATGCGGGTTATAGGTGAGTAGCGACAATCCCAGCAACACCGCCACGGTGATACACAAGAATCCAACCAGCTCGTTGAGCCGTTTATTTTCGGTAGGTGTCAGAAAGCGCAAGAATTTCTCCTCAGCATTTTGGGGAAGGCTGAGTATCGTGAACGGGACGCGGCGCTGCTGACCCCGTTCAGGAGGAACCCCGAAATCATACCAAATGGAAAGTCCGCCACAAGCCGAACTTGCCTCAAGTTTCCACGGTAGCGCCGCGAGACAAGTCCAGCGGTGACAAGCCCCGGTAGCGCTGGCCTCTGGCCGGCGAGTCGCACAGCCTCTATCACGCCGGAAGGCGTTCGAATTAACACCGGCCAGAGGCCCGGAGCCACTCCCCTATAATTTGACATAAGTAATATATAATAATAGATATCAGGCCGATGCTTCCCAATCAAATGCGATCTCGCGGTTATTTGCCCCACCTGGAGCGCCAAGCAGCAACCTATTTCGTAACCTTCAGGCTGGCCGATTCCTTGCCTGAATCCGCGTTGAGGCAAATTCGCCGCAAGCAAGACTCCATTGCAAACGAAGACCGGCATCTATCAACTCAATTGGAAGAATACTTGGATAAGGGAGGAGGTGCGTGTCATCTCCGGCAGCCTTCCGTCGCGAACCTGGTTGCGGCTGGACTCCGGAAATTCGACGGCTTTCGGTATGAACTGTTCGCCTGGTGCATCATGCCAAACCACATTCACGTAGTATTGAAGCCACTTCCGCTAAATGAATTAGCGAGAATCATCCATTCCTGGAAGTCCTTTACTGCGCACCAGGCAAATGCATTGCTCTCAAGGACCGGCATTTTCTGGCAACGAGAATATTACGATCATCTGATTCGGGATGGCGGGCAATTGAAGCGGGCGATTCGATATACTTCAGAAAATCCAAGGAGAGCAGGACTGGAGCATTGGCCCCACGTATTTGTTTCGCCTAGCGCCTTTCGGGTCATCGACGAGGACAACGAACCCCACGAACGGTAGCGCTGGCCTCTGGCCGGCGAGCCTTAAAGGATCCAGAGAAGTCAAAGCCGGTCAGAACGCACGCCGGCCAGAGGCCAGCGCTACCAACTCAACCCGCCAAGCGCGACGCAAAGAACAATACCGCAATCCCCAGAATGATGCGGTAGATCGCGAACGGCCCGAATCCTCGACGCCGCACATACGCCATGAACCACGCCACGCTTCCATACGCCACAATAAACGACACCACAAAACCAATCGCCAGCACGATCCACCCATGCGTATCGATGCTGGAAACTCCAATGGGATTCTCCGTTTTGCTTCCGTGCAGTGACTTGAACAGGGTGTAGATAGTCGCGACGGTCATCGTAGGTATCGACAAAAAGAACGAAAACTCCAGCGCCGAGGCTCGCGACATTCCCGCCAATTGCCCCGCTGCAATCGTGGACATGGACCGTGACGTTCCCGGAAACACCGCCGATAGAATCTGGCACGCGCCAATCCATACCGCCTGACCCAAACTCATCTCTTCCATATGCCAGGTGTGAATCAAACCCTGCTTTGCCCCCTCGCCCGCGGCCTCGGCCCTGGCGTTGCGCGCATCGATAAACCACATCACGATGCCGCCGATTAGAAGGGATGTGCCGATAACGTACAAACTCTCCAGATGCTTGCCGATAATCTTGGTCATCAAAAACGAAGGAATCGCTGTCACCACAAAGGCGATGGTTACGAGACTCAGTGGGTGCGTCAGGACGGTCCGATCGCCTCGTTCACCCGACGGAAAGGTCGAAAAGAACTTAACCAACCGGCCCCAAAAATAAATGGGTAGCGTCAAGATCGCGCCAAGTTGAATCACGATCGAGTACATTTTCCAGTAGCCGCTGCTCAAATCAATGTGCAGAAGCATTTCCGCGATTCGCAAATGCGCGGTAGAACTCACGGGCAGGAACTCCGTCAGCCCCTCTACAACACCCAATATCACAGACAACAAGTAATCGTTCACTCGTTCGCTCCTGAAGGATTCGTTTAGCGGTTGCCGGCTGCGCCGCTTTTTGGAATTGCGAGCCGTTTGCGCATCTCATACGCATCAATCCGGCCCAGATAATAGCGTTTTAGGACTGCTTCGGTACGATAGCCGTGATGCTGCCAGAAGGCAATCCCGCTCTGATTCTCCACGCTCGTTTCCAGCAACACGGAGTGCACTCCGCGAAACACGAAATGCTCATCCATTTCGCGCAACAACGCGGTTCCGACTCCTTGCCGACGGTGCGACCCGGCTATGTCCAGCGTGATGATGTGCGCTAAAGGAGGGTTTTCTTCAGACAATACGAATCCAGCGATTTTCCTGCCATCTTCCGCCACCAGGCAGTCCGCCGACGGCAGGTTCAAGAAATACTGCAGCATCTGCTTGCTATACGAAATGCCGGCAGGGAAGCATTGCTGGTCCAGCTTGTACAACGCCGGAAAGTCGTCCTGCGTATATGGGCGGACTCTGAAAGCCATCGTGATAGCAGCGTCGCGTTAGTGTAGGGGCGCAGCACTGTTGCGCGCCATGTCCGCACAATCACCAGGATTTGATCGATTCTTTTCCGCGTTCCGGGCCCTTTACAGCTTCACCGTAACGGTCTTCACCTCGGTGTAATTCGCCAGCCCATATTCGCCTAACTCGCGCCCGATCCCGGACTGCTTGAACCCGCCAAACGGCGCCGCCGCATCAAACACGTCGTAACAATTCACCCAAACCGTTCCGGCGCGAACCCCATCCGCGATGGCATGAGCCTTGGTAATGTCCTTGGTCCAAACCGCGGCGGCCAATCCATACAGTGATTTGTTCGCGCGGTCTACCACCTCGCTCAGATCCTTAAACTTCAGAATGGACATCACCGGACCAAATATTTCTTCGCGCGCAATGGTCATATCATCCTGCACGTCCGCAAAAACGGTCGGCTCGATGAAATAGCCCTTGTCTCCGACGCGGTTGCCTCCGGTCATCAGCTTCGCCTTGTCTTTCTTCCCGGAGTCAATGTAGCCCATCACCTTGTTGAACTGCTCCCGATCCACCTGCGGGCCCTGTTCCGTGTTCTTATCGAAGGGGTTTCCCACGGTGCGCTTCTTCGCGCGCTCCACGCTCTTGCTTACAAACTCGTCGTAGCATTTTTCTTCCACGAAGGTCCGCGAACCAGCGCAGCAACATTGCCCCTGATTGAAAAATAACGCCTGGTGCGAGCCTTCCACCGCCTTGTCCATTTCCGCATCGGCAAAAATAATGTTGGGACTCTTGCCGCCTAGTTCCAGTGTCACCCGCTTCAGATTGGAGTCCGCCGCCGCCCGCATGATTAAATGTCCCACCTCGGTCGATCCGGTGAACGCAACCTTATCCACATCCATATGTCGTGCCAGCGCCGCGCCCGCCGTCGGTCCGTAACCTGGCAACATATTCAGCACGCCTTCTGGAAATCCAGCTTCCAGCGCCAGTTCCGCG
>Ga0210409_10004238_pt1 | contig 15580 bp, 13 predicted proteins | sample IncBWH17MmetaG_FD_161649 | JGI IMG/M metagenome (GOLD analysis project Ga0210409, IMG submission 161649) | Forest soil microbial communities from Barre Woods Harvard Forest LTER site, Petersham, Massachusetts, United States - Inc-BW-H-17-M | ecosystem: Environmental > Terrestrial > Soil >...
AAAGATCATCGGACTGAGAAGCGCGAGGCCCAAGATCACCAATTGTCCCGCGGCGCTCAGGCCGACCTGGTTCCAGCGCGGCTTGGCGTCGGGCAAAAGCTCGAATCGAGCAGAAACGCCCTGCCGCACTAGCGGCCTCCGGGGCGGGGAGAGCGTGGGGATTTTGACCGGCTCCGGATTTTCGCGGACCGGTTTCAGCTCCGGGCGCGGAGTAGGCGGCGGAGCAGGTTTTCTTTCGAAGATCGGTGTGTGGATATCGACCGGCCGCAGTGGGACCGAAGGTGTTGAGGCAATTCCGGGCGGAGGCGCCAAGCCTCTTTGCAGCGTGGGTTTCCCGTGGCTGAGACCTGGATCGGTGCCCAGGCGAAACGCGGCTGGTTTTCCTTCGACAAGTCCGGGTGCGGGAGCGAGGCCCTTGCGGCTGGGTTCCACGTTCCCGGCCGGCGCGAGCCCCTTGTAATAGGGATCTGTCGGCGGGCTCGGACGCAGCTGCGATGGCCTGGATTCAGCAGCGTGCGCTGATCCAAGACTCTTGCGTTCCCACTCGGCGACGGGCTTACCGGCGGTGGGCCTCGATTCGGGAATGCTTGAGAGCGGGGTGGGGGTCGGACGGTTCAAGTTCGGTTCCGCAGCAGGGCGGGGCCGCAGCGATTCCGCTTCGACTAGAGAAGTATCGATCTCGCCGGGCTGCGCATAAGCGCTGCGCGGTCTATATCTTGGAGAATCCCCCATGAGCACAGGCTAGCCCTCATGCGGCTCGGTGTCATCTGTACGGAGGGTCAGTTTCCGGACAGGACCCTGCCCTAAGAGGGACAGATCAAGCGCGAACTTTTCCGGTCAATGCTAATCGGGAGTTGGCAGCCGGGTTTCGGATTGGCGATCCCTAGCCAATGTTGCTTCGATATACTTGCTCTGTGAATGATTCTGCTAAACGCCGGTCCGTAAGCATGATTTGGATTCCTGTTGTTGCGGTCATCTGCGTTCTAGTCATTGGCGCTGCTCAATTCTATTTTCATAATCCTCGGGTAAATGTCACCGCCTCCGTAATAATTTTAGTCGGCATCATCCCTGCTCTCGTCCGAATTCGCTGGCGTTGAGCTAGTGTTCTGAATAGAGAGAAGCGTACCCAAGGGACCCTATGAAACTCCGCGTTCGATTTGTATCCCTGTTAGTTCTGGCCTCTGCACTCGTCGGCGGGTGCTCGACCCGTTCGGAACGAGAACGGATACTCAAACAGGATTTGATGGTGATGCGGCAGGCTATCGACAACTACACGCTCAATAAGCAGCAAGCGCCCCAATCCTTGCAAGACCTGACGAACGAGCGCTATTTAAAAGAGATTCCGACGGACCCCTTCACGCGGAAAAAAGACTGGATGCTACAATTCGACAGCGTGGTGCTGAGCCCGGAGCAAAAGAGCACTGGGGTGGTTGATGTTCATTCGGCTTCGACTCAGGTCGACAACGACGGTAGAGCGTACAAGGAGTGGTGATCCGCTGCTCGCAAACTGGCGTGGCTCCGGAGTTGACCGCCAGAGCGCAACTGAACCGTGGAACAGTTTCGCAAGGAAATGAGAGATGCTAGCGTGAGCTGTGGCCGTGGCTGCGGCAAAGTGAGGCACCATTGACTATCAGATGTGTGTTTCTTCTGACGGCCTTCCTTTTGCTGGTTCCAACGACCACACCCATGACGACTGGGCAAGAGACTCAGAATTCGGCAGCAGATCAACAACGGCGTGAGCTGGCAAAAGACGCAAACTTCTTCCGTGAGATGGCGCTGCTTCAGAGTCTTGGGCAGGATTTGCATGAGCGGCCCGCTGTACTCAGCACGCTCCGCAAGATGTGGGCCAAAGATGATGCTCTCCGACGACCGGAGATAGCGTACTTGATGTGCCAACTCGGCGACCGCAGTGGCGTTGAGGCGGTGGCCAGAGCGTTTTTCGCCGGTGATTACGACACGGGACGGGAACTTGAGCCGGACGGCGGGGCCGCAGGCGCAAACGCTACCGACGAAGCTTTCCGCATGTTGATCCTATACGGGACCCCACAACATCATCAAAGGCTTCTTGCGTTCCTAAGGCTTTCGGACGACCCATTACGCAAACGCGACAATCTTTGCGAGGCTTTACTAGGGCTTTCGTCCATCAACAACGGTCCGGGACTGCCAACTGGCTATCCCAGAAAGCAATTCCCACTTGATCTCGCAATCGCCTGCCTAGACTACACAGAGGAAGTCGGAACGATAGTTTCTGCGCCTGGTGGCACAATTGACTCGCAGAGGGGCTCGCAACAGGGCTCAATAACGGTGTCTGGCACTGTCAGCGTGGCCTCGCAGCGGGGGTGTGATTATGCAGCGCAGACGATACAGAATCTTACTTCCCGGGATTTCGGTCACCGCGTCAGCGACTCAATTCCACAGCGGGATAAAGCAATTACGGCCATCAAGAAATGGTGGACCGAGTCGCATGCCGCGACGCAGCAAAGATGAAAAGCTCGTGCAAAAGTTCCGATAAACGCCGAAACCGTCCATCTGGAGTCCTAGGACGGAGATGTCCGGTTTTCGCGAACTAATCGGGCACTTTCTTTTCCCAGCCGGTGTCAATGTTCTAGGTGCACTCTTGAAACTAAAAAGTGTCTCGTTCTGCCTGTCGGTCCTCTGTACACCCGGCCTCATGGCCAAGCAAGACCCGTCAACTCTTGAAGCGGGCAGGACGTCACAGAGGGCACCCGTGGCTCAGGCACGGCAGCCGCACAGAATCCGCGTCAACGAAGATGTTCAAAAGGCAAAAGTCGTTCATCTGGTCTCGCCGGTGTATCCACCTATTACTGGCAAGCGCTTAGATGGCACGGTCGTTCTTCACGTGATTGTGGGTCAGAATGGTGCTGTGAATAGCGCCCGATATATTTCCGGCCCGACGAATCTCAAAGAATCTGCGGTCAAGGCAGTGTTGCAATGGCGATATGAGCCGACGTTGGTCAATGGCGCGCCGATCGAAGTGGATACGTCGGTTTCGGTAGTGTTTCCCCATCTGTGAAACAAGGACCACGAGTCTCAAACAAGTAACTCGGGTCTGATAAACGCCGAAATCAAGTGCCGATCACAGATTCCACTTACCAGTTTCGAAAAATCATCGGAGGATTCTATGGCCCGAACTTAGGTCGCGGAAGAAGGCGGTCAAGTCCCCTGCGATCGCCGCCGGTTCCTCAACTGGGGCGAAGTGCCCGCCGCGGGGAAAGACTGTCCAGCGCTGGATGTTGTACACGCGCTCTAGATACGAGCGCGGCGGCTCGCCCTCGGGAACGGTCTGGTGCGCGAAGACACTGAACGCCGTGGGCGTACCGACGTACGTGGGGTCGACCGGGTACCAGCGATTGTCCCAATAGTCGCGCATCGATGAGGTGATGGTCTGCGTGACCCAGTACAGGGTGAGCGTGGCGCAGAGGAAGTCGTCGGGCGGCGTGACGTCGCTCCACGAGTGCCACTTCTCGCCCAGGTATGCGGCCAGTCCCGCCGGGGAGTCATTCAGTCCATAGCCGACGGTCTGCGGCTTGGTGGACTGGATCGCGCTATAGCCCCGCTCCGTTACGTCCCAGCCCCGGCTCACTGCGAGGTACGAACGCTCGATGTCGGAGAGCTCCGCGTCGTCCACCTTGGGGGTTAGGTCCGACTCCAGTGTGGTGAGGTGGATACCCATCACCGACTCGGGATAGTCCACTGCAAGGAACGTCGACACTCCAGATCCGAAGTCATTGCCGCCCGCACCATAGCGGGGATACCCAAGTTCGGTCATGAGCCGGTGCCAGCGCTCCGCGACGTACCGGTAGTTGATGCCGACCTCCGGTGGGCGCGGCGAGAATCCATACCCTGGCAGGGAGGGCACGACCACGTCGAAGTCCTCGAGCATCGGAAGCATGTCCAGGTAGTCGAGGAAACTGCTGGGCCAGCCGTGCGTGAGGATGAGTGGCACACCAGCGCCGGATGCGGCGCGCTGGTGCACGAAGTGGATGCCGTCCCATGTGAATTGGTTGAGGGCGTTGAGCCTGCGCTCCCAAGCACCCCAGTCAAACTCATTGGCCCAATAGGACGCGAGGCGCCGCAACCAGTCCAACTCAGTGCCTTGTCCCCAGCCGATGTCGGGTATCTGATCGGGCCATCTTGTATGGCGCAACCGTGCCCGTAGATCGTCGAGCACCTCGTCAGCAACATGAATTCGAAATGGCTCCACTGCAACAACTCCCTCATAGCATGGCCAGCCGAACGCTCGGGTCTGCGATCAGGTTACCACTCTGCGCCGGGGCCTTGTCGTGCGTCGCATCTTTCGTAACACGCAAATTTGTGTTGCTGTTCCTCTCCGCAGGTTCGCTCTGGGTTTTGTTCTTATTTTATCTCTATCGTCTATGGTGGCCAGGAGTTCCGTTCGTGCCATCCCAAAGGAAGAAGTATCGGGGAATTGCGATTCTTGTGGGCTTTCTGATTTTCGCGGGGACCTGGTACATCATCATTTGGCTCGATCCATCCCTTAAACAGTCCCCGTGACCCAGCTAGGAAGCGACTCATGCATTCCGGCTGGGTTCGTCAAAGTCCCGATTAACCGTTACCGGAGAAGTCCGCCGGCGGCGTAATGCCGACTCCACCTGCCTTATCTTAGCGAAATAGAAAAACTATCGATCACCTGAAATGGGTCCGTCCCATTCGGTGAGCCACGTACTTCAACGGAGATACTCGTGAGGGTCACGGATAGTTTGACGTGCTGATAGGCAGACGCTTGGAACGCCGCAGGCCAGGAATCCGGTTGCCACTGAAAGCTCGCGGGAGCGGCGTCGAGAGATGCGCCCCCTCCGCCCGCGATCAGGAGCACTGGCGGAGCCGTTTGAGCCGCCTGCCCCGCGGAATCTCGACGCTGATAGTCGTGCACATGCCCAAAGATCCAGAGAGCGATTTTCTTGCCTTCCGCATTGGTCAAATACGGCTTGAAAAAATCCCAGCCAGGCACCATATCCCAGGGCCAAGGCGAGGGGTTGTTGTAGTCAACGGGCGGGTGGTGACCAAACACGATGACGGGTCCGTTGAAATTGTTCAGTTCACTCACGAAAAACTGTTGTTGAGCCTCCGAATCCAGGCAATTCGTATCGAGGGCAATTAGCTTTATACGCAGCGTATCCTTTTCGACCGTCTGCGAGTAATACGATCTGCCCTGGAGGAGTGGGCGCAAGTAGGCGTACTTAGCGAGCGTGAGATAGTCATCGCTGAAGGTGCTGGAATCGGCAGCGCAGCGCGTGTCTCGTGGCTGACGATAGAAAGCTGTTTGCACTTGGTTTTCAAACTGACCGAGCTTGTTGGCGGCCTCTGTGTCGCCCTTGGAAATCGCCTTCTCCAATTGCTTCAGTTGAGCGCGTCCCTGTTTGGTGTTCGCATCGATTGATGGTGCGGCTTGCCGCGTGGCCTCCAAATCCTTAGGCTCGATCTTTGGCTCTTCGCCTGCCTCGTACGCAAGCGCGACTGAACCTTGCCGGCTTTTTTCAATATCAGCTTGTAGCATTGCGAACCCCATCGACCTTGCCGTGCTTATCTTGAGGAGAGGCACGATCGCAGGCAGGACCTCGTGGTTACCCAACGATGGGTAGAAAGGGATGCCCTGATCGCGAAAACGGTTTGTCTGGTTCAAAAAGCATTTCCAGTAATCCTTCTTCCAGAGGAAGAAATTTGACATGACGGCATCGCCGGTAAAGATGACCGCATCAATCGAGCCGTTGTTCTTGAAAATGTCGTCCACCACCTTGCCGTGAATCGCTTGTTTTTCGTTGTCTCCTAGCCCCCAAGGTCCCGTGCGCGTATCTCCATAGGCAGCGAGCGTGATTGTCGTGCCCGCAGGTTGCGCCCCAATGAGTTTCTTGATATCGCTCTTCGGATAGTGGCAGCACGCTAAAAGCGACAAACTCAACGCGCATCCGAGGGTTGTTGATGCGGTACGAGAGAAAGCTCGAGTCATTTTGCCTCCCCCCACGGTGGTCAGGACAAACAAGAGCGTAGTCGCCAAACAAAAAGGTCTCGACAAGTATAGCGATTTCTGTTTGCAAATCCGGCGGATATTGGTCTTAGGTCCCGATCACCGCTGCCGTCACCGGAGAAGTGCAATCTCCTGGGAAGGCCAAGGGAGCAGTAGTCCACCCTATCAAGATTTAGAATCTGACCACCGAACAACAAATCGGGGAAGATGATATTGCCCGCGAGGGGGGCGCTACAAGGATCGTGACCGGAGCATGCTCAATACCATCGCGATCTGCCCGGAATGGTAAATCGCGTGTTCCACGATTCCGTGAAGCATAGTTTCGTAAGGATAGTTGCGGCCAGGAACCTGTTTCGCCAAATCCTCGATGGGAAAATTCCGAATCTTCTCTTCGAGGAGTTCGCGACTTTGGCTCCAGCGGGAGACGAGTTCGTTCCAGGGAATCGGTGGCTCTGCCCATTCCTTTTCGGGCTGCCAACGCGGCAGCGAATTACTGTCGGAGGTATTTCGAATTCTTTCATTCCAAAGGAGCAAATGCTGAAGCAGCGCCGAAATTGAATGAGACCCTGGAACGGCTGGCGTTGTCGCAAGCTCAGGCGAAATCTGCGCTAACAACTCAGCGAGCGAAGGTCCGTACCAAGCACCTTTGAACGTCGCGGCGCGGTAAGAATCGGCGATGCGTTGGGTTTGGTCCATGTGTGCTCAGGAGAAACGCGGACAATTGCGGCGTTCCCTGCGAGTATAGTCTACAGCAGGCGGCCTCGCACTGAGACCACTGTTCCACACGCCTGGTAAAGGCCGTTACCGGAAACTGATGACCCACTACCTATCATCTCGACGCGTTCCCAGGCCCCGAAAAACAAGAGAAATTGCACGTTTGTGGACTACTTCGCTAGGATGCTCGCTTTATCGTGCGGTATTCGTCGAACGCCGCCAGATAACGGTCCACGTCCTTCCGCAGCAAATAATACGGCGTGGAAAGCCGTATCTTCGAAGGCGCCCCGCCGCGAATGCGGATTTTCTTGTTCTTCCACATCCAGTTTTCAGTCTCCGTGATTTGAATCGGCGCCACGTTCACCGCCGCGATCCCGCAGCGCAGCGCGGCATCCGGCGAAGTCCACGACGTCGCCCCTCGCTGCACCATCTCTTTCAAAATGTAATCCGCCGATTGCCGGTGCCGCCGCTCGATTCTCTCCATCCCAATCGCATTCGCAAACGCAATTGCCGCGCGCAACCCGCACAGCACCGGCACATTCGAACTTCCAATCCGCTGAAAGCGCTCCGCCCGCAATTTCGGATCGTTCCAGCCTTCCGTCGCAATCGTGTTCCACAGCCGGTCAATCATTTCATCGCGCACGTAGAGAAACCCGCTGCCCTTCGCCGCCTGCAGCCACTTGTGCGGGCTCGATGAATACATGTCGCAACCCAGCTCGTGCAGATTCAGCCGCATCATCCCGGGAACATGCGCGCCATCCACCGCGGAAATAATCCCTTTCGAACGCGCCAGCGCGCAAAGCTCCTTCGCCGGCAGCACCACGCCCGTCACCGTCGTGATGTGGCTGAAGAACAGCACGCGCGTCCGCGGCGTGATCGCATCGCTAATTAGATTCAGCACCGCCGCCGCATTCGGCACCGGCCGCGGCAGCGTCACTTTCTTCACCACAATCCCATAACGCTTCGCGCGCAAATTCCACGGATGCTCCCCGCCCGGATGCTCCTGGTCGGTCATCAGCACTTCATCGCCTTCCTTCAAATCCAATCCATTCGCAATGTAGCTGTTGGCCTCCGTCGCGTTTCGCAGCAGCGCAATCTCATCCCGGTTGCATCCCACAAACGCTGCCAGCGGATCGCGAAACTCGTTCCACGCCGCATATCCCCAGATCGGATAATCCTCCGGGTCGCTCTGCGCCATCTTTTCCTCATCGTTATAGCAGTCGAAAATCGCACGCAGCACCGGCAGCGGGGAAGAACCCACCGTCCCGTTGTTCAAGTAAACCTCATCCGCGGGTATCACGAACTGCTTCCGCACCTCCGTCCAGTAAGCCTCTTCATTCGAATTGTAGAGCGAGCTATCCGGCAGTTTCGGCGCCTCCTGTTCGAACAACGCAAGCCTCTTCGCCGAAAGCCCCAGTACCCCCGTAGCGCCCGCAAATCCCCCAACCGAAGATAGAAATCCGCGCCGGTCGACCATCATTCCCTCCACAATCCGATTCCAATCCACCCGCAAACAACGCTGCGCGAATTCTACGCGCCAACCCCCGCCACAACAATCCACATTCGCAGTATCTCTCCTGCCTTCTCTAAGTTATCGCGCACGCCCGCGCACATCGTGTGGAGCCCGCCTTCTGAAGCGGGCCGCTCTTTTGCGTCACTCAAATTGCTGCGGGGCTCAAGCAAGAAACCCGCGCAAGGGCTTGCAGCGAACCGCCACTCGTTCTATCGTTGCCGTCGCCATTCCTGTTCGAAAGGCCGGTACCCATGCGATTTTCGAAACGCTTCGCTGCGAGCATCCTCACATTTTTCTTCTGCGCCCAGGTCACTCTGCTCGCACAACAAAAAAATCCCCCGCAGCACGCCGCGAAAAAAACTCCACCCGCCGCCAATCCCAAGCCCGTCAGCCCTCTCGACGAAGTCATGAACACCATGTACGCCGCCCGCCGTTTCGAACAAACCGCCATCTCCCCCGACGGCAAGAGAATCGCCTGGGTCGAAACTCTCCTCGGCAAAGACGGCTCCCCCGACGGCAACACCGCCATCTACGTCGCGGACAGCGACGCCAGCACTCCCCCGAAACGTCTCTCCGCCGCAAATCTCAACGCCGCGCGCGCTGAAGGCAGCCTCGCCTGGTCCCGCGACAGCACGCAAATCGCTTTTCTCTCCGACGCCCTCAAGCCCGGCCAGCTTCAGCTCTACGTCGCCGCCGCCGCTGGTGGTCCCGCCAAGAAACTAACCAACGTAAAGGGTCTCCTCGCCTCTCCAGCCTGGTCCCCCGACGGCAAAACCATCGCCGTCCTTTTCACCGAAAACGCCACGCGCGCCGCTGGACCGCTCGTCGCCGAAACCCCAGCCACCGGTGAAATCAAGGACTCCTATTTCGAACAGCGCCTCTCCCTCGTCGATCTCGCCAGGGCCGACTTCCGTCAAATCTCTCCCGCCGACATGTACGTCTACGAATTCGATTGGTCCCCCGACGGCGCGCGCTTCGCCGTCACCGCCGCTTACGGCAATGGCGACGACAACTGGTACATCGCGCAGCTCTATTCTCTTGACGCCGGTCCGCTCGGCCTGATGAAACCTGTCTATAAGCCGCCGCTGCAAATCGCCAGTCCCGCGTGGTCCCCCGACGGCAAAAAAATCGCCTTCATCGCCGGCCTCATGAGCGACGAGCCCTCCGTCGGCGGCGACATTTTCACGATTCCCGCAACCGGCGGCGATGCCACAAATCTCACGCCGGAACGAAAGTCTTCCGCAAGCTGGCTAACGTGGACCGCGCAAGGAAAAATTCTTTTCGGGGAATTCGTCGGCGGCGACGCCGCCATTTCTACCGTGGATCCCGCCACCGGCTCAATCGCCCCGCTCTTTCAGGACGAAGGCTCACTCACCGCCGGACTCTGGGGAACAAATCTCTCCGTCGCCAGCGACGGCAGCACCGCGGCCGCCGTCCGCAGCTCGCTCGGCGTTCCTCCCGAAGTCTGGGCTGGCCAGATCGGCCACTGGAAGCAAATCACGCATCGCAACGACGCCGTGAAACCCGCCTGGGGCGAGGCCAAAAGCATCTCCTGGAAAAACGACGGCTATGACATTCAGGGCTGGCTTCTCTATCCCCGCGACTTCGACCCCTCGAAAAAATATCCCATGATCGTCGAAGTCCATGGCGGACCCGGCGACGCCGTGCAATCCGCGTGGCCCGATTCCTGGGATTTCTCGACCGCACTGGCCGGTGCCGGCTATTTCGTCCTGCATCCCAACCCGCGCGGCAGCTTCGGCCAGGGCGAAGCCTTCACCCGCGCCAACGTCCGCGATTTCGGCTATGGCGATTTTCGCGACATCATGGCTGGCGTGGACGAAGCCCTCCGCGTCGCCCCCATTGACCCCAACCGCCTCGGCCTCACCGGCTGGAGCTACGGCGGCTACATGACCATGTGGGGCGTCACGCAAACCAATCGCTTCAAGGCCGCCATGGCCGGCGCCGGCCTCGCTGACTTTCTCAGCTACTACGGCGAAAACCAGATTGATCAGTGGATGATTCCGTTCTTCGGCAAATCCGTCTACGACGATCCCGAGGTCTACGCCAAAAGTTCACCCATCACCTTCATCAAAAATGCAAAAACTCCCACGCTCGTCATCGTCGGCGACAGCGACGGCGAATGCCCCACCCCGCAATCCTATGAATTCTGGCACGCCCTCAAAACTCTCGGCGTCGAAACCCAACTCGTCGTCTACGAACACGAAGGCCACCACTTCGTCAATCCCGCCCACCAGCGCGACCGCATCCGCCGCACCGTCGCATGGTTCGACTCGCATCTCCATTGATCCTGTCACCCTCCTCGCCCTTGCATTAGCGCAGCGCTGCTAGTTTCTGCCTTATCCGGACTTCGCAACCCGTCCTACCTTTGCTCTATGGAGCGCATCCAACCTTTAGAACCTATGCACAATTTCACTCGCCGCGAACTATTGAAACTCGGTGCGTCCACAGCCCTTGCGGAGCTGGCATCTTTGGGTCTGCATGGGTGCGGCGCCGGCGGGTCGGTCACTCCTCCGCCAGTTCCCGCCGCTTGCTCCAAATTAACGGACATCGAACATGTAGTGATCCTGATTCAGGAGAACCGCTCTTTCGATCACTACTTTGGAAGCTACCGCGGCGTCCGTGGGTTTTCCGATCAAAGCATGGCCTTCCGGCAGCCCGATCCCGCGAACACAACGATCTCCCCCGTGGGATCACTCTTGCCATTCCACTTGGACACCTCCACAACGAATGCCGCCTGCACGCACGACATCACCCACGATTGGGTGCCGCAGCATCAGAGCTGGGACAATGGCGCAATGGATGGTTTTGTGCGCTCGCGTTTTTCGATCAACCCCAATGACGCCGTATTAAGCATGGGCTACTACACGCGCGCGGACATTCCTTACTACTACGCCCTGGCCGACGGTTTCACCATTTGCGACAACTATTTTTGCTCCGTGATGGGGCCCACCGACCCGAACCGCCTCTACACTATGGCAGCCTCTGTCGACCCCGATGGAAAAAACGGCGGACCCGTTTTGCAGACCATCATCGCAAACCGCACGTCTTTCTATGGCCGGCTGACCTATACAACGATGCCCGAGCAGCTTCAGGCTCGCGGAATTTCCTGGAAGGTTTACTCCTCGCCTGACGAAACGGTTCTCGGCGGGCTTCTCTCCGACAATGTTCTCTCCTACTTCAAGAATTTTCAGGACCCTGCCTCGGTGCTCCATCAGAACGCCTTCGGACCTCAGTTTCCCGCGGACTTCCTTTCCGATGTGGCGTTGGGGAATTTGCCGCAAGTTTCCTGGCTGGTCGGGTCCGTCCTGACTTCAGACCACCCGCCGTCACCTTCCATCTTTGGCGAGAATATTCTTTCGCTCATCCTCGATTCTTTTCGAGTGAACCCAGCGCTGTGGGCCAAGACTCTTCTCCTTGTCACCTACGACGAAAACGGCGGATTCTTTGACCACGTTCCGCCGCTGACCGCGCCTCCCGGCACGCCCGGCGAATATGTGACTGCGCCCGCGGTACCGGACCCCACCGTAATCGGCACTCCCGCGATTACTGGCCCGATTGGATTGGGTTTTCGCGTCCCCATGCTCATTCTCTCGCCGTTCAGCCGCGGAGGATTCGTCTCCTCAGACCTCTTCGATCACACTTCCGTGTTGCGATTCCTGGAGACGCGCTTTGGGGCCGAAGTCCCCAACTTGAGCGCCTGGCGCCGCGCCGCGGTCGGCGATCTAACCAGCGCACTGAATTTCAAGAAACCTGATCAGTCGTTTCCGAATCTGCCGTCCACACTTCCTGCCATTTCGCAGGCCATCCTGCAGTGTGCCGCGAATCTGGCGGGAACAACACCGTACTCCGTGCCAACCACGCAGACCCTCCCGACTCAGGAAGCCGGAACCGCGACTCGCCCGAGTGGTGTGTGCTAGTCACGAGGAATCGAGTGCCTCTCAGACGGAGGCAAGCGCAGACGCACTGTCGGCCAGGGCCGTCAGTGTTGGGCGGACCTTGCAGCTCAATGAGGGCCTTGTGAACACTACACTGTATTAACTGCCTTCCTTTCAGCAACTTGCTCCTTCGCTCCTTCGGCCACCGAGTTGCTCCCTTACTACCGACAACTGACCGCTCAAAGTAGCCCTGCCCACCTGCAGGGTAGGTGAAAACGTGGAAAAAATCTGCGCCGTTTCTGCCCGCGATTCTCGCGATCGCGAGTTTACCCGGTCCACGAGCGCCCCGGGAGGAGGAAAACTGAACATGACACCCACGGTCTCACGATTCCTGTTTGCATCCACGGTAGCGCTAGCTCTGGTTTCCGTCCCAAACACTGCGTTCGCCAAACATCACGGAGGAGGCTCTCGGGGAGGCGGTGGCTCCCACGGTGGCAGCCATTCCCATGGCGGTGGTGGCGGCGGGTTTCGCGGCGGGGGCCGTTCCCACAGCGGTGGTGGCGGCGGGTTCCACTTCGGCGGCGGCGGACACTCCAGTGGCAAAAGTTTTCGAAGCGGTCGCTCAGCAGCACCGCGTCAAACGGGCGGTGGCACGTCCGGCAGATTTGGCGGATTGCCTGCGCGGGCGACAAGCAATTCCTCTTTCTTCGGAGGCCGCACTGCCGGCTCAAACGCCACGCATAATATAAATGCCGCGGCAGGGCGAACGATAGGCAGCTCTTTTTTTAGAGCAAGTGCGGCAGGTGCGCGCGCGCCCGTCATGAATCCTGCAATGAACTTTGGCTCGAATCGGCCCCCGAGCGTCGCATCGCCGGCGCGGAGTTGGTCCGGCCAGGGCCAATCTTCCTGGGCAAACACGACGCGCTCACCGTCCCTCAACTCGAATCGGCCCCCGAGCGCCGCGTCGCCGGCGCGGAGTTGGTCCGGCCAGGGCCAATCCTCCTGGGCAAATACGCCGCGCTCGCCATCCTCCTTCAACGCAAATCGGCCTCCGAGCGCTCCATCGCCGGCGCGGAGTTGGCCGGGCCAGGGCCAATCCTCCTGGGCAAATACGCCGCGCACGCCATCCTCCTTCAACCCGAATCGGCCTCCGAGCGCCACATCGCCTTCGCGGAGTCGTTCCGGGCAGAATCAACCTTCCTGGGCCAGCTTGTCGAGATCCACAATCTCGTTCAACCCGAATCGCGGACTCTCGAGTTCCGGAAACTCTCGCTTTGGCAATTCCGCGTCCGGCCGTTCCTCGAGGTCTCATTCACGAGGCGGTTCGCGCTCCGCCCGCTTCGGCGGGTCGCGCTACGAAGGTGCAAATCGATCGGACTGGGGCGGCAATTCCTTCAATCAAGCAGCCTCTTTTGGCGGAGCCGATTTTTCGTTTATCCCGGACTTGTTCGGTTTGGCGCTGAATTTGGGCGGCTTCGGCTTGCGCGGTTTGACCTTGGTGGGTCCTGGTTTGAGCTTGGGCGTGACCGGCTTGGAATTGCTGGCTTCCGAGTTGAATAATTTCAACCCGGACCCGAGCCTCGAATCGCGCCAGTGGGGCCCCGGCCCGATCTTGGATCCCAACGGAAACTGTAACTGCACCCAATAAAACCGACTTCAGTTCAACTCCAAATTTGAACTCAGTGGTTCGCCCATTACTTCACCGCTTTAGTCGATGGCCCGCCACGGCCGTACCAAACCTTTTATCTCCAGGCTCTCGCTACATTGCAGCTCGTGAACATCGTTCTCGAATGCTAAGGGCCGGAAACCCCAGGTTCCCGGCCCCCATTCCTTTTAACGCCCGTGATCGCGATCGTGATCGTGGTCCTTACCAAACTCATGGACTTTGTAGTGCTGGCGGAACTGGCCATTGTCGCCATATTCCCAGACGTCGCCACTGCGGCCATCGAAGAACGCGTGGTTCCCCCCGCTATAGGAGAATTGCACCCCGGCGTACTTTCCGTCGGCCATGGCGGGCTGTGGTTGAAAGAGTGGTTTCAGTACGATTACGAGAAGAAGCAAAGCGATGATTGTGAGGATCGTCTTGGTGTAACGGTCAATGCGCATGCGAGTGTCTCCTAATTTCCGCAGATTGCGGCACGTCTCAAATTCAGATTACAAGAGCCCAATTGCACCGGATTGTGGCAAGCCGGGAGGGGGCTGGCCGTCGAGGTCAACCCGCTTTCAGTTCCAAAACTCGGCGGAGCCTGAGGGAACTACGCCACATTGGAAGTGCCCGATCACGGCGTAGATATACCAAACACCTTTTGCTGAGACTGTTCACTTTTACACACGCCGTCGGCTGGCCCGTGCGCGCGATTCGAGAAAAATCCTGGTCCAGAGCGAACACGCTCGCGATGCTCCAGCGCAATCGCCGCGTCACCTCGTTGAAAGGAAAACGGCGGGCCTAAGCCCGCCGTCATCGCTACATTCTCCGCTATGGTGTTTCGGGACTACCTCCCGATACGCCAAACGATACCGCTCTGCAACCGGAAGTTGTTCTGGGAAGCCCCACCGAAATGGGTGTAAAGGTAGTCGACCTGAAGCGCCCGCAGGGACACGTGGCGCGTTAGGGTTACGTCTGCTCCCCCGCCCACGGCCGTCGCAAAGGCGTTGGTCGACCCCGACCCTACGCCGGTGACACCGGCTGAGAAGCGTTCGCCGCCGAAGAGCGCCTGGACGAACGGATATACACGCCCGTGCGCATGGAAGTACACCCTCGGACCGAAGAGGTAATCCATCTCATGTGCGCTTGCGCCGGAAGGCAGGCCGGTGACCCTGCACGCTCCGAACTCCCCGACAATGCCAATCGAAGAAGTGAGATAGCCCGCGCCCGTGCCCGAGCCACCTTGGCAGTTTATGCCGGATGCCCCGCTGCCTGGGTTAAAACGAACATACTGATAGTTGCCGGAAACTTCGAACCCCTTGTTCTCCTGGGCCTTGACGGAACTCCCCACCAGTAAAGTAAGACCGAACAGAATCAGTAATTTACGCATTTCGTACCCTCCTTGCAGATTGCCTCCGTTGGGCATAGTTCTAGTACTATGGTCCTCTTGGGTACGTTCTCTGACAAGCCTCACGCTTTCTTAGTGTTTCCTCATGATAACCCTGTCCATTAGGTCTGGCAGGTGGATCATCCCAGGCGGGATGAGATGAATCTTGATGTTCCGAACGACAGCGAAAACCTCACTCCTTTTCCACTTCCCGAAGACGAAGCAGCCGCTACTAGGAGGTTTATGTGCCGTATTGAACTGCGCGACACAATGACTCTGTGAGAGCATTCCTTCGATGTGCTTCTTGTCTCCCTGAATCTTCTGGGCGCGCTCTTGTAGCTGACGCCAGGGAGATTCGCCAGTATCAGACGCACCCCCACCCCTCGGAAGCGTGACGATCACCGAACTCGCCACGCTT
>Ga0210409_10004239_pt1 | contig 15576 bp, 10 predicted proteins | sample IncBWH17MmetaG_FD_161649 | JGI IMG/M metagenome (GOLD analysis project Ga0210409, IMG submission 161649) | Forest soil microbial communities from Barre Woods Harvard Forest LTER site, Petersham, Massachusetts, United States - Inc-BW-H-17-M | ecosystem: Environmental > Terrestrial > Soil >...
CTCCCAAGCGCGCAAGGCCGAGGAAGAAATTCCCACGCGGCGAGCCACTTCGCTGATGCGCAGCGTGCGCGAAGGCTTGCGCGCGGCCGATGCGTCGGATAGATTCTTTCTGCTTGACACAGGTCCCGGCTTTCTCTAAGTTTACAGTATTATAGTAAGGTTTCAGGGGCACAGCAACCTCGAAGAATTAGTCCTCGAAAAAATTCTTCGCGGCAAGGGGTGAGGTCATGAAGGCGTACGCGCGATTTCGGCAGCTGCGTTGGTCGTGTTGCCGCAGCATTTTCTCCGCAGTTATTCTCTTGGCAGTCGTCGCGTTTACAGTTCCGCAGGCCCGGGCGCAGAGCACCGGCGGGCGCATCCGCGGCACGGTGATGGATGCCAGTGGCGGAGCCGTCCCTGCTGCCTCAGTGACGCTGATTAATGAAGCGAATCACGCGACTCGCGAGGTGCAATGCGGTGCGAACGGGGAGTACATCTTCCTCGAGGTGCCGGTTGGTACCTATGAGATCGACGCGGTCGGCCAGGGATTCAAGAAGTACACACGCAAGGGAATTGTTCTCAATTTGAACGAAGTCATCAGCGTGGATATCACGCTCCAAATCGGCGGTTCGACGGAGGTGGTGGAGGTCACTGGTGCCCCTCCGGTGGTGGACACGACCTCGACCCAACTCGGAGCCATCGTCAACGAGCGCTCCTCCACGCAACTGCCGTTGAACGAGCGTGACGTGTATCAGTTGCTGCAACTGCAACCCGGCGTGCAATCGCAAATCGGAAACAATCTGTTCTATGGCTCGGACAAGCCCGGTGTGGTCACCGTGAACGGTGGCCGAGGCCGCTCCAACAATTACTCGGTAAACGGCGGCGACGGCAACGACCTGTTTGCAAACCTGCCTGCAGTGCAGCCGTCACCGGACAGCGTCGAAGAGTTCCGCGTGATCACCAATTCATTTGACGCCGAATATGGGCGAAACTCCGGCGCGGTCGTCAATGTGGTCACCAAATCCGGTACAAATGATGTCCATGGCAGCTTGTATGAGTTCTTCCGCAACGATATCCTCAACGCCCACGGGTATTCATTTCAACCGACACCCAAGCCGCCCTTTAAGCAGAACCAGTTTGGGGGAACGCTCGGCGGGCCGATCAAGAAAGACAAGTCGTTTATATTTGGCTCCTATGAGGGAAGGCGCATTGTACGAGGAATTGTTTCTCAGCAAGTTCCTGTGGCTACGGGGGCTGAGTTAAAAGGTGATTTCACGGCGGACGCGACCTTTGGCGGCACGCTCACGGACAACACGGTGGCCACGATTCTACAGAATCGAACGGGCTGTGCCGCGGCAATCGCGGCGCAAGGGGGATCCGCTCCGCAGCCTGGGACACCTTATGCCACCTTTACGAACAGCCTCAACATGCCGCAGCCTGGAGTTTTTACAAATACGATCACCAACAAGGAAAATCAAATCCCGACAGCCTGTTTCGATCCCGTGGCTCTCAGCTTGTTGCAGCAGGGATATATGCCGGGGACTGGTGGGAGCAGCAACCTGGTTCAGGACGTGGTCAAGTCCACGGACCGCGGCGATCAGTTTCAGGTGCGCTTTGACCAGATCCTGAACAAGAACCAAAAGCTTTCCGTCTACTACTACTACAACAACGACAACATCCTTGATCCCTTCGCGATTTTCCAGTTGGCGGGCGGTTCGCTTGGCAATTTCGGGGGCCGGATCATTTCGCACGTACAGCAAATAAATGCCAGCCATTCGTGGACGATCGGCTCGACGGCGGTGAACGAATTCCGGTTCACACTCTTCCGGGAAGCACAGCCTCAGTTCTATACGCCAACGACCACGAATCTCGTAACCGCCTCTTGCGGCAGCGCAGTTTCCTCCGCGAACTGCTTTGGCGGCAGTACTGATACCGCGCTCGTGGATGCGAATAACAATCCTCTCGGCACGGTCGCTAACCCCAATACTCCTTTATGTCCAGGCTTTGGCTGTGGGATTCACCCGGGCCTCGGCTCGAAGTTCGAGGGCGTGCCTTTCATGACCATTGGCGGCACGACTGGTCTTTTTGGAAACAACTTCGAGGGCCAGTTGCCGCAAACAGGGAACACCTTTCAGTTCAACGACAACTACAGCAAGATCATCGGCAATCACAGTTTCAAGTTTGGAGGTGACGCGCGTTATCAGAAATTCGACCAAACGGTTTATTTCAACGTGAATGGTGAATATATCTATGGTCCGGGTAGTCCTAACGGCACTGGAGCCACTGATCTTCGTTCCGGGAACCCCGATGCTTATGCGGATTACCTCCTTGGCCTCCCCATATCGTATTCGCAAGGTTCAGCTAACAAGGAACTCGTGCGCAGCACCTCGGTTTACCTTTTTGCGCAGGACAGTTGGAAGTTGAAATCGAATGTCACGCTGAACTACGGCTTCCGGTGGGAAATGAACACGCCACTGACGGACAAGGGACAAAAAGTGCAAAGGTTTAACCCGGGCCAGAATTCCGCGGTTTTCCCCTGCCAATTGAGCCCCACGAGCAACTTGTTTGGGCCGGGAAACACTTGCGACAACCAGGGCGTCACTCCAACTGGACTCGTCGTTCCTGGCGACAAAGGCGTTCCCGGCGGTCTGATCAGCACCTACTACAAAGCCTTCGCTCCGCGCCTCGGCTTGAACTGGAGCCCCAATTGGAAGGACGGTGGACTCGCCAAGCTCACCGGCGGTCCGAACAAGACCACCATTAGCATGGGCTGGGGCCTCTTTTACAATCCCATCGAACAATTGGTTCTCGAACAGTTCGTTGCCGAGCCGCCTTTTGGCATCAGCAATTCCGTCTCCAACCCGCTTTTTAGTACCCCGTTCGTTACGCAAAGTGGCACGACCAAACCAAACGTGTCCAATGCCTTCTTGAATCCGCCGCGAAATCAGGCTGTGGATTGGTCGCTCTATCGCCCGATTTTGCTTTTCGGGCAATTTCCTACGAAGCTACGCGCGCAATATTCCGCGCAGTACAACCTGACCATCAAGCGTGAGCTGCCCGGCAACATTCTTTTCCAAGTTGGCTACGTCGGCTCGCAGGGCCATCGGTTGCTAGCTATCCATGATCAGAATGCTGCGAACGCACAGAGCTGTCTGGATATCAATGCGGTCGCGTCGACCACTGGGGTGAGCTGTGGAGCTTTTGGTGAGGACAGCCAGTATCAATTCCTGCTTCCGGCCGGTTCAGTTCTCCATTTGCCGTACGCGCCGGGCCCGACGCCCGGGGGGTCGAACATTGCTTGCCCGATCACCGGCACAGCGCCTGCTGCGTGCACCGTGACGGGAGCCGCTGCTGGTACCCCCATCAATCTGGTCGGCTTGCGTCCGTATTCCTCGACAAACTGCAATCCTTTGACGAGCGCTGGCTGCCCGGCGGATGGTACCCCCATTTTCGGGAGCATCTTCGCCGAAGACACGGCGGCGCATTCCAACTACAATTCGCTTCAGGCACTTTTCGAAAAGCGCTTCTCGCATGGACTGCAGTTTCAGGCATCTTATACCTATAGCAAATCGCTAGATAACGCCTCAAGCTTCGAGGAAATCCTGAATCCCACGAATTTTAACGCCACCTATGGCCCGTCGCTCTACGATTCTCGGCACCGTTTTGTCTTCAACTATGTCTGGGAGTTACCCATTCCCAAGTACCAGGGCTTTAAGGGTAAGGCGCTGAATGGCTGGGAGATTTCCGGAATCTATACTTTTCAGAGCGGGTTCCCGATCCTGATCAACAATTGCAATGACAGCGAACTGGAAGGCAGCATCCAGGGATTCGAATGCCCCGGCAAGCCCAATCTGGTCGGAACTTTTAAAACCCACAATGCCCGTTCAGACGGTTTCGTTTTCGCTCCTAGTCAGCTCGATAACAACGTAGCGGCGGGCCAGTTCGGCACCGCGCCGCGTACTCTTTGCTGCAATCCTCCGATCAACAATTGGGACATGGGCGTTTTCAAGGAGACTGGGATAGGAGAGAAGTTGCGTCTGGAGTTCCGGACGGAACTCTTCAACGTATTTAACCATGCCCAATTCTTTGGCGTGGATGGCAGCTCCACAAGTCCAACGTTTGGGCAGCCACTGAAGATTCGCGATCCTCGGCTGTTCCAGTTCGCTCTGAAGCTGGTTTTCTAGGGCGCCCTCAAAAGCGCTCCGAGGCATTCAGAAGGCTTCCATGGGCGCGGCTCGCGAGGGCCGTGCCTTCGCACGTTCGAGAAATTTGCAGGAAGTACAATAGAATAGTTTCGAGAGATTTTCCTCGCACACTGACCGCAGGGAACAGACCTGCCTGGGTAACCGCAAGCCGGCCAGCCCTCCAGGAGCAAGAACATGCACGACGCACTACAGAAGGAACTCGCCAGCTACGAGAAGCGCACTCCCAAATCGGCGGCCGCGCACAAGCGGGCGCTCGAACGCATTCCGCTCGGAGTCGCCAGCAATTATCGCCACTACGAGCCTTATCCCCTTTTTGTGAAGGACGGCAAGGGCAGCCGCATTCACGACGTCGACGGCAACGAATATATCGATCACAACCTTTGTTTCGGCGCGCTCATGGCCGGACATTGCCACCCGGCAGTAGTCAAGGCCGTCGAGCAGAAACTCCATGAAGGAACCACCTTCGGCATGCCGCATGAACAGGAATGGGAGCTCGCGGAAGAAATCTGCAAGCGCTATCCCGTGGAAATGGTGCGGTTTGGCTCCAGCGGGACGGAAGTTACCATGCACGCCTGCCGCATCGCGCGCGCTGCTACCGGCCGCGACAAGATTCTGAAGTTTGAAGGCTCTTACCACGGGCTGCATGACACCGCGCTGGTCAGCGTCAAGCCCAAAGCGGAAGACTATGGCGATCCCGACGCGCCGACCTCCGTTCCCGGGGGCGGTGGCATTCCAAAGAACTCACTTGAAAATGTCGTCGTCGCCAGTTTCAACAACCTGAAGAGCGTCGGAAACCGGTTCAAGCAGTATCCCGGCCAGATCGCTGCCATCATTCTGGAGCCCATCCTCATGAACGTCGGACTGTGCCTGCCGCAGCCCGGCTTCCTTCAGGGCTTGCGCGATATTTGCACCAAGAACGGCGCGTTGCTGATCTTCGACGAAGTGAAGACCGGCGCCAAGCTGGCCTGGGGTGGCGCGAGCGACTTCTTCGGAGTGAAGCCGGACATGATCTGCCTCGCCAAGTCTATCGGTGGCGGATTGCCGCTCGGAGCCTTCGGTGCCAGCCGCGCCGTGATGGATTTGATCTCGCAGCACAAAGTTTTTCATGGCGGCACCTACAATACCAATCGCGTTGCTATGGCCGCTGGTCTCGCGACCTTCCGCGAAGTCCTCACGCGCGAGAATTACACGCACGTCGGCAAGCTCAGCAAGACGCTGACTGAAGGCTATCGCGCCATCGTCAAGAAATCCGGCCTGCAAGCTTACGTGGCCAGCGCCGGCGTCAACGGTGCGCTGATGCTCTATCCCAAGGAAATTCAGAACTATCGCGACTGGACCAAGATCGATGTCGATCTCTGGCGCCACTACTGGTTCGCCATGGTCAATCGCGGCGTCCTCTCCCAGCCCTATTGGTGGGACGAGCAGTGGACCATTTCCGTGCAGCACACGGAAGCCGACATCGACAAGCACCTTGCGGTGTTTGAAGAAGTCGCCCCAGCGCTTGCCAAGGCCCAGCAGGAACGCGGCATGGCGTTTGTCGGTGCCGCAGGCCACTAGGATCGTTATGTAGAGGCCGGGTGGAACTTATCCTGAGCGCGGCCGAAGGAGCCCGGCCTTCTAGCTTTCGCATCTGTCGGCAACCTCACGCCGCGAAACCAGGGAGCGAACAAATTTGACGACTGAAGTCATCACCGCGGCCGCAACACCAGAAGCCCCGCAGCTGCGACGAGTTCTGGGTCAGTGGGACCTCGTTTTGCTCTTTGTCGTCGCCATCGTCAACCTCAACGTGGTTCCCACTATCGCGGCCAACGGCGGCGTAACCGTCTGGCTCTGGTTACTGTCGTTGCTCCTCTTTTTCTGGCCGCAAGGCATTGCCGTCATCGAACTGGCGCATCGCTATCCCGGTGAGGGTGGCGTCTATCTCTGGGCAAAACGCGTGTTCGGCGACTTCCACGGTTTTCTTTCCGGCTGGTGTTATTGGACAAACAACATTTTCTACGTGCCGACGGTGCTTCTTTATTTCGTCGGCATTTCCGTTTACGTAGCGGGTCCGCGCGCCCGCACGCTTGCCGACAATACTTGGTTTGCGCTTGGCGCATCGACACTTCTTCTCATCCTTCTTGTTGTCCTGAATGTGCGTGGCCTCGGCGTCGGCAAGTGGGTCAACAATCTGGGTGGAATCGGCACTTCGATCACCGCCATCACCCTGATTGGTCTCGGACTAGTCGTGCTCTTTCGTTATGGCACGACAATGACCGCGGCCGATTTTCGTATTACCGGTGACATTCGCTTGATCGGCTCTTTCGGCGTCATCTGCTTTGGCTTGGTCGGGCTCGAGCTGGCTTCCATCATGGGCGACGAAATTCAAGACCCGCGGCGGTCCTTGCCCGGCGCGGTTGGATGGGGCGGCCTTCTCTCCGCCATTTTGTACATCGGCGCAACTCTTACTCTGCTTCTTGCCGTCAGCAAGCAGGACATCGGCGTCCTGCAGGGCGTCGTCCAAGCTGTCAGTCACATGGCCGATCAAGTCCATGTCCCCTGGATCGTTTCCCCCTTCGCCTTCGTGCTGAGCATTTCCATCGCGGGGATCGCCTCGGCCTGGCTTTCTGGGTCGGCGCGGATTCCTTTTGTCGCCGGCCTCGATCTTTACCTGCCGGAAGGTTTGGGCAGGCTGCACAAAAAGTTTGCTACGCCCTATGTCGCGTTGATCGTGCACGCCAGTTTTTCCGCGATATTCCTGGGCATGAGTTTTGTCGGCGCGGGAGTGAAGGAAGCCTTCGTCACCATGTTGGACTTGGCCGTTGTTCTGCAGCTTGTGCCATTTCTTTACATGCACGGTGCGTTGCTGAAGCTCGCCAAACATTCGGCGCCCGCCGAAGGCTACTACAGCAAGACCACGCTCGTTCTGGCGGGAAGCTGTGGACTAGTCACCACGATTCTAGGTATGGGTGTGGCGTTCATTCCCTCGCACCAGATCGAATCCATTCGATTGTTTGAAATCAAGATGGTCGCCGGGACTTTGTTTTTTATCGGCCTCGCGGCATTTTTCTTTTTTATCTACGGCAGGCGCAAAGCCGCGCGCAAATTGGCCGCAGCAGCGGCGCCTGCGCCGGTTCTGTGAATTGAAATTGGGAGGCAGTTATGTCGAGCACTCCAAAAACGGTCGTTCGATCTTATGAAAACTACATCAACGGCCAGTGGGTCAAGAGTTCTTCAGGTGAGATGTTTCCCGTCTACGACCCTTCCACCGAGGAAGTAATCGCAAACGTCGCGTCCGGCACAGCAGCAGACGTCGATAGCGCCGTAAAAGCCGCGCGCGCCGCTTTCGATTCCGGCCCGTGGCGCCAGACCAGCGCCGCTGACCGCGGCCGCCTGCTCTACAAGCTTGCCGAGAAAATCCGCGCCAACGCCGCGCCGCTAGCCGAACTGGAATGCCGAAACTCCGGCAAGCCCATCGTCGAGGCCGAATACGACATCGCCGATGCCGCCACCTGTTTCGAGTATTACGCCGGCCTCGCGAACAAAGTAATGGGCCAAGTCAACCCCGTTCCCGCGAACGCCCTCAGCTTCACTCTGCGTGAACCTGTCGGCGTTGCCGGACAAATTATTCCCTGGAACTATCCGCTCGTGATGGCTTCCTGGAAGCTCGCCCCCGCCATCGCCGCCGGCTGCACCTGCGTCCTCAAGCCCGCCGAGCAGACGCCCCTCACCATGATGGAAGTCGCCAGCTGGTTTGAAGAACTGGGTTTGCCGCCGGGCGTCGTCAACATCGTCAACGGTTTTGGCGAAACCGCGGGCGCGGCCCTCGTCGCTCACCCCGGCGTGGACAAAATCGCGTTTACCGGCAGCGCCGCTGTAGGAAAAATCATCGTCAAGAGCGCCGCAGACACTCTCAAGCGCGTCACTCTCGAACTCGGCGGCAAATCTCCCAACATTTTCTTCGAAGGCGCCGACTGGGAAGCCGCTGTCGACGGTGCGCTCTTCGGCATCTTCATCAATCAAGGCGAGGTTTGCTCCGCGGGAAGCCGCATTCTTGTCGAAAAGAAAATCTACTCGAAATTTGTCGAAGCCATGACGGAGAAAGCCAAGCGCATCAAGCTGGGCGCACCGCTCGATCGGGAAACGAAAATGGGCCCGCTGGTCAGCAAGGAACAATACGATCGCGTCAGCTCCTACCTCGAACTCGGCAAGAAAGAAGCCAAAGTCGCCATCGGCGGCGGGCGCCCGAAACAATTTGGCAAGGGCTTCTACGTTGAACCCACCATTTTCTTCGACGTCGATAATAACGCCCGCGTCTCCCGCGAAGAGATCTTTGGCCCGGTCGCTTCCGTGATTCCCTTCGAGGGCGAACCCGAAGCCATCCGCATCGCCAACGACACTCCGTACGGCCTTGCCGCGGCAGTCTGGACGCGCGACATTTACAAAGCCTTTCGCGTCGTCAAATCGCTGCGCGCCGGAATCGTCTGGGTCAATCACATGCAACCGACTTACGTCGAAGCGCCTTGGGGCGGTTACAAGCAGTCCGGCTTCGGCCGCGAGCTTGGTCCTTGGGGCCTCGAAGAATATCTCGAAACAAAACAAGTTTTCGTCAATCTCGACGAAACCCCCATCGGCTGGTACTGACAGAAGACTTTGTCATTCCAAGCGAAGCGAGGAATCTGCTTTTCGCTTGATCTGGAGAAAGGGAAACCATGAAAACAATTCAAATTCGCACCGAAATTCCTGGACCAAAATCACGCGCCCTGATGGCCCGCCGCGAAGCCGCCATCCCTCGCGGCCCTTCGAACGCCACGCCCGTCTTCGCTGCGAGCGCCAACGGCGCCACCATCGACGACGTCGACGGCAATCGCTATCTCGATTTCGCCGGCGGCATTGGCTGCCTCAACGTAGGCCACCGCTCCCCGCGCGTAATCTCCGCGATTCAGGTGCAGCTCGAAAAGCACTTGCATCTATGCTTTGCCGTCACTCCTTACGAGGGCTACGTCGCCGTCGCCGAAAAACTCAACTCCCTGGCCCCCGGCAATTTTCCGAAGAAAACCATCCTTCTCAACTCCGGCGCGGAAGCCATCGAAAACTCCATTAAAATCGCCCGCTCCTACACCAAGCGCCCCGCCGTCATCTGCTTCGAAGACGCCTTCCACGGCCGCACTCTTCTTACCATGTCGCTCACCAGCAAGACGCATCCTTACAAAGCCGGTTTCCAGCCCTTCGCCAGCGACATTTACCGCATTCCGTTCGCCTATCCCTACCGCGGCGAAAAAGGTGCCACCGCCGAAACTTTTGCGCATCACCTCGAAGACGCCTTCAAGCGTTCCGTCGCTCCCGAATCCGTCGCCGCCGTCATCGCCGAGCCTGTTCTCGGCGAAGGCGGTTTCATCATCCCGCCGCGTGAGTACTTCAAGCTCCTGCAAAATATCTGCCGCAAACACGGCATTCTCTTTATCGCCGACGAAGTGCAGTCCGGCTTCGCTCGCACCGGCAAATGGTTCGCCTCCGAGCATTTCGGCATTGAACCGGATTTGATCGTCATGGCGAAATCGCTCGGCGGAGGCATGCCTATTGCCGCCGTCACCGGCCGCGCCGAAATCATGGACGCCCCCGGTGTTGGTTCGCTCGGCGGAACCTACTGTGGGCATCCACTCTCATGCGCCGCAGCTCTCGCCGCCATCGAAACCATCGAGAAAGAAGGCCTGCTTGCGCGTTCCACCGCCATCGGCAAGTATTTTGAACGGCGCGCCCAAGCCTGGCAGAAAAAATGGCCGCTTATCGGCGACGTTCGCGGCCTCGGCGGCATGTGCGCCATCGAACTGGTCCGCAACGCGCAAACCCGCGAGCCCGCCGACACCGAAACCAAAGCCATCGCCAAGTTTTGCTACGAGCACGGCCTAATCACCATCACCGCCGGCACCTTCAACAACGTCATTCGCATCCTGGTTCCACTGATCGTCACCGACGAGCAACTCGACGAAGGCCTGAACGTAATCGAAGCCGCGTTGGCCTCCGTCGCCGAGCAAAAGCAACCGGCCCTTTCTCACGCATAGCAAGTCGGACAGGCATTCCTGCCTGTCTTTTTAAAATCAGGAGAACGCTCATGCAAACTACAGCCACAAATTCACAAAGCCCAGCCGCCGACCTCAAAGACCCTCGCCTCTTCCGCGAAGCCTGCTACGTCGACGGCCAGTGGATCCAAGCCGCTTCCCGCCTGACGCAGAACGTAGACAATCCCGCCACCGGCGAAATCCTGGGCACGGTTCCTAAACTCTCCGGCGCGGAAACCCGCCAGGCTATCGAAGCTGCCAATCGCGCCTTCCCCGCCTGGAGCAAGCGCACCGCCAAGGAACGCGCCGCCATCCTCCGCCGCTGGTTCGACCTCATGATGGAGAACCAGGAAGACCTCGCCCGCCTCATGACTCTCGAGCAAGGCAAGCCCCTTGCCGAATCCAAAGGAGAAGTCGCCTACGCCGCCGCCTTCCTCGAATGGTTCGGCGAAGAATCCAAGCGCATCTACGGCGACACCATTCCCCAGCACCAAGTCGACAAGCGCATCGTCGTCATCAAGCAGCCCATCGGCGTGGTCGCCTGCATCACTCCGTGGAATTTTCCGCTCGCCATGATTACTCGCAAAGCCGGCCCCGCCCTCGGTGCCGGCTGCACCGTAGTCATTAAGCCTGCCGCGCAGACTCCGTTTTCGGCCTTAGCCCTCGCCGAACTCGCCGAGCGCGCAGGCGTGCCCAAGGGCGTCCTCAATATCGTCACCGGCTCGGCCAAAGAAATCGGCGCCGAGCTTACCTCCAATCCTATCGTTCGCAAGCTCTCCTTCACTGGCTCCACCGAAGTCGGCAAAGTCCTCATGGCCCAGTGCGCCGGCACCATCAAAAAACTTTCGCTCGAACTCGGCGGCAATGCCCCCTTCATTGTTTTCGAAGACGCTGACCTAGACGCCGCCGTCGAAGGCGCCATCGCCTCCAAGTATCGCAACACCGGCCAGACCTGCGTCTGCACCAACCGCGTCCTCGTTCAGGACAGCGTCTACGACGTCTTCGCCGCCAAACTCGCCACGGCCGTCAAAACGCTCAAGCCCGCTCCCGGCCTCGAAGCCGGGGCCACCCAGGGCCCGCTCATTGACGAAGCCGCCGTCCAAAAAGTCGAAAGCCACATCCGCGACGCCCAATCCAAAGGCGCAAAGATCCTCGTCGGTGGCCATCGCCACGTCCTCGGCGGCCGCTTCTTCGAGCCCACCGTCCTCACCGATGTCACCCCGCAAATGGCCGTCGCCCGCGAAGAAACCTTCGGCCCGGTTGCCCCGCTCTTCCGCTTCAAAACCGAAGCCGAAGCCGTCGCCCTCGCCAACGACACCGAATTCGGCCTCGCCGCCTATTTCTACGGCCGCGACATCGCCCGCGTCTGGCGCGTCGCCGAAGCCCTCGAATACGGCATCGTCGGCATCAACACCGGCATCATCTCCACCGAAGTCGCCCCCTTCGGCGGCGTCAAGGAGTCCGGCCTCGGCCGCGAAGGCTCCAAATACGGCATCGACGAATTCGTCGAGATCAAATATATGTGTTTCGGGGGGATCACCTCCTAACCTCGTTGTCGTCCCGAGCAAAGCGAGGGATCTGCTTTTTCTATTCGAGAGGTACCAAGCCGGCGAAGCCATTGGGAAGCAAGAAGGCAAGCAGAAGGGCGCGAATCTATAAGGATCACATCGTCAGCGCCAACTGGTCCTAGATGAATAGCTCTGCGCTAACGTGGAAAAACGCGGCGAGCTTCTTGGCTTGCGTTTTGCTTATGGAACGCTTGCCGTGAAACACCTCGGATGTAATCCCTTTCGACCCGAAGAGCTTCCAGAGGTCTTTTTGTGTCAGCTTGCGGGCCTCCATTAAATGCTGCAGCGTTTGCTGCGGACTCGCCTTCCGGATCGGATAGCGGCGCTCTTCATACTCGTCAATCAACACTGTCAACAATTCGGCAAGTTCCGTTTCTTCCGGCGAAAGGTCTTCCTTTTCGTCAAGACGCAACAGTTCGTTCGTGAGGCGTTCACATTCTTCGTTTGTGTGCAGTACGTGCGGAAGCGTTCGCCCCAGCAATCGCCCGTATGTTTTCTCGTCGAGATCGATCGTTGTCGTGCTCATTGTTTCCACGCCCCTTTGTCATATTCCGCGTGCGTCAGCAGGTACAGCACAAAGACTCTTTGCGACAGATAGTTCACTCGCGCGACGAGCCGATATTTATTGCCGGCAATGTTGAACACCGTTCTCCGTCCAACAAAGTCAGCGTTGTGATAGACCTGTTTTAGTTCCGCCGGGTTTTTCCAATTTGCCTTGCGCACCACCCGTACCATGCTTCCAGGCTGGCCTTCGCGTCCGGATGCCGTTGCCAGAAATGTTCCAGAGCGCCTCGTTTGATGATGCGCATGAAGTCTCAGGTTCTCACAATGAGAACTTCTGTCAAGCGCGACAAGCCCGCTTGCTAAATCCCGAGATGAATTTTGGGTGCTTGCCTGCGGTTGGCGTTTACCCCGACCGCGTCGGGGAGGGCCGACCTTTTGTCTTTGAGTTTCCTTTATCGTTTCGTGTTCGCAGTCCCAGCCTCGCCGTTCGACCCGCCAAAACAGCCATTCAATCCCCAATTTAGACTGTATCCTATGGCTTAGCCCCTAAGTCTTTGTCCCTCAATCTTTTTGACGACCCCCGCCCACTAACTCTTTCTGTGTCAATCTTTTCCAAAAAAGGGGAGGGGGCAACGCCACACTTCCGATGCCCATCCTCAAATGTCCTATCCCCCTTTTCCCCAACTACTTATTGATGTCGTCCTTTGCTTCCAAGCGCTTTAGCAGCGGTTCCAGAAAAGGCTTCGTCGTGTCGGGAGCGCCCTTGATCGCTCGCGTCATCTCCTTGGCGGCCGTCGGGAAATCTCCTGCATTCGACGAGACTCGCGCTAGCGCCAGGTGGCTGATCCAATGATCTGCATTCTTCTTTGGAACTTGCGGGTAAAGCTCAAACGCCCGCTTGGCGTTTCCCGACCGTTGCAATCCGCGAGCGTACGAGTACAGTTGAATCGCATCGGCTTTACCGATTGCGGTCGAGAGCGCCTTGGCCGCTTCGTCTTTTCGCCCCATGGTGTCGAGGATGCGCGATTTCGTTTCCCAATTCTCAAAACGCTCCTCATTCTGAATCGAAGTCTCTTCCCACTTCAGCGCTTCTTCCAGGTTGTAATTGTTGTCCAGGCACCATTGCGCCGCCTCGTCGTATCCCGCCCATGTGAATCCGCCGACGCTCCGCAGCTCGTTCTTGACGCTCTTCAGCACCACCGCTTTCACGTCCACGGAAATGCGGAAGGGAACTGCCAGCTTCTCCCAGCGAAGCGTTGCCAGCGCCGAATCCGGCTTGACGTCATCGAAAGCATACGTCAGCACTTCAAACGCTTCCGCCGCGTGCGGCTTCACGCTCACGCGCAGCGCATCTTCTTTCTCGTCGTAGCTGAAGCTGCCCCACGAGGTCGAGTTCTTCGAGAAAATAATCGTCCACTGATCCTTATCCGGGATCGTGTGCAGCCCATAGGTGCCCGCCGCCAGCGGCTTCCCTTCGATGGAAACATCGTCGGTAAAAGTAATTGTCGTGTTCTCGTTCGCGCCCGAACGCCACACTTTTCCAAGCGGCACCGTCTTGCCCCAGATCTCCCGCCCGCCCACTTCCGGCCGGTGGTACGTAATGGTGATATCCGAAATTCCAATCCGCTGCGACACCGTCCCGCGCTGGCTCACGCGAGGAATGTTCAGTTCCGTCGGCTGGCTCCCATTCTTGAATTGCGCCCCCGCACTCCCTGCAAAAACACCGAACCCCACAACCAGTCCCAAAGCACACTTCCACAATTTGCGCATCATCACACTTCTCCTCTCCGCAAAGGACTACAATCCGAATGTCTTTCTTCTCGCTGACAGACCACTCCATTGGCCATAGACGCCCTCTCCCCCAAGGAGTGAGCAGAACTCCAGCTAACAACACGGGTGAATTGCCCAATTTCAGGCTAAAATGTTTCTCAAGCGTGGGGCCCGTAGCTCAGCGGTTAGAGCAGCGGACTCATAATCTGTTCGGACGCCTTCTGCTTGGTTCTGCATGCATCTGCACTGGCACGCTATCTGATTCTTCGCACGAAGCTTAGCTACAGATTCTCACCTGCATGAACTAGCATCGACGTGCACCGCGCTGGAATCCCAACTGGCACCAAAACTGACACCGCGCCCTTCCCACGGACGACGCGGAGCGCAATGGTCGAAGGTTTCGAACTTCTCCGCGTTTCTCTTCAATTGCCTTTGAGGTGCAGTTATCTTGCGTACCGGCAAGGGCTACGCAGTCCTTTTTTCACATCACTGAAGCTCTTTCACGCGTCATGTTTTGCAATCTCGTGATATGCAATACTGGATTCTACGGTGGCTCCCTTGCTGTGGCTCCTTTCTATCAGCCGTGGCGAAGAACCATTTACAAACACGAAGGGGCCAGGTTGGCCACCTCTCAAGTCATCTCATTGCCGGTTCACGATTTAGTTCGGGCCCAAAAGGGAGACCGCAAGAAGATAGCATCCAAAGACGATCAGTATTTATTCAAGAAGGTACCTCCCCAACTCCAAGCTAGATTTGAACGGATTCTCAAGGAATACAAAATCGAAGAAGTGATTAGGTACTGATATCGGGCCGTGTCGCGAACACAGCCCATTTCTGGGCGAATTGTTTCCAATGAGTTGCGGTTTGACTGACGAAGGTGTTCAGGTGTAACATGGCCACGTTATATAACACGGCCATGGTACACACCATGGCCATGATATACGCTATGGCTTCCCAAATGGATCACCGCGCCGAACCCCGAGAGGGAGAATTCGAATCTCTACTGGCGGATCTTTTTCGCCGAGCAGGTTGGCGTGTGCGCGAACAGTCTCCCGCCGATAGAGGTGCAGACCTCATCGTAGACTCCGATGACAAGAAATTTATCGTAGAGCTGAAGCGGTCGGCTGAAGCCCGACGTGACAGACTGATTCCTCTTCTTTCACAAGCCATTCTACAGGCACAAGCAGCCGCGCGGCAATTCTCGAAATCTGCCGTTCCCGTCGCCGTTGTTGCCTCCCGTTACATTCCCGAATCCGTGGCCGAGCAGCTCAAGCGATTTGCTCTCAGCCATGCCCCGAATGTCGGAATTGGGGTTATCGACTCGGAAGGATTTCGGCTCTTCCACGGATTCGGGTTAGAAAAACTCAGTTCTGAGCGGTCTGCCTCTTCACAGTCCGGCTTGCCGGTCCAGAGTGAATCGCCCTCGGACCTGTTTTCGGACCTAAATCAATGGATGCTCAAGATTCTCATAGGGGCAAGCATCCCCGAGTCTTTGCTGTCAGTCCCTCGTGC
>Ga0210409_10004240_pt1 | contig 15576 bp, 28 predicted proteins | sample IncBWH17MmetaG_FD_161649 | JGI IMG/M metagenome (GOLD analysis project Ga0210409, IMG submission 161649) | Forest soil microbial communities from Barre Woods Harvard Forest LTER site, Petersham, Massachusetts, United States - Inc-BW-H-17-M | ecosystem: Environmental > Terrestrial > Soil >...
TGCGCAGGGCCTGAAGCTAATCCGCAAGCACACGTCGCTTCGAGCCCAGGCGAAGACGATTGCGCGCGAGACTTCGATGTTCCCCTACGCTAACCCTCCTCCGATGAATGCCAGGCGCGGCATTAAGCTCTGGTATCACCGCAACGAGATCGAGCGCGACGGCAGCATCATCGAGGCCATGATGGCGTCTGGTGGCGTCGGCGGCGTGAGGCCGGATTTCAGCATGCCGGTGCCAGATGAATGGCGCAATGCGGCGCGCAAGCTGATCTCGCAATGGGACATAAAGGGCAAGCCGCTCCTCGTCTATCGGCCAATCGTGTTGAGGAAGGAATGGAACGGGAGCGCCCGCAATCCCGATCCGGAAGCCTATGCGACGCTGTTCCAATCCATCCGCGATCGGTTCTTCGTGGTGAGCCTTGCCGACCTGGAGCAGGGCAAGGAGTGGATCGTCGGAGAGGAACAGGACGCCGACGTGAAGCTCCACCGTGGCGAGCTGGATTTTCAGACCATGGCCGGGCTCTTCGCCGAGGCCGATATGATGTTCGGCAATGCCGGCTTCGGCCCGGTCCTGGCGCAGGCAGTCGGCACGCCGCTCATCGTGGTCTATGGGGGCCGCGAGAGCTACCGCACCACCGAGCGCGGGGGCGCCCATCTCGCCCCCACTCTCGGCATTGATCCGGACAAGCCATGTGATCGGCACAACGACTGCCGGCGCGATGTCACGGTCAGGACCAAGAATGGCGGTATCTGCCCCTGTGACAAGCACATCTCGATCGAGCCGGCGCTGGCGAGGATCGCCGAATTCGTGGACAAGCATCTGCCGAAGCCAGCGCGCACGCTGATCTTCGCCACCACCTATGTCGACTCGGATGATCGGGTGAAGCTTACGGACCATTGGCTCACGCTGATGCGCGCGCTCAACCCTGATTGCGATCTGCTCATCGTTGACTCGGACTCGCCGAGGAAGGCCTTCATCGACGCCAGGCACGGAGGCTTCACGCCCTACCAGTCCGGCGCCAAGGCGAAACAGGCGTTCTACAGCTTCCCGGACAATGTCGGGCATCTGTCGCGCAAGGGGCGCGATGGCTGGGGACGGGCTTTCAGCTTCGGGCTGCAAGCGGCGATCGACTGCGGCTATGACTACGTTGCGCACATCGAAGGCGACTCACTCTTCAGGCTTCCGGTGTCGCCGATCATCGACCAAATGGAGCGTGACAAGGCAGACGCGCTCTCGGTCGCGGTGACCGGCACAAATCGCCAGTGGTTCGGCTGGGCCGAGACGGGCCTGATGTTCTTCCGCACGAAGTATCTCGCCGAGAGCAATTTCGTCCGTAATTACGACTGGCAGAACCGCAAGGTTAGCCCCACGCCTGAGATCGTCGTGTCGAAGCTCCTCGGTCCACGCCTTCGCCTCATGCCGTGGAAGGCCTGGAGAGGCGACAAGAACCAGATCACGAGCGGCAATGTTGTCTCGCTCAATCTTGATTGGGTCACGCATTGCCACAGCGACATGGGCGTCTATGACCACTTTCTCGAAGCTGCTATAGGAAAGTCGGCCTGCTCCAACGGGGCGATTGACATCGCTGGCAAACTGAAGGAACGGGCTGAGCCTGAGTTGCCGCCAGCTTCTCAGGCTCCTTTGACATCTGAGCTTACCGGGGCAGAGCCTGCGCTCAAGTGCCAGCCGGGGAGCGAGGTGAAAGCCCTCGCGCCCATCAAGCTCAACTTCGGATGCGGGACGAACAAGCTCGCCGGCTGGCAGAACCACGATGCTGACGTGGACATCGGCAAGCCGCTTCCTTTCCCCGACAATCATGCCGACTTCATCTTCGCTGAGCACGTGGTCGAGCACATCGACTATTACGCGGCGCTGGCCTTTTTCCAGGAATGCCTGCGTGTGCTGAAGCCGCAAGGCGTGGTCCGGATCACGGTGCCTTCGGTCGAGCAGATCATGAAATGCGGCGACGAGGGCTACTTCAAGTTCACGACCAAGTTCCACGACAAGGGCGCGACCGTGCGCGGCGCCATGCACAACATCATTCACTGCCACGGGCACCGCACGGCCTGGACAGCCTCGCTGATGGATTCGTCGCTGTTCTTCGTGGGCTTCGAGGGGCTGGAGCAATGCAAGCCGCGCGAGTCCTCGCGCTCCGATCTGCGCGGCGTCGAGGGGCACGGCGCTGTGATCGGCGACCGCTGGAATGAAATCGAGTCGCTCGTCTTCGAAGGCACAAAGCCCGGCGAGAGGCTGATCGCCATGGACGGTCCCGCGCGCACCAGGGTCGCTGTGGTGGTCGGCGGCGCCGAGTGTGTCTTCGAGGACATCGCCAAGGCGCGCGAGCTGTGCGCCGAGACCGGGTGCGAGCCGGTGTTCTTCGTCATCAACGACATGATCTCGCTGTTTGAGGGCGGCATGATTGCCGTATCGCTACATCCGGACAAGCTCGCGACGTGGCTTGGTGACCGAGCGGCGAAGCGCTATCCCGCGCCGCTCCAGGTCTGGGCGCACCGCCCTCACAAGTCGGCGACGCACCACACTCCGGACTGGGGCGGATCCTCGGGACTGTTCTCGGCCAAGCTCGCGATCGAGCAGGGGTTCAAGCAAGTCCTCCTGTGCGGCGTGCCGATGACTCTGGACGGCAAGCATGTCGTTCGGAAGCAGAACTGGAGCGCCTTCCACGCCTTCCGGGGCGCTTGGGATCGCCATCGCCGCGAGATCGTTCCCTACGTGAGGAGCTTTTCCGGCTGGACGGCCGATGTGCTTGGCAAGCCCGATCACGGCTTCCTGGGCGGCTGGGCGCCGGCTCCAGCCATCACCATAGCGGCCCCACCAGTCGACCGGGCTCCTGAGCCACGGGAAAGGCTGGACGAGCCTCCCGCGCCGGTTCCGGTTCCTATGCAGCTCATGCCAAGGCCCATGCGACCTTGGGCGATCCGCAGCCGCCACCGCTGAAAGGGCTCCCATGAAGGACAACCGCGCCATCGCCATTGCCTACCTCAAGGAAGATGAGGGCGGATACGCCGAGCGTGCGACTGAACCGGGAGGAGCCGTCAACCACGGCATCTCGCTCACAGCCTTTCGCGAGTGGAGGAACCGGAAGGGGCGCCCGACGCCGACCATCTTCGATCTCAAGGAGATCAGCGACGCAGAGGTGATGGAGTTCTACGGCGAGGTCTGTGACCGCATCCGCTTCGATTTCCTGCCGAGCGGCTTCGACTATGCCGCGCTTGACGCTGCCGTGAATGAGGGCGAAGGCGAGTGCGCGGCTCTCCTGATCGTCACCAAGCGGCTCGCGGACATCAAGGCGCGCATCCATGCCATGAGTGATTGTCGCTTGGCCGTGAAGCGCCTCGATCCTGAATGGGCCAACGCTGGCGCCGGCTGGATGGCCAGGATCGGCGCGCGCGTGCCGCAGCGCGCTATTGAAATGCTGGGGAAAACTCCTGCCTAAGCACCGACACCCGAGGAGGATCGAGCGTAAGCTCTTCCTGAGACGGCTCAAGGCGAAGCCGGGGCCGAAGAAAGGGCGCGCTCAACCGGAGAGAGAACCATGTGGAACGGATTCGACCCCACGCCCTACGACCGCGCCGAGTGGCTCGCGCACGTCAAGGCGATCCGCAAAGCTCAAATGACCTGGAGCCCGATCGGCTGCACGCTGCACAATACCGGATCGCCGAACTTGAAGCAGTGGGTAGAGACTGGCCCGCAGCACGACGCCAGGCTCCGCAATCTGGAGAACTACTATGAGAAGCAGCTTGGGTGGCACCATGGACCGCACTGCTTCATCTCGCGCACTCGTATCAATGGCTTTTCTCCGCTCACGCAGCACGGCATCCACTCCACATGCTTTAACGCAAACCGTTTCGGGCTGGAGATGGTCGGAAATTTCGCTCCTGGAGGAGACCTATTCGATTCCGGTGATGGTGCTCTCGTTCGAGACAATGCCGTGTGGGCTCTCGCATGCCTGCACAAGGCCTTCGGCTTCGATGCCGACAAGCTGACATTCCATCATGATTGCCCGGCAGACCACCATGACTGTCCTGGGCACCTCGTCTCGAAGGCCGACATCATCGAGCGCGTTAAGACGGTGATGGCGACGCTGTGAGCACCGTTTGCTGAGAGGCTGGGGAGCTGGGGGATGCATAGAGACCGACGCGGCTACATGCGGGCTTACCATCTGCGGATGGGGCACACTACGGGGACCATGGGCAAGCGCCTCGCTGAAGATGAACGCCCTCCGTCCCATGTCTGGTCAGAGCGCGACCGCGCCATCGCCGCATCGATACGCATGAGCCTGACGGCGAAGATCATGGGCGACCCGCTTCCAGGGCGCTCGGCTTTGGAACGTGACGAAGGGTAGCGTAGCCTGATGTGATTCAAAAACGGGGCTGGAAACATGCGCTATCACCATTTCGATAAAGCCCGCGTCGCCGAACTCCATTCGCAGAAGCTTCGTCTGGAAAAGCAGGATAGGGCAGATGACCGTTTCGTCATGGTCCTCGGGGCGCTTATGCTGATGATGTCGGTCATTGCCCTCGTGATCTCGCTGATAACGAAGACGCCATAGGGAGGAAGAAACCATGCGCTACTATGGCCGCGAGCCGGATCGCTTCGATCAACGCGATCAACACTTCATGGCCGCGCACCCAGCACTGAAGACCGCGCCGCTCCTCCCAAGCGTCGATCTACGCGCGCAGCTGCCGCCGTCCTATGACCAGGGCCAGCTTGGAAGCTGCGGCGCGAATTCGATGAAGCGGCTCATGGCCTTTCTCTACCCCGGCTTCGACGGCTCGCGGCTGGAGATGTATTGGAACGTGCGGGAGCGCGAGGGCACAGTCGGCCAGGATTCAGGCGTCGAGACGCGCGACCTGTTCATTGTGGCGCAACAGATCGGCATGGCGCCGGAGAATGACTATCCCTATGACATCGCGACTTTCACCGACAAGCCGAGCGCGCGATGCCAGGCTGACGCCGCCTCCCACCGGATATCTGCCTACTCACGCCTCTCGACCGCGCATGACGTGCTGGCCTGCCTCTCAGGCGGCATGGTCTGCATCGCCGGATTCGAGGTGCCTCAGCCCTTCGAGGGCGTGGAGATCGAGAGCACGGGCATCATGACCATGGGGCATACGGCTGGCACGATTGTCGGCGGCCATGACGTGTGCTGCGTGGGCTACAACATGAACTTCAAGTCCTCGCCGTTCTTCCGCGCATCTGGTGTCGATCCGGCGCTCGTCACCGACCACATGCTGCTCTTCGCGAATTCGTGGGGACCGGACTGGGGAGATGCGGGGCATTTCTGGGCGCCGCTCATCTGGATGATCGATGTCTCAACGGGCGCCGACATCTGGACAGGAAGGAAGTGAACATGCGTCATCCGATCATCGGATCGCTTGCTGCCGTCATCGGCCTTGGTCTTGCCGCCTGCCAGACCACAGGCACGACGATCACCTTCTCTCCGCAAGCCGTGCAAGCGGCTGTGCTCGCAGGGTGTTCCTACCAGGTGCCAGCCGAAGAGATCGCCGGCCTCCTGGCAACCGGAAATCCGGCGATCACGACTGTCTCAGCTGCCGCTCAGATCATCTGCGCCGCCGCTGCCGGAACCACGATCACGCCTGCGCCTGCTCCGGTCATCGGCCCGGCGCCGACGCCAGCTACCGTCGTCGCCAAGACGGCTCGCCGCACGACGGTTGTCGTCTATGGCGTCACTCTCCACGCGACGAAGAGGTAGCCGTCATGGACACCACGCAGCTTAATTTGCTGATTCCCATCGTCCTCTCGATCTGCTCTCCGCTCTTTGCCAAGCTTGGGCTTACGCAGGAACAGGCTTCTGGCACGGTCGGATGGGTGCTGTCTTATGGCGTGCCTGCGGGGTCTGCCGTATGGGCATGGTTCCAGACGCAGCGTGCCGCGCGGCTCAAGAGAGCGGCGGCAACGTCAGGGGTGGTGGCGATCCACATGGACAGCGATGCCGGAGCTGCCGCGCTCGGCAAGGCTGGGGCGAATGACAATATCCTGGGGCCGAGCGAGGTCCCCGCTGCCGTTGTCGGCAGAAATGGCATCAAGGCTGTCGTCATGAGCACAGAGGCAGCCGCCAAGGCTATTCCGAATGACAATGTCGTAGGGCCGTCGAAGCTGGCGGCCTGACGCCAACAAGGGCCGGGGGAAACATGGATGTCGCGCTCATCTGGGACATCGGAGTCAAGTCCGGCCCTTTTTTCATCTTGCTCGTGGCGGGTGCGCTGGCCTTTGTGTTCAGCAAGCTTGCCTCGGTCGATCGCTCGATAAGGATACAGGCTGCCGCGCAACAGGCGCAGGCGCAGGCGACTGACAAGCTCGCTGACGGATTGCTCGCCGTATCGAGAAATCAGGAGCGCTCCGGAGAAGGCACGGACGACATGATCCGTATGATGGAGCGTTTCCAGGCCGCCGAGGCAGAGCGCCATGCCTCCAATGTCAATTCACTGAACGGCATCCTGACAGCCGTGAACAATAATGGCCGGCATAGACCATGACCCTTATGAGTTCGCTGCGGACGTGGCTAAGGCGCCTGCGTATCGGCGCAGACTATATAGATGCGTCATCAGAGAACCTGACGATGTCAGCCAAGAACGCTGTAGAAGCCGGCGAGGAAGTGCTGGAAAGGTCCAAGCGCACAAGGACCAAAATTCACACGCAGAGGCAGCGTGTAGCCAGGAGCTTCGATGCCATTACCAAGCTCGTCGATGCGACGCGCCACCAAAGCAAACGGTGAAATCACTTGGACATCTCCATGCAAGTCACGGTCAGAGAATGGGTGCTTGAGGCTTCTACGCTCGTTTCATTCTGTATGCTCGCAGTGTGGCTTTGGTTCCTTGTTCCGCGCGTGTGCACGAGCCGCTTCTATGCCGATGATACGACACGTGGGATCATCGCGATCGCAGCCTTCGTCATAGGCGGCCTGTTGCGCGGGGGATGGGTCAGTGGGCTGCTATGGTCCTTTTCGCACCACGAGGACGTGGACAAGGTCGCTGCCCTGTGGCCGATCGACCTTATCGGCGGAATCGTGACCGTGACTGGAGGGCTCTGCGTGATCCGCGAATTCGCTCCTGACGGATATGGGACACGCCTTGCGATCATCGCAGCCTTCGCGAGCGCTGCCAGCTTGCTGATCATCCACGTGCTGTAAATTCTAAATTCCAACCATCGACCTGGACAGAAGTGCAGCCATGGCTGAGCAGACGAGTTCGAAACGATTGGCAGACGAGGCTGCAAATAACCGTCCTAGCGGCTCTATGGGCATTGGTGTCGATGCATTCGGTGGGGCAGTTATCGACCCCACCAGAAATGTCCTCGACTTGGTGCATGCCGAGAGCAAATACCAGGATGGAATGCGCGATAACCTGGAGAAGATGCTCGACCAGGCCCGCGAGTATGAAGCCAAGTTGCAGCACAATGCCAAGGACGCGGAATCGAAGCTCCAGACCTTGAGAGCAGATGCTGAGAGCAAACGCATCGATCAGCTCGCCGAACTGCGCCAGATTTACGATAAGCGAATTGCCGATATGCTCAGCGAATCGGTGCGCTCTACATCGTCGCTAGTCTCGACGCAGCTGGTGCAGATTCAGGCAACGTTCGATGCGCGCGTGTCGAAGCTTGAGGAGTTCCGCTGGCAGAGCACTGGGAGGAGCAGCGTAGCCGATCCGGCGTTGTCGGCCTCGCTCGAAGCGCTCGGATCGAGCATTGGCAACATGCAGTCCTCTTTCGCTGAAACCCTTGGCAAGCTCACCGCAGCCCAATCTGATGCGATGACGAAGGTAATGGCGAGCATTTCGGCGTTGCAGGAATCTGGAAGTTCCACTAAAGGCCAAGGCCTCGGGCGAAGGGACGTGGCAGCCTGGGTCTTCGCTGGCCTAATGGCTCTCGCGGCAGTCGCTGGGCCGATCATCACTATCGTTACGGTAACTTCAACGACGCATTCGACAACGACGCATGGCTGAGCAGGACGTTGAACCAGAAAATGTCGACAACCACAGACCTTCTGAGCGTCTATGAGAGGCTGCAAGCCGTGCAGCAGTTGATGCACGACATGACCAGGAAAGGACAAAGCCTCATGGCTACGATCGACGACCTCAACAATGCAATCGCTGCGCTCGCCTCGGATGTCACGACCATTGTCGCTGATCTCAATACCGAGATCGCCGCACTGGCGGCTGCGAATTCAGCATCAACTCCGAACCCGGCAATCGAAGCATCTGTAACGAACCTGAACGCGCTCTCAGCCCAGCTCGCGGCAGCCATCGCGGCTGTTCCGGCTGGTCCGACGGGAGGGACTGGTCCGACCGGCGCCACAGGCGCCACTGGACCTTGAGAGATCGCCGTCGTCTACCGCGACGGTGGAGAACTGGGCCGGACGCAGTTGCGCCCGGCCTTTTTTTGTGTAGCGTCAGCCCTCGATGGTCGAGCGGCATGTAACCGCGAAGACGATCATGCTCTCTCTAGGTTACTCCTGTCTTGGGCGGAAGGGCCGGCACTCGCGAGGTGTCGGCCTTTTCTATTTCGGCCATATCATGCAGGTATTGTTCTCTAGACCAGCGTTCCAAAGCGGCTTTGCGGGCGATCTCGCTGCGGCGTTCTGGCGTGAGCTTCGCGGCTCGCGCAATGCCGCCAGCGATACGGCTGGCAATCTTCGGCTTCTTCGCTGGCCTGATCTTGCCGACGATTAGCCAATCACGATCGACGATCATGGCTCGGCGGCGCTCATCGCCTGGCACCAGAGCATGTGCACCCTGATCGGCATGTCGTATTGCGCGACCTTCACGGCGAGCGGATAGCGGCCGAAGAGCTTATCTTCGATGCGCACGATCAGCTCGGCCTTGAGGAGGTTGTCGCGGGTGCTCGTCGCCATCCAGGGTGAGTTATTGCCGCAGCCGATCGCGTCGAGGATGCGGCGCTCTGCCGGTGTGCGACCGGGGTGCTTGGGCTTGGTCATCATGGCGCGCTCGTGACCTCGCGATCACGTTTTCGGGACATATGGCAATCCTCTCTGGGCAGCGATCGATGGATATTTCGGCCACGTCTCGATGTCCTTATGGCCGCAGTCTGCGCAGGCCATGCCGAGGCCGGCATCCGGAATGAAGCACATGGGATCGACGTCATCGATCGGCACCTCGACCGTGACCTTGCAGCGGTCGCACCTGGCATAGAGATGGGCGCAACCGCGTATCACGGCCGAGAGCACGATGTCGGGTTTCTTCATCAATCCAGTGCGCGGATCGTATCTGCGCCGCGATACCGCCATCAGTGAACGACGGCCGCCCTGAGAGCTTCCTTGTTGTCGGGGCTCTCCGCGACGGCGTCGATGATCTGCTCGGGGTTGATGTCGAACCGAGCGATCAGCCCAGCGATGAGTCCAAGCGCGTCCTCGATCGACAGCTTCATATCCACGAGCGGAGCGTTCGATGCGTCCTCGATCGTCATGATCATCGTCGGCGCGCCGCAACAGGAGCAGGCGCAGACCGACGAGAGCGTGAGATGTTCGCCTTCGGGGATGCAGCTCATCATTGTCTTACCTCCATTGATTATTGCGCTCGCTGCGAAAGAGCTTCTTCAGCTTGGTCGAGTCATGCAGGAAGCGGACGCCAAACTTGGTGCTGTCGATCGAGATGATCTCAGCCGGCAGCCAGACGTCCCGCGCGACGACGCCTTCGAGGTGTATCTCATGGACCTCGATGACGTCGCCGATTTGCAGCTCGCGCTGCATCCTCATAGCTTGTCCTGCCCGTTGCCAGACGTGATCGACATGATCCACTTGAGCGCTTCCTGGCGCGCATAGACATCGCGCGGACCGATGTCGAGCTTGCCGCGCATCTGGACGATTCGGGAGATGATCGCTTCCTCCACGGCCGCCTCGATCGAGCGCTCGGCATGCTCCGTTGCCGAGTCGGTCGCGCGCATGGCCGCACGGTTGCGGTCGAAGGCCACGAACGGTCGCCCTCTCGGCGGCTGCTCTGCCTGGGGCTGCTCGTCGGTCGGCTGATCAATCGCCCTGGCGACCTCCGATTCGATGTGGGACATTTGGTCTTGATTAGGTTCGTTCATGGCTCTCTCCGGTGATTCGAGTGGATGGTCAGGCTAGGCACGTATGGCGGAAATTTCAACTACCGTTTCCGCGCCGGTATCTTGCGCGAGGGCCATCGGCGCCTCGGCTTCATTGGCTCGGCCTCGAAAAGTAGGATAGGCACCTCCGGAGTGATGAGGTTCTGCGATTGCCATAGCAGCCGTTTGCGAAACTCCTCCTGATCCTCGGCGATGCGCTTGGCCTTGGCGATGGCGCTGATGTCGCCGCCGCGCTTCGAGAGCTTCGAGGTCCCGCGCCGGCCGGTGGTCTTCAACGCATGCGCCTCGGTCGAGAGCCACTGCATGTAGCGTGGATTGTTCTCTCCGGGTGTGTAGACCTTGTGACCGAGGACCCACTCGAACGGCCGTAGCTCAAGAGGAGGATGGTGGTCGAGTCGCACATGCTTCGGGTCGAGGCCAAGCTGGAGGAGCGCCACCTCAAGCTTGACGCGGAGCGGGATGTGCTTGCGGCCCATGCTTGGCCCTCCAGTGCTCTGTGGCGTGCCTCACGTCCTTGAAGCGTCGACCGCAGAGGCAACAGACGATCGGCTTGCCGGCGACCCATCGATCGCCCTTGCCTGCCAGCCGCATCTTGGACGCCTCGTAAAAGGTCCTCAGGTCCCGCTCTTCCTCCGGTGTCAGATCGCCGAAAATACCGAACATGCGGTCTTCGAGTGTCAAACGGTCTTTCATGAGCGCGGCCCTTCGATGGCGAGCATGGTCTTCGGCATCCTGCCATCCATGACCATCCTGGTGATCTGTGGGCGCAGCCACTCATAGGTGGTCGCTCCATCGGGAGTGACGATGTCGCCGATGAACTGCTCTTCGATGGTGCTGATCTTGGCCTCGGCCGCCTCGAAACGCATACGCAGCATCATGAGCAGCACGCGCCAGCGCGAGCGGACCAGGCGGTCGCGCGCGGAGGCCGAGAACCTGTCATCGGGGTATGGCAGCATGATCTTGATCAGGAGCTTGTCGAGGAAGAACATCACCGTCGCCTTGTCAGGCTCTTCCATGAACATGAAGCGATTCGCGCCCTTCTTCTCCAGGAGAGCCCTGATCTGCGCCTGCGACACCTGATCGGCGCGATCTTCGAATCCGCTGCGTATGGGCATCAGACCGCCCTGTCGAGCGCTTGCGCATGGCATACCGGGATCAGCTTGCGCACGCTTTCGATGTGGACATTGAGCAGCGCCTCTCGCAACTCAGGTGGGCCGAGATGGCCACCGATCAATGTCGCGAGGAGATCAGCCAGCGCAGCGCCTTGCACCGCTGGCGGATGGCCGGCGAGAAGCGGCTTAATACGCTCGGACAGTTCAAGCGCCGTTGTAATCAGTGAGTTGCCCATGGCTCTCTCCGTTGCCGTCATCCCGGCGAAGCCACCTGGCTTCCGGGTGTCCATCGTAGCCGCGCAGGAAGACATACCAGAAAAGTTTTCCTGGTCCTTCTCCCAGACGTGACTTTTGCGCTCACGCTTCACAGAAGGCGCCCCGCCGCTGCCTCTGCGTTGGCCAGCTCCCGGAAATGCGCCGCGATCTCTTTCATGATCGCGATGCGCCTCTCGGCCGTGGCTGCATCGAGTCGCTTGCGCTCGACCCAGTCCGAGTAAACGAACATGCGCATCTTGACCTCGCGCTCGGCTTCCTTGGCCTTCTCCTCGTTGGTGAAGCTCATGGCTTCGGCTCGCGAAGGGCCATGCGCGCCGCATGCTGGTCGATCAGCGCGCAATGCTCGGAATTTGGATTATAGGCATGGTCGATCACCAGCGGCGCGGTAAGTCCGCGCAAGCGATAATCGAGAAAGTCTGGGCGTTCGATCCGCAGATCGGTTCGGCCGAGATGCGCAGCCAGCGTCTTCGGATAGTCGAGATGGCTATTCGGCCAGATGTAGACGGCGCCCTTCGGCGCGTCTCGCATGGCGCGCGTAGTGGCTCCAGTTTGGCGTTCGGTCATGGCGACAACCTCCAGGTGGGGACGGGGCGGCCCATCATGACGCTGCCGGGGATGGTCCAGGGAAGCCCAAGGACGGCCAAGGCGGCTTCCGGGGTAGGATCGGGAGCCGGGGCCAGCCGATCGGCCTTGCGGGCTCTCTGGATGGCTTGACGGGGTGGTAGGCGCACGGGGATGTGCCGGCGATGCGAGACGCGGGCGAGCCGCGAGTGTGCAGAGACGCACACGCCCATGCTGACGCGGTAAATCTGGCCATGCCGGCAGTGAGCGGCCTCGGCCGGCGAGAGCCACGCCAATGCCAGGGTGACAGAGAGGATCACGCGCATCACGCGCTCCCCTTCGTTTCCTGGACCTGAGCCATGGCTTGCTGGTTGCCAAGCTCGATATTGTGCGAGACAACTTGCAAGGCCATCGCTGGCGTCACCTCGCGCTGGTCCTGCATGGCGATCAGCTTGCCGACCAGGTTAGATGCGACGGCCAGCATCTCCAGCGCTTCCAGGTCAGCCGCGTGTTTCTTCAGAAGATCGACGATGTCCTGATAGGCGGCTTCATGGGCCGGGCTCGCCGTCTTGAGTTTCGTGCTCATAGCTCCCAGACCTTTCGCTCCAGCAACACCCGCGCGCAGCGCAGCGTCGCGCGCGCATCCTCAAGCCCGTCATGGGCCTGGGGGAATTCCCAGCCGAGCAGTTGCTGGTGCAGGACGGTGAGCTTGACGTAACGCCCGTCTTGCTGGAGCGCGGCGCCGAGCCGGATCACGTCGACGATGCGCAGCCCCGGTCGATCGATGCCCTTGTCGTCTGAACCGAGTGCTGCGATCTCGCGCCTGATCACGCCGGCATCGAACGTGTGGTTATAGACGATCAAACAGCGACAGAGCTTCACCATCTCCAGGAAGGTGATGAGCGCTGCCTTCGCAGGCACGCCGTAGCGCATGGCGTGCTCCTGCGTGATGCCGTTCACGGCGGTCGCCCCCTCTCCCATGACCCAGCCGTCAGGCTGGATGAGGAGCGCCAGCGATGAGACCTCGGTGAAGCTCTTATCCGCCATCACCGCGCCGATCTGCACCATGCGGGCGTTGGCAATGGCATGCGTCTCGGTGTCGAAGGACAAAAACATCAGCGCCTCACGCCTTCTTCCAATCGCCATAGAGCGACCGAATCGCCGTTCCCCATTCTCCGGACTTTCGGCGGGGTGAGCCCTTGACCCATGGGCGCTCGAAAGAGGCGTCGATGCTGGTGATCTTGTATTCGACGCCGCCTTTAATCACGATGTCTCCGACTGCGATTCCGGCCTTCGACACCCTATAGTCGCGGACTCTCCTATACGCCTTGATATAGGCGATATGAGCGCTGAACGCTTTGGCCTCCAATCGGTCAAGCTCTGGATCGCGTGCGCCTTTCATCACTTCGGCCTGTTCTGCGCGGCCGTGTTGGTCTTCGCCAGCGCGATCCGCTCGGCGCTCGTCTTGATAGCGTGGTATTTCGGCGTCGCGGTCACTTCCAGGTAGCGAGCGTTAGCCTCTTTCGGATCAGCGCCGCCCCAGATGTAGATCGCGAACTTGCGCACCTCCGGATTGCCGACCGACGCGATGATCTCCTCTAGCGGCGCCGGCCAGCCTGGGTTGATCTGTTCACTTGCGCCAGGAGCCTCGCTTGTCGTGGTAGGCGCTCCAGAGGCTCCAGCTTGAGCAGGCGCGGTGGGCGCGAGCCCTGCCTCGTTGATGGATTTCTGGCTCTGGGCGAGGAGCGCGGCTTCATGCGTCTGGAGCTGGTCGCGCCGCGTCTTATAGTCATTGAGCATCTGGTCGGCCATCTCTTGATCGGCTGGGTCCTTGCTTTGGAGCAGAACCTGGCGTCGGTCGCGCCAGGCCTTCCCGCACTCGACGATCGCGGCGACTGAACCGCAAACTTCGATAGCTGCCTTGAACACATCGCGTAGGGTTGGCGGCTGCTCGACGATCGGATCATCGAAGGGCGCATCATCAGCTGCGATCTCATCGGCCGGCGCTGTTTCACGTGAAACACTCTCGGCCGGTGCCTCCTCCAGCGGAGGCATCTGCTCGGCCTGTTTGGACGTTGCAGGAGCCGCCTCTTGTGCTTGGGGCTTCTCCTGGTGTGTTTCGAGCGCTGCGGGCTGCGTGGGCTGTCCAGTGGCCTTGGCGATGGAAGGCTCGACCTTGGCGTCAATGGCTGCCTGCACGTCGGCGTCGGTCTCGTCGGCGCCGTTCTTGCGCTTGCCCGCACCTCGCTTACGCGGCTCCGGTCTCGCCTCCCTCACGGCCAGCGCATTGATCGTCGGCTCGCCGTCCTCATGGCGTAGCTTGATCGAGTCGATCGCTCCGAGGATACGGCCCTCCATCTCCTCGGCGGCGTAGTCATTGCCGATCTCCTCCGGGAAGGCGCGGCGTAGGGCTGCGGCTTCGGCACAATTGCCGCAGATCATCGAAAGGCCGCCACGCCTTACCACGATGACGCCGCTCGGAACTGTGCAACACCAAACCTCACCAGAAGGGTTTTCGGATTCGAGACGCATTATGTTTCGGTGCCCGGCTCGCGGTGTCATCTTGCCGGCGACGGATAGAGCCACAACAGAACGCTTGCGCGATAGCGTGACATAGAAATTCTCTCGACAACCTTCTGACTTGCGCGAACGACGACGGCTGACGCAATAGCCTGCCTGGACGGCCAGACGTTCAAATTGGGCAATAAGGTCTAGCCGAGAATTGTAAAAGCGCCGCGTGCCGTTGCTCATCATATGGCCGTCGAATTCGATCATGGCATCGACGACGATGGCGGCCTCTTCCGCGCTGAGCATCGCGATCAGATCGCGGTCGATAAGCTTGGAGACGGAAACAATTCCAGGAAGTTCGTCATACACGAACACGTCCTTGTCCGAGAGAGTGGCGATCTCGCGACCTGCGATGGTTCCCGGAGCGCCGGGGCGTTGGACGTGGCGCGAGCGGTGCATGGTAAGCGATTCGAGAAGAGTGACTTTGCGCCTCCTTGAGACGCTAATGCACCAAGACTTATCTTTGCGCCAGCCATCGCACACGATCGCGGCGGCAAGCACGAGCTTGCGTTTGTCGATGCCACAATCAGAGCCGGTCCCGTCGACAACGAGAGGGATGCGATAATCTGGATTGCTCTTGGTGATCTCGTAGAGCTTTCCGGCCTCGATCTTGCCCGCATCGGTGACCATGTCGTGATTCTTGGTGACAGCGAAATTGAGCGCGTCACCATCCGCCACGATCATAGGCCCCCACCACTCGCGACGGAACGGCTTGGCGTCTGTCGGTTCAATGCCGGCATCTGTGACCTGCATGATCCGAGATGTCGCTTCTGAGAAGAGCTGAAATCCGTCCTCGGTTAGGACCTCTGTATCCGCCGAAAAACACTTCTCGATCTGACCGATGGGCCGGCCTTCCCAGATGTGGTTTGGGGCCTCGCTATAGCGTCCCTTCGTCGCGTAGGCTTCCAGCCAGACCGTCTTTGGCCCGACGAAGGTGCAGGGCACACCATTTAGGAACCG
>Ga0210409_10004241_pt1 | contig 15574 bp, 13 predicted proteins | sample IncBWH17MmetaG_FD_161649 | JGI IMG/M metagenome (GOLD analysis project Ga0210409, IMG submission 161649) | Forest soil microbial communities from Barre Woods Harvard Forest LTER site, Petersham, Massachusetts, United States - Inc-BW-H-17-M | ecosystem: Environmental > Terrestrial > Soil >...
CGTTTACTCGACTTGGGCAGCGATGCAAGGGCAGCATTACCGGTTCGGCCCCTATCTTTCTCCTTTCTACTCACCGGAGCTGTTTGGTGATCCATTACGATCCTGGTTCGGAGTGAAACCGGCTTGGATCCCGGCGTGGGTCACCGCCGCGATGCTTATTTTGTGGGCGCCCGGCGGATTCCGAGTGACGTGCTACTACTACCGCGGCGCATACTATAAGGCCTTTTGGGCCGATCCCCCGTCGTGTGCGGTTGGTGAGCCCCGGAAGAAATATCTCGGTGAACGCTCCTTTCCGTTGATCCTGCAAAATGTCCATCGTTATTTCCTGTATCTTGCACTGGTATTTTTGGTTCTGCTGGCCCACGACGTGTGGGAGGCGTTCTGGTTTGACGGCCACTTTGGCATCGGCGTTGGTACGTTGGTGCTGCTTGCCAACGTGGTTTTGCTGAGCTGCTACACGTTTGGATGCCACTCATTGCGCCACCTGATCGGCGGATTTCGCGACCGGCTTTCCAGCGCGCCGCTGCAGAAGCGCGCGTACGATTGCGTCAGTTGCCTTAACCACCGCCATATGACCTTCGCCTGGTTCAGCCTGTTTTCTGTGGGATTCGCGGACCTGTACGTGCGCTTGTGCTCGATGGGCATCTGGAGAGATTGGAGAATTCTTTAGTGAGCGAATATGTCACGCACGAGTACGACGTGCTGGTGATTGGAGCGGGTGGCGCGGGCTTGAGGGCCGCTGCGGAAGCCTCCGCGGGCGGCGCCAAAGTCGCGGTGATCACGAAGTCGCTGCTGGGCAAGGCTCACACCGTGATGGCGGAGGGCGGTATCGCAGCCGCTCTCGCGAATGTCGACGAGCGTGATAGTTGGCGAGTTCATTTCGCAGACACCATGCGCGGCGGCCAATACTTGAACAGCTGGAGGATGGCCGAACTGCACGCCAAAGAGGCACCAGCCTGCGTGCGAGAGCTGGAAGCATGGGGCGCCGTTTTCGACCGGACAGCGGACGGCCGCATCCTGCAGCGGAACTTCGGCGGGCATCGCTATCCGCGACTAGCGCACGTGGGCGACCGGACCGGTCTCGAGATGATCCGCACCTTACAGGATCACGATATTCATCTAGGCATGGACGTCTTTATGGAATACACGGTCGTCACGCTGCTAAAGGATCACGACCGCATGGCAGGTGCATTTGGGTATGACCGGGAACGCGGGAGATTCCACGTGTTCCGCGCCAAGGCTGTCGTGCTGGCGACAGGCGGAATTGGCCGCGCCTACAAAATCACCAGCAACAGTTGGGAATACACCGGCGACGGGCACTCTCTCGCGTATCACGCGGGAGCTGCGCTGATGGATATGGAGTTCGTACAGTTTCATCCAACAGGAATGATCTGGCCCCCAAGCGTCCGAGGAATTCTGGTCACCGAAGGAGTGCGAGGCGAGGGAGGCGTACTGCGCAACAGGGAGGGCCGCCGCTTTATGTTTGATGACATTCCGGCGGCGTACGCGAATCAAACCGCCGACTCAGAGGAAGAAGGCTGGCGCTATACGCAGGGGGACAGGAACGCGCGCCGCCCACCGGAGCTACTTACGCGCGACCATGTCGCCCGCTGCATCCGGCGAGAAGTGAAAGAAGGGCGGGGCAGCCCCCACGGAGGCGTGTTCCTGGACATCGCGTGGATCAAGGAACGGATTCCCAATGCCGCTGAACACATCCAGAGGAAACTTCCCAGCATGTACCACCAGTTCAAGCAATTGGCGGACATTGATATTACGCAGGAGCCCATGGAAGTTGGACCGACCACGCACTACATGATGGGCGGCGTCCGCGTCGATGCAGACTCGCAGATGTCCGACGTCCCAGGCCTGTTTGCTGCTGGAGAATGCGGCGCCGGACTGCATGGAGCGAACCGGCTCGGGGGGAATTCGCTGTCTGATCTGCTGGTCTTTGGTAAACGGGCTGGTGAATATGCGGCGCGATATGCGAAAGAGAACTCGCTGGGCGCGATCAATCCGGATGAAGTTGCACTAGCGGAAAAACAAGCGCTGGCCCCATTCGCCCGCGATGGCGCAGAAGGACCTTATGCGGTTCAGTACGCGTTGCAAGACATGATGCAGGACCTGGTGGGCATCGTACGCCAGGAAAAGGAAATGTTGCAGGCGCTCGAGGGCATCGAACAGTTGAAGGCCCGCGCGCAACGCGTTGGCGTGAGCGGGAATCGCGAATACAACCCCGGCTGGCACACGGCCATCGACCTTAGCAACTTGCTGACGGTGGCCGAAATCGTGACCATGGCAGCGCTAGAGCGAAAAGAAAGTCGTGGCGCGCATTTTCGTGACGACTATCCCGCCAAGGACAACAAGTTCGGCTCATTCAACATTGTCATCCGAAAGGGCGCTGACGGTGAGCCTCAGATTATGCGTGAGCCGATTCCGGAGATGCCAGTGGAGTTGAAGCAAATCATTGAGGAGATGAAGTAATGGCGACGGCAACGTTCCGTATCTGGCGCGGGGAGAAAGGCTCCGGGAAGTTTCAGGATTATACGACCGAAGTCGCTCCCGGAATGGTGGTGCTTGATAGCGTTCATCATATCCAGGCTGAGCAGGCTAACGATCTAGCTGTACGATGGAACTGTAAGGCCGGCAAATGCGGCTCGTGTTCTGCTGAAATCAACGGAATGCCAAAGCTCATGTGCATGACGCGTCTGAATTCGCTTTCGCTTGAACAACCCGTAACCATCGAACCCATGAAAGCCTTTCCGCATGTTAAAGATCTGGTTACCGAACTGTCGTGGAACTATGATGTGAAAAAGCGCATAGCGAAATTCAAGCCGCGCCGTCCAGACGCTGCGGACGGGACCTGGCGCATGGCGCAAGCGGATGTCGATCGGGTTCAGGAGTTTCGCAAATGCATTGAGTGTTACCTTTGCCAGGACGTGTGCCACGTGCTTCGTGAACACCACATGCACGATGAATTCATCGGGCCGCGTTTTTTAGTTTATGCGGCGGCGCTCGAAATGCATCCACTGGACGAGGCAGATCGCACCGCCGAACTGAGAACGCAGGACGGCATCGGGCTGTGCAACATTACAAAATGCTGCACCAAGGTGTGTCCGGAGAACATCACCATCACCGACAACGCCATCATTCCCTTGAAGGAGCGCGTTGTGGATCGTTTCTTCGACCCGTTGACGAAGCTGTTTCGAATGTTTAAAGCCGATAGCGACTAGGAGGTCTTCATGCATTTCGATCTGAAGTCCATCTCGACCGAAGGCGTTCCTAAAGCGCTGGAGAAAGCCGAGCGTTACCGGCTCCTGAACGAACCGAGCCTCGCTGAAAGCATTTGCCTGGACATCCTGGCTATTTTGCCTCTACATCAAGAGGCACTGGTTTCGCTCCTTCTCGCGCGAACCGATCAGTTTGACAGCGGCGTTACTTTGAAATCGGCGCAAGAGGTGCTGGTGCGCATCGAGGGTGAGTACGAGCGCGCCTACTGCGCCGGCATTATCTGGGAACGCCAAGGACACGCGCACCTGCGGCAAGGTGGCCCTGGCAGCAGCGCCAACACCTATCACGCACTGCGCGAGGCGATGGAACACTACGAACGAGCAGAAGCTCTCCGCCCTCCTGCCAATGACGACGCGATTCTGCGGTGGAACGCCTGCGCGCGGGTGATTATGCGCAGCCCGGAGATTCGCCCGCTAGCCGAGGCGGAAGTTCAACCCATCACGAGTGAGTAGCGACGTATTTTCCGAATGTTTGCGGCTGAGCAATGCGAGGCAGCTGGCAGTGAGATCAGCGATGCGGCTGACCAGCTAAGCGAGCGCTTGTCGCAGGTACCCTGCCAGGTCATTTATGAAGCCATGGACGGAGACCTCCGCGATGCGCTGACCGACGATCGCATTCACGGCTTTTCCTACGGAGCCGAATGGTGGTTCGTAGAGGCCCCGGAAATCCAACTGGTTTCCGTAGCGGTCAGCGGGTAGATGGAAAGCTCGCCCTTCATGAGCGGAAACAAGTGTGGCTTGGTCGCGGCTTGCCATTCGAGCAGCAACCGGGTGGCCGGACTCGACATCGCATCAAGGACGTTCTCCTCGACGCTTTTGACGGAAATCCTGATATCGGTCTTGACTCCAATACCGCCGACGTCCACGTGTAGTTCAGCGGCGATCGATTGCGCCCGGTAGGCGGCAGCCTTCGTAGCCGACTGGAACACCGTCAGTGCGTGCTGCCTCAATGTAGCGGACGCGTTCGTAGGGATGGTTCACGTAGTCGTAACAGCGAATCTCGGGCCCTTTACTCCTTAGCATCGCTCCGACAGCCGTATCATACTGCGATGATAGGTTATGTGCGGCAAGTAATGCGTCCCTAAATTCCTCTCGTGACACCCAATCCCTAATACTTGGAAATCGGGCGAAAAACACAGCGCACTGCCTGCCTTCCAGTCGCGGGGCAACTGGCAGAGGAACTGCCGGCCTGCCCGCTAGTCGGGAGTCTGTTGCGTGCCCAAACAAATACTGCGGAGCGGACCAGAAGTCCGGTTCGCGGACATCGCCAGTGATCTCCTCGAACCCCATTCCTCCTGCTAACAAGGCCGCGGCGCCCTCGTCCATATAGCGAGAGTGACAATCGCGTCTACCGCATGACGGGGCACGCGCTGGGAGGGACCAGTGTTCTCATTCGTCCAAGACCTGCGCTACGCGCTCCGAACTTTGCTCAAAAGCCCCGGGTTTGCGATTGTTACGGTGCTGACCCTCGCGCTGGGGATTGGCGCCAATGTCGCCATTTTCAGCGTGGTCTACGCCGTTCTGCTGCGGCCGTTACCCTTCCCCCATTCTGAACAGCTGGTGCGCGTCTTCGACGACCTTCGTGGCCCGAACGACCAGGATGTAGGCATGTCTGCACCGGAGCTTTGGGATTTGCAAGATCGCTCGGGCGTGTTTCAGGATATCTCGGCAGTGGCCCCGAGTAGTTCGGCAGTCGGCGGCGGAGAGCGGACGGTCCGTGCCGAAAGTCTCGTCACTAGCCCCGATTACTTCGTCTTGCTGGGAGCGAAGCCACAACTTGGCCGCGTCTACACGCCGCAGGATGCCGCGCCGGGATTCCTGGAGCCTGTCGTTATCAGCGACGGCTTTTGGCGCAGCAATTTCGCTTCGGACCCGAACATAATCGGGCGGAAAATGCACCTCGATAGTGACATGTACACGATTGTCGGGGTGATGCCCCGGGGCTTTCGTCATCCCGGCCGCACGCTAAGTACCGACGTGGAAGTGTGGCTCGCTACCGGCTTCAACGGACTTCCGTTTCCTGTTCCAGCTGTAAGGTCACAGAGAATGATTCCAGGCGCAATTGCGCGCTTGAAGCCCGGCCTGACTGTTGCCCAAGCGCAAGCGCGCCTCGATGCGTATATATCGCAACTCAGCCGCGAGTATCCGGCCGAGTACCCCGCTGCCGCTACATGGGCAGTACGGCTTGTTCCCGTGAAAGAAGACCTGGTGGGCCCGCTGCGGACGGAGTTGTTCATCCTTTTTGGCGCGGTGGGATTTGTGCTACTTATCGCGTGCGTGAACGTTGCCAACCTTCTTCTGGCGCGCTCATCGGGGCGGCGCCGCGAGATTGCCATTCGGTTGACGATGGGTGCGAGTCACGCACGTCTGGCGCGCCAACTGTTGACCGAAAGCACGCTCTTGTCGGTCATTTCCGGTGTGGTCGCCATGGTTACAGTTCTCTTCTTCAAGAATGCGATCGTGACCCTCGCCCCCACCGATATTCCACGACTCAACGAGGTTAACGTCGGCGCTGGGGTGCTTTTTTTCGCTTTCGTGATATCGATACTCACCGGCGTCCTCTTCGGGCTGGCGCCCGCGCTTCAAGCTGCAAATCCTGACCAGCTTGAGAATCTGCGGGAGGGCGGCCATGGGTCGGGCATCGCCAGACGCCACACTCGAGTTTCGCGGGTTCTTGTGGTGTCGGAAATAGCGCTCTCGATTGTTTTGCTTGCGGGCGCGGGGCTTCTGCTTCGAAGTTTCTGGAATGTGCTCGAAGTGCGTCCCGGATTCAATCCCAGCCATCTGACTACGGTACAAATCTGGATTCCGATTTCCAACAATCCGGCCAACGACCCTTATAGCGTCGAGGAGAAGCGCGCCGATTTTCTTCTCGAGGTTTCTCGGCGCGTCTCGGCGCTGCCCGGCGTGGAACAGGCATCGATTTCCGGGAACGACACTTTGCCGATGAATTCCGGCAGGAACTACTCCCCTTTTTCCATTCAGGGGCGCGCAACGGAATCGGAGCGTGGCCCGGTCGCGGACATCGCCGTGGTCGACAAGGAATATTTTCGTACCATGGAAGTTCCTTTGATCAGCGGACGAAATTTCAGCGATCTTGATACCTACAAGACCAAGCCGGTTGCGGTGATCGACCAGACCCTCGCACGACGGTATTGGCCGGGCGAGAATCCGCTGGGACAAGAACTGAAGTTTGCGTTTGGACGAGGTTTGCAGGGACTCACGATTGTCGGCGTGGCTGGTGATATCAAGTCGGACGGTTTCGAGGCTCCCAGTGTTCCTCACATTTATGTGGCCTTAGGGCAGTTCGCGCCAGTCAACGCAGTCGTTTTACTCCGGAGCAGGGGTGCCGCGGAACATCTCGGCGAGGCTGTGCGGCACGAAGTTGAAAGCATTGACCTGAATGTTCCGGTGCACAGCATCAACTCGATGGATCAAATCATCGCCCGATCCGTGGCCGACCGGCGCTTTGCTCTCGAGCTCCTGGGTGTTTTTGCGGCGGTAGCACTGCTGCTTGCCGCCATCGGTATTTACGGCGTGATGTCCTACTCGTTCAGTCAGCGCACGCACGAAGTGGGGATCCGCGTCGCTCTCGGCGCCCAGCGCCTGCATATTCTGCGCATGGCGTTAGGAGAAGGAATGCGGATCGTTGTAATCGGATTGCCTTCGGGTCTGGTCGGAGCTGCGATCGTGACGCGATTTTTCCGTTCCATGCTTTTCGACGTTGGGGCAGCCGATCCAATCACGTTTCTTTCTGTTTCCGCTATTCTTGCTGGCGTCGCGCTCTTCGCTTGCTACATCCCGGCGCGGCGCGCAACCCGCGTGGATCCTCTTGTCGCCTTGCGTGAAGAATAAGCTCTTATTCCGATCTCCTCAAAAACCATTTCGGAAGCCCCTTTGTCGCTACGTGACAATCCGCGCATGGGCAACCCCGGCGAGACCAAACACCCGTTGATAGCGCTCGATCTCATCGCGTGGGCCCAGCGCTTTTTCAAAATTGTCGGAAAGCTTCACTGCTGGCTTACCATCGGCATCGTTGAGCTTGCACACCAGACTGACAGGATCGAAGTCTGCGCCACCTTGAGGATTGCAGTTGCGAAAATCATTGGTCAGCAAGGTGCCCCAACCCGCGCTGAAACGTATGCGCTGCTCGGGAATCCATTTTCTTTGATCGAGAAAGTCGCTTGCTTCTCTAAAATCGGCGGGAGAACCGCCATTGCGAACCGTCCCGGAAAAATGAGCATGCAGTCCCAGAATCGTGTCGACATCGAGGGAATCGGAAGCAATGAACAGTTTTTGCCGCGGATCACGCTTTCTCTGCTCGAGCCACGCAATGTACTCGTCGCCCGCCAGGAAAGGATCTTTGCTGTCTGCACGCTGCCCCGTCCAGTCCGCAACCCAATCCGGAGCATTGCGGAGAAACTGGGTCGTGCCAAAGGTGTCTGGAAGCAGGATGAGTAACTCCCCCTGGTAGGTCTGCTGCCAGAGCTCCAGCAGGCGGTATTGCGCCGTCTGCAGTTCCTGGACGTCCTTGGCCATCGCTGCCAGCGCCATGGGCAACTCATGCGCATTTGTACCGATCGCCTCCAAATCGTGCTGATACGCGAGATATGTATTCGAGGTTCCGGTAAAGTTGCTACCGAGCACGTCGCTCATGGCTTTTACGACGTACTCCTGCCACAAGAAGCTGTGCCGCCGGCGAGTCCCAAAGTCGCTCACTTTCAGTCCTGGGACGCTGCGCAACCGCTCCATTTTCCCCCAGAGTTTAGTTTTGGCCCGGGCATAGAGAATATCGAGCTCCAATTCGCTGAGGCGTTTCAGGCTGGCGCGGGTCTTCAGTTCGCTGATGGCCGAAAGCGCATAAATCTCCCACATCGTCGTCTCAGTCCACAGGCCGCGAAAGGAGATGGAGAACTGCCCGTCTTGAACGGACAATTCATAATCTGAGAGCCGGAAGTCGCGTTCGAGCCACTCCAGGAAAGCTGGTTCAAAGATGCCGCGCCGTCCATAGAACGTATTACCTGCGAGCCAGATTAGTTCGGACTTATGAAAGCGCAATTTCCTTGTCTGTTCCAACTGTTCCCGAAGCTCATCCGCATCGATCAACCCGGCAAGAGACACCTCAACGGAGCGGCTGATGAACGAAAAAGAAGCGCGAGTCTTCGGGAACTGCTTCCAAATGAACTGGAGCATCAGCAGCTTGTAAAAATCGGTATCGAGCAGAGACCGCGTAATCGGGTCCAGTTCCCAGTTATGGTCATGCGCTCGCCGCGCGAGGTTGATGATCACAATGCCACCACTTTACCTCACTCGGAACGTTCTTCGGGCAGAAGTCCGGTTCGACGAGGTGTGGTGCCTTACCAGGCATCTGAAGAAGTGGCGGGTCAAATGTGTTCATTAGCTTCCGGTATTGCGAGCAGACTCTTGTTGTCCGGTATACCGACCGATTTCTGTTACCAGGTCCCGCGCTGGTTCGGGAATCGGAACTTTTCCGCTCAAAATGGCTTCACGATCCACGCCGGGTCCGTAAAGCGCTAACAGTACTCTGAGCTTGGGGTGCCGGTTCGTTCTCTCAGCCTCGCGTTTTTCAGCGTGGGACAAAGTCAAAGAGCATCTTTGATTCCAGCGCGGGAGACATCGTCATCGCGCTGGCTATCATCGTGAGACTGCGGCGGTTAGCGGGGCGACCGCTTTTCTCGCGGGCGCGGGAAATTCAATGGCGGCACGGAACTGCTGCCGCTGGTGCGACACGGACCCGACAGCATGCTCGGCAGCGTTCCGGATTTGGCGAATTCCTGATTGGGTCCGAGAGCGTGATAGGATGTCATTTTGACGACTATCATGATCGGGCAGACGCTGGATCATTACAAAATCCTCTCACAGCTTGGCGAAGGTGGCATGGGTGTCGTCTACCGCGCGCGGGACGAGGTGCTGAACCGCCACGTAGCACTGAAACTGCTCTTACACGGCGCGGTTGACAAAGTCTCCCCCGACCATTTGCTCCGCGAGGCACAGACCGCCTCATGCCTCAGCCATCCAAATATTTGCACCATTCACCAGGTGGGTCAGACCGGCGAGGACTTCTACGTGGTGATGGAACTGATTGAGGGTCGGTCGCTCAGCGATTTGATCACCACGACGGGCCTCTCGATGGAAACTGTGGCGCGCTACGGCACGCAAATCGCCGATGCATTGGCGCACGCGCATGATCGCGGAATCGTGCATCGCGACCTGAAGGGCTCGAACGTGATGGTAACGCCCGAGGGACGCGTGAAGGTGCTGGATTTCGGACTGGCCACGCGCCTTGAGCGCGAGGAAATCAGCGAGCTAACGCTTTCTTACACCGAACTGGAAAGCAAGCTTGTAGGAACACTGCCGTACATGGCGCCGGAAATTTTGCGCGGGCAAAAGGGCGATCACCTGAGCGATGTGTGGTCGTTGGGTGTGCTGCTGTATGAGGCGGCGGCGGGCAAGCTGCCGTTTCGCGGGAACACCGGATTCGAGGTGACCTCGTTGATCCTGCATGAGCCGCCTGCCCCGCTGCCTTCCACGGTTCCCTACGGGCTGGCCGCAGTGATCCAGCGGTGCTTGATGAAGGAGCGCGCCGAGCGTTACCAGCGCGCCAGCGAAGTGCGCGCCGCGCTCGAGACCGTCCAGGGCGCGGTGCTGCAGACACGGCATCCTTCGGAAGAATCGCGAGGTCCGCGAACTCTGGTGCTGCGCGGGATGGAACACCTGGCGGTGAAGAACGGAGATGTGTTGTTGCTGGTGGGCACGAATAAGGGAGCGTTTTTGTTGCGCTCTTCGCGTGACCGCGGCAAATGGGACGTCGCCGGGCCGTATTTTCACGGGCAAGGCGTGAACGCGATGGCGTACGACGGACGCAACGGCAAGCACCGCTTGTGGATTTCGACAAACAATGTGATGTGGGGCGCGTTTCTGCGCTCCAGTGATGACTTCGGCAGAATTTGGACCAATCCTCTGGAGGCAGGCATCCGCTTTCCCACGGAGTCCGGTGCGGCCCTGCGGAACATTTGGCAAATTAGCCTGGGCCGAAACGATGAGCCGGACAAACTGTACTGTGGGGTGGAACCCGCGGCGCTGTTCGAATCGCGGGATGACGGAGAATCGTGGTCGTTGGTCCGCGGTTTGTACGATCATCCGCACCGGCCGCGCTGGATGCCGGGCAATGGCGGGTTGATCCTGCACACCATTCTGCCGGATCCCTGCAATAAAGATCGCATGTACGTTGCCGTGTCCGCCGGCGGCGTCTACCGCACCGACGATGGCGGAACCACGTGGCAGGCGCGCAACAACGGAGTACGGGTGGTATTCCTGCCGGAGAAATATCCAGAGTTTGGACAGTGCGTGCATAAGATTGCGCTCCATGAATCTCGGCCAGAGCGGTTGTTCCTGCAAAATCATTGGGGACTCTACCGTTCCGATAACCGCGGTGATTCCTGGCAAGACATTGCGCGCGGTGTACCGTCGGACTTTGGCTTCGGGATGATCGTGCATCCACATGATACGGATTGCGTTTACATCGTGCCGGTGGAATCGGATGAGTTTCGCTGCACTCCGGAAGGCCATCTGCGCGTTTATCGCACGCGAAATGCTGGTGGATCGTGGGAGCCGCTGACGAGGGGCTTGCCACAAAAAGGGGCATACGAAACCGTGTTGCGGGATGCCTTGTCAGCCGATTCACTGGATCCGGCGGGGATTTATTTTGGAACGCGCAGCGGAAAGGTCTATGCATCGAGAGATGAAGGAAAGAGCTGGAGGAAAATTGTAGAAGGATTGCCGCAGATCTTGTGCGTGAAGGCTGCCGTCCACATGGATGGCGCACTGACAGCGAGACCAAGTGTGAAACCGAAAAGCGCGAAAAAACACAAGAGTGGGCGCACGACTAGAGTCAGCCGCAGGAAATCACACTGATGCAAATCTCGTTCAAAATTCCGGGCCCGCTGCGCGAGTTCACAGAGAATCAGAGCACGGTGCGCGTGGAACTGGCGGCAGGCGCGAATTTACTACAGGCGTTGCAGGGGTTATTTGTTGCGTACCCGGGACTGCGTGACAGGGTTCTGACCGAAACAGGCGAAACTCGTCAGCACGTGAATATTTTTGTGGGCATCGAGAACGTGCGTTACCTGGGCGGACTGGCGACCCCCATTCCCGCCGGCGCCGAAATTTCGATCGTGCCCGCGATCACTGGCGGCTGACACAAGGCGGATTGCGTCGAGCGTACTGTTTGTTATTTGTGCCGAATGTCGACGGGGGCACGCGTGCGGTCCAGTGGAAACAACTGCAATTGCCATTTGACGGGGACCGACGTCGGCACGTAGCAGATGGTCTTATCGCAAGCCTGATACTCGAGCTTTCCCGTAATCGTGAAATTTTTCCCATCTTTGCCAAGCGAACCCCAGAACTCCGCTCCCGTGGCCACCTGAATATCCTGGCTGATGTGAACGGATCCCTCAAAAACAGGTACTTGTTCCTTGATCGCCGGCAGATAGAGCGTTTTCGACGGCGGGTAAACCACCGGCTGCAACTGCAATTGCGGAATCGGGTCCAGCAGCAGCTTGATCGGCTTATACCCTTTCGTGCCGGGAGCGTAGACGTGCACATTCGGCGGCAAACGAACTTCGACAGCTAGCGTGATTCGCGTGCCGGGAACGCCGGTGGCATCGGATTGCTCCAGCGCAAGTTGCAAATGAGGCGCTTCCACCGTCTCCGTAACTTCTTGCCCCAATTCCGGGAAAAGCTTGGCCAGCAGGCTATTCCCCGTCAGCCGCTCGCGGTATCGCGCGTCGAAAAACTTTTCGCGAATGATTCCCTTCCCATCGATAAAGAAATACCCCGGGCGGGCAAAGCCCTTCTGCATTCCGGTGGCTTCCCTGTTCAGAACGCCGTAGGAGTCGATGACTTTGGAATCGGGGTCGCCGAGCAGCGGGTACTCGATCTTGTGGCGGTCGGCAAAATATCTCAGAATTTCTTCGGAGTCATAACTGATGGCCGCCAGCTTGACTCCTTGCTGATCGAATCGTGGGAATGCGCTTTGCAGCTGGACCAGCTGCCCTTTGCAGAACGGTCACCAGTCCGCGGAACGGAAAAACAGCAGCACCGTGCCGTTTGCTCCATTCAAGCTGTCTAGCGTTTGTGTGTGTCCAAACTGGTCGCGCAGCGAGAACGCCGGGGCCTTCTGCCCCACAGCGAGCCCAATGGACATCGATTCGATTGCCGCCATGCGAATCGTTTCGCCATCGAGCGTTCCGCGCGCCGTCACGGTGTCTCCCAAGTGCGCGCTCACTGCGGACTGCGGCTCCAGACTGTACATGACGCGATTGGTATCGTCATATAGAGCCAGCTTTGCGCCCGGCACTTCTTTGGTGCACTCGGGCGATTCGTTAAACGCTTCGTCGGCATTGCAGGCGCTGGAAACCACAACGCCCGACCACGATCCAGCAGGCTTATCCTGTGCATTCAGCGCGAGGGGTAGTACGGGAAGAAGTGCCAGCAGGGAGAAATAGATGCGTTTTACGGTGAAATGAGCTTGGACGGGCGGCAACAATTCAAGACCTTCCTTTAATTTCACGACAGATCGGTTCCGTGCTTCCCACAGTCTAACTTCACAACTTCCAACAGCCAAGTGTGCCAAAGGATCCTGTAGCTCACCCCTTCCAGGGGTGAGGGTTTACGCTCCCACCGTGACCACGCCGCAGCACGAACAAACCTCAAGCCTGAAGGCCTGAGCTACAGGAATATGCGCGCTTCTCCCAATGCGGGCATCGCGGAACAACATCGAGCCCAAACTCGGCACCTGAAGCAAGCACGACCCTATCTCTGGTACCGAATTAATTACATTGCAAACCCGATTGCCACGGGTCTAGGATACCGGATATTGTTCCCCCCGGAGGTCCTATGAGAGTTTCGGATCTGATCGGGTCTCGCAGAGAAGTCTATTTCATCACAGAAGAGACAAGTGTGATGCAGGCCGCACAATACCTGCGCGAGAAACAGGTGCGGTCTGTTGGCGTCGTGGATGGTGCGGGAAAGTTGACGGGTGTCATCTCGCAGAGCGACATCTCGGATAAGGTAGCCGCCGAGAACAAAAATCCGGAGTCGATGAAAGCGTCTGAGATCATGAGCCGGAACCTGCTGACGGTGACTCCTGAGATGAGCTTTGAGGACAGCTTGCGCGCCATGGAGCAAAACGGCGTTTATCATTTACTGGTACTGGATGAAGAGAATCGGTTCCAGGGAATGCTATCCGTGAGCGACTTGTTGAAGGTGATGGCTGCCGACAACAAGGAGCGCGCGGACATGCTGGAATCGTATATGTTCCCGCCACGATAGGACTGGATGGAACCCTGTTGATGGCTAGCAGCATTGCGTCGCAATCGTAAGGACCGGGTCTACGTTCGGCCCTCAGGCAGTCGAATTGGAAGCTCCAATGAGCAGTTTCTCAAACAGGAATTCGCGTTTTCAGTTGAGCTTGGGCCGTGCCCTGACCCGACGTGGGTTTCTCGCTCGCAGCTAGGGGGGTATATGAAGCAAACTTTTGCTATCGGGATTGGAGGAGCAGCTGGGCAGGGTGTCGCTACGCCTGGTGACATCTTCGCAAAAATCTTTAGCAGACGCGGTCTGAATCTGAATGCTTACAACGCCTACCAGTCCATAATCCGTGGCGGCCATACCTTCCTGACGATTCGCACCGGCCCTGAAAAAGTCACCAATATGGGTGACCGGATTGATCTGTTCATCCCGCTGAACCAGGACAGCATGGACCGGCATCTGAAACTGCTCAGGCCGGGCGCGGCGTGTCTCTATAATTCGGAGACTATTCAGCCGGGGCCTGCCGCCGACGGTGTGCAACTCTGCGCACTTCCGGTTTCTGAGCTGGCAGACATTGCGCGAAACAAGGTGGCTCAAAACACAATTGCGATCGGCGCCGGCCTTCACATGATGGGCATCGGATTCCAGGCATTAGAAGACGTCCTCCGGGAACAATTCAAGAAAAAAGGCGACGCCGTGGTCGCCGAAAACGTGAGTGTGGCGCGAGCTGGCTACGACTACGCAGCTGCGCACTTCACGACGTTTCCCAATCCCCTTCCGAAGACAGAGAACCGGTACGCCATTCTGAGCGGAAATATTGCTATGGCGATGGGTGGCGCTGCTGCGGGCGTAAAGTTTTACTGCGCTTATCCGATGAGTCCCTCCACCGGCGTTCTGCATTGGATGGCGGCTCACGCACGCAAAGCCGGCATCATGGTTCGACAGGTGGAGGACGAGATCGGCGTCGTCAACATGGCGATCGGTGCCGCTCAGGCCGGAGTGCGCTCCATGTGCGCTACATCGGGTGGCGGGTTCGCGCTGATGAGCGAGGGCTTGGGCATGTCCGCGATGATGGAAACACCGGTCGTGGTAATCAACTGCCAGCGAGCCGGCCCGTCAACAGGGGTTCCCACAAAGACCGAACAAGGTGACCTATGGCAAATGCTGGGTGCTGCGTTTGGCGATTATCCTCGAGTGATTGCGGCGCCGCTGGACATTGGTGATTGCTTCAAGCTCATCCCCGAAATATTCAACATTGCAGACCGTTTTCAGTGCCCGGGCCTGGTGCTTTGCGATTTGCTGCTGTCTGAGGGCAGGCTGAGCGTGCACCCGAAGGACCTGGATTTCAATCCACCCATCGACCGCGGGGAACTCATCACTGGCAACAACAACGGCACGCCTTCTTCGGCTCCCACGAACGGATCTTACAAACGTTACAAGTTCACGGAGAGCGGCGTTTCCCCGAGAGCGGTTCCTGGCGTTCCGGGACACGTTCACACCGTAGCCACCGACGAACACATGGAAGACGGCGTACTGATCAGCGACGAGTTCACGAATCCCATCAAGCGACGAGAAATGATGGAAAAGCGCATGCGCAAAGTGGCGGGCATCGAAGCTTCCGTTCCGCCGCCCGAGTTGTGGGGGCCGCGCGATGCCGAGGTCACGTTGATTGGATGGGGTTCGACGAAAGGTGTGATTGAAGAAGCCTGCGAGATTCTGAACGAGCAAGGTATTTCTGCCAATCAACTGCAGATTCGCTGGCTGGTTCCGCTACATGGTGATGCGATTTTGGAGATCCTGAAGAGTTCGCGGCACACGATTATCGTTGAGAACAACTACTCCGGCCAATTTGCTCGCTACCTGCGCAGCGAAACCAGCTTTGTGGCTAACGGCCATATTCGCAAGTACGACGGCGAGCCTTTCATGCCGCATCACATTGTAGAAGCGGTGGAGAA
>Ga0210409_10004243_pt1 | contig 15572 bp, 26 predicted proteins | sample IncBWH17MmetaG_FD_161649 | JGI IMG/M metagenome (GOLD analysis project Ga0210409, IMG submission 161649) | Forest soil microbial communities from Barre Woods Harvard Forest LTER site, Petersham, Massachusetts, United States - Inc-BW-H-17-M | ecosystem: Environmental > Terrestrial > Soil >...
GGCAGGCGATCGTAATGACCCTCCAGCCAGTGATACTCGACCGTCACATCTTGCCCTTCGACATAGCCGGGTTCGTTGAGGCCCTTGCGGAACGCGGCCACAAGACGCGCGGCGGTATTGGCTGTTCCGCCGCCGATAACCGCGACCATTGGCATCGCCGGCTGCTGCGCTTGTATGGCAAAAGGCCACGCGAGCGCCGTGGCGCCGAGTCCGGCTATGAACCCACGTTTGTCGATGCCGATTGCCATTTGATCTGCTCCGCAGACGGGCTCATAGCGGCTCGCAGCGTCGTGCAGGTTATCACGCGCCAATCGGCGTGTGACCGATTTTACAATGATGCGAAGGCCGGCGTAATTCCGTAATTCGAGAGTCCGCCATTGGCCCATCGCGTCATTTCGCTGCAAGGCAGCGCTTTGGTCGCTTTCGGAAGGAAGCGGACATCAATTAGCAGGTAGGACCGGCCGGCTCAGTCGCGAATGACCCGTCTCGGACACGGGCCGCCCAATTTATCCTGGCGCACAACATGGCTCTCAGTCAGCAATATGTTACGGTGTAACCGTGACCTCGGAGGGCTCATGAAGCGGCGCGATTTCGTAGCGCTCCTCGGCGGAGCGGCAGCGTATTGGCCGCTCGCGACGCGCGCACAGAAGCAGGCGATGCCGGTGATCGGCTATGTCAGTGCCGGTACGCCCGATATTTTTGCCTCGCGCGTGCGCGCCTTCCGCGAGGGCTTGAGCGAAGAAGGCTACGTCGAAGGCCGCAACATAACCGTTGACTATCGCTGGACGGGCTTCAAGTACGAAGAACTGAAGACGGCAGCCGCTGATCTGGTCGGCCGAAAAGCCGCGTTGATCGTCGCCGATGGGCCTGCAGTCTACCGCGCAAGAGACGCGACATCGACAATCCCTATCATATTTTGGACAACACGAGACCCGGTGGAGGCCGGATGGACTGCCAACCTGAGCCGTCCGAGTGGTAACCTCACAGGTGTGACCAGTCTCGGCTCGGAACTGGGCGCGAAAAGGCTCGAATTGCTCCACCAGGTCGTCCATGGGGCTCAGATATTTGCTTTGCTCATTAATCCTTTGAGTTCGTCTGTCGCCGAGTACCAATCGAAAGGGGTACAGGTCGCGGCCGACAGTCTTGGAGTCGCGCTTCACGTGCTACATGCGAGCACTGATGATGAACTCGACCAGGCGTTTGCCAAGGTACGGGAATTGCGCCCAACAGGTCTCGTGATCTCACCGGATGTTTTCTTTCTGAGTAGGGTAGAGCGGATTGCCGGTCAGGCACTTCGCCATGCTATCCCGGCAGTCTATCAATATCGCGAATTTACTGCCGCCGGCGGGCTGATGAGCTACGGCACCAATGTAGTATCTTTGTTCAAGATAATCGGCAGCTATGCGGGCCGCATTCTCAAGGGCGAGAAGACAGCGGACCTCCCGGTGCAACAGGTCACGCGGGTTGAACTGATCATCAATCTAAAAACCGCAAAGACGCTCGGCCTTGAGGTGCCACCTGCCCTTGTTGCCCGGGCGGACGAGGTGATCGAATAGAATCCAATTTGCTGCGATGCATGAGTCCGAAATTGGGCCCAAAGCGGACCTCAGTCGCTTCGGCGATGATGTCGGCTTTCGGGGGTAGAGCGGACGGGCGTCAGGTTCGCCACAGAGCCGCCGGGGACCGGCTTTACAGATACCTCGCCAACAGCTGATCCGCTTTTCCCGGTCACTGAGGTGCGCGCCGATGGCTGGCAGGAGGACCCTTAACGAACGTCGCTTGACCCGGCGTCAGGTCGAAGAGCTGATTACATCCGGTGCGACGCTTCGCCGGGACATGACGGCCGCGCTGCGGGACTCGTTGCCGCAGTCGAGCGTCTATGAACTCCCGGGCGACCGCTTCCTGCTGGTGTTCGCCGAGCTCGGCCTCGTCGGCAAGGGCGACGTCTACGCGGCCGATGTCTTCCATCGCTTCCTGCGCTGGTGCGCAAAGGTCGAAGAGGACGCAAAGCACGGGCGCCAGGGGTCCACCGCGCACTGGGCTTACTATTCGACCCTGAAAGATCGGCTGACCTCCAACATCGAGACGCTGGTTGCGGAGCTTCGCTCGCGGATGTCGCAGACAGCGGAGTTTCTCGATCTCTCCTACAAGAGTCTCGATCTTGTTTCCGAATACGTCGAGCGCATCGGCGTCGAGCGTGCGACACTGGAGCTCTACGATCACCTCGTCGCCTATGTCGGCGAAGTCTTGCGGTCGCGCATTGACGGCCGCTGGAACATCAGGAGACGACGTGAAACTGGGCGGAGATCAGGAGGTCGATGGCCTGCCTTGCCTCGGCGGAACGCTGGTGTGGTTTCACCCGAACGGGCGCGTCAGCTCTCTGCACCTGGCAGGAGATCGCGACGTCGACGGCATTCCCTGCGCCAGCGGCAGGGATTTGCATTGGGCATTGAACTTCCACAAGAACGGCCGGCTCGCCGCTGCCATGCTGGCGCGAGAGCACGTCCTTGCGGGTCAGACTTTTCCACGCGGGACGCGCGTCAGCTTCGACGAAAAACGCTATCTCGTCGGCGTTGCCCGTCCATAGGGTCAGGACATCGATGGCATCCGCTCATAGCCAGCGCCGCGGCTGATGGCTTCAATGTCTACTTTCTGAGGTGAAGCAGACAACGTGCTCACCCGTGGGCTTTCTCCGATTGCCCCCCATGGATGGCCATTTCTTATAAGGTGTTATCTGTTCTTTTTATGAAAGATTTTGATCGACATTGTGCCATCGCATTTCGATAGCCCTTGCAAACTGTCGCCAATAGAGCCCCATTTTTTTGCCTGATCCGATCAACGGCGCGATCGTGCGATGGGCACTAGTGGGCCAGGGGCAGCCATCCAAAATGAAAACGCGGGACCGAAGCCCCGAGCTTACTCCATTGCAACTGGAAAAACGTCGCCAGCCCAGCCAATAGAAAACCCGCCGGGGGGCCGCCGGCGGGAATTCCTAGAAAGCGCGGTAGGCAGAACAAACCCAATTCAATTTAGCCGCGAACCCGTTGAAATCGCGTTACCGGCGTGAATGTAAGGTTTAGGGGTTGTGTCAAAAGCGCGGGATCAGCACTAGCCAGTCCCGCGCCTACAAAAGAAACCCCAGCCGCGGTGTGGTCGGGCTGGGGTCCAGAGGCGTCGGCCGTGTAGAGTCAACCGACACAGTTTAATCTACGCAGGGCCTTGTCGGCGTAGTTTGTCGCAGGCAAACGTCAAAAGCTGTCAAATGCGACGATGAACGCGATGACGCTCGCCGCCGAAACAGCCATGAATGTGCCGACCGCGAGGTACCAGATCTGATCTAGGTCTTTCATCGAGGGCTTTCTCCCGTTAGCCCCCAAGCCGACAAAATCTAAACCGCTGTTGCCAACAAAATCTAAACGCGCTGCTTTTTTCTGCGTCGGCATATCGAGCCGTGCCAGGGCCCGATCGACAATGTCGGCCGCGTAAAGGCGCGGGACCGAAGCCGTTAGCAAAGCAAAAGGGCCCGCCATTCGCGGCGGGCCCAAGTTAAGGAGAATTTGCCGTGAAACAGCAATCGCAATGTACGGCAATTCTCGCTTCCAGCGTGTGCCATATCTAACACACGGGACTTCATTCTGAAGTCTGGCCGGGACCGAAGCCCCGCCTTAGTTGCTGGTGGTGCCGCTGGCCCTGGCGGCCGAGGTGGCGGTGAAGGCCGAGGATTAGGCACTAGGGTCCCACCCATTCAGGGTGAGGCACCAGAGAATGGCGATTTCTCGGCGATCACAATTAGGCCACGTGCGACTCTAATTCGCCAAGCTGAACGCAGCATCGTTTCAGGCGGCCAATGTGCCGCCGCCGAAGTGACGTCGTTCCACGGTTCCAGATTGCGACGATCCATTCCTCGTCGCCCTCGTCGAGTTCGAGCCGCGCTTCATATGCGCGCCTGATCAGGGTGCTGACTTTAATGTTGCCGTCGACGTTAGAGATCAGTTCGTTTGCGTCGCGTATCTCGAACAGTACCTCGGCCTGCCGCGTGCTGAGACGATCTGGCGGTCGAGCAATGAGGCTTTCGAGAAAATCCCGCTCCCACTCGGTCAGATCGGGGAATAGCAAACACTGCTTCGCCATCAGCACAAAGCGACGCTCGACACCCTGCCCATGTTCGAAGAAGTCTGCGACGCGTGCCTGATGGCCTTCTGGGCCCTCATTGTCGGACCGGGCCCAACTCAACATTGAGAAGCGCGCTTTGCGCATCGCGTTTGCGAGACACAAAAAAATTTAAAAATCACACAAGATTTGCGAGCACTCACCGCCCCGAAAAAGAACCCGATTGGTCATCATGGCGTTTCTTGACCGCCCCAATCCAGATTGATGCTGATGCTGCGTGTAGGTTCATAACAAGGGACGGTCATGCTACTCAACGCCCTAACGATTTTCTTCCTGGTCGGCGGAAGCCTGCTGCTCTGGCTAAACATTAGACGCCAACTAAGCCAGGTGATCCTCACGAAGTTGGATCACAATGGCCGTTGGCCTATAGCGGATCACAATGGCTGTTGGCCTATAGCGGGACCGTCGCTCGAAGATTTGGCACGGGAACTCGCAGCTGAGAAAGCGCCAGATGTCGGGGATTTTGATAGCGGCGTGATCCCCGGTAACACCCTGTGCCCGGACTGGCCGGAAGCCGAGCTGCCCCGCCGAGAGGTGCCGAAGTTCAAGGATCGCAAAGGCGCCATTAGCTTTGCGACGGCAGGAGCAGCTGGGCCCGCAGAAAATGATTTAACTTCGCACTGCTCGCCGAGGAGACTCAGCGAACGAGCCGCCAACACCATCAACTCGCTCCGCCTTCTTTCGCTCACACAATCGGTACCGCCTACGGCAAGCAGGACTGTGAACGATAACAGCTCATTGAAAGATAGGGATTTTCGACATGGCCAGGACCGCAGGCATTAATCCGCTGGCGCATTGCGAGGGAATCCTCAATTGGTGTTGCGACAATTCGGAGGGCGGAGCTGGCTGAGGGGCCGAGAGGCCCCCGGCCATGAGGGGCTTCAAAAAATTACAAAAAATTTGCGAGGGGTGTGTGGGCCGCGATCGCCGACCGAGTTTTGCCCCCCGGCCCTCCTTTCACGCGCCTTCGCGACGGCTACGGCAGCGCTCGCATCAACCAAGCCCATTTGCTGTCCCGAAATGTAAAGGCATCTGTCCCCAGCCGCCACGCTATAGCGCCGGATTCCGATCGGGTTAAGTCGCCACGTTATACAGGCGCCTCAACCGCTCGGTGATGATGTCGCAGAACCTCTGCAACTCGGCTTTGTTGCGCAAGGGACCGGCCTCGGCGCCAAACGAGAGCAACACGTTCCATGGATCGAGACCGTAGACGGTCACGGTAATTCCGCGCCGGGGGCAGCCTTCCACGTTGCTGAGATCCTGAAGAATCATCGTCGCCAATTCTTCGGCTGTTTTCGTTTGCTTTTTTGGATTTACGGGCTCCATCGTTAGCCCTTTGGTTTAGCCTTCAGCTCGATCTCGACTAGACTGATCGACGCGTACTCGAAAAACAGACGGGCCCTTGATGAGACGGCGCTTGCGATCAACCTTCTTATCGACTGACGCTGAAGGATCAATCAGCCCATCAATAGCCTTGGAGGCGAGCTCCTTTGCCTTGGCCGCAATCTCCTTAGGATAGCAGACCGGACGGGCGAGCGACATTTCGACCAAGGGTCTGACCGCCTCGGGCCTCGAGGGAAATGGCGGCTTTTGCTGAGCAATCCAAGCGTCCAGGGCCTTTAGCTGCGGAGGGTGCATTCGGACGACGACGCCCTTGCCGGTAGCGGCAGGCCCGGGTTTTCTTCGTGAAATCACTTTTTGTTTTTTCATGATTCCCACTGAATGTCTGGCCACACGCGCCAGGTGACCGAGGCGGTAAACTAACAGTCAAAAAAATTACGCCGTCGGGCTCGAAATGTCTTGTCCCGGCGGCGCCCTGCTACTGGGCCCTGCAATCCCCCAGCGTCGGCAAATCTAGCAGGCTGCATGCTGTGTGGATATGATTTGGATCACAAGGGTATCAACATGAATGACCACAGCGAGTTGACCCAGCGCAAAGCGGAGGACATCCCCGAGTGGGAATTGGAGGAGATGATCCGGGACGTTATCCGTCAGGGGGCCGACATTGCAGAGCGGGCCCTGGCGTGGCTGGACCGGGTTGGCACCGTGCTAGGTGTTCTGCGCAGAGAATTGCCGGGTATTGTGAAGGAGGCCTAGAAGTGGTAGCCGACCGGTGCGCCGGAGCTTCGGTCGCGCGCTTCATCCGATGCTGGTTGCCTGCTGACTTGAGCAGTGATACGAACTTTTTCCCCCATCGTCGTACACTACAGGCTGTGACTGATTGGCAGACGTTACTCGTGCGGAGGCGGTTAAGCTCCCGAAGCATCGTTTGCAGGCGTCCTCGGCGTCCGCGAAAGTCTCGAACGGCGAGCCGATGATCTCGATCGCGCCTGTGCTCGAATAGGGCGGTTGCCACTATGCAAGAAAGCCGGGACGGCCGTGAAAGCCCGGACCAGCGCGGCTGGGAGATGAAATTACGAACGAAATGTCGCGCTACTCGGGCTCCATACGTCCATGTTTTCGACGGCGCGGTGGAACTGAAGAGACACTCGTCAACTCGTTTAGCAACCCTGCTGATGGCCGCGGTCCCCCAGGGAGAGCACGGCGCGGCCGTCAGTCTGAATTATCTATGCGCAACCGCGACAGCTCGGCCTGTGATGTTACGCTTTTCTCAGGTCATGGAGGCAAAGAGATCAGCGGGCGACACCAATGCTGGCATTGTGGAGTGCGGCGAGACGGTCGAGGAAAGCAGCTCGGGGGTCAAAGCCCGATTGCACCGTAAATGAATCGACAAGTGGATCGCCGATTTTGTCGAGCGAAACGCCGTCGCCAAGTGAGTGCGATACAGCAAATTCGGCCTCGCGATGTCGCAGGTCATTTGCAGACGCACGTCCTAATGGATGCGAGAAACGATCATCGGCAAAACAGAATTCGCCCGCTTCGATCAGCGCCGTTTGCCCGAAAACAGCTCTAACGAAAGCGCCGACAATCCGATGAGCAGCCTCTGCCCCGAGTACCGGTGTCAGCTCGCGCGCAAGAGTCTGGCGCATTTGATCCAATTCCGCTCGCATCATCTCCTCCGGCTCCAGGCAAAGACCAGCGCCATGTTGGCGGCAGCTGCGACGAGGCGGTCAATGAATTCGGCACCGCCGCGCATGTCTTGGATAGCGGTCACTGGCTGGCTACTCCTGTCATCTGGGTCTTCAGGGACGGGGTCTAACAACTCACCGATTTCGGCTGAATGAAGGCCGCGCGGCGCCTCGACGCAACTTGTCCAACTGTTTTTTCGGGGCCTTCCATCGCGAAACAGAACATGCTTCCTTGTGCCATACTGCGAAATGTCTTCACACGGCGGTGATGCGCGAGAGGCGGTCAAGGCTCTGATCGTCGCCAACCATTTTCTAGAAACTGGAAAAACTGCGGTACTCGGTCTCGACGGGTTATGCGCGAGGCAAGCTGCCGCGTGATCGCAAGGATTGGTATGATTGAGACGGCGCGAACGAATGCGAAGAATCACTCAGTTCAAGCGACGTCGCCTTAGGTGCCGTAGCGTTTCGTAAGCCTTTTGGTCCGCTTAAGCAGCATCCGCTTGGCCTTCGCTTCCGAACGCTTTTTGATTTCGGCCTTGATTCTTTCAATCAGAGTTGTTGCTTCTGACTTCTGAACCTTAAGGGTAGAGTTCACTTCGTGCGCCCTCCCATAAATTCTGCTTAGCTAGCTCAATTTGGCGAGACGCAAAAGCCGCCAAGGTTTCCCTCGGCGGCCTTTGCCGTTGCGTTGCGTTTGCCTAGAGGCGTTGCGCGCCGAGCCGGTGCTCGAAGCGAAGCGCTAACCTGAAAGCCACCGGCGCAGAGCCCTCATTCAAAGGAGGCAGTCGAATGCATTGCCAGCGTGTCGGGGCCAACGTATCCCCGATGCGAGGGATGCTGTCACTAGCGCCGATGCCGATCAAGCCAGCGCTGCTGTCCCTTCGTGGAGTCCTCGGGCGACCCCGAACGCGATGAATAAAAAAACGGCGTTTTTCGTGCTTCACCTGATGCCGTAACTTGGTCAGAGGCACCAATGCTGCAGCTGACGTTTGCGCCTATCGTTAGGTTCAAAGCACGAACTTAATATGAGCCACCGTCTGCGCACGGAAGTTTCGCCGCAAAGGAAGGATATCAAACGCGGACCTGCTGCGTTCCGCATGTTGCAGTTGGGTAGCTGTGGCTAAGACTCACCACTCACGACAAACTCGTTCACTTTCCCCAGATTACTTTTGACTGTGTAGCCGCTCGCACCTCAAAATCCGTCCATAGCGTACGGAGTATTGAGCTATGTTAGTTGGTACGATGGTTATTTTTAGTATCGGAATTTTTATGGCTCACGCGATGGACGCTCTCTCAGGCTCATAGTTGCTCGCGCTAGGAGGCAATCACCCGATCCATCGCCGGATGCTGCCGGTTCTTGATCTTCACCCAATGCTTTGAGCGTCCGGCTTGATAGGGCCGGTCACGCCGTTTCGACCTAAGCCCTCTAGTCCCATTCGACACGCGGCCCGAAACAGGTCCGGCCCGATCTCGAATGGGTTGACGAAAATGCCTTCTGGTCTGCGTGCCAGCAGCCGTTCAAGATTGGTCTTGCGCATCGACAGTGGCAGCTTGCGCAGATCGTTGCCATCCATTGCCAGCACGTCGAAGGCGAAGAGCTGCACCTAGTCATTGTGCTTGCCCGAATGCAGAGCGTTGAAATCGGAATAGCCGTCGCCACCTAGAATGACTGCCTCGCCATCGATGACGAAATGCTTCTGACGGTTCTTCAGGGCGGCCTCAACGATCCAGGGGAAGCGCTTTGTCCAGTCGTATCCGCCGCGGGTAATCAGTCGCACTCGATCGTTGCTGCGCTCCACGCGCAGCCATCAAACTTGATTTCGTGGATCCAATCCGGCCGGTCACGAACCTTGGTTCCCCGCGTCGGAATACCGAACTCAAATGATCTAAGCATGCTGCAAAGATAGGTGGCGCCTAAGGAAATTGCGAATCCGGCCAGCAAAAGAATGGCCCCGGGTTCATCCGCCGGGGCCATCAGTGCCACCCCAAGGGCCGGGGAGGCTTGGATTGGAGTGACGGCTGTAGCTTGGTCGGGAGATGTTGTTCCTATTGCGCCGTTTGCTCATGCGCAAAGGAAGTAGTCTGGATGCGCCGTGAAGAAAAAGCCCCTGCATCAGCAGCGATTGCTGACTCTGTTCCGCAACTGGTGACAAAAGCCCTCAAGTATAATTTGTATGTCCTCAACATTAATGGCTGCAGCGATAATCCGAGCAATAGACCAAGACGCCGCGCACGCCGTATGAGCGGATTTCAGCGAAGGCGATTTTTTGCGGCGGCCGGACATGTTCCGCCGATCGGGGCGCACGGGAAGCCGCAAGGGGTTGCATCAACCGAAGGCGATCAGCGCATCCGCTACCGCGGCAATACAGGCAAAAGCCGCCGCTCGGGCGTTCCATTTGCCCATCATCTGCAGGTCGTCAGCCAATTGTGTCACCTTGTCGAGTTCCTCGAGCCCCGCCCTTACGCGTGTCAGCTTTGTGCGAGCCGACATAAACCAGCATAGTGCTGCCAGCAGGGCTGCAACAATGCGGACCGCGTTGACTGTTTTCACTTCTTCACCTTCAGCCCGAGCTCGACCAGGCGGCGGCGGATCAGCCTTTCAGTTGATCGTGCCGCACTTCTCGAAACTTCTAGGACTCTTGAGCAGCCGCCGGGCGCTGCGGCGGTACACCAGGCCATCGATCGAGGCGCAGCTGTGGTAGCGCGCGAAAGCCCACCATCGGGTCCTGGGTCACGCTCATACTCCCTGGTGATGCGCGGTTAGCCCTAGTCGCCACTGGAAGTCAGGTGGGCTTCGATTGCATGCGCGAGAAAAATGGTCGCGCTAAACGTTACAAAGAAAGCTGTGGCCAATTCAAACATTGGAAATCCCCATTTCCAGCCCACAGCAAAGCGACGGATAACGGCTCGGCGTTTCAGTGTTGATTCATCGCCCTGGGAAAATGGTTTCGTCGCCGAAGAAAAGCGCGGGGCTGGCGACGGTCCTGTGCTCAGCTTTCCCTGGGCTGCCTCTCTGCAGCTTCCGACTCTACAGCGAGCCTGATCCAGTCTTCGGCCATCGAAAGCCATGCATCGCTATCTTGCGGCTTTCGAGCGCGAGCAGCGCGATCCAGGCATTCCTCAGCATGCTTGCGATAGCGATATCGGTTGGAGGACATACGCAACCCCAAAAAATCAACTGAGGAAAAATGGTGGCGGTGAGAGCTCGAAGCGTCGCGATAAACCGTTGCGCTCTACCGATTCGATCATCCGGCGTTTTGAGCCCAGATTTATTGGCGGTGCGTCGGAGCCTCGCCCGGCGAGGCGCTATTGCCGGGAAACTCCGCCTGCACGATGTCGGCTATCCAGTTGGTTTTCGGCTGAACGATAGTAAGAACCACCATCGCGACCGCGAGAAGCACGGGCAGGACCAAAAATCCGAAACCCCATTTCTCGAAAAAGCCGTCCTCTTTCCCACGCGACCCGTCGAACGGGGAATGCATGGATGCCTCCACAAAGCGGCTGTACCCGCGCCTGTATAGCTCAAGGTGCGGGGTATCCATGTGAACTGCTTCACATCGATGTCACAGAAAAGCCCGGGGGCTTTGTGCGTCCCCGGTGCCCGGGGAATTGGCCGGGGTCGAGTAGGTGCCTCAGTGTCGCCAATGTTGATAGTTCATCTGCTCATGTGATTTGCGTTCGAGTCGAATATTTCCCCATCGCCAGTGGGAAAGCGCGAATCCGAATTTCCAGATCTTCGTTGGACCCTCGGTTTTCGCGATATCAGCGAAACTGCGACGCACTTGCAGCTTGGCGGGCTGAGGCGTCCAACGGAGATCTAGATGACGGACAGTCAAATCCAGCGCGACGGCGAACCAGAAGAGGTTGAGCTTTACACGATTGAGGTCAATGGCTCGCCGGTAGTTATCAGCGCGTTTGAGGTGGGAGATACTGCAGGCGCCATCGCAGCGGCAGCCAACAAGATCCTTGTAGAGGCTTACCCGATGTACTGCGGGAAAGCCTTCATGACCCTGGTGGGCGCTGAAATCACGGTCAGGGAGCCAACCGAATTAGAGGTCAAAGAGTGGGACCACAGCAACGCGGCTACAGGCATGTTGCATATCGTGCTGCCCAAGCCGAAACAGCGACAGACGGGTGAGGCCATCGCCTCACGCGGGGTCGTGCGAGGCGTTCCTTCGCCTTGCGGCTGAGGCTGATGAAATCCCGCTCCATCGTTGGGCTAGGGGCTGAGAGGGCGATGGAGCGGGAGCCAAAGACCGACCAGCGCGGATAGCCTCCAGCGCCTCGCGATTGTGATTGTGATTAGGGCGGCGAAACGGCGAGACCGTGAAGACAGTCAGATCGATCAAAGGTGTTGTGGTGATGAGCGGCTAACGAAGAGTTAATAGCGCCACGGCAGGCGTCAGAACGACTCCATCACCCGATGCATAGGGCTGGGTCCCGGCCGGACTTCAGAATGGAGTCCCGTGCGTTCGATATGGCACACGCTGGAAGCGAGAATCGCCGTACATTGCGATTGCCGTTTCACGGCACATTCTCCCTAACCTGGGCCCGCCGCGACTGGCGGGTCTTTTTTGCGTTGCTAACGGCTTCGGTCCCGCGCTCCACAGCAATTCACACCCTCCTTTTTGATTCTGGGCCCCGTCCGGTTCAATATCGACGCATGGAGCCAATCGAAAGCATCGTCGCCGCGTACGTCCGCCTTCGCAATCGCAAGGCGCTCGATGACCTAAGAGCACATTGGGGAAGATTGACGGCGGAGCTTAAATCGCTCCCAGGCCCGTATGACGCGAGCAAGGTGATTGCGCAGTTGGATAACGAAATCGCCATCATCGATGCGGGCCTTTCGCTGCTGGATACTGCGGCAGCGGCCTGACCATCGCCGATCTAAGGCGCGGTGCTTCGGTTACACAGGAAAATGAAAGAGGCCGCCGGATGAGAGCGGCCCCTCCTTTGCGACGGGGGAAGAGGCCTCGCCACCGAGCGCCATGCCTGTCGCCCAGCGCCAAACAACCTAGCGGAATTGGGCCGCGATAGCTTGATGCGGATCAAGCTTCGGCGCGACGGCTTGAGAAAAAGCGCGAAGAGGAGCGGGCGTCGATAAGGGAGGCAGCTCGACCGCCGAGGGATCGGTGATCGTCGGCGCTCAACTGAGGCGGCCTTACTCTTTCTCGGTTGAGCGCCACTGCTGGGCGCGCTGGGCTAGCCGGTCGTATTCTTCCGCCGTGCGTAAAAGGTTACCCTTCAGGTTTGCGTCCCAACTGATTTGAAAGCGTGGCACAAGGACAAGATCGACGAGGGCCTAGGGACCGCTTGAAGGGCGCGGAGCTTCAGTCCCCGCGCTCACACACCGCCGCTATAGACCTCAAGCCCGCCGCTTCAGCCCGGCGGGTTTTCTTTTTGTCTTTGCCGGGATCGGCTTGATCCCGCTTTGCGTGCCCCTGCTTTTGGGACGCGGCCAGTGCCAGCGGCCTCAAAAATCTGGCCACCCATCGCTGTTCGCAGCTTCTTTGAAGGTCCAGGGGGATGTTGCTCATAACCGGAACTCCGGGTTCGCGGTCCTGCCTGTGACGACCTCAACACTCGCCGCGTCCGAACGGTTCCCGCAGTGAATCAAGAATCTGCCGCCCATGCGTTGGCGCCGATCGGATGGACCCCGACACCCCGCAAATGCCGGACTCACCAGCGGCCTTCCTAGAGTCGGCGAGGGACTATCCAGGGTTTTCGCCTACCTACCCGCCTGGTGCATCGTCGAATGGGTCGGAGCAATGCATCGTCCCCGCGCACTACCTCTTTCACCATTTCAATGATCTCCCGAACAATATCGCCGCGGTCGCTGCCGGAAGTCTCTTTGAGCAGATACTGAACCGCCGCGCGGATTGTCGTCTTGGCGTCCTCGATGCCATCAAAATCATCTGACATGGCCACGCCCCATTTGCTTCCCGAGCACGATCTCTGGGAAGCATATGGGTATCAAGCCTCTGTAAGAATTGATAGAAATTTCCGCTTGACCGGTGACGGGATATCACATGGCGATGGTCGCTGCACGAGGGACCGCAAGCGAGCCAACTTCGCAGACGGTCATGCGTCATGCCGGGAAAGGCGCGCGGGACTTCGCCTCGCTCCGCAGCCAGCTCCAGGACTTCGTCGACAAGGTCATGGCGTTCGCGAAGGCCATGAAGCATTTGCCGAAGGAGTTCTATCGACCGCGAACGCCAGAGTAGCGACGGCGCGCGAAAAGTTCGAGGCGCTCAACAGCTTCGTCACCGAACGGGGTGGCGGCATCACAAGCCTACCCGGAGATCGGGTCATCGGGATCGAATGTCTGCCGGATGCGACGCTGCCGGATGATCTTCGCAACGCCGGGTACAAGGTGATCCCAGCGGCCGACGGCGAGAGAATAATCGCGGGCACGATCATCGAAAGCTTTGTCCGCCGCGCTGACGGCGGCGCTCGAATTGCTGACATCCGGCTCGACGAAGCCAGTGGTCGAGGTCGTCAGCCATGCGGGGCCTTGATTCAGGATTGCAGGAATTGTTGCGCCGTCGTGGATATGACGTGCGCCCCGCTGGCACCGCTGAATGCTTATTGCCGATGACCGAAACTGTCACCGAGCTTGGCGCTACCCGCAAGGTCACCCGCCAGCACGTTTCGCCGCAACTGGTCGAAACCTACGAATTCAAGCTGACTGACGGTTAGATTTCAGTACGGCCCATCCGGACCGGCCTGACCTGTCCAGTCCTCGCGGGCCTTCGTTTTTGACTACGGCCCCGAGCCCTTGACCTGACTGTCCACTTCGAAGGCGACACCAAACCACCACCCGAGCGTGGACCTAAGGGAGGTTAAGTATGGGGGTATATCCTTGGGCAGCGTTTACATTTGGCATCCAGTGACCAATCAACACCGCCGAAACCGCTGCCCTGCGGAAGGGCATCTTCCACTACTGGCAATCCCCGGTTGGCATCAGTGGACAGCCTTCGTGGCCTTGGCCCGGAGCCAAGCGGCTGTCACTGTCAGCGCGGGTGACTTCCCACCCGCAACCCCCGCCCCCCTCCCGGATATATCGAAAGTAGTAGGGGTTTCTGCACTATGGAAATGGCCGTTTTTCGGTAGGGGTTTCCCATACTGAGAAAGATGGTTTTCAGTGGGCTTTCCCCCACTGAAATTTGGGATTTTCCCCCACTGGGATTTTGTTTTTTCTGGCTTCGCGGCTCGGGCGGCCTTGGCGAGAATGGTTGCCTGTTCCATGGTCTCGATCGCTCGCCATTCGTGGCTGCATCCGTTTCCGGGGATGCCCTTGGCGGGCCGGAAGGTTAGCCGGAATAGGGTCGGCAGGCGCCACTCGGCATTACCAGCCCTGCCTCGGCGGGTGATTACGATAAAGCCAAGCGCCTCGGCTTCTCGTATAGCTGGACCAACGCATTGCCGGTCCATTCCATACCTCACGAAATCATCATATGTGACCGGAAGTCTGCCGTTTTCGCCCCCGGCTTCTCCGCCATGCTGGGCGAATTCGATCTCAATCCGTTCGACAACTTTTCGCCCGGACAGGCTCATAGTCCTCCACGGTGACGACTGTAGCATTTCAATCAGTCGCGGCGCGAATTGACCCTCAATGGAACTGGGGCGCTTACGTCCCTTGCTCATGGCGCTAACCCCACATCGGCGCCGGTCGCGGCCTCCCAAGCGACAATCACGCTCAACAGTGAGGAATGGGCGGCATTAGAATAACTGCCGGGGCAGAAGTCATAAGCACGCCGTGCCGCTTCGACGGCCCTGCGCAATTCTCGCGTTAGCTTCGCTCGATTGCCCCGCGTAATGGTGATATCGGTGGATTGAAGCATGTGGTTAACTCCGCTCGGATTTCGATCCGGCGTTTGACCACAGGCATCAGCGATGCTAGATATCATCCTGCGTGTTGTGGTCACGCCGTGGTGGGAAGCTCGAGACTTCGCCACCGACTAAATTCAGGGCTTCGCTTGGTTCTCCGGCTAGCGAAGCCCTTTGAGTTTTGAATTTGAACCTGTCACTGGCGGATTGGAATCGGATACCGCCAAACCACGCCAAACCATCCACATATCAGTGCAATAATGTTGCGGGTCGTGAGATTTGAACGCCGAGTATCTCGCTTCCCCAAACCAGTCTCGCGCAGGCCCACTTTCTGATAGCCGACCCCCTCGCTGGCCGACCGAGAACTGACCGGCATGGGTATTGAGTTGATTTGGCCTCCCGCTGGTTAGCCAATCGGGTTTTTTCGCAAACGATATCAATCGGGGCATCGCCGGCGGTTAGCCAGCGCATCCTGCTGATTTGCTGATTTTTTCGGTTAACCGGCTGTTAACCATACACACGTCGAATTCTGCATACTTTGAT
>Ga0210409_10004245_pt1 | contig 15569 bp, 10 predicted proteins | sample IncBWH17MmetaG_FD_161649 | JGI IMG/M metagenome (GOLD analysis project Ga0210409, IMG submission 161649) | Forest soil microbial communities from Barre Woods Harvard Forest LTER site, Petersham, Massachusetts, United States - Inc-BW-H-17-M | ecosystem: Environmental > Terrestrial > Soil >...
TGCTGCAATCGCTAAGCGATTGGCCGCGGATGGTGCCAACGTGGCTATCACCTATACGAAAAATGGAGACGCGGCCCTGTCAGTCGTAAGGAAATTGAACGATCTGGACGAAAGGCGATCGCAATTCAGGCGGACGCCGCCGATGCCGCCGCCGTCAAAGCCGCTGTCGAAGAGACCGTCGCGACGTTCGGCCGGCTCGATGTGCTTGTGAACAATGCCGGCACGGCCATTCCGAGATCGTTCGAGGAGGCGACGCTGGAAGAGATGGATCGCGTGCTCGACATTAACGTCCGCGGGGTGTTCGTCGCGACGCAGGCGGCGCTGAAGCACATGAAGGATGGCGGTCGCGTCATCATGATCGGTTCAGCCCTGGGTGAGCGTGTCCTGGTGCCCGGGCTTGTGCCCTACTCGGCCACGAAGGGAGCCGTAAAGATATTTACTCAGGGGCTGTCCAGAGAGGTCGGGAGCCGGGGCATCACGGTCAACAACGTGCAGCCCGGTCCGATCGATACGGATTTGAATCCCGCCGCGGGCGACTGGGCGACACCCCAGAAAGCCGTCACCGCGCTCGGCCGCTTCGGGCGCGCCGAAGAGGTCGCTGCGCTGGTGGCGTTTGTCGCCGGTCCGGAGTCCTCGTACATAACAGGCGCGAATCTCACCGTGGATGGCGGAATGAATGCCTGAACCGACGCACACACTAATGGGCATGCTCAGACGCTTCAAAAACACAGATGACCGGTTCCTCCATTCCAGTGGATGGTTGGATGATCGTGGATTAATTCCAGGGCCGCCTCCAGACGGCGATTTTTTATAAGCAACTACACGCACCAGACTAGCCACGATCACCAACCCATTTGGCCCATCCGCGTAAGGATAATCGTGCTGTAGTTATTCATGCGCTCGGGTCGTCGCTTCAGCGGAGCCGGCAGAATTGCAGCTAGCCGTGCCGCCTGTTGCCGGCCGATCGTCCGGGCGGTTTCGTCGTAGTAACGACACGCCGACTCGGCACCATAAATACCAGGGCCCCATTCGACCACGTTGAGGTAGATCTCCAGAATGCGCTGTTTGCCGAGGACGAATTCGGCCACTGGCACCAGTGTGACCTCTGCGCCCTTGCGGAGAATAGAGCGGCCCGTTCCGAAGAATAGGTTTTTTACGAGTTGCTGCGTAATGGTGGAAGCCCCGCGAGTGCGCTCGCCTTCCAAATTGTCTTCGGCAGCGATTTGGATCTCGTGCCAATCGAATCCATGGTGCTGGTAGAAGTGCGCGTCCTCGGCTGCGATTACCGCGTGCTGGAGATCGGCGGAGATTTGGCTGAGGGGAATGAATTTGTAGCGTTCGCGATACGGCGTGTGGTGGATCCAGGCCTGCAAGCGGCGCTGGATGTGCACCGCGGTTGTCGGTGGGTCGATCCACCGGGTGGCCACAAGCATCAACGCGGCAAGCGACCAAAGAAGCACCACGCCGATGACAAGCCATCGAATAAAGGAGCGGAGGAAGCCCGTCTGAAGTGGGGTCTTGGTGTGCGTGTCCGGCGTCGCAATCACAGTTCAGAATAACAGCACGGGCTGCGTTGGCGCGGATGATCTTGTGCGCGCGAACGCAGAGTGCTGCGTTCTACTGAGGCCACTCGGGACAAAGCCCCTCGGGCCTGGATCAAATTGAACCCCGGGCGCGCCATCTCTGCAGTGGGGTCTGTTGCATACTTCGTCGAGAAAGTGCAACGACTCGGCGGAGTCAGGAAACTGCATAAGGGTTAAGTTGATATCCGACGACGGTTTTTGGCTTTCTTTTGATGCTTCAGAAAGTAATTCTTCAACAGCTTTCTTCAATCGGATACGACTCTCTCAAACTCAGCGGCTGAGTGGTTTAAAGCAGCGGTTTGCTAAAACACCCCTGCCCCGTTTGCGTTCACCGATTTTCACGTGCTTTCAAGAGGTCTGGCCAAGGTGCCGAGAAATCCGCTAATGACTCTTGCGAGACGCTCGGTAGTGATGGACTCGGGCAGGGGAATGGCGAGGGTCGGACGTTGGGTTTGCGCATCCCTCCGCAGTAACGTGGAAAGGCCCCGTTTGATCGGTTCGAAACCGATGTCGGCGCTGCGCGGAGAGGAGAGCGATTCCAAGAGGGACAGGCCCGCTTCCAGAAACTGAGCAGCAGCCTGGCGGGGGTCCGCTACGGAGGAGGCGGACTCTCGATCGCCATCCTGAGCCACACTCTGGGGAAGGGGCAACGCCCGGTCCGCAGGAAACGGAGGTCTTGTCACTACCGGAAGTGCGCGGGCGCGGCCGTCCTTCACCGCGGGCTTTCCATTCCGCTTGGCTTCCGTTACGGCCACGGGCTGGGGCGCCTCCGGAGTGAGTACAGGTTTCGGCCTGCCAGGCTGCTCGCTGAAGACCTCTTTGATCACGTGCATCATAGTTTTGCGGCCGAGCTTTTCAAAGCTGATTTCGTCCTTCCCCTCATCAAATAATCCCGTGAACAACGCCTGCTTGAGCCTGAGAGTCTCCCAAACGCGTTCCTCGATGCTGTTCTCGGTCAGCAGATGGATCACTTGTACGGGATGCCTTTGGCCGAAGCGATGAACGCGGCCGACACGTTGCTCTAATCGGGCAGGATTCCAGGGGGGCTCAAAGTTCACGACTGCCGAGGCCGCCTGCAAGTTCAACCCAACTCCTCCAGCATCAGTCGAAAGAAAGACCTTGCAGTCGGGATCCTTTGCAAACCGGGAAATCAGCTCACCACGTTTTCGCGCGGGCACCTTGCCGTTCAACGACACCCAGCCGATTTTCAGCTTCGTCAGTTCCTGACTGGCCAGGTGCGTCATTCGTTCGTACTCGCTGAAGACCACCACTTTGCGCTTTTCTTCAATTGTCAGCTCTTGAACAATCTCGCGGAACTCCTCAAGCTTGGGAGAGAAATTGGTCGCTTTGTCGAACAAGAAGGTAGAGTTGCAGAGCATGCGCATGTTCTGGATACAGCAGGTGATGCGACGCAGATCGATCTCGGAGAGCCAACCCTGTCGCTGCCATTTGTGCATCAACCTTGCGAGAATGTCACTCTGTTCCCAGTAGGGACCTGCTTGTTCGGGGGTCATACGTACACGAAAAGTTTGATCCGTGCGCCTGGGCAGCTCCGGAAGCACTTCTTTCCGAGTTCGGCGAAGCAAGATCGGTTCCAGTTGTTTGTGAACTTGATCCAGGCCACGATAGCCGAGCAATTTCCCCTCTTCGTTCTCCATGCGGTGTTCCTTCAGAAAGCGGAAGGCCGGCCCCAAACGGCGACCGTCGACGAACTCCACGACGGAATAGAGCTCCTCGAGCTTGTTTTCGAGAGGTGTGCCCGTCAATATGAAGGCATAACGACTCTTCAATTGTTTGATGATGCGGGCGGTGGCGGTTGCCCAATTGCGTATGCGCTGGGCTTCATCGAGGATGATCAAGTCCGGACGCAGGTCATGCATATCTTCGATATCCTTCAAGACCAGTTCGTAACTTGTGAGATTGAAGAAGGTTGGGTTGGCGTACAGCTTCTTGCGGTGCGGCATCAGCCCGTCGATGACTTGTGCGGGAAGCTCACAGAACTTCTCGATCTCCGTCTTCCATTGGTACTTGACCGAAGCGGGTGCAATCACCAGCACCCTCTCAAGGCCCCGACGTCGCCGCAGTAGCTCAGCACCAGCAATGGCCTGAATCGTCTTGCCCAGGCCCATATCGTCGGCGAGGATCACCCTGCCGCGACAAGCGGCGAAAAGCGCTCCGCGAATCTGGTAGGGAAAGAGGGGCACCTTCAAGAGGCCTTCGAGTGGGCGCTTGCCTTTCTTTAGCTGCGCAAGGTACCGGCGCTCGTCCTCGAGGCCCGAGGCAAGTTCGTTTTCACGGTCAATGAAATCCAGTACATCGCTGTAAACAACGGCCGTCTCATCCACAGCGCGAAGCTTCTCGAGGACTTCCTGGAATCGTTGAAGGTTGTCCGTTCGTAAGAACCCATCGGCATCGAAGTACTCAGAGACAATCTTCTGGAGGTCCGACGATGGCTGAGAGGGGAGCCGGACACGCACGTTGAGGGTGTCGCCATACTGAAGGGAAAGCGAAGCCCGCGTGCGCTGATACTGCTGGCGATCGAAGGAACGGCCAAAGCGGTGATGAAGACGAAGCAACAGGGCTTCGATGTGCTTGCAAGTGCCAAGGGTGTTCACCGCAAAATCGGCACAGGAGCAGAAGTTTTCAAACAGGCTCGGACCTCGCATGGCCACGCGGTACTCCCTGCCGCTTGCTGACTTCACCACGTAGTCGCCATAAGCCTGTCCGACCGGGCCCGTAACAATGGCTTCGATGGTTTTCCGGGCGCGCTGTTGCCGCGCGGCGATCTGCTCCCCGACGATCGAGATCTGTTCCTCGACGATCATATTGAGCCTCCGGGAAATGAAGATAGCAGGGATAGGGGAGACGTGTGAATGCGTGGGCTGTGGAAAACCAGATTGCCCGCATAATTACTAGATGAGATCCGTCAGAACAAATTTACCGTGGTCGCCACCGTCGCCACCCGCATGTTCACGGTCGGGGTAGTCGCTTTGGCATCAAGTTGGTTCGAGGAATGGCTGCCAGCGAATCTTTGGCAGTGTTCTGCACCGCCCCGAGTGGCGGCGGATCCAATGAGTCACCGATCGTAAATCCCAGCCTTTCCAGCAATTCGCGGACTTCGCTCAAATGATCATCGCGAATCAAGAACCATTCCGGCGGGATGTGTCCGGCCAGGAATGGCCGGAAAGTCGCACTGTGAAGCAGGGCCTCCTTTGCCTGCGGTTGCACTATCCGCAGCAACTGGGCTTTACTTAGCTTGACGCCCTGGCGGCTCGTCCAATTGCGGACGGCCACTTCCAGCAAGGCCGGGACTTCCGCGGTTAGATGCCCGCCCAGCCATCCCAGAATATGATCGGCCGTCATTCCCCTCACGCGCGCGCGTGCGACCGACTTTTGCGTAATCTGCCAGCCCGTCGCCGTGCGGTCCGCGATGCCGGCGAGGCGCATTTGTGAAATGCTCTGGTCACTATCGGTTGTCAGGCTGCCAAGTTCATCGGTGGTCCACGTTCGTTCCGGCTTGTCCTCATGGTCCAGGATCGTCCAGCCCGCAAATTTTCTGGCAGCTATCTTGACGGTCATCGAAGGCAGCAGAAATACGTTGCCATTCAATGCCCGGCTCCGAGTCTGGGTTTCCGCAGGTCCCAAAGCCAAGACCACCTTCGTCCGCAAGACCAGCGACTCGCGTCTGACTGCCCATTCCGACAGCATTCGATTGACGTTTGCAGGCAGTTCGGTTTTCCCATGTTCGGTCAAGAAACCGTGAACTTCATCAAGTGTCATCCCGGATTCCAGAGCCGCGTACAGGGATTCGCGGCGGAGTGCGAAGGTCTGGACGGGGCCAGTGGCTCTCGGCGCGCCGGCGGCAAAGCGGTTTAATGTGCAAATTTGCCGGGCATCGGCCGATTCCAGATACGCCACTATATCCAAATTTGGCTGCACCGTAAGAAAACGCGCCTCTCCCTGCTTTTGAGCAGCCTCGATTTCCGGTGCGCCGAACACAACGCGCCCCAATTCTGTCAGACGAAAGCACGGGCGGCTTTTACCGCCGGCAGTCTTGCCGCGTTCAACCAATCCAAGTGTGACCAGCGTAACCATGATGGCATTCGCCGCCCAGACAGCCTCGCTGGCGAGCCAGAATGCAAGCATGCGGTCCTCCCCCGCGGGATATTGCTCCCTCTTTCGAGCCATCTCGAATTCCGGATTCCAGGCGAAGCTACCGCAGTAGAAGTCGATCGTATCCTTCTGCGTTGCGCACCAGAGGTCCCGCAGAAAGGTCTCCAAGTCGAGCCAGCAATTTGACGCGTGCGCCACCCCGCTCAGCGCCCACGCGAGCAATTCACGAGCGTGAGCGAGCTTTGCCGGCTCGATGCGAACGAAAGCGTAGTCGCTATCGCGGTCGGGAACGACACCGATCCCATCCTGCCACAGCGGCATGTGGAGCCAGGCGCGCACCCATTGCCATGCCTGTGTGGCGGGAGGTTGTTGCAGGTGCCGTTGCAATGCTTGCTCGTGGATCCATGATGGCTTGTCCCCAAAATTCAGCAAGCCCATGCGGTGGAGCAGTTCGTAGAACAGCGACTCCGGATCGGGCGGCGAAAGCGGATGTTTTTCGTCATCGCGCAGACCCACCTCTTTTCGCATCCGGGCGCGCGTCGCCTTGGAGGGCGAGTCACCCTTGACGGTCGCCCAGGTCCCCATCCTGCGCAGCGCCGCCGCAACCCGCCACAGGTCGAGTGCCACCTCCGCGGATGAGCGATGTTCGGATCCCACGGCCTCAGGGCATACGCGGGAAGCGCTCCAAGACAACGGAGCGGCGGGCTGGACCGCCTTCAGGAGCGCGGGCTGAAGCGATAATTGAGGATAGCGGTAAGTATAGGAACTGGAATAATACGAGTCGTAAGAGCTGCCGACTAGCACGAGCTTTTCAGATAATCCGCGGATGAGGTCAGTTCTTTTCCATTCGCGGTAAGAGCGGTAGAAACTTTCCGAAGCCTTATCCTTGGGCGGCGACTGGACTAAGCCGCGGGCATACATCTCCGCCGTCAACACGCCGCCGGGAACCGTCGGACCGTAGCGTGTGAAGATGGCCACAACCTGCCGCTCTTTCTCCGACAAAGCGGTCTGCAGACGCCGTGTGGCATCATCACCGTTCATAACCTGGGTCAAGGCGGCGATGCACTTTTCTTTGTTGTAGGATCCCGCTTCCTTGCCCACCCAAAACCGGGCCGCTTGTTTCAATTCATTGGAGGGATATCCTTCGAGTTCGATGTTCACCTTAACCGTAACCTTGGATTGGAGGACGGGGCCAAGCTTCATTCCCAATCTCCCGCGAGCACCTTGGGGGTGTGACCGGCGTCCAGTAGCGCTCTCTCTAAGTCTCGGGCATGGCCGGGGTCGACCAGGACGACAGTGTCGGAAAGGCGCGCCAGCAGATACCTGCGAATCCGGCGATCGGCGGCCAATTCCGCCAGCAGTGCCGGCTCGGCCACCTCCAAGACGGCGGCGTTCAGATGCAACTCCGGGCCGCCGGTTTGCAGCAACGGCAGAAGAGAATCCAGGATCTCATTCGTGGCGGTCATGAGAGCCGCCCTTTCTCCGCAAGAACGGAAAAGTACGTGTCATTCATTTGCCCCGCACCATGTCGGGAAAGGAAGTTTAGGACAACTCTGGTCGGCCAGCTGCTTTTGGCGTATCTGCTCGATATCGTGAATTTCATACTCATAACCTTGCTCGCAAAGAAATAGTTGCCGCTTTAGCGCAAAATCCTGTTCGACCGTGTCCTGCGAGACCAGGGTGTAGAAGTGCGCCTGGTTCTCACCCGGCTTAGGACGCAGAATGCGGCCCAACCTCTGGGCCTCCTCCTGACGAGAACCGAACGTCCCGGAAACCTGGATCGCCACCGACGCGTCGGGTAGATCGACCGCGAAGTTGGCAACCTTCGAAACTGCGAGCAAGCGGATCGCGCCGGCTTTGAACTGGGTGAACAACTCATCACGCCGGCCTTGCCGGGTGGTTCCGGTCAAAAGCGGGACCTCGAGTTCCTCCGCCAGTTCGCGGAGCTGCTCCACATACATTCCGATGATCAGGGTCTGTGCATGCGGGTGATACGCGAGAATCTGGCGCACCATGTCTTTTTTGAGCGGGTTTTCCGCGGCGATGCGGAACCTTTCGCGCGGGATGGCCACGGCATAATCCATACGCAACGCCTCAGGCATCACGACGCGCACTTCGTGGCACCGGGCCGCGGCAATCCAGCCCTGCCGCTCCAGTTCCTTCCAGGGCATGTCGACCTTTTTCGGTCCGATCAGCGCGAACACGTCATCCTCCCGGCCATCTTCGCGCACGAGTGTAGCCGTCAAGCCCAGCCTCCGGCGGGCCTGCAGCCCGGCGGTCACTTGGAACACGGGCGCCGGTAGCAGATGGACTTCGTCGTAGATGATGAGCCCCCAATCGCGCTGATCGAACAGCTCCAGATGGGCGAACCTGCCGGTCTTGTCCGCGCGCCAGGTGAGGATGTTGTAGGTGGCGATGGTCACCGGTCGAATGTCCTTCGTGTGGCCGCTGTATTCTCCGATCGCCTCTCCGGACAGCGTGGTTTTGTCAATGAGTTCTGCGATCCACTGGCGAGTCGCCGTGACACTGGTAGTCAATACCAGGGTGGAGGTCTGCAGTCGGGCCATGCATGCCAGACCGACGATGGTTTTCCCGGCCCCGCAGGGCAACACGACCACTCCTGAACCGCCGCGCGCCGTTCCCGCTGCGTAGAAGGTCTCGGCAGCCTCCCGTTGATAATCCCGCAGGTGGAAGCTCAGCCCTCCTCGTGTCTCCTTGCGCAGGATGAGCTCAAGCTGTTCGCCCTCGCGGTAGCCTGCCAGGTCTTCGACGGGATAGCCGACCTTGATCAGGGCTTGCTTCAACCGGCCTCGCTCTGCCGGTTCGACAAGGAACTCCCGCGGCCCGATACGCTGGGCCAGAAGGGAGGCCACAGTTTGATGGCGAACCAGTTCTGCGGCGAGCGCTGCATCCGAAATGCTCAGCACCAGACCGCGGTGATCCCGCGTTAGCTTCAGTTTTCCGTACCGCGCGGCGTACTCCGCAATTTCGACCTCGACATGACGCGGAACATCGTACTTGGAAAGCCCGCGTAACTTCTCGCGGATCCATTCGACCGTCACGCCGGCGGCACGCGCGTTCCAGATCGAGAGCGGTGTGATGCGATAGGTGTGAACATGCTCGGGCGACTTCACCAGTTCGGCAAAACGTGCCAGCGCATCTCGTGCCTCGACATAGCAGGGACTATCCACCTCGACCAGAACCGTATGGTCACTTTGCACTATGAGGGGATTTTCGTACCGGGTGGCGGACATTCCTCAACCTAGCTCTGCAATATTGTGACTCTAAACCCAAGTTCCTCGCAGCGCTGAACAAAGTTGCTTGGATTCGACTGTTGCCTAATGAGCAGATAGTCCTTCGGCGCCCCCGCCTCCAGGTACCCCTTCAAGCGGCTGTGCTGCCGAATGGCATCCAAAACCTCCGCGCTTTCAGGTTGCACAATCGCACTGCAGCTGCGAATCCGGATTTCGCCGCCCCCGAGAGGCCTGTACCTTAGCAGGCGGTCAGCCGTCGCAGGCAGAGGCCCCGATTCTTCCAACACTTCGCGCAGCTTCCGGACCAACGGCTCTTGCGAGGCTGTCTCTGTCAACTGCCGCTTGTCCAGCTGGAATTCGAATACCCGATCGATGCGGTTGATTTTGCAATGGCGGAATAGCGGCACGAGTTTCTCCGGCGGCAAGTCCGCACCGGCCAGCACACATAGGTTTGGGAGCACCTTGAAGTCGACGGCCGGCGTCGGTAATTCCGGCAGTGCCACGAGCCCCAAGATGATCCGTGCGGTATCGCTTAGGTAGATCCAGCTCTGCTTCTGGTGGTCCGTTGTATAAGCCCAACTGGAATAATAGAGCGCGGAAAGTAAGGCCTGCTGCCCGGGCTCGTCCAACCAGCTGTCCCAAGCTTCTGCATCGCACTGGAACGTCCTGAGGCCCAACTGCTTGCCAAGACCGATCAAGTCCGAAGTGGGCAGCTTGCTGAATTCAAGGAAGACCTTGCCGGCGTCGTCCCTGCGGATCGGCAGGTCTTGAAACGCAGCAGCAAACAAGGTGACAAGCCCATCCAGCATTGAACTAGTGGCGACGGTTGGCCGCCACACCCGAAAGGGGGTGAACTGCTGGACCAATTCCAGAAAGGCTTGGCGTGCTGTTTCCCGCAACGGTTGGAGTTGATGATTCCAAAAAGCGTCGCTGAACTTGGCGGGCTTATACCGGGAACCTTGCTTGTTGGGCTGGATGATTTTCGCGGCAACCAGAAACCGGCTCGTCGCTTCGAATAAATATTGATCGAAGTTTGCTTCCTTGCAGATCCGGTTCACGTCCGTCATATTGGGGAAGCCGTCATCCTTGGCCGCAATCCGCCCCGAGAGGAGCATGGCGGCGACGGCCCGGCGCCAGTACTCGCAGTAAGGATAAAAGGGCGTTTCACTATCCTCGAACAGACTCTCGGGCGAAACCCTCGCCTGCCGTTCGACAAAATCCCGGATGGAGTCGGGCAGAGTCACCTTACGTTTCGAGTTTGATATTTTCGATTTCAATGCCATGTCGAAGGAACCCGCGTCTCAAATGAAGGAGACCCCAACTTATAGAGGATAATCTCCCGTTGGTACAATGGATTCTACACTTGCGATCCAATTTCCGCCAAAATAAATCGAGAAAGCAGACATCAATTTGGATTGGAGGTCGCGCACTATGCTGGGAAAAGAACAAAAAGCAATTACTGATTTCAGCTGAGCCCCGATTTCGCGTTGGTAGCGCACATTTGCTTCAAGGCCCAGCAGTTCAAGGCTTCCAGTCCCCAAATATTGGATGCGTTGCGCAAACACTTGATAGACCACCCGGCCGGCTTACCCTCCGCCGTTGGCCGGTTTTGAAGTGACTGTTGAGGCTCGACTTGTCTCACAACGCAACTAGAAAAAGAGTTCGGGAGAGACATGGAAACGAGCACTGAGGCGCTTGATATGATCCTTGTTCATCTCCCGCTTGCCGCTCAGAACTTCCGACACAATACTCGGCGTTCTAAAGACAGAAACAAGGTCTTTCTGTCGAAGGTCGTGCTGGTCAATCAAAAAGCGCAGCACGTCCAGCGGCTTTGAGCGAGGAAGCCGGTAGTTTGTCTCTTCGAAATTCTCAATGAGCAAGGTCAGAAGTTCCGCCAGATCCTTTTCTGCAGGTGTCAGCTCTTTGCTGCGGCGGTCAAGATCGTAAAGAATTTTCGTATACGCCTCATTTTCCTCCTCAGTGTGAATGACCTTAGGAGCGGCCTTCTTGAGCAAGGTTTTGTACTCGGGACTGACAGTCAGAACACACATTGCTTCCATGCTCCTTTACTATATTCGGCATGAGTGAGTACATGCCGAAGGAAGACTCTTTTCGTTCGGTAGTTGATCTCAGTAATCAGCCGATATGCGTTCCCCTTGATGTTGAAAACAGTGAATGTCTCTACGGCGTCCGCAGTTGGGCATACGCGCCTGACATCCACAAGACTTTTCCATTGAGATTTCTTCGCAATTCGATACCAAGCATCTAGCGGCTCGGCGACGTCACCGTGCCCCTTTGCGGCGTCGAGAAGCTTCTTTCTGGTGATTATGTGCAATCTCGTCTCAATGGTTTATTCAATTCGCAAAACGCGAAGTTGTCAAGAGAAAGTTCGCAATATGCGAATGTCGACGTTGGACTAGCTATCAGGATGCGCTTACGTCTGCAGTGGTCGAGCAAGCAGCAAAGAGCATATTCATCACTGAGCGACCACTTTAGTCTGGCGGAGGAGGAGGGATTCGACCCTTCGTAGTTTGGGGGTGGAATTCGTTGTCACGCGTTGTTTCGCTACAAGGTTCAGGCTGCAAACAAAAAATTTACGTTCTACCCCCATAGACACTGCTTTCCCTTGATGCCTAATTCCCCCTACTTTGCGTAGCATGCCACCAGCCCGGCCAATCCGGAGACATGACCTTCCCCAGTTCTTTCAGGGCGTCGCCAGACTGTCGGTCTGATGGCCAACCATCATCGAACGATCCCGAGAGAGGGTGAATTAACGAAGCTCGAAACCCGGAAGCCGCGCCTTGTGGTCGAACGTAAGGGTGCGGGAACACTTCGCTCTGGTGCCAAGTGCAACAATGACGGCATCGCCAAACGAGCCCTGTCCTTCCTTGAGTGCGATCATGGCGGTGAAAACCTCCTGCTCGTTTTCCACAACGAGCACATCAGTCTGAAGGATGCGTTCGACAGCTGCGGCGATTTCATGGGCTGCCAGCTTGTAGGCGCGCTCGAGGACCCACACGGTCTCAACCATCGCCACAATACTGACGAAGCCCGGGTTTTCCTCGGTCAACCGTTGTTCCATTATCTCCCTTGCCTTCGGAGACTCGATCGGATCGTCTTGGGTGAGGTAACGAACAAGGATGTTGGTGTCGAGCCCGATCATCGACCCTTCGTCCGACTCCAGAGGGAAAGATCGGGTGGCAAGAATCGTTGGGAACGGGTGCCCGTGCTTACAAAGCAGGCGCTCTTGCATCCGGCGAAGCAAAGAACCCGAAACGCAGACACGGAATTCAAGCTACAATGGTCTTAAGCTGGCCTCAAACGGAGGTTAACCCGCCCTAATGGTATGCCCGGTTTGCGCAGCCGCAAATCCCGAAGCTGCTTCGGAATGTGGAAAGTGTCATACTCCGCTGCCGCTTCCCGCATCGCAGGAAACGCTCCATGAACCCATGGCGCAAGCGGACTGGTCAGCCGCTGCGCCTTCGCAACCCGGCATTGCAGCGGCCGCTGAGGAATTACAGGAAGGAACGCTTCTAGCCGGCCGGTACGAGATTCTCAAGCTGCTCGGCCAAGGCGGGATGGGCGCGGTGTACAAGGCACGCGACACGGAGCTGGACCGCATTGTTGCCCTCAAGCTGATTCGCCCGGAACTGGCCAAGAACGCTGATATCCTTCGTCGTTTCAAGCAGGAAGTGATTCTTGCTCGGCAAGTCACGCACAAGAACGTCATCCGCATTTTTGATCTGGGCCAATCCGACGGGATCAAGTTCATCACCATGGACTTTGTGGAGGGCCAGGATCTTAGTCATCTGCTGCTCAAACAGGGAAAATTTCCGCCCCAGGAAGCGGCTCGCATGATGCTGCAGATCTGCCGCGCTTTGGAGGCCGCGCACGGCGAAGGAGTCATTCACCGCGATCTGAAACCTCACAACATCATGCTGGACGCCGGCGGGCGAGTGTACGTGATGGACTTCGGCATAGCCCGGTCAGCGTATCTGCCGGGGATGACGCAAACCGGGGCGCTGGTCGGCACGCCGGAATACATGTCCCCCGAACAAGCGCGAGGGGAAAAACTCACGGAGCGTTCCGATCTTTTCTCTTTGGGCGTAATTTTCTACGAACTGCTGACCGGCCAGTCACCGTACCCCGGCGACGCGCCTTTGGCCACGTTGTGGAAGCGTTTGCAGGAAAAGCCCAAACCCCCGATGGAAGTGGACCCGGGAGTTCCAAAAGTTCTAAACGACATCCTGATGACGGCGCTGGAGATTGAGCCGGAGGACCGCTGGGCCAGCGCGCGAGAAATGGCGGAGCGACTGGAAATCTGGCTGGGGCCTTCCGCGGGAAGTTCCATGATTTTTGTCCCCGCGAAGCACACCGTGACGTACTGGAAATGGGCCTCGGCGGGCTTGGGTGTATTGCTGGTAGCAGGTGCGGTTGCGTTTCGACTGATGAATCCCAAGCCCAAGGCGGTGCACCCGCCCATCAGCGTACTTGTGGCGGACTTCACGAACCATACGGGCGATCCCATTTTTGACGGTACCCTGGAGCCGATGTTCAATGTGGCCCTGGAAGGCGCGCACTTCGTGAGAGCGTTCAGCCGGGGAGACGCGAGAAAACTTGCGCAACAGCTTCCCCATCCTTCGGACAAACTCGACGAGCAGCCGGCACGGCTAGTTGCCATCAACCAAGGCATCGGCGCAGTCATCACGGGTGAACTGAGCCGGCGGGGCGACAAGTACAGTCTTTCGGCAACAGCACTCGACGCGGTCAGCGGCAACGTCTTAGCGAAGACCGAGACGACCGCCGCTAATAAAGACGAGGTTTTGCTGGCGATCCCGAAGTTGGCGGCGCCCATTCGCAAAGCGCTCGGCGACACCACGCCGGAGTCGGTCCAGGTGCAAGCTACGGTGGGAGCATTCACGGCCGCGTCCATGGAGGCCGTACACGAATACAGCTTGGGAGAGGACCTATCATTCGCCGGCAAGATGCCGGAGGCACTCGAAGCATATGGCAAGGCGGTGCAATTGGACGCGAACTTTGCTCGCGCCTATGCGGGTGAATCAGCTGCCGCGGCGAACCTGGGACAGTTCGAGGACTCGGAAAAGTACGCCAAGCAGGCGATGGAACATATTGATCGCATGACGGACCACGAACGCTATCGGGTCCGAGGCTTGTACTACATGGGGACAAGCAACTGGCAGAAATGCGTCGAAGAGTACAGTGAACTGGTAAAACAATATCCGGCCGACAACAACGCATACATCAATCTTGCCAGTTGCTATGGGGCGTTGCGTGATTTCCCCAAAGCGCTCGAGGCGTCGCAGCGAGCGGTGGAAATTGCCCCACAGAGCGCCCAGCAACGGTTCGTTCTGTCGTTTACGAGTTCTTACGCCGGAGATTTTCAGTCTGGAGAGCGCGAAGCGAGGAGGGCGATAGAAATGGTGCCGTCGCAAGATGCTTATCTCGCTCTCGCGGAGTCCCAACTGGGTCTAGGCCAGTTGCCGCAGGCCTCGGAAACCTACAAGAATCTGGAGAAGGTCAGTGCAATAGGCGCTTCCACGGCGGCTTCGGGCCTTGCCGATCTGGCCGTGTACCAGGGACGCTATTCCGAGGCAGTGCGAATCCTGGAAAGCGGGGCGACTGCCGACCTGAAAGCCAAGAGACCTGAAAACGCCGCCAACAAGTACGCTGCGCTTTCCCTCGCGCACCTTCTGACGGGCCGGAAGCAGGCTGCGCTTGCCGCTGCGGAGAAAGCCATGGCCAATAGCCAGGTGATGCAAGTCAAGTTCCTGGCGGGACAAACCTTCGTTGAAGCCGGAGAAGCCGCCAAAGGGGAAAAACTCGCCGCCGCTCTCGCGGCCGAACTGCAGGCCGAGCCTCAGGCGTACGGCAGAATCATTGAAGGCGACTCTGCCCTGAGCAAGGGAGACGCGCGAGCGGCCATCAAGTCACTAACGGCAGCGAGCAATCTGCTGAATACCTGGATCGGCCACTTTGAGCTTGGCCGCGCTTATTTGCAAGCCGGGCTCTTCGTCGAGTCGGACGCGGAATTCGAAAAATGCCTGAAACGCCGCGGTGAAGCCCTGGAAATTTTGTTTAACAGCGTGCCTACCTACGGTTATTTGCCGCCCGTTTACTATTATCAGGGGAAGGCGCGGGAAGGCATGAACAGTGCAGCCTTCCGCGATTCCTACCGAACCTATCTGAGTATCCGCGAGAAAGCGGGCGAGGACCCATTACTTCCCGAAATCCGCCAGCGCCTGGCAAGCCACTAAACGGGAATCGTCTCGCGCGCTGGCGCGGCCTACTGACCCACTCGCAGCGAACATTTTAGACTCGGCCGCCCCGCCCACGTAGAATGCCACGGTCAGACGGATCCGTACGCGAACTGAAAGCCAGCGAAGACTGACACTGTCAGCGCCACGAGCGCTGATTGAGGATTAGACTGGTCCCAATCCTCGCTAGAACTGAAGATTCGTCCATTCGATCCTGCCGTCGCTCAATTGCAACTCAATTGTCCAATAGCCCGGGGCCAGGCCGCTAAGCGACCCTGTGTCCCAGTTGATAATAAAGTTGGGAGCGCTGTAACGGAAGGTCGTGCTCCCCTTCCCACCGGTAA
>Ga0210409_10004247_pt1 | contig 15567 bp, 15 predicted proteins | sample IncBWH17MmetaG_FD_161649 | JGI IMG/M metagenome (GOLD analysis project Ga0210409, IMG submission 161649) | Forest soil microbial communities from Barre Woods Harvard Forest LTER site, Petersham, Massachusetts, United States - Inc-BW-H-17-M | ecosystem: Environmental > Terrestrial > Soil >...
AAAAAACTGGTGCACTCGAAACGCGTGCACGCCACGGTGCGGCATGCGGAGAAGGCGCGCTCGCTCGCCAAGCAATTGGGCGTGGTAGCTTCGACCGACAATCGCGCGGCCGTGTCCGGCGCGGACATCATCCTGCTTGCCGTGAAGCCGCAAGCGGTGAAGGAAGTTCTCGAGGAAATCAAGCCGGAGATAAAGCCGGGGAAGCTGATCGTCTCGGTGGTCGCGTCAGTTTCGACGCAGCTCATGGAAAAGCAGTTAGGCATGGACCTGCCCGTGATTCGCGCCATGCCCAACACGCCCTGCGCAATTGGTTGCGGCATGACCGGCCTGGCCAAGGGAATTCATGCGGCCAAAGAGCATCTGGAAATTGCGCAAGCGATGTTTGAAGCCGTAGGGCGCGTCGCTGTAGTGGATGAAAAACAGATCGACGCGGTGACCGGACTCTCCGCCAGCGGCACCGCGTTCATTTACATTATTCTCGAATCGCTGGCCGAAGGCGGCGTAAAAGTCGGCTTGCCTCGCGACGTTTCCACCTTGCTCGCGGCGCAGACCATGATGGGCGCGGCTCGCATGGTGCTCGATACCGGCGATCATCCCGCGCTGCTGAAAGATGCGGTGACCACGCCGGCGGGATCTACCATGGACGGCATACTCGAACTCGAGGACGGCAAGCTGCGCGTCACTTTGATCAAGGCAGTGATGAAAGCCACGCAGCGCGCCAAGGAATTGATCGTCGAATCCTGATTTGTAGCTGGTTTTAAATTTAATACATCCAATCGCAGAGGAGGAATTCAAAAATGATACGCAAAGCTTCCGCAGTCTGGAACGGTTCTCTTAAGGAAGGCAAGGGAACCATTTCCACCGACAGCAAGGTGCTCTCCAACGCGCAGTACTCTTTTTCCACGCGCTTTGAGAACGGCATCGGCACCAACCCCGAGGAATTGATCGCCGCGGCGCATGCCGGGTGCTTCAGCATGGCGCTTTCCGCTCAACTGGGCGGCGCAGGGATCACTCCGGAATCGATCGAGACCACTGCTTCCGTTACGCTCGAAAAAGTGGAGGCGGGCTTTACCGTCACGAAAGTTCATCTCGATGTGACGGCGAAAATTCCCGGCGCGGATGCCGCCGCATTTGAAAAAGCGGCGCAAGACGCCAAAGCGGGATGCCCCATTTCGCGTCTCCTTAAGGCCGAAATCACCATGACCGCCAAGTTGGTTGGCGGACGCGCGACGACGGCGTAGTTTGCAGCCGCTTCAAGGATTCTTTCGGGTCCTTGTCAGGGATTTGCAATTCATGGCGCCGGCGTCTCGCCGGCGATTTTACGCGGCGCTGCCAGCGAAGGAAATATCGCCGGCGAAACGCCGGCGCCACCTTAGACTGCTCCGCGCCAATACCTGCGTGAAGTAGACCGGGGACCAGCGCCCCTGCGCGATATTCTCCGCCGGCAATATCAGACATGAGGGAATGAGTCTCGAGACTTAGAAACCGAACACTAAGCCGCCAACGATCTGGAAAGATCTTTGATTTGTTGAGAAGAACCGGGAACCCAAGGCGTCCGCTTCGGCCCGCACTGCTACGTGACTGCTTAAAAACACGTCCACGCCCCCTCCCGCTGGGCCGGCGAGGGCATTATTGCTGCCCAGTAAGCCCGCGGTCTGGGCGAAGCGGTAGTGTTCCAGACCGACCACCACGTGAATCCAGGGCTCGTACCGGCTGTGGTTGCGATAGGCCAGTCGGGGTCCTACTCCAACGAAGATGGACTTAACGCTCAAATTGGGCGGGACGGTTGTCTGGCCGGTATTCCCGAGAAAACCCGTGCCAAACTGGGCTTCCACTCCAAACCATCGTCCGAAGTAGCGGGCCGCACTGACATTTAGCCCATGCGTATTGAATGGGGCGCCGAGCAAATTGTCGCGGTTATATTGATAACCGATGGCGATCTGCCACGGGTCATATTCGCGTTCGCCTGTGGAACTGTACTTGGGCGTCGATCTACTGCCCCCACCCCCGCTCCCGCCAACTCCCGCTGGTCCTTGTGCCTCTGCCGAAGCCGAAAAGAAAAGGAAAATTCCCAGTAGGAAAATCGCCACACGCATTGTGATGCCCCCTCAAGTGCACACTCGATTCAAATTGGTACAACTTTCTCGATTGTAGCTGCCGGCTTCCCGTAGATTTCACGATTTGTGACCCCACTTGCCCAATTCCATACGGAGTTAACCTTCACGTGACATTCTAGATTCCAAGCGAGTATATCAAGATTAGCAATTCAGTTTAGGGCCGGGAGAGCAAAAAGCTGCCCGCCCTTTGAACGGACGGCCCGGCAAAACCGGCCACGGATGCGGAGGGCCGTCTGGCAGGCGCCGGTCTGTCCCGTATTGCCGGAACGGAACAGGCATATTTGTGATTCGTGTGAGTTGCGACTCTGCCGCGCGAAAAGTGGCTCGTGCTTGACGGATGTGTTAGGATTTCCGGCGATACGGGTGTGGGCTCTCGTTTCAGCTGAACGCTCGCCGCGGTGAGCGAGGAGCCCGCCAGTTGCTTGGTATGCCGACGCAATACATTCCGATCTTTATATTTGCCGTGCTCGCTGCCGCGTTCCCGGCGGTGACGCTAGTGCTCTTCAAGTTCATTCGGCCGAGCCCGGCGGCCGTCGGAGCGAAGCTGAGGCCATACGAGTGCGGCGTCGAAGCGGAAGGCGACACGCGCGGGCGTTACTCAGTCCGGTTTTACATCGTGGCGATACTTTTTGTAATCTTCGATGTGGAAACCACGTTTCTTTTCCCCTGGGCTGTGTTGTTTTCGACTCGCCAGGCAGGGTTCCGCTTGCCTGAAATCTATGCCTTGGCGAGCATGTTCGTTTTTCTGGGCATCTTGATCATCGGATACGTCTGGCTTTACCGGAAGGGCGCCCTCGAATGGGTGTAGGCAGCGCCCTTGTTTCTTGCTAGGTGCATCCCGGCCACGGAAGGTGACCGGGATTTTTTTTGAGCTTTGGCCAACGCGGTTTTGAGTAACCCCGGGGATTGTGCCGGAACAGGTTGACTCTGTTTTCCGCCGTGTGCTAAAAGCTACAACTTAATATTGGCTGTGCGGATTTGGTGCAGCCGCTCTACTCCTAATTCATGGCCAACGACCCGGAAGAGAAGCAGCCGTCTGCGAGTTCACCGACTGACCCGTCTGCGCCGAAAACGCCAGCCGCAGGGGGAGAACCCGTATCTAAACCGCCCGCTCCCCCGGCCACTCCTGCCGCGAAACCTCCCGCTGCACCCGGCGCCCCCGCCGCAAAACCTCCGGCCGCCGCCACACCGCCCAGGCCTCCTGCTCCACCTAAAGAAGGCCCTGTGGCGCTCGATAACGACCTCGTGAAGCGCTACAAGGAGAAATTCGGGCCCGCCATCCTGGAAGCCTGGACAGATCGCAAACAGGCCATTCTGGTCGTCGCCCGGGAATTGCTTGGGGAAATTGCGCTATATAGCCGCGATCACGAGAAATTTGACTGGCTGAGCGACCTCACGGCCGTCGACTGGCCGAAACGCGAACAGCGCTTCGACATCGTGCTCAACATGTATTCGTTCGAAAAGAACGAGCGGCTGCGCTTGAAAGCGCATGCCTCGGCGGACGAGCGCGTCCCCAGCGTGCAGGGGATCTGGTCCACGGCGAACTGGATGGAACGCGAAGTGTACGACATGTTCGGCGTGATTTTTGAAGGCCATCCCGACCTGAAGCGGATCCTGCTTCCGGACGAGTGGCAGGGCCATCCATTGCGAAAAGACTACGACATTCTGACGCAGGACACCGCCTGGGTTCGCGAAAATCTGGGCATCGAGAGCGGACAATAACGAATGGCCGACGAACGCATCCCGTTTGCCACCCACGCTGACCAGACCGTGCTCGGGGCGGACGAAATTGTTCTCAACATGGGGCCGCAGCACCCGTCGACGCACGGCGTGCTGCGCGTGAAGCTGCGCCTGGACGGCGAAAAGGTAATTGGCTCGGAGTGCGTGATCGGCTACCTGCACCGCGGCGTCGAGAAGATCGCCGAGCACCGCAGCTACCAGCAATTTGCGCCGTACGTGGACCGCATGGATTACGTCGCGGCGGTTTCGAACGGGCTGGGCTACTGCGAGGCGGTCGAAAAACTGCTGGGGGCGGAAGCGCCGCCGCGGGCCCGCGTGATTCGAACGATCCTCACCGAGTTACAGCGCATCGCCAGCCACCTGTTCTGGCTGGGCACGCACGCGCTCGATATCGGCGCGCTGACTCCGCTTTTTTATTGTCTGCGCGAGCGCGAGGAAATCCTGAAAATTTTCGAGAAATTTTGCGGCGCGCGCCTGACCACGCACGCGTTTCGCATTGGCGGCCTGCAATATGAGGCTTACGACGAACTGGAAAAGGACGTGGAGCGGTTTTGCACGCCCTTTGACAAGCGCGTGGACGAATACGAATCGTTGCTGACCGAAAACCGCATCTGGGTGGGGCGCACCAAGGGCGTGGGCATTCTCACCTCGAAGGAAGCGATTGATTACGGCGCTTCCGGGCCGGTGCTTCGCGCCAGCGGCGTGAAATGGGATATTCGCAAGGCCATGCCTTATGCCGCGTACGATCAATACAAATTTGAAATTCCCACCGGCAAAAACGGCGATACCTACGACCGGTACATTGTGCGCATGGAGGAAATGCGCCAGTCCCGGCTGATCTGCCTGCAGGCCATCGAAAATATTCCGGCCGGGCCGATCATGGGCAAGGTAGGAAAAGTGTTGAAGCCGCCGCCTGGCGAGGTCTATCACGCCATTGAAGCGCCCAAGGGCGAACTGGGCTATTACATTATTAGCGACGGAACAACGCAGCCGTACCGCGTGAGGATTCGCCCGCCCTCGCTCATTAATCTTGAGGCGTTTGACAAAATGATCCGCGGGCACCTGGTGGCGGACGTGGTGGCCATCATCGGGACGCTCGATATCGTGCTCGGAGAGGTCGACCGGTAGCGCCATGCTGATGAACGTCTTCCATTTCGTGATTTCGATTTGGGTGCCGCTGGTTTGCGCGCTCATCATCGTGGCCGTTTTGCCGCTTGTTGCCGGATACATCGTCTTGATGGAACGAAAAGTCATGGCGGACATGCAGGCGCGGCTCGGCCCCATGCGCGTCGGGCCGCACGGATTGTTGCAGCCCATCGCGGACGCGCTGAAACTTCTGATCAAGGAAGACATCATCCCGGATGAAGCGGACAAAGCGATTTTCTGGTTCGCGCCGCTGATCTCGGTGACCGCGGCCATGCTGGCAATGTCGGCGCTGGCGATTGGACCCTGGTTCCAGATTGCCGATTTGAACGTTGGTTTGCTTTTCGTTGTGGGGATCAGCGCGCTGGGGATTTTCGGAATCGTGCTTGGCGGATGGTCGTCCAACAGCCACTATTCGCTACTCGGCGCGCTGCGCAGCGCGGCGCAACTGGTGAGCTACGAAACCGCGGCCGGCATGGCGATTGTGGGCGGACTGCTGCTGGCTGGAACCTTGTCGACGCGGGAAATTATTCAGGCGCAGAACGATTACGGCACGTGGTTTGCTTTTGCCGCGCCCGTCGGATTCTTCGTTTACATTGTGGCGTCGATTGCCGAAACCAATCGCGCGCCGTTCGATTTGCCGGAAGCCGAATCGGAACTGGTCGCTGGATACATGACGGAGTACAGCGGATTCCGTTGGGCGCTTTATTTTCTCGCGGAATACACGAACATGGTCGTTGTGGCCTCGATCGCCACGACGCTGTTTCTGGGCGGTTGGCTGCGGCCGTTTGCGGGCACGCCGGCGTTCAATTTTCTGGACTATTTTCCCTCTGTGTTGATGCTGGCCGTTGGCGCGTATTGCTTTTATCGCGCGCCGAAACAGCCGGTAAAGGTGCAGAGTCTTTTCATGGTGGCCGTGGGGCTGCTGATGATTTTAGCGGCGATCATTCTTGCGGCGCCGCTGGTTCCTGCCGTCTCCGATTTACTTCCCGGATTGAAGCCCGGGCTTCACGGGGCGTTCTGGTTCCTGTTGAAAGTAGGGCTGTATATTTATCTGTTCATGTGGCTGCGATTTACGTTCCCGCGGTACCGGTTCGATCAGCTGATGCGCCTGGGCTGGCAATTTTTGATTCCGCTTTCCATCGTGAACGTGATGGGGATCGGCCTCGCCCTCGTGCTGCACCGGCATTGGGGATGGGGGCATCTTCCGGCGTTTGGTCTGACCACGCTGCTCACGCTGGTAGTGGCTGCATGGCTGGGCTGGGCGGAAGAGAAGAAAGACAAAGTGCATGTATTCGTAGGGGAAACGTAGGAGGTTTTTGTGGCACAGCCACTCCTGGCTGTGCGGTTTTCGCAGCGTTTAAAAAAGGCGCACAGCCGGGAGTGGCTGTGCTACTCAGACGAAGATGCTCGATCACATCGTATTTTATTTTTTTGCGGCGCTGGCCGTGGTTTCCGCGATCCTGGTGGTGACGCGGCGCAACGTGGTGCAGAGCGCGATCTTCCTGATCACCGCGCTCCTGGCCACGGCGGGCATCTTTTTGCAATTGCACGCGGAGTTTTTGTTCATCGTGCAGGTGATTCTTTACGCCGGCGGCATCATGGTGCTGTTCGTGTTCGTCATCATGCTGATCAACATGGATGTTTCGCTGCACCAGGTCCAGTTCAACCGGCAATGGTGGCTGGGATTGCTGCTGGCGCTGGTTCTCGGTGCGGAGCTCACCATTGCGATCGCCATCGGGCGGTCCCACTTATCGTTTGGCGAGGCCGCGCCTGCCAGCGCCCTCGAACCCAGCACGCAGCTGGTGGGCAAAGTTCTGTTCAGCGAATATATGCTCCCGTTTGAAATCGCGTCGATCCTGCTGCTGGTGGCCATGATCGGTGCGGTGGTGATGGCCAAGAAGAAAATATGAAGAGGCGGGTATGGCGATGATTCCGATCAGCCAGTATTTGTTCCTGGGCATGGTGCTGTTCACGATCGGCGCGATCGGCGTGGTTACGCGCCGGAACGTGATCATTATCTTGATGTCCATCGAGTTGATGTTGAACGCCGTGAACATCAATCTCGTGGCCTTCTCGCGCCTGGTCGGTTCGGCGGAAGGGCACGTGTTCGCTATTTTTATTATCACCGACGCGGCCGCGGAAGCGGCCGTGGGGCTGGGCATCATCATCGCTTTTTTCCGCAATCGTGAGACGTTGCTGGGCGATGAGATGGATTTGATGAAGTGGTAGAAGTGCCGTGATTCGTGGCTCGTGACCCGTGGCTGGGGACCCGTGAAACGAACTGCGCGGCTTATATAGTTTTTGTCATTCCGAGCGGAGTGATAAAAGGAAGAACGATCCGAAAGAAGAACGACCTGGGCGAGCGCTAATTCATGATGCCGGCTGAATATTTTCTTGCGCATATCTGGCTGATCCCGCTGTTTCCACTCGTGGGCGCGGCGCTGATGTTGCTGATTGGCAAGCGCCTCCCGAATGCGGCGGTGAACGTCATTTGTGTCGGCACGCCTTTTCTGGCGATGTGCTATGCGTTCGGCGCGATCTGGCAACTCGTAGCGCGGCCCGCCACGGAACGCCTGGTCAACTACAACCTGTTTGACTGGGTTCCCGCCGGAATCATGCATACAAGTTCGGGTCGCGTAATGGATTTCCACGTGCCTTGGGGCGTGCTGATGGACCCGTTGACAGCGGTGATGCTCCTTGTCGTTACGGGCGTCGGATTCCTGATTCATGTGTATTCGACCGGCTACATGGCGCATGAGGGCGGCTATTACCGCTTTTTCGGCTATCTGAATTTGTTCATGTTCTCGATGCTGACGCTGGTACTGGCGAACAATTTGCTGCTGTTGTTCGTAGGGTGGGAAGGCGTCGGGCTGTGCAGCTATCTCCTGATCGGTTTTTACTTTTTGCGGAAATCGGCGTCGGACGCAGGGAAGAAGGCGTTCATCGTCAACCGTATCGGCGACGCCGGTTTTATTCTCGGATTGTTCCTGATGCTGGGCACACTGGGCACGATTCAGTTCACGGAACTTGGCCCGGCGATCGCTGCGGGCCATTTTGCCATGGGCGACGCCACGCTGACGGCGATTGCGCTGCTGCTCTTTGTCGGCGCGACAGGGAAGTCGGCACAGCTCCCCTTGTATGTCTGGTTGCCGGACGCGATGGAAGGCCCGACGCCGGTCAGCGCGTTAATCCACGCGGCGACCATGGTGACGGCCGGCGTGTACATGATTGCGCGCACGAACGCTGTGTTCTCGATGGCGCCGAAGGCGCTGGCCGTGGTGGCCGTGGTCGGCTGCGTCACTTCCATCTTCGCAGCGACCATGGGTCTCGTGCAGAACGACATCAAGCGCGTGCTGGCCTACTCGACGGTGTCGCAGCTGGGCTACATGTTCCTCGCCTGCGGCGTCGGCGCGTTCACCGCGGGCGTATTCCACTTGATGACGCACGCGTTTTTCAAAGCTCTGCTCTTCCTCGGATCAGGCAGCGTGATTCATGCGCTCTCCGGCGAACAGGACATGCGCAAGATGGGAGCGCTGTGGGGAAAAATTCCGACGACGGCGAAAACGTTTGTCGTGGCGTCGATCGCGATTGCGGGGATACCGCCGCTGGCAGGTTTCTTTAGCAAGGACGCGATCCTTGGCCACGCGTTTGAGTACAGCCCGATCCTTTGGCTCCTGGGCTTCATCACCGCGGGAATGACGGCGTTTTACATGTTTCGCCTGGTGAACATGACGTTCTTCGGCCAGTCCCGCGTCGATCATGAAGTCGAGCACCACATCCACGAATCGCCAAGCTCGATGACGGTGCCGCTGATGATTCTTGCCGTGCTCTCCGTAGTTGGCGGCTGGGTCGGCTGGCCCGAGTCGCTTGGCGGCAGCGATCGCTTTTCCAAATTCCTCGAACCCGTGATGGCCAAACATGCGGAAGGAGCAGCTGAGGCGGCCAGCGCCGCACAGGCGTCATCGGGCGCAGCGGCGGAATATTTGCTGATGCTCGCGTCCGTCGCCATCGCGGCAGGAGGCATCTGGCTGGCGTACCGCTGGTACATCCAGCGCCCGGAAGTCCCGGGCAAAATCGCAGCGGCAAGCCCGTTTTTGTATCGTTTAATTTACAACAAATATTACGTAGACCAGCTTTACGACGCGATGTTTGTGAATCGCGTGAAAGACCTGGCGCTGACACTTGGCTCTTTCGACGTGAATTTCATCAACGGGCTGGGCGTGGACGGCTCGGGCTGGGTGACTCGCATTACCTCGAGAATCTCCGCAATTTGGGATTCCGTGATTATAGACATGCTTTTGGTGAACGGAGCGGCGCGGATCGTATGGCTCTTCAGTTGGCCTGCGCGCATGCTCCAGACCGGGCGAGTAGCGCGGTATGCGCTGTTCATGCTGGCCGGCGTGTTGATTTTCCTGGGCTATTACTTGCACCTCTCAGGACTCACGATTAGAAACTTGTTGCAGCACTAGAAGAAGGCGAGGCAGGAAGATGGAATTTTACAACACTCATATCCTGACGGTGGTGCTGTTCACGCCGCTGGTGGGGTCGCTGCTGCTGCTGTTTGTGCCGCGCGACAGCGCCAACGCGCACCGCGTCATCGGCAATCTTTTCGGCTTCCTCGGGCTGATCGTTTCGCTGCCGCTGATCTGGCGCTTCAGCCTGGATCCGGCGGCGGCGCGCTACCAGTTTACCGAAACCTACGAATGGATTCCTTCGATCGGCGCGCACTACTCGCTCGGGATAGACGGCATCAGCCTGCTTCTCGTCATGCTGACGACCCTTCTCGGCGCGATCTCGATACTTTCGTCCTGGAGCGCGATCAAGATTCGCACCAAGGAATACTACATTCTGTTTCTTCTGCTTCAAGTCGGCATGCTGGGCGTTTTCATGGCGCTGGATTTTTTCCTGTTCTACATGTTTTGGGAAGTGATGCTCGTGCCCATGTATTTCTTGATTGGCGTGTGGGGCAGCGACCGCCGTTTGTACGCCGCGATCAAATTTTTCCTGTACACCCTGATCGGCTCGGTGATCATGCTGCTGGGAATCCTGGCGCTGTATTTCAAAGCGGGTGGCGCTACTTTCGATATGCCCACGCTTCTCGCCTCCGCCGCGCAGTTTGACACGCACACGCAAGTGCTGCTGTTCTGGGCGTTCTTCTTTGCATTTGCGATCAAGGTGCCCATGTTCCCGTTCCACACCTGGCTGCCGGACGCGCACACCGAAGCGCCCACGGCAGGGTCCGTCATCCTGGCGGGCGTTCTGCTGAAAATGGGGACGTACGGGTTCATCCGCTTCTCGCTGCCGCTGCTGCCGCAGGAGGCAGCGGCGCGCCACAAAATTATTACCATCATGATGGTCGTTTCGGTTATCGGCATTATTTACGGCGCGCTCGTCTGCATGATGCAAAAGGACATGAAGAAGCTGATCGCCTACAGTTCGGTGAGCCACCTGGCTTTCTGCACGCTGGGCATCTTCGCGCTGACTCCGCACGGGCTTTCCGGCAGCGTGATCCAGCAGATCAACCACGGAATTTCCACCGGCGCGCTCTTCTTGATCGTCGGCGTGCTCTACGAGCGCAGGCACACGCGCCTGATTTCCGAGTACGGCGGCCTTTCGACGCCCATGCCGGCCTTCGCGGCCATCTATATGATCGCTTCGCTCAGCTCGCTGGGCCTGCCGCTGCTGAACGGATTCATCGGGGAATTCACCATCCTGCGCGGCACATTTGAAGTCAGCTTCCAGTACACGGCATGGGCCGTGATCGGAATTATCCTGGGCGCCGCGTACCTGCTGTGGCTCTACCAACGCGTGATGTTCGGTCCGGTCACCAATCCCGCGAACGAGCATCTGCCTGACCTCAATGCGCGCGAATATGCCACGCTGATTCCACTGGTGATCCTCGCGTTCTGGATCGGCATCTATCCGAAGCCGCTGTTTCGCGTGCTGGACCGGCCTGTGCAGCTGATCGTCGAGCAGGTTAATCCTGGATATTACGGCGCGGAGCGCGCAGCCGCTCCCGCTGCTACACCTGCCCTGGCTCCCGGGGAAGCCGGAGCCGGGACGCAAGCCATGCCCGGAATGACTATGCCGTCCAGCACCGGGACAACACCCGCTCCGGATGCGGAGAAGAAGTAGGCGAGGCGATGAGCCTATATGCTTAAGGCGTTCCAGTCCTTCATGCAGGAAGGTGGCGGCGGCCTGCTGCTGCCGGAGATGATGCTGGTATTGTTTGCCATGGGCATCCTGCTCACGGATTACTTGCTGGAGGCTCGCGACAAGTATTTCAACGCCCTGATGGCCATGCTCGGCGTGATCTTCAGCGGCATCGTTCTCTGGAGATTGCGCGAGGCGGCCGAAAGCGGGCGAGCTTTTGGGTTCAGCGACTCGCTACAGGTCGATCCGTTTTTTGTTTTTTTCGGTTTCATTTTCCTCATTGCCACGGCGCTGGTCATCGTGCTTTCGGTCCGCTACCTGCAACTGGAGGACGAAAATCATGGCGAGTATTACGCCCTGATGCTGTTCGCCACGGTCGGCATGATGTTCATGGCCTCCGGCAATGACCTGGTGGTGCAATTCCTGGGCCTGGAAACCATGGCCATCAGCTTCTACGTGCTAGCGGGATTTTTGCGGCGCGACAAGCGTTCGAACGAAGGCGCGGTGAAATACCTGCTCCTGGGCGCGTTCAGCTCGGCGATTCTGGCCTATGGTTTTTCGATCCTCTACGGCATCGGCGCCATGGCCAACCTGAGCTCTATTGGGGAGGCGCTGCCTCCCAGGACCAATCTGGACGTGATCGCGGTCGCGGTGGAGCAAAGAGGCCATGCGGACCTGTTCGTGCTTCTGGCGCTCGCTACCGTGGCTGCAGGGCTATTTTTCAAAGTGGCCGCTGTCCCGTTCCACCAGTGGGCTCCGGACGTGTACGAGGGCGCTCCCACGCCGATCACGGCGTACATCAGCGTTGCTTCGAAAACGGCCAGCTTCGCCCTGTTGCTGCGCCTGCTGCTCACCGTGTTCTGGCCGGTGCGGGTCGATTGGGAAATGCTCATCGCGGCTGTGGCCATCGCGTCCCTTACGGTCGGGAACCTGGCGGCGATCACGCAGACCAATGTGAAGCGCATGCTGGCCTACTCCTCAATTTCGCATGTGGGCTACGTCCTGCTCGGGATCGTGGCGGCCGCTTCCAGCCCGCTCGGATTCCTGACGGGGATGAAGGGCGTGTCGTTTTACCTCTTCGCTTATGCGTTCATGACCATCGGCGCGTTTGCTGTATTGATCGTGCTGCAGCGGCAGGGAATTATCGGCGATGAGCTGGATGATCTGAATGGGCTGTACCGGCGCAGCCCGCTTTCCGCATTGGTGCTGCTGATCTTCATGCTGTCGCTTGCGGGGATTCCTCCTCTGGCAGGCTTCGTCGGAAAGTATTTTATTTTGCAGGCGCTGATCCAGACGGGGCACATTCGCCTCGCGATCTTCGGCGCGCTCTACATTGTCCCTGCGCTGTACTACTATTTCCGCATCGTGATGCACGCGTATTTGTACGAACCGGGTAACGCGCCTGTGCCAATCGTCACCTTTGGGCAGAGGTTCGCCTTCGCCGTGTTGTGCTTCGTGACCGTCGCCGCAGGGGTCTACCCGGAGCCGTTCGTGCGCCTGGCGACTTACTCGCTCTTCTTCCCAATAGGTTTCAGTGGCCACTGAAGGACCAGACTCGCCTTCCTCCCCATCGCCGCGAAAACGGCCTGCTGAAGGCATACAACGCGAAGGTATACGACAATTCGCCGACATAATGGAGCTGCCGATCCTTCTGGTTGCAAGTGTCTCAATTGGCGGGGGAGCGGGGTATTTCCTGGACAAACGCTTTCATACATCGCCTTTATTCACTCTGATCTTTGGCTTGCTGGGCTTTGCCGCGGGCATGATTCAATTAGTCCGGCGCCTGTCAAAGGATACTTAGGACCATGGCTGAGTCCGGCTCCATCTATATTGCCGCCGAGCATCGCATCGAGTGGATGACGCTGGCGTTCGGACTTGCCGGTGCCGCGTTTACCCTACTGCGCTGGGGCTGGCGCCCGGGTGCCGGGGTGGCTCTGGGGGCCGCTCTCGCTTGGCTTAATTTTCGCTGGCTGAAGCAGGGAGTGACCGCGTTCGTTAAAGTGTCGACGGCGCAGGCGAACTCAGAGCGCGTTCGCGTGCCTGTGAGCGTTTACGCTAAGTTCTTTGGGCGCTTCGCTTTGCTGCTACTAGTGGTCTATGTTATTCTTTCGCGTTCGCTGTTGCCTGTGGCCGCGGTGCTCGGAGGATTGTTCGCGGTCGTTGCGGCCGTAATGATCGAACTGATGTGGGAATTGCTGCGCACCGGACGAGGCACGGAAACACACACTTAGAGCCTTTTTTCGCGGGGCTCAATCCCGGGGTCAACTGGACAAATGGAAGAGCAAGTTTTAGGTGTGACAAAAGTGTTCAACGCGCTCCTGGGGAAGCCTGCATTGGCCTTGCTTGCGACGCTGCACATTCATCCTGAGAATTCCGAGTATCCGATCCCGAATCACATCGCCATGGAACTGGTGGTTTTCTTGATCGCGATCGTTTTTTTCACGTGGCTGAAGGGGCGCCTGTCAGTGGACAATCCCGGCGGCGCGCAGCAGTGCATGGAAGCGCTGCTGACAAATTCCATGGGAGTGGGCGCGCGCGACCTGCTCGAAGACACCGCGGGTCATGACGCCATGAAATACCTGCCAATGATCGGCAGCATCGGCATATTCGTTTTAATGAGCAATCTGATCAGTCTGATTCCCGGATTCTCTTCTCCGACGGCTGAGAAATCTGTGCCACTAGGCGCCGCCATCGTCGTATTTCTTTATTACAACTGGGCCGGCTTGGTGCACCACGGACCGCTCAAGTATGGCAAGCATTTCCTGGGACCCGTTCTGGCGATGTCTCCGATTATGTTTATCGTCGAAATTGTTAGCCATCTCGCCCGGTTGCTTTCGCTTACAGTCCGTCTGTGGGTCAACATGCTGGTAAGCGAACTGCTGTATGTAACCTTTCTCGGCTTGACGCTGTCACTATTTTTCTACGTGGAGAAGCTCAATGTGCTGGGATATGCGCTGGCGCCGCTTCCGCTGCTGGCTCCGCCGCTCTTTCTTCTCTTGCATATCTTTGTCGGATTTGTGCAAGCGTTTGTTTTCACTTTGTTGCCGATCATCTATCTGGGTGGCGCAGTAGGCGAAGAACACTAATCGGCGCGACGAATTTATGGAGTTCCAATTCATACCGGCATGATCCGCTGTCTCGCGTGAGCCCGGCTGCAAGAGGGATGTCCGGGAACCACCTACGAGCGGCTAATTCTTAGCGAAGGAGAAACACGATGAAGAAGTCTTCGATGATTCTGTTTGCGCTTCTGGCAGTCGCTTTTGTCGCTCCGGCTGCATTCGCGCAGACGGCAGCGGGAGGCGCCGCAGAGCCGACCAACTGGGTGGCCATCACTTCGGGCTTTGCCATGGCCATCGCCTCGGCGTTTTGCGGCATGGCTCAGGCTCGAGCGACGTCCTCGGCTTGCGAGGGCCTGGCGCGCAACCCGGGCGCGGCGGCTCCAATCCGTTTTGCGCTGCTGCTGGCGCTTGTGCTGATCGAGTCGATGGCGCTGTACACGTTTGCCATTATTTTCGCCAAGGTCAAGTAAGTAAGCGATTTCCGTTTTGGTTTGCTGCGGCACGCTCTCGAAAGTTTGAGGGCGTGCCGCTTTGTTTTTTGTGGCACACGCTTCAGCCTGTGTGGTTTTCGCAATGATCAAGGATAAACCCAACAGGCTAAAGCGTGTTCCACTAAAGGCTATCGGATGTTCAGTGCGGCTTTGGCGGCGAAATCGATGATGCGAGCGGGGAATAAACCGACGAAGACCGTTCCGGCGGCGGCGATCCACAATACGACGGAGAGCGTCCAGGGCACGGGCTCGGCGGCGATTTCCATTGCCGGTTCGCGCATGTACATGGCGACGATCACGCGCAGATAGTAGTAGGCGCCGAGGACGCTGTTCAGGGCCAGCAGGATCGCCAGCCAGATCAGGTTGGATTCGAGAGCGGCGTTGAAGACATAGAATTTTCCGAGGAATCCTGCCGTGATGGGCAATCCCAAGAGTGAGAGCAGAAACAGCGACAAGCACGCGGCCAGCGCGGGCTGCCGCCGGGCGAGGCCGGTAAAATCGTCGATGTCCACGTGGCGCTCGCCCAGTCCACCCAGGTGCGCGACGATCAGGAACGCGCCCATCTTCACAATGGCGTAGCCGACCAGGTAGAACAGCGCCGCGGCAATGCCCGCTTCGGGATGATCCGTGGCGGCTGCGGCGGCGAGCGCGACGAGAATGTATCCCGCGTGCGCGATCGAGCTGTAGGCCAGCATGCGCTTCACGCTCGTTTGCACGATCGCCGACAAATTTCCAACGAACATGCTGAGCGCGGCGGCCACCCACAGCGCCCAGAACCATAGCGGCGCCGCGGCATCCACGCTGGCCATGATGCGCAATGCCAGGGCGAAGGCGGCTGCCTTGGGGCCCGTCGAAAGCAGC
>Ga0210409_10004248_pt1 | contig 15566 bp, 13 predicted proteins | sample IncBWH17MmetaG_FD_161649 | JGI IMG/M metagenome (GOLD analysis project Ga0210409, IMG submission 161649) | Forest soil microbial communities from Barre Woods Harvard Forest LTER site, Petersham, Massachusetts, United States - Inc-BW-H-17-M | ecosystem: Environmental > Terrestrial > Soil >...
ACCGAGCGAGTCGAGAATGTGTACCGGCAACTGCTGGCGCGACTGCGCCGAGAGATCGGCGAACGAGGCGCGAGCGGCATATTTGGCGAGGGCTTCCACTTGGGTCATGGCAAGTCTCCTTCCGCTGAATCGCTTACTCTGTCAGGGCGATGAAAACTGCTATTGTGAAGATCGAACCAATCACGCTGAGAAATAGCGCAGAGGACGCGCGCGTTTCGCGCACATGATATTGGGCGGCGAGCACGATCACGATCGGCATAACTGGGATGGCCGTCGTCAGCACCGCCTCTGGGACGATGGGGGCGCCGTAGCCGAGTGAGCGCAGTCCAACTAGGACCAGCGCAGGCTGAACGAGATTCTTCAAGAACGCCAACGATAATGCCGTCAAATCGATTTCGATTTTGTAAGCGACAAGCATGATGCCGGAAGCGAACAGCGCGACGCCGCCCGTGGCCTGCCCTAAAAGTGAAAGTCCGTGGTCAACAATTGAGGGGATGCGGACATCGCACAGCACGAGAACGAAGGCGAGCAGAGGCGCCCAGACAATAGGCTCTTTGACCGTTTCCAGCAGCTTTTCCGCGAAGACCGAGTGGCGCGTCGTTGACGGCGCCGGCGTCCCAATGGGTGTTTTTCCCAACGCCAGGCCGAGAATCGTAATCGGCACGACGATGAGATTGATGATCAGAGCGGCGATTGCAACGGTAACGGCGCTAGCTTTGCCGAACAGGTCGCCGAGAATGGCCGGACCCATGAACGGAACTGCCGGAGCGGACGCAGTCAGTGCCGCCAATACGCTCTCGCTCAACGAAAAGCGAAATACGAAGTGGAACAGCAGAAAAACCAGCGCATATAAGCCCACGATCGCCGCGAATAGCGCAACAACAAGCGTAATATCCTGAACCAGATCCGCGCGCGGCGTGCCCACCGTGCCCACGAAAAGCGCGAGCGGCACGGCATACAACAGCACCATGCGATTGAGGACCGACGCTTCCTTCGGCCCGAAGTCGTGGCGCCAAGCAGCCACGAAACCGAGCAGCAGGGTGAAGACGATCGGAGCCAGTGCGCTTAGAATGGTCTGTACCAAGGCAACCTCTCTTCGAAATGCGACGGTGCAATCGCCGCGTACAGGACCGGGTTCGTGGTCCATCGGGATGTAAGATCAGCGCCAGGGTAGTTCTTGCCGGAGCCGCTATCCTGCCTATGCCTTTGCAAGACCTTTCCCGAGCAAGCGAGCGACCTCTTGCGTTGACTCCAGGCAGCGCTTGGAGTGGGCCGTCATTTGAACAAAAGCGTGGGACAGGTCCGGGTAGTGCACGTAGGTGATATCGCTGCCGTCACTTCGGCTGGAATAAATTTGGCATCATAGACGGACATGCTTTTACTCCTGTCTAATTGGGAAGAGCGCTTCCCACGGTATCGGTAACGCCCGCACATTGAGATCGACCGTGATCCGCTCAGACGGCGAGCGCCTGCAGGATCAGGTCCGTGATCGCATCAGGGTGTGAGATCAGCGACAGGTGGCTCGACTTGACCTCGATCGTCTTCGCACCCATCCGCTTGGCCATGAAACGCTCCAGGTCGGGATTGATCGTCCGGTCTTCGGTGGACACGGCGTAGAAGGTGGGCTTGGTGCGCCAGGCGGCGTTTGTCGTCTTGTCTGTGTTCAGCGACTTCTTGAAGGGCTGCTGAACCGCGTAGAGGACGCGTGCCTCTTCCTTCGGCAGGTCGCCCGCGAAGTCGTGCAGGAAAGCCTCCTCGGTCAACTGACCCCAATCGTCGTTGAACACAACGCCGGCTGAGGCAGGCGGCGTCGGGTAGTTCTTCGCAAGCGCGGCATAGTCCTCGCCGGCATCAGGTGCTCGCGCGGCGACGTAGACCAATGCGGTGATCTTCGGGTCCACCCCCACCTCCGTCACGATCATTCCAGAAAAAGAGTGGCCAACGAGCACCGTCGGGCCGGGTTGCAATGCGATCGCCCGCCGCGCGGCCTCCGACGCCTCCCGCAGCGAGGTCAGAGGATTCTGCACGCTGGTGCAGTTGATGCCGTTCTGCTGGAGGCGGGCGATGACCTTTGACCACGAGGAGCCGTCGGCGAACAGTCCGTGCACGAAGACGACATTCTTCGTCTTCGGCGATGGCTGGGAGCTGGCGACTTGGTTGAGCAAGGGAAGGGCTGCGCCAGCGGCGAAAGCCCCGATCAATGTTCGGCGATTCATCATAGTCTCCTGTTATTCGAACTACGGGCGATTTCGCTCATATGGAAAAATCCACTCATGGCGTCCTGTTCTCGAGTGGCGAGGTCCCGGTTCCAATCTTATCCGTGGTTTCGAGTGGTACCCGGCAGCCGTTCAGGAACCGGCTGAGTAAATTGAATCATAGCACCATGCGATTGAGGACCGACGCTTCCTTCGGCCCGAAGTCGTGGCGCCAAGCAGCCACGAAACCGAGGAGCAGCGTAAAGACGATCGGAGCCAGTGCGCTCAGAATGGTCTCTACCATGGCGACCCTTTCGCAGCCCGTTGGCAGAATTATCGAATTGCTAGAACAATCAGCACGATGAAGTCGAAGTGTGAAACGCTTGTTATGGCGCTGCCGGAACTAATTTGGTGGGGCTTTGTTCCATGAACATAAGCATAAAAATTAAGAGTGCGCTGCCCGCTTCAAACAACAGGAGAATACCATGGCTTACCCCACAGCCTACAGCTCCACCGTCGCGATCCCATTGCCCTCGGAACAAACTGTTCAGCAGATAATGGGCAAATCCTATCAGCCGGAAAAGACCCTAAACGTCCTCAAGATGTTCGCTGGAACTGAGGACATGTTCGAGGCGACGATCGGCATAGTCAAAGCAATGTTTTCGACGAAAGGCATTGATCCCAAGATACGCGAGACGATCATCCTGCGCGCGGCAAAGGTGTTAAATGCGCCATACGAGGCGCAAGCCAACGTGGTGATGGCCAAGAACGCAGGCCTGTCTGCCGCGGAGATCGACGCTGTCGCCACCGATGGTCCGGTATCTGGTATTAATCCGGAGTATGTTCTCGTGTGCAAAGCGACCGATGAGTTGTCAAAGAGCGGAACATTGCGCGATGAGACCGTGCGCGAACTTCTAGATAAGTACGGTGAGACGATCTCTCGCAAGATCGTGCTTATGATCGGCTGGTTCAATATGCTCAGCCTGTTTTTGAATGGGTGCCGAGTCCCGCTCGAAACCACCGACAAGGTCGGGATGAGGACCTCGCCACTCGGATAAATGCCGGGCCGACAAGCTGAACATCTCCCCTGCGGCGTCAATCTTCATCGCTTCCGACTGCTGCGATGCACGCTCGACTTCCGCTTTGGGGTCATTTTCGGACCTCAGCGGCGGCAACCGTGACGTCTGTTCTGCCCCCGTAAACGGACATCGTCAGCTAGACCAGTCACGTCCGAAAAGGGCCGATTCTGTTGAAAAAGTCCTATCCGGCGTCGACCAATTTTCTGGTGCGCTTGGCGCGACAACGCGACGGCGGCCTCGGTCGTTCTCGACATATCATTCCTCGCTTCCGATCGGCCTCTACGTCTCTGTCTGCGCGGCGATCAGCATCTGCGCGGCCTTGCTGCTCCCCGACAAAACCAATAAGGACATTGCGCACGAGGTGCACTACGGCAATGCCTGAGCGTCCCGAGCGCTTGGCCACGCTGAGCCGGGGCGCCACGTGCCACCAGCGAGATGACCTTTCTTCGAGAGTGATCTTGAACGGTTCCTAATGTCCCATGCCCGAGTTGGGTCATTGGCAGACATTCTCATCGCGCAAGGTTGCGAGCCGCTTTTTTTTAGACGCGAGATGAGCCGACGGCGCGCTACGGCCTCCGCAAAGTATCGTCCGTGCTTGAATGCATTCTTGTTACCTTTTGGAACCCCGGGGGACCGACTGCCGTACGGCCGATCATCAACTTCGATTTGGCCGCACATCCGCCGTTTCCGGTCAGCCCCTAACAGCCGACGTGTAGACGACCGCTGCTTTTCGTCGAGAAGTGGCCAGCATCGGACGTTCGAGCACCACTTATTGTCAGCGGATCCCACCTCGCTAACCGGCCGAATGCGCATTAGAGTGGTCCCAAGACCGGTTCACCCCCCGCGGTCGGCAGGCCGCGGCTGCTCGTTTGGCGCTCGGCCGATCGGTATTGACCAACTTGATAGAAAAGGTGGGACCATGGCAACGAAAACACTTCGCCTCTCAAAGACACGGACGGCTCTTGTAAATTTGCTGAGTGCGGTAGCGACGATCACACTCGGCTCGTCGGCGGCCCTTGCGGCCGGAGATCGCGCAGCCGGTCAGGAGTTTTTCGCCAAACACTGCACCCCCTGTCACTCGACGGAGGCAGGCGTGAACAAGATCGGCCCCTCCCTCGCCGGCGTTGTCGGCCGCAAGAGCGGGTCCGCACCGGGCTACACCTATTCAGCCGCCCTCAAGGCGGCAAACATCACGTGGGACGACAAGACGCTCGATCAGTGGCTCCAGAGCCCGATGGGCGACGTTCACGGCACGAAGATGTTCATCACCGTTCCTAACGCCGAAGATCGTCAGAACGTCATTGCGTATCTCGAGACTCTAAAATGACGAACCTGCGGTCGCGAATAGCATGCGAACATGCTATTGCGCGTAATTTGCCAGGATTCGGAGAGTTTCATTCGCATGCGACCGAGAGGCCGCGTTAGGTTGTACCCGTATGAGTACGTGCCTCCCGCCTATGTTTATTGACGATCTCCGAGGTCGTCATCTTCTCCCGAACGCGGCTTATTCCGCGTTCGAGAAGAACTGCAGCACTTGCGTAACGGGCAACGAGGTTTTGCAGCCTAGTTTGCAAACGGTTCGCGCAACTTGAATTGCCCGAGTTCAGTCTGGTACCACTTGCGAGATGCCGCACAATGGAGTTGCGATTTCCATGACTCCAAACGCCGCGGTTGAACCGGGAGCGGTTCCACAGCCCGTATCGGCGCCGCTCACACGCGCTGCGATCTTCCTCGTCGTGACGATAAATTCTGGCCCGGATAACCGCGCCGCCGTGCGGTCCTTCTGCGCAGACCTTTCGGCGTTGATACGCGCGGTTGATTTTCGCGATCTTGAAGCTGGCCTCTCGTGCGTGATGGGAATAGGGTCCGGGGCGTGGGACAGGCTGTTCGGAAACCCGCGCCCGGCCGAACTCCATCCGTTCCGGGAGATCCAGGCCGGATCGCGCCATGCGGTATCGACCCCTGGGGACCTACTTTTCCATATCCGCGCGAAGCGCACGGACCTCTGCTTCGAGATGGCGATGCAGATCATGGCACGTCTCGGCGACGCAGTCTCTGTGGTCGACGAGGTGCACGGCTTTCGCTATTTCGATGATCGCGACCTTCTGGGGTTTGTCGACGGCACGGAGAATCCGCGTGGCGAAGCGGTGATCAAAGCCGCGCTAATCGGGGAGGAGGATTCCGCTTTCGCAGGCGGCAGTTACGTGATCGTGCAGAAATATCTGCACGATCTGGACGGTTGGAACGGGCTGTCCACGGAGGCACAGGAGCGCATCATCGGGCGCACCAAATTATCCGACATCGAGCTGGACGACTCGATCAAGCCGACCTCGGCGCACAACGCGCTGACCACGATAACCGAGAACGGCCAAGAGTTTCAGATCGTGCGCGACAACATGCCCTTTGGCCGAGCCGGCAACGGTGAATTTGGCACCTATTTCATCGGCTATTGCCGCACCCCGCGGGTGACAGAGCAGATGATCGAGAACATGTTCGTTGGCCGCCCGCCCGGCAACTACGACCGGCTGCTCGATTTCAGCCGCGCGGTGACCGGAATCCTGTTCTTCGTTCCATCAGCGACATTTCTGGACGCTGTGAACGATGGCGAACCCAAGGCAGCGAAGCCCGACGTGTCAACCGTCGAACCCTCTACAACCTCGACGGGCGATCGCTCGCTCAGAGTTGGCTCCCTCAAAGGAGAGAACCGTCATGAATAATCTTCATCGCGAGCTTGCCCCGATTTCCGAAGCGGCGTGGGCAGACCTCGAAGAGGAGACCACGCGCACCCTGAAGCGCTATCTCGCCGGACGCTGCGTGGTTGACGTCCACGGGCCGGGTGGCGTCGGCCTTTCCGCGGTCGGCACCGGCCACCTCAAGGCGATCGAAGCCCCAGGCGATGGCGTCCTCGCCCGCCAGCGCGAGGTCAAAGCGCTGGTCGAGGTTCGAGTCCCCTTCGAGCTCGATCGCCAGCAGATCGACGACGTGGAACGCGGTTCGGCCGATTCCGACTGGCAACCGGCGAAGGACGCCGCCCAAAAGATCGCCTACGCCGAGGACCGCGCCATCTTCGAGGGGTATGCTGCAGCCGGCATCGGCGGCATTCGGCAGGGTACCAGCAACCCGATTCAGACGCTGCCGGCCGACGTGCGCCAATATCCGGATGCCATCGCCCAAGCCTTGAGCCAGCTGCGCCTCGTCGGCGTCAACGGGCCTTATGCTGTGCTGCTCGGTGCCGACGCCTATACTGCTCTCGCCGAAACCAGCGACAACGGGTATCCTGTGCTGGAGCACATCAAGAAGCTCGTCAAGGATGGGATCATCTGGGCGCCTTCGCTTGCCGGTGCCTTCGTGCTCACCACCCGTGGCGGCGATTTCGCCCTACACATCGGTCAGGACGTCTCGATCGGGTATTTGGGTCACACGGATAATGTCGTGCGCCTCTATCTTCAGGAGACGTTGACCTTCCTCCTGCTCACGACCGAGGCCGCCGTCGCGTTGTCGCCTCCGGTCAAGACAGATCGTGCAGGATCGAAGTAGTTGCGCGATTGTAAACTGCGGCTGGAGCGAGTTCTGATGTCGCCTTTGGGTCATCAACGGACCTCGGCCCGATCAACCGAGACTTCCGCTTCCCCCTCAGGAACGGACATCATCAGCCAGGCCCGCCATGTCAGTTTGGTGCCACAGCAGACTCATGCACCGCAGCAATGCCTTGTTGTTCGATCACATCGTCATTTTGACCAATTCCTGGAGCTTGATCTAAATCAAGCTGACTGCCCTCAATACGTCTCGAAATCTTGCCGCACGGTTTTGTGGTTGAGCTCATACGAATGCAAACGCGGGTACGAACGCTCATTGCCATCGTCTTGGCGCTTACGAGTTTGAGCGCGATCTCCGAGCGAGTGCGCGACCAGGGCGTGACCGACACCGAAATTCGTATCGGCAATCTCATGCCTTACAGTGGAACTCTGGAGGCCTTCGGCGCTATCGGGAAAGCCGAAGCAGCGTATTTTGAGATGCTAAATGAGCGCGGCGGGATCGACGGCCGCAAGATCAGCTTTATCTCCTATGATGACAAATCCGATCCAGTAACCGCCCTGAATCTTACGCGCGGTCTTGTTGAGAATGACAACGTCCTGTTGATGTTCGGCTCTTTTGGAACCCCGGGCAACTTTGCCGTACGCAAATACTTGAACGAAAGGCAAATTCCACAGCTTTTTGTCGCTTCCGGAGACGATCACCTGTTCGATCCATCGTTGTTCCCGTGGACAATGGGTTGGCAGCCCTCGTTTCGGGAAGAGGGGCGCATCTACGCCAACTACATACAAGCGACCTACCCTAGCCGGCGGATCGTCGCTCTTTGGCAGAACGATCAAGTCGGCCGAGAAATATTCAAGGGGTTGGAAGACGGGCTGGGAGACGTCGCCCGTAACATCAGGGTCGACATCGCCTACGATGTCGCAGACGAGCATCTGGACACGCATGTATCGATCTTGAAGCAATCGGGAGCCGAGATTTTTGTGTTTGCGGGACTGCCGGCAAACGCGGCGAAAGTAATCCAGGACGCGGCGAAGCTGAATTGGCACCCTGTGTTCGTCCTGGACCACATGGCTTCATCGATTGCGACGGCGCTAAAGCCGGCTGGCCCGGAAAATGCCGTTGGTGTGATTACGGCCGCCTTCTTGAAGGATGCAAATGATCCGGCCTGGAAAGACGAACAAGCCACAAAGCACTGGCAGGCATTTCTTGACAAATACAGTCGGGCGGGAGGCAAAGACGACGGCGCGGCCGTCTTCGGCTATGCGGCCGCCGAGACCCTGGTGCAAGTGCTCAAACAGTGCGGCAATGATCTGTCTCGCGAGAACGTCATGAAGCAAGCAGCGGCCCTCAAAGACTACCAAAACTCCGCTTTGCTACCTGGGGTAAAAATCAGCACTGGACCTTTCAACTTTCGGCCGATCAGACATATGCGATTGGTTCAGTTCGACGGCCGGACGTGGCAACCGATCGGTGATGTCGTCGAAACGGCTTTCTCCAACGTCGACAAATAGTTTGTGTCCGGACGAGCAAATGTTTCGCATGGAGAACATGACGTTCGGGAACGCCACCCTCGAATAATCATTCTATCATTCCTGTTTACCTCAGCAGGACCGCTCCTCATATTTGAGGTCCGCATTTTAGTCGCGGGCGGAAACGCGATTCTCCAACGGCAGTCCTTCAGTCGATGAACGTCTCCGCCGGCGTAAACTCAAGTCCGTGCGCCTCCGCCACCGGCTTGCAGGTGATCCTGCCGTCGCAGACATTGAGGCCGTTACGCAGATGGATGTCGTCCTTCAAAGCTTGGCGCCAACCCTTGTCGGCAAGCTGCAACGTGAAGGGCAGGGTTGCGTTGTTGAGCGCAAAGGTCGATGTGCGCGCCACCGCTCCCGGCATATTGGCAACGCAATAATGAACCACACCATCGACCACAAAGGTCGGATTGGAATGCGTCGTCGGCCTCGACGTTTCGGCACATCCGCCCTGGTCGATGGCGATGTCGACGAACACGGAGCCCTGCTTCATCGTCTTTAGCATTGTGCGAGTAATGAGTTTTGGCGCGGAGGCCCCTGGCACGAGCACTGCGCCGATTACGAGATCAGCTTTAGTGACGAGGTCAGCGATCACAGCGCGTGTCGAGAAGATCGTGCGCGCGCGGCCGTCGAACTGGGTCGCAAGGCGACGCAGAACCTCGAGCGATCGGTCGAGAATCGTCACCTGAGCGCCCATGCCGAGCGCGATCGTCGCGGCGTTAGTGCCGGAGACGCCGCCGCCTATGATCAGCACATCTGCTGCCGGAGCGCCGGGGACGCCGCCCAGGAGAACACCGCGCCCACCCGACTCTTTTTCCAGCGCGTGGGCGCCGACTTGCGGCGCGAGGCGCCCAGCGACTTCCGACATCGGCGTGAGGAGCGGAAGCCCTCCCGACGAGGCGGTGACGGTCTCGTACGCGATACAGACAGAGCCGCTGGAGACCAAGTCCTGTGTCTGCACCAAATCAGGTGCGAGATGCAGATAAGTGAACAAAATTTGACCTGGCCGCAACATCTTGCGCTCGCCGTCCTGCGGCTCTTTCACTTTTACGACCATTTCAGCGCGAGCAAATATTTCCTGGGGTGTGTCGACGATTTTAGCTCCGGCAGTCCGATATTCGTCATCTGTCAGGCCCGAGCCGATGCCAGCGGACTTCTCAACAATAACCCCGTGGCCGTGATGCGTGAGCTCGGCAACTGTGGCAGGCGTCAAGCCGACACGAAATTCGCTGTCTTTGATTTCTTTTGGCGCGCCAATTAACATTTATTGTCACCCGAAATGAAAGAAGTCGCTATCTAGGGTCGGCTTCACTTGACCGTCAACGCTCAACGGTCCCTCGCTTTGGTCGACGGTGGCAGCAGGACTGCTCAGTTAGGCGGACCCATGATGTAGGGCTTCAGCATCGCATAAATCAAGCTGTGCGTCGGCGTCGGAACACCAAGCTGGCGCAGCATCAGACCAAGAGTTAAACTACGAAGTTACTTGTCGGTCTTGGGCAAACCGCGGGAAAAGTTACTTCCGGAGTAACCGTAGGCCCTCCGATGGTGTTACGGTTCGATTCGGGGTTCGACGGGTACCCGCATTCGAGCATATCCCCGCACGCGTGCCGCACGACCGCGGCTTGTCACGTGCCGCGATCGAACTGGGGTCCAGCCAAGTTTGATGATGTCGCGGGTCGGGTCGCCCCCACAAGCGATTGTGTCTAGCTTACCGCCTCATCGCTCTTCGATAGTCAGATGGTTTGATGGTTTGTGGTCCCCGCCCTAGAGCCCGGCTCATGCCGTGTCGCTGCCTGCTGCCGACATCGTGCCGTGTCGGGGAGAGCGCTCTGCACCCATGCCGCGCCATACACACTGCACACGGGATGCTGGCTGGCTCTAGCCCAGCCCTTGCGCGTTGTCGGGTAGCCAAGCCACCAGGCCAATGTCGGCCTGACCGTCGCGAGCGGGGGGAGGCGTTGGTCACACTCACCCATTGAAGGTCCAGGGGAACGAAATTTGGCCGACCCACCCCCTATACTGGACAGGCCGGCACCCACCCGCTTCGATCGGGGCCCCGATAAACCCCCAAGGCATTTTTTTGGAAGGTTACATGAAAGTAAAATTGTCTACGGCGCGCGTCCGCATGTTGGCTTTCGGCGGTGGACCAGAAATCATCGACGTGCGGCCGAAAGTTGCGATGCACTTTGTCGCTTAATGGCACTTTTGAGACATGCCGAATAATGCTGGGGATGTCCGCTAATCGCGGAAGACCGGAAGTAAACGGCGCGCGGTCAAAGTGACGCGAATGACCCGAAGCGGTAGCCGCCGCATTAGCTCGTCGTAAGCGTGAAAGATATGCTTCATCCAAAGCGGGAGGCTGTGCTGGAGAAAGTCCAGCGGGGGCTCGACCAAGACCCCAACAAGATGACTTCTATCCTCAAAATCCGATGCGTGCTAACATAACAACACTTCATAGGTGTTCCTTTGAAATCGAGGAGCCCAATGATTACCAATAAGCCACCGCTCGGTTCACCCGATGATGTCGGGAGCGGTATGTCCCATCCGCCGCGATTTCAGTCGGGCATTCGCCGCCGTGAGCTAATGCTGACCACGGCTACGACATTGTTATTTTCTACGAACTCCGTCCTAGCAGGCGTTGTCCAAGGCAGCTTGCCCTGGGAGCAAGATGCGGGCGCTCCGCCTGTCGAAGTGAGACCCGGGCCCTGGACGTACTTTACTGCGGAAGAGGGCGCTGCTGTCGAGGCGCTCGTTGACCGATTGATCCCACCGGACCCGCAGACGCCGGGAGGCAAGGATGCGGGCTGTGCGGTTTTCATCGACCGGCAACTTGCGGGACCGTATGGCACCGCCGAAGAACTATATATGCGCGGGCCCTTTGCTGAGGGAACGCCACAACAGGGCAATCAGTCTCCATTAACCCCGGCGCTACGGTATCGGGAGGCGCTGGCTGCGCTCGACAAGTATTGCCGCGCAACCTACGCGGGAAAGTCTTTCACGCAGATTCCCGACAATGAGAAGGACAAATTGCTCTCAGGACTCGAGAAGGGCCAGATGCATCTGGAAGGCGCGAATGGCCGGGCGTTCTTCGAGCTACTGCTGCAGAACACGCGGGAAGGATTTTTCGCTGACCCCGTATACGGTGGCAACCGCAACATGGTCGGCTGGAAAATGATCGGATATCCCGGCTCGCGCTACGACTACCGGGATTGGGTTGAGCGGCACAACGAACGCTATCCCCTGCCTCCGGTTGGCATCAGTGGCCGGCCGGAATGGGTTCGGAAGGCAGATTGAACTTCGTGACAAGGGCCCGACAATGGCACGCAAGCTGCCAGCAACCGACGTCGTGATTGTGGGTCTGGGATGGACCGGTTCGATCCTGGCGCATGAACTAGCAGGAAGTGGGCTGAATATAGTGGCGATTGAGCGCGGTCCCTGGCGCGACACGGCCACCGATTTCCCGCCCGCGTATGCCCAAGACGAGTTGCGCTACCACATCCGCCACGACCTGTTCCTTCGACCAGCGCAGCTCACCATGACTGTCCGCAATGGCGTCAACGAGACGGCCCTGCCGATGCGCAGCTGGGGATCCTTCATGCCGCCGAACGGCGTCGGGGGCGGGGGCGTACACTGGAACGCGGAGACCTGGCGCTTTCTGCCAAGCGATTTCCAGATGAAAACGCACCTCACCGAGCGCTACGGCGAAAAATTCCTGCCCGCGGACATGACGATCCAGGATTGGGGCGTCACCTATGACGAACTCGAGCTCTGCTACGACAAGTTCGAGTATCTCTGCGGCACATCGGGCAAAGCTGGCAACATTAAGGGCCAGATACAGGCGGGCGGCAATCCTTTCGAGGGGGCCCGCGCACGGGAGTATCCGACACCGCCGCAGAAGCAGCCCTACGGACCTACGCTGTTCGCGCAAGCAGCCAAAGAGATGGGCTATAAGCCATTCCCGCAGCCATCCGGAAATCTGTCACATGCTTACACCAACCCGCTCGGGGTCACTCTCGGGCCTTGTACGTATTGCGGGTTTTGCGAATGGTTCGGTTGTGGCAACTACTCGAAGGCCAGCCCGCAGACCACGATCCTGCCAGCACTCGTCCGCCAACCCAACTTCGAGGCGCGCACTCAGTGCGAGGTGTTGAAGATCAACCTGGACAACTCAGGAAAACGCGCCACCGGCGTCACCTATATCGATACCAGCGGCAACGAATGGGAGCAGCCGGCCGACCTCATACTCCTCTGCGCGTTCCAGCTCTTTAATGTGCACCTGCTTCTGATTTCCGGAATCGGCAAGCCATACGATCCGCGCGCCAGCGAGGGCGTGATCGGGCGCAATTATTCCTATCAGGTCACATCCAGCGTAGACGCCTTTTTCGACAACAAGATCTTCAACCCGTTTATCGCCTCGGGCGCTATCGGGATGTGCATCGATGAGTTCAACGGCGACAATTTCGATCACGGGCCGCTTGGCTTCGTTGGTGGCGGCTATATGGGCGCGGTGCAGACCAACGGTCGGCCGCTCCAGACCACAAGGACGCCGAAGGGAACTCCGCAATGGGGTCTTGAGTGGAAGGAAGCGGTGGCGAAGAATTATTTGACCAGCTACGAGGCGGTCACCCATGGCGGCTGCTGCAGTTACCGTGACGCCTACTGCGACCTCGATCCGACCTACACTGACCGGTTTGGCCGCAAGCTCATGCGGATCACGTTCGATTTCCACGAGAACGAACTCAAGATGTCGCAATACCTGACGGACCGCTTGGCCGAGGTCGTCCAAAAGATGGGACCGCGGCAGCTCGAGAAGAAGCCCCGCAGCGGCCCCTATGACAGTACGGTGTACCAGACGACACATACCTGCGGCGGTGCGATCATGGGCGCTGATCCCAAGAGCAGCGCGTTGAATCGCTATCTGCAGAGCTGGGATGTATCCAACCTGTTCGTAATGGGGGCCACCGCCTTCCCGCAAAACGCCGGATATAATCCCACTGATACTGTCGGCGCACTCGCCTATTGGGCAGCGGACGCGATCAAAAACCGGTACCTGAAGAGTCCTGGCCCACTCGTACAGATCTGACAGCTAATGCCGCAGAGGTATCGGCATGAAAATGCGCAATCTGATGACTCTCGCGCTCGCGGCCTGCACGACCGGCTCAATCGCCGCGCGGACTGCGGAAGACGGCCAGGCGTTCGAGAAGATCGAGCGCGGCCGTTACCTTGCCGTGCTGGGTGATTGTGTCGGCTGCCACACTGCGCCGGGCGGCAAGCCCTTTGCTGGCGGCGCTGCGCTGGAGACGCCATTCGGAGCATTGGTCGGTCCAAACATCACTCCCGATGTCGCGACCGGTATCGGTGCCTGGTCTGAGGAGGATTTCCGTCGGGCCATGCATGAGGGCATCGGCAGGGATGGCGCGCGCCTCTATCCGGCGATGCCCTATCCCGCCTACACCAAGGTCACTCGCGACGATGTTTCGGCGATCTGGGCCTATCTGCGCACCTTGGATCCGGTGCGCAACGAGATTCAGCCAAACCAGCTGAGGTTCCCGTTTAACGTTCGCCGGCCGGCCACGTCCGCCTGGGATTTGATCAATTTCAAGCCCGGTGTGTTTCAACCCGATCCAGCAAAGTCGGATGTGTGGAATCGCGGCGCCTATCTGGTCGAAGGTCTTGGTCATTGCGGAACCTGTCATACACCGAAGAACATCACCGGCGGCGACCGCGGCAGCGAAGCCCTGCAGGGTGCGCTATTACAGGACTGGTACGCGCCCGACCTGACCGAAGATCCCCGTACCGGGATCGGCAGTTGGTCCATCGAAGACATCGTCCGCTATCTCAAGACTGGTGCCAACTCTTACGATATTGCATCGGGGCCGATGGCCGAAGCTGTCTCGAACTCGACGTCTAAAATGACCGAAGCCGATCTTCGGGCGATCGCGACCTATCTGAAAGACCGCGCGCCTCGGAGCGGAAGAGCAGCCACCGAGCTGGCCGCCGACAATCCGCGCATGGTCGCGGGCAAAGCAATATATGAAGACCGTTGCGCGGCATGCCACAGTCACAGTGGTGCGGGCGTTCCGACCCTATTTCCGCGGCTGGCGAGCGCGCCCTTGGTCCAGTCTGCTGATCCCACATCCTTGATCCGAGTTGTTCTGATCGGAAATCGCGCCGTTGCCACTTCAGCTGCGCCGACCGCGCCCGCCATGCCTGCCTTCGGTTGGAATCTCAATGACACCGAGGTTGCGGACGTCCTCACATATGTGCGCAATACGTGGGGAAATGCTGCGTCGGCAGTCCAACCCGAGGATGTCACTAAGCTGCGCAAGCGACTCAGCAGTAGGTGATCTGCTCACGGCGAATTCCCTGTTTGAGCGCAGCAGCCATGGAATCCCGGGGGCTCACCGCCGTGCCGGCTGATGCTGTTTGCTCGTTGAGGGATTGAGCGAGTCCGCCATTGGCCCATCGCGACATTTCCCTGCGCTGCGAAGTCCGGTCGCTTTCCGGGCACAGCAGACATGGTCACCCTTGTTGCAGGCTCGACCTGGTCGCGAATGACCCGAAGCTGACATCCGGCTCTTCATTCAACTACCTCATCGGCGATGGAAAGCACTGCCGGCGGCACCTCGATGCCGAGCGTTCGTGCCGTTTGCAAATTGATGAAAAACTCGAACTTTGTCGATTGCAACACCGGCAGATCGGAGGGCCTCGCGCCCTTGAGTATGCGGCCGGTATAGACGCCGACCTGATGAAATGTCTCCGCATAGTCGCTTCCGTAGCTCATCAGCCCGCCGGCAACGACATAATCACGCTGCGAATAAGTCGCCGGAATTTTGTTCGCCGCAGTCAAGATGGCAAATTGAACGGCGCGGCTGTTAAAGAACGAGTCGCCACCGACGAAGAGGGCGTCGGGACGCTCGCGCGCAAGGCTGGCAAAGGCCGCATCGATCTCGCCGATTGTCGTAGCCTCGAATATCTGGATTTGCAGCCCCATGATTGTGGCGGCTTCCCGCACCTCCCGTAAGACGTTCTCAGCGGCCGACGCATTGGCCGGATTGACGAGCACAGCAATGCGGACAGCCTTGGGCACCGAGTCAATAAGGAGCCGTAGCCGTTTGGCCGTCACCTCTTGGCTGAAAGCATTGATCCCGGTCGCGTTGCCCCCGGGCCGGGCGAGACTGGCGACAAGACCGAGCCGAACCGGGTCTTCGCCGACACCAAACACG
>Ga0210409_10004249_pt1 | contig 15565 bp, 13 predicted proteins | sample IncBWH17MmetaG_FD_161649 | JGI IMG/M metagenome (GOLD analysis project Ga0210409, IMG submission 161649) | Forest soil microbial communities from Barre Woods Harvard Forest LTER site, Petersham, Massachusetts, United States - Inc-BW-H-17-M | ecosystem: Environmental > Terrestrial > Soil >...
ATTCTCAAAATCAGGATTGATTGGGCGTAGCGCTGCGATGGTAAAGGTTTACAAGCTGATTGCCCACGCCGCGCGCACGGATGCCACCGCACTGATTCTGGGGGAATCCGGGACCGGCAAGGAGCTGGTGGCGCGTGCAATTCATGACTTCAGCCGGAGGGCGGGCAAGCCCTTCATCGCCGTAAATTGTTCAGGGTTGACGGACACACTGCTGGAGGCCGAACTCTTTGGCCACACAAAGGGATCGTTTACCGGCGCGGTTGCAGATCGCATGGGTCTGTTTGAAGCGGCGGAGGGTGGCACCCTTTTTCTGGACGAACTGGCTTCAACCAGCGCTGTTTTTCAGGCCAGCCTGCTCCGTGCTCTACAAACAGGCGAAGTGCGGCGGGTAGGATCGACGGAGACATGTCGCGTCAATGTTCGGGCCATCGGTTCGAGCAATACCCCACTGCAGGGTTTGGTGAACGCCGGTAGCTTCCGTTCAGACCTCTACTATCGTCTGAGCGTGCTCACAATCGAACTCGCACCCCTCCGTGAACGACCAGGAGATATACCGCTCCTCATTCGCCACTTTCTGCAACAGGCAAGTGGTCAATCTCAGCCGCTGCACCTCACGGAGGCGGCGATCAGCGCACTCCAAAGCTACCCGTTCCCCGGCAACGTGCGCGAACTGCAGAGCGCTCTGACGAGGGCCGTGGCGCTTTGCTCGGGCGGACCCATCACTCTCGACTGTCTCCCCCCACAGATTGCGCATGTGGATACCGGCCGCTCGTCTCCAGCGGGAATGGATCAGTTGTCTGCCCTCGCGGCGGATCAACCAACGATGGAAGAACTGGAGCGCCGGTATCTGATCCTCACGCTCCGCCAGACGGGAGGCAATCGGCGCCGCGCAGCCGAATTACTTGGCCTGCACCCGCGCACGATTTACCGCTTAGCAAGAAAATACCAGCTCATCCCGCCCGGAGATGAAGGGCAAGAAACTGAGACCGATGCGGCCGCCGAAAGTGTTGACTGCTCTCACCAGGAATTTCCGGAGGACTATTGAGACCCTCCTTCTTTCTCTCCAAGCCCCCTTCCGGATGTGCCCAGTTCAAAGCGCTCTTCAGGATCCTGCTGTTTGGATTGTTTGCACGAGCCACAGTCCCGGCAGTCAACGCCCAAACTCCGCCTGTCGAAGCCCGTGTTGCAAGTGTTTCTGGCAGCACAATTCGGTCAAACACCACGACCCCCTCGCAGCCCCTCAAGAGCGGCGACCTGCTCGCACCTGGGGACGAGATTGACACGCGCGGAGGAGGGCACGTGGTCATTGAGCTGACCGATGGCAGCATCGTCATCGTCCAGCCTGGCTCGCGTATCCTGTTTCAAGACTACAGTGCCGCGGGTTCGTTGTATGAGCTTTTTGGAATCCTGGTAGGGCGTGTTCACTTCAAAATCAACCACTTCGGCGGGAAGCCCAATCCGTACCGAGTGAACAGCCCCACTGCATCGATCGCGGTTCGAGGCACTGACTTCAGCGTTGCCGTTCAGGGATCGGGTACAACAGAAGTGACCGTCTATGTCGGAGAGGTCGAGGTAACTAGCCTTAACGACCCGAGTCAGACTGTTATCGTTGGACCAGGGGACAGTGCGATTGTCCGCCCCAATACAGATATTCTCTTTTTCGTCGCGCGTGGCGAAGAACCTGGGCGCGATATGCATAGGGATGGGAGGAGGGACGCCATAGATGCCGCTGCCTTCTATGACCAGTACAGCAACAGTCTGATTGAATCCGCGGAAACTTCAGCGCCGGCGCGCTTCGCGGCCTTCTCGGATCCACATCTTGACAGCATTGAAAATCCGGCCTATGCGACGGAGTTTTCGACGGTGGATGGCCGGCTTTTGTTTCTGCCTTCCATGAGCAACGCGCCGCCTGTGAATACGAGTGGAGCCGTCTCCGGTTCCATTCCGGTGGTGCCTACTAGTTACAGCTTCTCCCCACAGGGGTCTTTCTTTGTGCCATTGCCCCAGACTCACACGGTCGTGGGCGGAAGTTTCACCGCTACGAATGGCGGGCTGCAGTCCCTCTCTTTGAACGCGCAGAGCGCACACTCTGATTTTCCACTGGGTGTCACGTCTGTTTCGGGCTCAACAAAGACCACTTACATTACTGGATCGCTGATTGCGGCCCACACTTTCGGCAGCAACCAGCGCACGAGTCTCGGTCTCGCTTTCGTTCAGACGTGGGAGCGCGGATCGCTCATCAATGCCACGGCGCGAACAGATCAGACCGGCGGAGTTACGCCTCGAATGCAGTTTAATTCAAGTTCGTCCGTTCGGGTCTCAGAGATCGACGCAGGTCTGACCCACGTTTTTTTTGGCGGCCACAAATTCGGCGTCGTGTATCGCTACGGCATCCTGTCCGCTGATGAGGCGGATAGTTTATACACCCGGCACACCGTGCCGCCCGCGCCCGATTCAACCCTGAATAGCACTTCTTCCTCCGAACTCGATGTGCGCCTGCGCGGTCCTATCACCCGCCGTCTGTTTTACGGCTTGGAAGCCGGTCTCCTCTTCGCCCACGAAGACGAGAAGGTGCTGCCCGCGGAGGGCGCTCGGGTCAGCGGGTTAGAGCTGACAAAGCGCGCCGTAGCGAGCGCTGGTCTGGGCTATGCCCCCAGCAGGCGTATCCTGCTCGCATTCGACATCTCCAGCGGCTTTTCTTGGACAAGAGACCGCCAGTCCTATACCCGCACGGGCAATCTGATGAAAGTTAGCAGCGATCCCATGAACTTCTGGTCTGCACATGTGGCGCTCCAGACGGATATCTGGCGGAGAATGTTTGCCAGTGCGTCCATACTTTCTGTCACCCAAGCTAGCCAGAGCCAACTGTTGGCGAGCAGTAGTGCCGACCAGGATGTACCCAACAAAATTTCACGCGACTATTTCACTGACTATTCCTCGGATTTCGGAATCGGCTGGCGATTCTCGTCCCACTTTCTAGCTCAATATATCTATTCCACTGATTACGGCCTCACACCTCCCCGCCACACCATCATGCTGCGCTATAGCTTCCGCTCGGGTCGTGAATAAGCGGGCACTTTGGTTCGCCAATATTCAAGACGGGTGTGAGATCGCGTATTTCGGGAGTGTAAACCATTTTGTAATTGCAAAAACATTTGTCCCTACCAATATTCCCCTCCGAGTCGTGAAAAGCTGCTCCGACACGGAGGCGAATAATTCTGATCGAGCTTTATATGCGCGATTTTGCATGACATTGGTGTGCGGGAGGTTGGTCGCAATGCGACAAAGCGCAGTTCCCGGTCAGGTTCAGGTTTTGGAGATTGCAGAACCGGGCAGATTAAGCTCCGTGACGCTCATATGGTTAGCGGAGCTCGCCAACTTCGGGGAGCTCTATTATTCTACCGAATTGGGGGGTTAAACAGCCCGGCGGATCGGCGCATCCATGTCGAGAGACAAGTGGCTGCGTGCTCATTCAAAGTATTCGGAATACAATTTCAAGGTGCGGCACAAGGCGGTTTCATTCAAGACGATCACGTGGTGCAAGCACTCGCGGCGAATCGAGCCAATCTGGCGTTTAATTTTGGCATTCTGCCACGGCGATCGCCGTGCGGTGAGGCCCCTCGAATTCCATGATAAGTCGTCGCTTCACAGAACTTCACTCCATAGATGCCATCGCGGTCGCGCAACAGATAGCGAGGCGCACTGTCCCAAGGAAAAGCTTCCTGAAGCTGTCGGGCAGTCCATTCTGCCGTGGGATTCGCTGTCACAGCAAAATAGTAGGACGCCGGAGAGCTTGCGAGAGAGTCGCAAGAACGAACAGAAGCCGGAACCTGATCGTCGGAAAAACAAAAAAGTCGGCAGAGACCAAGTCCTGCATTTGGTACTCCAGAAATGTCCGCCAATTCTGCGACGGCGGATTCCGGTAGGGTCGGGACCAACTCCTGGTAGGTCCGGTGGTCTCAATGGGTCGATGCAACACTTGCTGAAAGTCTTCTTGTATGAGTCTATGAAGCTGATTTCGTTCGCGGGCGTCAATTCAAACAAAACAAAAGCCCTGTGGTTCACGGAACTGAGAACTGGCCATCGCCGGCAGAGCAGCGTCACTATTCTGTTCAGGAAGTTGCTGCGTTGTGGCAGTTGAGCAAAGATTCGGTGCGCCGTCTTTTCAGGGATGAACCCGGCGTGCTTGCAATCTCCCCATGGTAACGCCGAGGTAAGCGTTCTTACACAACGCTTCGAATCCCGCAATCAGTACTGGAACGGGTACACCATAAGATATCATGTGTCAGTTAATAAATACTTGTGTACTATACGCAGCCCATGATTACAATTTACCGGCGGCACCAAATAGCCTGCGAGCACCGCGCCGAAGGCCGGAGCTATCGGCGGTGCCGTTGAGTGATTTGGGTGGACGGCACATTGGGTGGTGAGGAAATCCGAAAGTCTGTACGCACGCGTGATTGGCAGAAGGCCCAGGACATTGTCTGGCAGTGGGAAGCCGAGGGGCAACACAATACAAAAACTAGACAATCCAATCCACCCATAAAGGTCGATCAAGCGTGGCAAGATTTTCTGTCGGACATGGAAGCCCGCAACTTCCACATTTCCACAGTCCGCAAATACAAGGTGCTCTCCAAACTTATGCAGGACTTTGCGACCCGACGTAGTTTGCGGTTTCTCGTCCAATTTGATCTGGTCACTCTGCGGGGTTTCCGTGAGGAGTGGAAGGATGGCTCGCTTTCCAGTGCCTAGAAACTGGAACGACTGCGGGCCTTCTTCCGGTTGGCCCAGGAGAGCAAGTGGGTAGAGAACAATCCTGCATCCAAATTGAAAACACCAAAGGTCACACAATGGCCGACGCTCCCGTTCACACATGAGGAGATGCTCCGTTCCTTGGCAGCGCTAGATATTTTCTACGATCAAATCGCACCTAGCAGCAGGAATAGTGCCCGCCGGCTTCGTGCGCTGGTGCTCGTACTTCGATATAGCGGGATGCGAATCGGGGACGCCGTAAAACTCACAACAGACAAGATCAACGGGAACAAGTTGTTCCTTTACACGCAAAAGACTGGCGTCCAAGTTTACACGGTGCTTCCTGATTTCGTAATTTAGGCGCTTGATGTTATTCCGCGAGTAACGCCGACACATTTTTTCTGGATTGGCACGGACACCCTGGATGGAGTCGATGGGAGTTGGCAAGGAAGACTACGAGAGCTGTTCCGGATTGCAAAAGTGAGTGGAGGACATGCTCACAGGTTCAGAGATACTTTTGCCGCTGAATTGCTTCTAGCCGCCGTCCCCCATCGAACGGGTCGCAATCTTGCTTGGCACCAAAGCCTGAAGGTGACCGAGAAGTATTACTCAGCTTGGACAGCGACCCTGCAGCGACAAGTGGAGGCCGATCTACAGCGGGCCTGGGAGCATGACCCAATCGTACTTCTTGAAACAAAGGGTACACAGAAGGTACACGGAAAACATGAAGCCGTTAACTGAAACAAAATACAGCTCTAATTTTGGAGGCGCGGGTGGGAGTTGAACCCACGAATGGAGGTTTTGCAGGCGATTTCTCTAGCTTCGGCCTACATGCTTTCAGTCGTTTAGGGATGGCTTGGGTGTCATTTGCTGGCATATTTGGGCACGTTCGGAAGCGAGTGTGCAACTGAATGTGCAACTACGATCAGCCAGTAGCATTCCACCCACAAGGGGTCCTAATTCGCGCCAATCTCTCAAGTGTGCTCATTTATCGACCAAACGCTGACCTGAGATCAGATATGGACAACGAAGAGAGCGGGGCACGATGATCTAGTCGCTTTAGACGCTTACCAGGAGCGTGACAAAAGCCGCAGCAACAACCACCGTGAATGTCGGTTCGGTACTTGCTCCAGAGTCAATAAATCCTGCTTTGAATACGGCCCTCCTAGCGGGTCCTTGTACCGACACGGAACTGCGGTTACCCCCGGAAAAAGCAATTCAGGGCACTGCCGTTCAGGATAATGGCACACCGGATCGCGGTCCTTGCCGTTATCCCAAAACGGTCCGTCCGCCTCTCGGGGGCACATCCACGAAGTTCCAATCCGTTCAGCCGGTTCCATGGAATATGTATATCCGTGTTGTCCGAAAATCCAGACCAGAGCGTAAAGTCCAACAATTCCCAGCGCGATGCGCATTCGATTCTTAAATGTCATGATCTTGCGCACTGTGGACGAATCAACGTTCTCTAGGTTTGGGTTCTGTCCAGTGGCGATTCCTTCCTTGCGACATTAACTCGCTCCGGTGGGCGTGTCTCACTCGGTGGGCTTTGTAAGGTCTTTTACTTTGTGGTATCACGTCACTGTTTGACGCTCTCCCGAGCATGTCTCCCAAAAATCCAGGGCACAATCAAGACGGGCAAGAAGATCAACAGAGGCACGAACCATAAACTGCCACTAAGGCTCGCTATTGCGGGGAATCCGCCGATCAGCAGGAGAACGTACGAGTAAATAAATACAACCTGCTTCAAATTGAGCGGCTCTTTTGAATACATCAGGTATTGAGTGGACCAACGATCCCGGGTGAAACAAGCCGGAAGAATGTCGCTTGGACCAACTTTTTTAATCCTCATGCTTCTCAGCGGTACAAGTGGAATCCAGAAGAGAATCACCCATTTTGTGGCGATGTATGAGCCATCCGGCCAAAAGGCCCGCTTTCCGTAAATCGTTGTCCCAAAACCATTGAGAGAATTCGCCACGAACTGTTCTTTGCCTGGAAGGTTTCCTGGGATCGTAGTCGCCAGGTGTCGCCGGTACTCTTCGATGTCTACTTCTGACAAACCCCGTTTGTCGAGTTCAGCTTCTAAGAAGGGTAGTGCATCCGTCCTGAGCGTACTCCGGTCCGTGGCGACGTGCAGGATTTCATCAATCGACATCCCGGAATATGTATCACGGTAATCCATATGGGAACTTGCGGTTGTCAATGGACGGTATGACTCCTCCTGGTGTGGAAGAGTACGGAACCACACTTATAGTGTGTAGACTCATCGTGGTCAAGCGCCAATCATGGCGCGGTGCCAAATCCAGACCCACGGAAGGTTTTTGGGAATCGGCTCAGGGAGCTTCGTATGCAACGTAAACTCTCGCAGGAAAAGTTAGCAGAGTTGGCCGACCTTCACAGGAACTACGTGGGCGGGATTGAACGCGGCGAGCGGAACCCGAGCCTCATCAACATCGTCAAGCTGGCCCATGCCCTCGCCGTTAGACCCGCCAAACTGATCGAGACAATTTCCTAGTCCAGTTCGGAGTGATGCCGACCGGGCAACTTGCGTAGCCGCTAGCCCCTCGAAAAACCGAAAGGAATCAAATATCCCCATATCAGCTGCGCAATGCAACTTCATAGGATTCATTGATCTTACTTCGCGAGTGAAGTACTCTTGGCCGATATTATGGACCAGCCAAAACCAGTGGCCGGCGACTCTGCATTGGTCGGTGAATTGTTCAAAAAGATGCACGACTGGGCCCGACAATACGTCGATGATTTCTCCATAGTTGCTCAAAATGGTTTCAATTTTAACAAGCAGATTGCCGCTTTCCACGAGCGTCTACTCCTGGTGAATCTCGGAACGATCGGCCTCTCAGTAACGGCGCTAACCTCGTTTATTCCAAGAATTCCTGCGACAGGTTTTCCAAGGCATACTTTCATATGGCTCATCGGTCCCGCTTGGGTGTTATTGCTGATTTCGGCGATTCTATCGGTGGCAGTGATCGGTAACACGATTACAGCTAACGCGGTTTCTCTCAATGAGCAACGTAGGCTTGTGGAGACCCATACTTTGCGCGAGGCAATCGTCCCTATAAGGAAGCTTTCTGCAGCATTGACGGGGACCGTTAATATTGATTCTCAGGAGCACGATGCCTCCATGATGTTTTCAAAGCTAGCCGACCAAGTCGAGAATGAACTCCTCGCAAAATCAGGCGTAACTCCCGATACCAACGCTAAGGTGGGAGCCTTTAATCAAAAATGGTTTAAGAGGATGTCGCGACTTGCACTGTTCACCCTATATCTAGGCCTTATCCTGCTTTGCATTTCCGCGATAAAGCTCTTCCTTTCGCTCTGAACTTGTCATGTTCTAGACGCTGGGTGGGGGGCTCAGCCATTGGATTTTTCCCCACGGCGCTTCACAGCCGGGTAATGCCACCAGAGCGTCACAGCGGTTCGGTAGTGCCGTGTAGTAGGTGTAGTAGGCGCTGGAGGGGGAGGGGGAAAGGGAGCGGGAGAATGGCCGGTTGGTGGCCTCACCCCTCTATATACCTACTACAGTTACTACAACACACTGCGAGAACGGCTTGATCGGCGTCTGCCCATGCATCGTCGCTCTATTCCCCTCGATTCAAGTTAAGCCTTCGGCGGTTCGGTAACTCCGTCCACGAATATCTGCGACAAATGCACTCGGTTACTCGCAAAGAAAGGTGTCCAGCTCGGGTGGTTTAAAAAAGACGGTCTGGATAGGTACGCCGGAGACGAAATTACGATTTCTCCCCCTTGACCCAACTGTTGGAGCTTCGCTGCATTATTAGCGGCGTCACCAGAGAAAACGAAATGCTTGTTGTTCCTTATCCCAACGCAAGCGGCAGCAACCGGACCATAGTCAATTCCCATTGCGGCACTGACATCGCCCGGAAGCCCCATCTTCTTGAACTCGGGCGCAATCACTCTGTGCAAAACGGTCTGAGTCCATAGGGCTGTCGTAATAGCCTCTCGGACCGGATCGGGTGAGTAGTCCGTCTCCGGCCTGGAGAAGACGGACAGAATGCGGTCTCCGGCGCAATCCACCACCGAACCGCTGTAGTGGGTAGTGATCCGCACAAGAATCTCTACAAAGGCTTGGATCAAAAGGACTGATTGCCGAGTGGGGGTACAGGCAACTATCTTCGTGAACCCATGCAAATCGCTGTACAGAAAGGCAGCCCGAATTTTCCTGGCCTCCAAGATCGCAAGGTCATCAATTGTCGGGAGCACTCTTCCACCGTTGAGAGTCACTTTTCGCTGACCAATATCTCGCATGAGAGCCTGAGACTGGGCTATGCCAACCCCACGGATAGGCGGTTCAATCCGCCCGGCTGGACGAACCGTAGGAGTTGAGATTGGACGCCCTATCGTCAACGGAGAAGGGGGTGGCAGCAACGATTCCGGCAGAGGAGCGAAAATGCTCCGTGCCACTTCAACACCTTTGGTGATGGGAGGAGCTGCAAAGAGAGATGCAAGACTAGTACTCGTCTCCGGGGGCGTTTCGGAAAGACGAGAAAAGAAATCTGGAAGACTGCTTGGATAATCGCTGGTCGGCTTTGGGAGACTGGAGAAGCCAATTAAATCCGAGAAAGACGTTGGAGTTGGCGTTGGATTTAGCTTTGCACCGAGCAATTCACTTAGATACTTAAATCCTTGTTTATCGTCGTCTGTTTTCATTTCCACCTCATGATCCAGAATCCGAGAATGGTGTTAGATACCCATGCGAAAAATGCGAAGGTGACGGGTCGCTTTGCTCTGTGCAAGCCATCCATCTTCGCCTTACAAATGTTCGCCAATTGAAATACTTGATCCGTGAGATTGCGAAGAATCAACGTCGCCGATGCCCGAGACACGGTCTCGTAATATTCGGTGCTGTCTTTGTGCAAGATCACATGGTCATAGTAAATCAGGTCATGTCCAGCCTTCGGTGCAATGTAATGGGTCGCACCCCGAGGACCCACGACGTTATAAACTTCAATCAATGCCCAAATGAATCCAGCAGCAAACACCACGTAGCTCAGAAGGTAAACGCCGCTAACAATCGCTCCGTCACCCACCGCCCAACGAAGCCTTGGGACGACATCCCTTCCCAAAGGAATCGTGCTTGCGCCGAGAAAAAGGAGTAGCGTAATTAAAACTCCCGCTTTCGTGTCGGCAGCTCGAATCATTGATTGGTGATTCTCAAAATTGTGCCGAGCGAATGAAATATGGTCTTGCGGAGAAGCTTCTGAAGCATGGTGCTGGGACATTTGCGGAACATCAGTTGGTCTCTCACGAATCCAAACTGAGTAACCTCCTCTAGAAGTTACTACATCCCAGTTATTATAGCGCCCCGGGCAGAAAATTTCCTCTCCGATGCAATCGGGTGCGCTGTGTTAGAGACAAATAAACAATATCGACTTTCGGAACATCCGAACCGCCGATTCCTTACGATATAGATTCAAACAGTTGCGAGAGCCTGTGCGTATCCAATCCTAATAACGCTATATTCAGAATTTTTACAGGCCAGCTGTTGCGAGAGGAATCCTTAAAGCGATAGCGGTCTGGAAGGCAGCACAGCGAGCCGGGATGATAATTGACGCTCACGATCTTCTCTGCATACTCCTCAGCGACTTCAGCAGGAATCTCCTGGGAAATTAATACGTCTCGTTTAGGTAGTTTGACAAGCCGCCTGCGCCAGTCATGCGGAATCCTCCAGACATTGCCAGCAGAATCAAGCCAAGAAACGGTGGCAGACTTGCCGGGCCGAATCGTCACCCTAACCTCGGCTGCTTTCCTCACTGCCGTGTGGCACTCGTTCCAAGTGATATTGATTTCCCACAGGTCCCACTCGGTGGGCAGATTGAGAACCTCGCTGAATGTAGCCTCTTGCCACACGGTTTCCATCGAATCGAGACCGGGCTCTGTGATCGGTTGGAGCATGGGGAGCCATCTCCGTGGGAACCGCCAGACTTGACCATGCTCGTCGGTATACAGAACGCGCACTGGGCGAAAGTCATTCCAATAATCCCCGTTCGGAACAATTAGCAAGGGGAAATCATCCGGTTCTACTCGGCGAGTCGCGGGCGGTTCTTCCGGGTAAGTTTCGACCAAAACGGATTGTCCGACGATACGGTCAACCAGACCGACGGGGAGATTGGCTTCTTCCAGCAAGGACTTCTGATCTGGAGCGAGAAAGGAAATCGAGGATTTGCTAAACTTAGATAGCATGGCGAAGAACGATCTCCGTTAAAGTCACACTCGCGTATTCCGGGGGCCGCGTGGATCAAACATAACTTTTCCTATTCCGTCATTCAAGCTCTCGGGTACCTGATTAAGTACGGAAATGAGTCTCTATAGCCATAGCCCCGTTTCAAAGGGAGGTCCAAGTGGCCTACGATCTCACGAACAGAAAGTTGCAAAAGCCAGAGCCAACTCGCGCGATTAAATCGCCTGAGCTAGTTGAGGAGCACGTCTCCAGGGCGGTAGGTTTTCTCTACGAAAAAGTCGCATCGCGTCCGCAGCGCAAAGCTAAACGCTCAGGCAAACGCAAACATAAACGAAAGCCCCAGTAAGGGAACGATTGCCCGCAGCCCCGAATTAGGAAAGAAGGCTCTGCGAACTTGTGATAACTTGTGTTGCCAGCCGTAGATCAAAACGCTAGCTACAGCGGGAAACTATTGAGAGCCGCTCATAAAACATCTGTTTTGTGGACACGTCTGAGGCTTCGCTAACCCGTTGAAATTGCAACACTCGCTGACTAGCGATTCGCAAGGGTTTTATGGACAAGGCTGCGGGAGTACCCTAGCACCTTGGCGATATCCCGAAGAGAATGCCCCTCTGCACGCGGCGCTGCTATTGTGGCGCCGTTCTAGTCCAACGAATGGGTTGAACGAGGTTCCCTCCCCGCGGCGCCGTACAACGTTACTTTTCCTTCTGCGACATTGGCCATATAACGCCCAGCTTCGAGGAATTGCATCACCTTCTTTCCGGACCGTGCCATTTGAGCCCAGCGAGATTTTGTTTCGGGGTTTTGCTCAAGCCCTCGAATATTGTTTCCGTCAAACGTGAAATCCACCTGCCGCAATCGGCGCTTTGGAGTCAGCTGAACAGGATAACGTTCTGTGCCTAACATGACCACGTCGGCGTTCTCGACGAGGGCTTGCCGCCATACATCAATCAACGCTTGCTCGAAGGAAGGGTTCATCGTGCACTCCGATTGGATTATATGCCTTGCCGGACGTACGGACTTGTCTGGTCAGCGTGTTGCAGATCCCTCTGATTCCCTCAAAACGAACCAAACTACCAGCCCAGAGAGGCCAGCGTGACATGCGGTTGACACGACAGGGCACGAGAGCTAGGCTTTCGGGCGAAGGGGAATCCCAAACGGAAATTCCGGATCAAAGGGAGACGCCATGATCGCTGCGCCAAGACCTCCCAATGAGGAGGGGCGGCTGGAAGCTCTGCGTGGGTTCGATATATTAGATACGCCTGCCGAAAAGGCATTTGACGATCTTGTTCGGCTCGCATTGTATATTTGCGATACGCCAATCGCAGCCGTTAGTTTCATCGACAAAGATCGACAATGGCTCAAATCAAAAGTGGGTTTGGCAGTGCCGGAGACGAAAAGGGATATTTCATTTTGCGCTCATGCCATTACCCTGCCCCATGAGACGCTAATTGTGCCGGATGCTTCATTGGATGCTAGGTTTTCAGATAATCCGCTAGTCACAGGTGAACCGAAGATCCGCTTCTACGCAGGGGCACCCTTGGTAACTGAGGACGGCTTCGTCTTAGGAACGCTTTGCGTAATTGACCACATCCCGAAGGAGTTGAGCCCCGCGCAGACAAAGGCTTTGGAGGTTCTCCGCAATCAAGTCATGCGAGAACTTGAACTGCACAGGAAAAACATAGAATTGTCAGTGGCAAACAAGAAGCTGGAGCAGGCACATATAGACTTGTCAGAGAGCGAGACTCGCTATTGATAGTGAATCGAGCGCTCCGTTGTTCATTCATGGCCACTATCGAACTCACGCCGCTTCCGTTTCCGTTGAAGTCAAACATTCTTTGTACCCAAGGCAGTTGAATCACGCATGTCGGAGTGCCCGGCCCCAAGACATTTCAGTTTAAACGGCTTTTCTCTTCGCCAACTTCTGCGCTATGAAAAATAACATGTTCCGGTCGTCCTCTTTCATTCGACCGAATAGACGGCAGAACTTGGCTAGCATATTTGCGTCTTCGCCCGAACTCCCCCACAAAATGTCTTCCGCAGACTTCCGTTTCAGGAGATTTGGAAGCTTGGGAGGCTCTTCGCCGTCATAAAAGAATTGGTACATCGGAACTTCGAGGGCGCGGGCAATCGTCAGGGCACTTTATTAAAGTCCGAAAAAGCATTTTGAGGCGCCGCTCAGGATTATCTTCTGGAGCAGGCAGTGTTTGTGACTCCGGTCCTGATCCATGACACAGTAACAAATGGAGGCAGCTAATTTTATTTTTTGTTATTGACAACAAAGTTTCTCTATGAGACTTTCCGCGCAGTTATTCTGGGTCCCTGTCCAAGGGCATCCGCCTTACGGCGGCAGTCATAGGTTCCCTTCCAACACTGACCCACCAGAAAAGTCCCCCGCATTACTATGCCTACCCAGCCTGGCATCGGTGAAGTCGTATGCCGCGTTGTCGCTCTTGCCGAGCGCAGAGCTAACAATGTGTTGCGCACAGGGTGTGCAGCCGCTGCTTTATTTACTGCCCTCGTACTGGCCAGCTGCGCCGTGGGAACTAGCAACACCAACTCGTTGCGGCAGCTCAACCCCCAGTCTACATCGAATGGAGAAGTGTAATGTTGCGCGACCAAGAAATCCGATGGAATCCTTTTTTCGCCAGAACGGAGCAATCAACTTGGCGAATGCCGGGAAGGCATTTTCTCGATTTGGCTTTCGGCGTATTAGTCATACTGATCACAAGCTGTGGAGGAACGGGTGGCGGTGGGAGCTCCCCTCAGACAACACCAAATCCCGTGCCCACCATCAGCTCTCTTTCTCCGACGAGCGCAACCGCTGACGGTCCGACCTTTACATTGACAGTGACTGGCACCAACTTCCTTACAACCTCGGTTGTCAACCTCAACGGTACGGCGGAGGCCACGAGCTTCGTCAGCTCTACTCAAATCACCGCTGTCATTCCTGCCATTGCCATTTCGAGTGCGGGCACTACAACTGTGACCGTCACTAATCCGTCGCCGGGCGGTGGTACATCTTTGTCAGCCAACTTCGTCGTTAGCTCGCCCCAGGGCTCGCTGAGTGTTACCATCATGGGTCTTCCCGGCGGCGCAATAGCGAGCGTTACGGTCACGGGGCCAAACAGTTATAGCACGCAGCTGACTTCGAGTCAGACATTACAGGTCACAGTCGGTGCCTACACCGTGACTGGTAATCAGGTAGGCGTCGGAAGCAGCAACTACTTTCCATCCCTTGCATTCCAAGCAGTGACCGTTTCAAGCTTGAACACGACTTCGGTTACGGTCGATTATTCAACTATCATTCCGAACACCACCAAGGTACTCGATTCAGCCGGGATGAGCAGTCTTACGGTCTCGCCCGACGGTTCGACAATAACTTTGTCAACTTCTAGTCCCGTGGCGACCTCGCTGGCTGCGGGTAACGTGCTTGCGAGTGTACCGACGTCCGCCGCCCCGAACGGCCTACTCGTGAAAATTCTCAGTGTCAGCACCAGCGGTCAGACCGTTACCGCAAGCGTGCAACAGGCAACCCTGGAAGACGCAATCCAGCAAGCTACGTTCAACTTTTCGGAGACTCTCGGGCCAGGAAACACAACATCTGATGTCCGGTCGAATATCAAACTTTCTCCCCGCCTACTGGTTGACCGCTTACGTCCTAAGAACTTTGCCGCGGGAGCAGGAGCTTGTGCTGGAAACTCCAACACGATTCAGCTGCCATTCAATGTGCCGTTGGCCGGAGGAGGGACTGCAAGCTTGGCATTGTCGGGTGAGGACGATTTTTGCCCTTCTTTTAACTTTCAACTCCAGATCAGTTCCTTTCAGTTGGTTTCAATGAGCGCTACTGTCACTGCTGGCATCCACACGTCGATCGGTCTCCTTGACAACGTGCAGGGCAGCTTCAATAGTACGCAAAACTTGACGACATTCGCGGCGAACCCCACGGTGGTCCTGATTGGAGGCGTGCCGATTAAAATTCAACCTACTCTCACTCCGTTCATCGGTCTGAGTGGAAGTACTGCTGCTAGTGCATACACCGGTCTCACCACAGATTCGACGCTTACTATCGGAGTCTCATACGCGAACGGGGCCTGGAGCCCGGTCGACACTGCGCTGTCTCCAGTATCTGTGTCGAGCGCAACTTCAGTGGATGGCCAGCTCAGCCTCAAGGCTTTCGCTGGCTTGCAGGCAGGAGTTGTCCTTGATGGCTTCGTGACCCCCAATTTAAGCGGCGACGGCTACTTGCAATTCAGCTCCAGCCTCACTGGCAATCCATGTTGGACCTTGGACGCCGGACTGGAAGCCAACGTCGGAATAAACGTCACGATTCTCGGCAAGTCCCTCGTGAACTATTCGAGCCCAGCTCTCAATCTGTATTCAAATCCAGTCTTGCAGGCTACTACCACCTGCTTTGCGCCGACCCTCAGGAGCGTCACACCGAACATGGCACTCGTGATGAGCCCGCAATTGACGGTTGCGCTCACAGGATCCAACTTTGTTCCAGACTCGACTGCGAATTTTAACGGCCAGCCATTGGTGACTACCTTTTTAGACCCAACCGATTTGACTGCGATCATTCCTGCGAGCAACCTT
>Ga0210409_10004250_pt1 | contig 15565 bp, 15 predicted proteins | sample IncBWH17MmetaG_FD_161649 | JGI IMG/M metagenome (GOLD analysis project Ga0210409, IMG submission 161649) | Forest soil microbial communities from Barre Woods Harvard Forest LTER site, Petersham, Massachusetts, United States - Inc-BW-H-17-M | ecosystem: Environmental > Terrestrial > Soil >...
GCCTGTTGGAGAAAATCCGCCCAGCGCCGTCTGCAGCAGAAGCGCCGCCAGGAGGCCCGCCCCCACCATGGTCCCGCCCCACTGGAGCAGTTGGCGGGTCCCATCATCGTGGATTGGGATGGTGTCTCGGCCGGACCGGGGCCGGCCTGCCAGGCGATCGGGCATGGCGGCGTCCTAACTCATCGCGAGCCGCAGCATCACGTAGGTGACCACGCCCGTAACTGAGACATACAGCCAGAGCGGGAAGGTCCACCGGGCGATCTTGCGATGCTGCGGAAAACGGCCTGTCAGTGAAAAGAAAAACGTCACCAGCACCATCGGCAATGCAATGACCGCGAGCACGATATGGCTGGCCAATAACGGCAGGTAGACCGATCGCAGCGCCGCGTGCGCCGGATAGCGGGCATCGCCGTGTAGCGCATGGTGCGCGATGTAACCCACCAGGAAGAGAGTCGAAAATGCGAATGCAGTCAGCATCGAGGCGCGATGGGCCGGGATGCGCCGGGCGCGAACGAACGTATAGGCGATGAGCAACGCTGTGGCGCTTAGGCCATTGAACACCGCATTGAGCGCGGGCAGAAACGCGAAACGCGCGCTGGCCGTGTCCGACGCGGGGTGCACATAAATGAGCCAGAACAGAAACAGCGTGGCCGCCGCGCTGATGGCGAGGATCGCGGCGATCGCCGGACCGGTGCCGGACTTGCGATGGTGAGAGGATGCAACCGTCATTATTCTTGCAGGCTCCCTGCAGCAGCAGGTTTGAAAGGTACAGGTTTCAGCCCTTGAAAGGTACGGGCTTCTGCCCGTACACCAGAGCCACAAAGCCTCGGGGCTTTAGCCCCTGAGGGAACTCCGGAACCGATGAACGACGCTGCCGAGGCCCTTAACGCTTCGCGATCGCGCACAACATCAGCGTGCTCATCAGCAGCGGCAGGTAGATCACACTTACCTTGAGCAGGTCGCGCGCCAGCGACCGGCTCAGGTCCGCGGACGTCGTGCGCAGAATCCGTGCGAACCGGATCGTATAGGCCAGGTAAAACAATCCCAGCCCTCCGGCCAACACGGCGTAAGTAGTTCCAGTCATGCCCAGCCGCCATGGAGCCAGGCTCACCGGAATCATCAGCACGGCATAAAACAGTGCTTCGATCACCGTTGACCAGCCGTCCGGCTGCACCACCGGCAGCATGCGGATGCCGGCCCGCGCATAGTCCTCGCGGTAGAGCCAGGCAATAGCCATGAAATGCGGGAACTGCCAGACAAACAGGATGGCAAACAGTGCCACCGCTGGCCACTCAATGCGGTCGCGGGCCGCGGTCCAGCCGAGCATCGGGCCCATCGCACCCGGAAACGCGCCGATGAACGTGGCCAGGGTAGTGACACGCTTGAGCGGAGTGTAGATGGCGACGTAGGTGAACACGGTCAGCAGCGCCAGCGCCACGGTAAGCAGGTTGGTATGCAGCAGGAGCCAGCAGGCTCCCAAAGCCAGGGCGGCTAGGCCGGCTAGCACTCCGGCGGCAAGGGGAATGCGCCCGGCTGCCATGGGACGATTGGCGGTGCGGATCATGAGCGCGTCGGTCTTGCGCTCCAGGGCCTGGTTCAGGGCGCTGGCGCCGGCCGAAACCAGCCCGATGCCCACCAGCGTATCCAGTAGCCCGCGCTGCACGCTCGAAATGCCCGACTGCATCGATCCCAGGTAGAACCCCGCCCACCCGGTCACCACCACCATCCCCGTCACGCGCACCTTGAACAGCTCGCGGCAGTCGTGGATCAGCGTCGCCGTCGACCCCGGCCGGGGCACAGGAAATGCTCCATGCGCGGCGCCTTCGGCAGGCGTGGGCAAAGCGGCTGGAACTGCGGCGTGGGAAGCGTGAGCCATCGTGGCGGAAGAATACCTCGGTGGGGGGTGCCCGGAACTGTTGCGCCGGGGGTCTGATTCGATCATAACAATCACACTGTCTCACTGGTTGCCCGATTTAACTCACACCAAGTGGGTGGGCGTCATTCACGCGGAACGAGAGTTGGCAGTTCGGATGATCGCTTCCGTCACCTGGTCAGGCGTCAGCGCGTCTGCGGTGATGGTCACGTGGGCCGTCCGATACAAAGGAAGCCGGCGTTCGTACCGCGCGGCAAGGTTCGGCTGGTCGGCCAGGATCGGGCGAGCGCTTTCCGTGCCGCGGCATCGAGAGAGCGTCGTGGCAAGTTCCACTTCCAGGTGAACGAGGAGGAGGCCGGCGGTGGTCAGCAACAGGTCGCGGGTAGCTGGATCTTCAATCGCCCCGCCTCCGAGCGCCAGCACGAGCCCATCCTCTTCCGCCAGCCGGGCGATAGTTGCCCGCTCCCGTTCCCGAAAGGCCGCCTCACCGTGCCGGGCAAAAAACTCGGTGATGGCCATGCCGGTCTCCGCGACGATCACGTCGTCGGCGTCGATAAAGCGCCAGCCCAGCCGGATGGCCACCAGCGGCCCCACCGTGGTTTTGCCGGATCCCATGAAGCCGGTTAGGACAATGCAGCGAATTGGCGCGGTAGTCATTCTGCGCCCTTCCGTTTCGGGATCGAAATGAGCTGGGTTGGTCACGAGTTGCTAGAGGTAGCTCAGACTCAAAGCATAAAGCCCGAACCCACGGCCTTGGCTTAAGCCAGCACCATCACCACCGCGCCGGCGGTGATCAGCAGGCCTCCCGCCACGGTGCCAACGTTCAGCTTCTCCCCCAGCAGCAGCCAGGCGAAGATCATGACCATGGGCACGCTGAGCTTATCGAGCGGCGCCACGCGCGACGCCGGCCCAAGCTGGAGAGCCCGGAAATAGCACAGCCACGAAAGCCCTGTGGCGAGTCCGGAGAGAACCAGGAACAACGTGGTCCGGCGGTCGAGCTCCCGCAACTCCCCGTGTTTGCCCAGTGCCAGCGCGATGCCCCAAGCAAACACCATCACCACGCTGGTGCGGACCGCCGTGGCCAGGTTCGAGTCGATGTGTGCCACCCCCACCTTGGCCAGCAGCGCGGTGGCAGCGGCAAACAGTGCCGAAAGGAGAGCCCATCCAATCCAGGTCATGTCGACATCCTATTCGCCAGAGCCTCCGCGCCGGACGGTAGACTGACTCCATGGAGACAGGCCGCGCCAGCAAAACTGCCCTTCGCGTAGCCATTCGCCGCGCCGCGCACCAGCTGGCCGACCCGCCTGCCATTCTGAGCGATCCCATTGCGGTCCGCCTTATTGGTAATGAGTTTGCGCGCGACCTCGATCGCGCCATGGAGAAAGTGGCGCGGGATTTTCGCGCCTTCATGGCGGCCCGCAGCCGTTACACAGAGGACCGGCTGGCCGACGCCGTCGCGAACGGGGTAGGGCAGTACGTCGTCCTGGGCGCGGGCCTCGACACCTTCGCTTATCGTAATCCGTTCCCCTCGCTTCGGGTCTTCGAAGTGGATTTCCCGGCGACGCAGGAATGGAAGCGTGAACTCCTGCACAAGGGGGGCATCGATCATCCCCCGTCCCTGACCTTTGTGCCCCTCGATTTCGAACACAAGGCGCTCGCGGCGGGGCTGGCCGAGGCGGGATTCGACGGCCGGCAACCCGCATTCTTTGGCTGGCTCGGGGTAGTGCCCTACCTCACCGCGGAAGCATTTCGCGCCACCCTGGGCGACGTCGCGCGATTGCCGGCCGGCACCGGCATTTGTTTCGACTACGCATATCCACCCGAGACACTATCTCCCAAGCGCCGCCTGGTATTCGATCACCTGGCGCAGCGTGTGGCCGCTGCCGGGGAGCCCTTCCGGCTCTTCTTCACGCCCGGGCAAATCGAGTCAGAGCTGAGCAGCCAGGGATTTCGACGCATCGAGCAAGCCGATTCAGAGTGGCTCAACGAGCTCTACTTCCGCGAGCGCGCCGACGGGCTCCGGCTTTCCCCGGCGGGTCTGGCGATGCTCGCCACGGCGTGGGTGTAGGAGGCGCCTTTGACCCGGAGCAGGCAAGCCGAACCCGGAGACTGGCCTCAACTCGCGGCGATGCGCGCCCTGCTCTGGCCTGATGCTTCAGACCAGGAACACCTCTCGGAGCTGGAATCAGGCCCGTCCAACCTCGGACAATCGCAATTTCCGGTTGTGACCCTTGTTTCCGAAGACGAGCGCGGGGCGTTGACCGGCTTTCTGGAAGTTGGCCTGCGTTCGCACGCCGATGGTTGCGATACGCGGCGGCCAGTCGGATTCGTCGAAGGATGGTTTGTTCGCGAAGAGCTTCGCGGCAAGGGAGTTGGGAAGGAACTGATGGACGCGGCCGAGGAATGGGCGCGCGCCCAGGGCTGTCATGAGATGGCATCGGACGCGCAGATCGACAATCCCGGTTCGGAGCGAGCGCATGCGGCGCTGGGCTTCGAAATCGTCGACCGCTGCATCCATTTCCGGAAGGCGTTGTGAATCGAAGAAAGCTAAGACCTGTCACTGCGACCCGACTTAAGATGGATGCATGCGCAAGATCGCAATGGCTTCCCTCGTGCCGATGCTCCTGGCAGTTTCCGGCTGCGGGTATCACACCCTGGGCGCCGCGACCCACCTGCCGTCCGACGTGCGCACCCTCTCGGTGCCGGTGTTTGCCACCCGCACCGAGGCTTATCACACCGAGGTGTTGATGACCAACGCGGTCATCCGCGAATTTGCTGCCCGGACACGCATGCGCATCGCTCCGGATTCGAGCGCCGATGCCGACGCTGTGCTTCATGGGACCATCCTCACCCAAACCGTTTCGCCCCTTACCTACAACACCAGCACCGAGCAGTCCTCCAGCTACCTGATCACGCTGGTGGTTTCGGTCACATTGACCGGTCGCGATGGCAAGGTTCTCTACGAAAACAAGAACTACACGTTCCGCCACCAGTACCAGTCCACCGTCAACCTTCCCACCTTTTTCGATGAAAGCCCGGGGGCAGAGGAGCGCTTATCCCGCGAATTTGCGAGGGCGCTCGTTGCCGATGTCCTGGAGGGGTTGTAGCGGCGCTGAGTGCGGCGTCGCGTCCCTTCCTGATCACTGTTCACGCCTTACTATCCACTGCTATTCTGGACCCGCATGCTCCCCACAACGAAATCGCGCGAGCTCGTTCCGTGAGCGCCGGACGCTGGGGCGCCGGCTTCACCGCCGCAACGCGCTTTGTAGCCGAGATCGAGGCCGCCGCTGCCGGGAACGGCCGTCTCAAGCCCGGCTACGTGCTGGCGGGTGACGAGCTTTTTTTGCAGGATCGCTGCCGCACCGCTCTGTTGGATGCGTTTGCTCCGCCGGACCTGCGAGACTTCTGTCTTTCCGACCTTGACCTCGCGGGTTCGTCCATTTTCGAAGTGCTGGATCGCGCCCAAACACCTTCCCTCATGGCGCCCTTTCAGGTCGTTTTTGTGCGCAACGTCCGACAACTCTACACCCGCGGCGCCAAGAAGGATGAATTCGCCGCGCTGAACCGGTACTTCAGCTCCCCCAACCCGCAGGCTCTGCTGGTGTTCATGGCCGATTTTCTGCGCATCCCTTCCGACATCCGCCGCATGGAGATGGACGACAAGAACCGCTTTGATCGCATAAACGAGACGCTGGGCGAACACTGCGGCATGGTGGAGCTGGCGCGCGTGAATGAAGAAGACGCCATGCGCTGGGTGGTTTCCACCGCGCAAGAAGCGAATACGCGTGTGGATCCCGATGCGGCCCGGGAACTGATCGACGCACTGGGTGCGGACATGCTTTGCATCAAGTCGGAATTGGAAAAGCTGCTGTTGTATACGCTCGGCCGGGGGCGCATCACGCTGGGCGATGTCGAAACCATGGTGCTGGCCGCCAAGCAGCGCTCGCTCTACGAACTGACCGACGCCATAAGTTCCCGCAATCGCGCCCGAGCTCTGGCCCTGCTGCAGGGACTGCTTAATAGCTCCGACGGTGCCGAGGACTCCGCCATCGGACACCTCTACATGCTGGCGCGCACCTTCCGGCAGATGCTCGTCATCCTCGAAAAGAATGTGCGCGATCAACGGGCAATTTGGCAGGCGCTGTGGCAGGGGTTCCGGATCCCGCCGTTTGCCGCCGACGATCTCATCCAGCAGGCGCGCCGCTATAAGAGCCGCCGCGAACTGACACGCGCCCTGCGCCTGATTGCGCGCGCCGATCTCGAATTGCGCTCCTCGCCGCCCGACAAGCGCCTGGTGCTGGAACGCCTCATCTACGATCTGGCTTCAGAACCGAAGCCCCAGCCGAAGCTGCTGTCGAGGCAGCTTTCATTTGAAGGCTGAAGGCCAGCGGGCTTTTGGAGCGACGCGCACGGCGTGATCGATCTCACATTTCGGTCAGTTTTGTGAGTTAGATCACAGCGTTTTTCGGCCATTTTGAGGCATTTTGACCGCATTTTTCCCAGGCCACGGTGAGACTAAGTCTTTGAATCCAGGCGCGTTGAATTGCCTGGCACAGTTTCACAGGCCCCGAATTTTTTTTGGGTGTGCACTCACTTGTCCATCCGGCCTATTGCGAGGCGCGCAGCAGTGATGCAGAGCGGTCGGTCATGATGGTTCCAGTGCGCGCTATTCGATCGAATCAATCTGCAAAGCGTGCAAGGGATTTGCGCCGAGACTGACCTCTCACCCGGAAGTGCAGGGTGGAAGGCGGGCGTTAAGTGAACAGCATCAAGGCTAGGCGATTCCTCGCTCATTCAGCCATGCGCCATACTGGTGATCCAGCTCTTCAACGTGGTTCATGTACCAGTCGCGCAAAAACAGGAGCAGCGAATGCATATGCAAGTCGTCCGTGTGCTGCGCGCGGTGGGCCGCTTCCTCGATCTGCACCAGCAGCCGCTGGTGTGCGCCGCGATGTTCAGCCGCACCGGGATACCCCTGCTGCTCCAGCAGCCTCTCTTCGCTGGTGAAGTGAAGGCGCGTGAGTTCGATCAGCCGGTTGAGGCCCTCGCTCACTTCATCCCGGCCCCGCCCGTGCGCCAGCGCGAGACGCAGTTCATTCAGCGAGTCCAGCAACACGCCGTGTTGATCGTCCATTGCCTTCACGCCGGTCGAGCAAGCATGATTCCAGGTGAGAAGTGTCACAGGCCCCATCTTTCTCGAGGGCAAATTTTCAGAGTGGCTTTCATATGGGTTGACGCGGCGGAGCAGTCTTCTGTGCCTGGCTCCCCGAACAGTTCATTCCTCTCCGGGTAGGTGGAATCCCAAGCCACTCTGGTTGCAACGTACTCCCTTTTGAAAGCCCTCCATTTGCTCTAAATCACATTGGTACATATCGGCCACAGCACGAAAGAGTATTACATCGGGAATGCCGGAGTAAGTGACTATCGTGCGAACCGCCGTCAACGCCGGGCCTCCATTCCGGTGTCCGTCGTCTACAGGGAGCAGAATAATTCTATGTACCCGTTCTCTCCGTTGATTGCGATTGCGGCGGTGCTTGCCCTGGTGCCATACCTGACGGCGGGATTTTTTCCCGCCCGTGTCGCTGGCTGCGCGCCACGAATTCCCGTGTGGGCGCAGGTACTGAGCCCGTCGTTGCTTTGTGTGCCTTATCTGTTAGTGACGTTGAGCAGTGGAACCTTTTCGTGGGCCTGGCTTGGCCTCTATGCGACCCTGCCCGCTGTCATTGCGGCCGTGCTGATCCGCGCCGGAGGAACCAAGTGGAGTTGGCCGGAGTTTCTGATCCTTGCGATTCTTGGCCTGGCCGTCGATCTGCGCTGGTTCGAGCCGGCCTGGCCTGCGCATCTCTCGGTGTTCAACAAAGTGCTGCTGCTCGATGCGGGCATCTATGGATTCGTCGCCGTGCGCAATCTCGATGGAGTGGGATTCGATCTTCGCCTGCGGGTTCGCGATCTCACCACCGGCTTGCGGGAGTTCGTGTTCTATCTGCCATTGGCGCTGGCTCTCGGCCTGGGACTGGGCTTCCTCCATCTTCATCCCTTCGGGTCGATCGGGCCTGTGACGCTGCAATTCGCCGGCGCTTGGATCTTCACGTTTTTTCTGATCGCGGTTCCCGAAGAACTGTTCTTTCGCGGATGGCTGCAGAATCTGCTAGAGCGTCGCATGGGTCGATGGCCGGCGCTGGTTACTACTTCAGTCCTTTTCGGCCTGTCGCACTTCAACAAACGCGCCGTGAACTTCAACTGGCGCTACGTTCTGATGGCGGCCATTGCAGGGGTCTTCTATGGCCGCGCATGGCGCCGTGATCGGAGCGTCGGAGCGTCTGCGGTTACCCATGCCACCGTCGATTCAGTCTGGTCGCTGTGGCTTCGCTGACAGAACAGTCTTGGTCAGCGCCGTCTTATCCACGTAGGTGAGGTAACTTATGCCCACGCGCATGTTGTGATCGAGGGAACCCGGGATGGTGATGCCGATCGAAATGCCGAGAATGGCATGCGCCAGCGCAAGCGGAACGAGGTTGCGATAGTAGAGATAGAAATAACAGGAGGCGAGGCCGAAGAAGAGCGTGATGACAGTCAGGATCGGATTCGGCAAGTGCGCCACTGCAAAGAGACCTGCCGTCAAGGCTGACGCTGAAGATGCGTCAGGAAGCAGACGCAGCGAGCGGGAGAGAAAGAACCACTGCAGGATGATCTGCTGGATCGCGGCCCACATGACATACAGTCCGTAATGGCGGACAAACAGCAGAGGTGTCTCGGGCACATGCAGCGTGTGCAGCCGAACGGCCAGGATCACGGCTGCAAGGGAGAGAGCCATCGCAAAGGCCACTGCCCAGAGCGATCGCACCAGGTTGGCGGTGCACAGGCCCATGGGCGTGAAACCCTCAAAGGAGAGGTGCGCAATGTAAGAGATCGTGATTGCCGCGATGACCCACAGCGCGGCCTGCCACGGATGCGGCGTCCAGATGACGATCAGGATGAGTGCGTAGATTCCGCAAAGTTCGAACAGGTCGCGCCGCCAGGTTTTTGGTGTCTGGCAACTCTTGCTTCCGGCGACGATGGTCCCGCTCCCTTTCATCCTGCCTCAATAAGATGCTTAATTTCCATTCGAGGATCGCGCATCTATGAAGGTGCTCCGTCCTCCCGCGACTTATAGACACTGATTGTCTCGATCCGACGCGGTGTTGCGCCTTATTTATTCGAGGATCACAGGAGGCTGCGGCTCATGTCCTCGCGTCGTGAGCGTAATGGCGGCGCCGAGAATCAGCGCTCCGCCGAACCATGCGTACGGCCCCAGGTGTTCGCCGAGAAGTCTGACTCCAAGAAACGATCCCAGTGCCGGCTCGATATTCAGGAACACCCCAGCGCGTGATGCCGGTACGTGATGGATGCCCCAATTCCAAAGCAGGGTCGTCGTTGCCGTGCAGGCAAGGCCGCTGATGGCGAGGGCCGTCCACGCGGTTGCGCTGACATGGGCAAAGGGCGGAGGCTGGCTGTGGTTTGGGAGCCAGGGCCTGGCGATCCAGGGGCCAAGAATCCACACCGCCAGCATCACCGTACCCGCAAGGATGGTGTAGGCGGTGACCGCCGGCGGGCTGTGCGTGAGCATCAGTTTCTTGCTGACCAGGATCCAGGCTAGCGCGGTGCAGAGCGAAGCCACCACCATCAGGTCGCCGATGAGGGTAGGCTCGCCATGGGCGGCGGGTCCGCGATGGCCTCCCAAAATGATCAGAGCGGCGCCCGCGGTGGACGCGAACAGCGCCACCCATCCCACGTGATCCAGCCGTTCCCCGGCAAAAAGAGCCGCGGCCGCCGCGAGCAGAACCGGCATACAGCCCACCATCAGCGAGGCATGGCTGACCGTGGTCCGGGCCAGTCCGTGAAACTGCAACAGGAATTGCACCGGCACGCCGAATGTCGCGGAAATCAATAACAACCGGAATTCGGAGCGCGCGCAGCGGACCCGATTCAGCAGGAGCACCGGCAACATTCCCAGGCACGCGAACAGAAAGCGGTAGAGCACCATGTACTCCACGCTCATTTCATTCAGGGCAAGCCGGCCGAAGTAGAATCCCGTGCCCCAGAGGCAACCGGCCAGCGCGCATGCGCCATAACCCAAGAACTGTATTCGGCGGCCGATCTCTCCTCCTCTGATGCCTGTATTTACTGTCGCACACGGGTGAATAGGCCATCGAATAGCCGCCGGCTCGACCGGCAAAACCGTAATCGCAGCCCGAATCCCTGGACTCCATTTGGTTGCCCCGCGTTTTCAACCCGTTCACGAAAGGTCCAGCCAGGTTCGTCGCCCGTAAATTCGCTTCGGTCACTCCCCAAAACCGCGTCGTTTGCGCGAGAATAGGTAACGTGGCGAAGCTGCTAGCTCGCGTCGGTGTATGTCTGCGTGCGGGAATGGCGCTGGCTCTGACGACTGTCCCTGTTTGTCCCCCGCTTGGCGCCCAGGATCACAGCCATGCCCTGTTCCCGCTGGCGGCATTCGCCGGCTCTCACAAAAAGGATGCAACTGCCGATGCGCCCCCGGTCCGGGCCACCCTGCAGCCCGCCTTCTCTATCCCCATTGAGCCGCTTGGCTTCACCCCTCCAGCTGCGTTCTATCTTGGCCTACGCTACAGCCTCGCCTCCCTTGATTTCTTCGATGAAGACCATCTACTGCTAACTTTTCGCGTTCCCGGGCTGATTCACCGCGATCGCACTGGCACTGACCCCAGTGAAGAACGCAAAATCCGCGCGATGGTTCTGCAACTTCCGCAGGGAACTGTCCTGGCCGACGCGGTTTGGACCCTGCACGACCGCAAGCGCTATCTTTGGATGCTCGGCAACGGGCAGTTCCTGCTGCGCGACCGCGACAACCTGCAGTTGGGCAATGCCAACCTGCAACTGCGGCCCTTTCTGCATTTCCCCGGACCGGTGCTCTGGGTGGAGATGGATCCGGACCACAAGTACGTCGTTACCGGCTCCTCTGAACCGCCCACCTCGGCGTCCAAAGCCGGGGATGTGGCCAGCCCGGCCACCGCCGCGGCAACGCTGATTAGCGACGATGAGAAGCCCAGCACCGAGCCTGACCTCATTCTGCGCATTTTGCGCCGGGACTCGGGTAAAGTGATGCTGGTCAGCCACGTACGATCGGCGGTGCACCTGCCTATCAACTCCGACGGCTACCTCGAGACGATTCGGGGCAATGGCAAGAACTGGACGTTGAATCTGAACTACTTCAGCGGCGGAAGCGCCATTGTCGGAACCGTGGACTCGTTTTGCTCCCCGATGCTTGACTTTGTTTCTCCGCGCGAGTTTCTGGCCACAACCTGCGCTTCGGGAGGCGATTCACGCGTGGTGGCGATGACGACCAGCGGCCGCCGCCTGTGGGAAAATCCCAGTTCCGATTCGTTGGTGTGGCCCCTCCTGGTTGGAAGTGCCGACGGCTCGCGCATTGCACGGGAGACGCTGTCCGCTAACCACTCGGTGAACGCCTTTGCCCCGCTCGGGAGTGACGAGGTCAAAGGCCAGGATGTCCAGGTCTTCGACGCGGCCAGCGGCAGGGTCATCCTGCGCGCGCTGGCCAGCCCGGTATTCGACGCCGGCGGGAATGTGGCCGTATCTCCCTCCGGACGACGGGTCGCGATCATCATGGCCGACGGAATCCAAGTCTTTGATTTGGGGGCGGCTCCGCCACTTCCCGACGACCCCGCGAAGCCCGCCAGACGCTGATTTCGGGGCCGAGAAGATGCCGACGGTTAGTCATCCCATGTACACTGACTTGCGGGAGAAGTTCACTTGGCAACGGCCGTCGTACGCTACACGGCCGCGGCGCAAACCGACCGCGGACGCAAGCGCCCATCCAATGAAGATGCTTTCGGATTTTCCGTCGACCACGGGATCTACGTCGTAGCGGACGGGATGGGAGGAGCGGCAGCCGGTGAGGTTGCGAGCTCCATTGCAGTCGATGAGGTCCTACGCCAACTGACGTCCGGCCGGGACGCCGGAGTACCGCTCCCGGGACTGGCCGAAAAGGCCGTCTGTGCCGCCAACGAAGCGATCTTTTCCCGGGCCCAGCGCAATCGCAGGCTCACTGGCATGGGCACCACGCTGGTGGCGCTTGTGATCGAAGAACGCCATGTCTGGGTGCTCAACGTGGGCGACAGCCGCTGTTACCGTTTGCGCAACAGCCGCCTGGAGCAGCTCACCCTCGATCACTCGCTGGTGGAGGAACAGGTGCGCATGGGCCGGATGAGCAACGCTGAAGCCCGCCGCTCGCCGCTGCGCAACGTGATTACCCGTGCCCTCGGCACCCAGAACTGTGTGACTCCCGATTGCTTTGAGTTCCAGGCGGACCCCGGGGACGTGTACATGCTTTGTTCCGACGGCCTCACCCGCGAGCTCCCCGACAAGGCTATCGAGACGATTCTGGACTCGAAACTGGATTCGAAAGCTCTCCCCGACTCGGGATCCACGTTGCAGGCCCGTTGCGCGCGTCTTGTGGAAGCGGCCAAGAAAGCCGGCGGTCACGACAACATCACCTGCGTTCTTGTCGAAGCCAACGGCTAGCGCCTGCTATGATTCCCAAACTATTTCATAGCTTTTGAAAAGCCGATTGGCTATAATCCGTCCGAATCTGCACGAGCGTCACAATTCCCTGGGTTGTCAGGCACATATGGTCTCCTCCTGGATTACAAGCGCCAAGCTTGTGCTTCGTGCAGCTTTGCTCGTCCTTCTCACCGGATGCGGCATTGTCACAGGGAGCAGAGCTCCTCAACCGGTCAGTGCAAGCCCGTCTTCGAACGCAGCGCCTGTCGCGCTCGCCGGGCTTCAGCTGGGGTATCTCTGGCAAACCGGCCAACACAATCTCTATCCGATCCTGGGCGTGACCGGCGCAACGCACTACGGCAGCGCCACCCTTTCCGCCGACGGTAACGTCGTCAATGCCGCCGCTACAACGTCGCCCTCTTTCTCATCGATTCTCGTGCTCAACAAAGACGGGACTCTTCAGGAATGGGAACTTCCCGCAGCGACGACAACCGCGCTTGCCGCCCATGTTCCGCTCGATTCGAGCCTGATATTTTCTCCCTCAGGCACCTCCGCAGTGGTTGTTTCTTCGTCCGCACACATCGCCTACGTAGTCAGTGGATTGCCCTCCCGGCCGCTGGTGGCCAGCACTGCCCTGCCGTCCGGCTTCGTGACGGGCGATATCACGGTTAGCGACGGCGGCGCGCTGCTTGTTGGCTTGATGCCCGCAGGCGGCGTCGGAGTTCAATTCGGATTCTTGTCTGAAACTCACAGTTACAGCCCAATCGGGGCGGTTCAAGGTTGGGGCGGGGCCGCATTTCAACCGGGAAATACCGCCAATGCGGTCATCGTCGCCGATGCGCTCTCTGGGCAGCTCACTTACATCGCCAATCCGGATGCAACATCTCCGACCCTCACATCACTATCCGTGTCAGGACTCGTGGAGAAAGCCGCTGGAGTCGCCGTCTCGCCCGATGGCAAATGGGCGTTTGTGGCCGACGGAGGCAAACCCCAGCTTGTCGAGGTAAGCCTGCAGGCATCCGGTCCCGCGCCCGCCGTGATTCCATGCGCCTGTACTCCACAGCAGATGCTTCCCCTCACGTCCGATGGAATCTTCGCAATCACCAAAAACGTTGCAGGACAGCCGGACTGGATCCTCGATGCGCGCACAGCGCAACCGCGCACATTTTTCATTCCTGCGATCGCCATTCCGGCTTCGAATCAGACCGCATCGGCTTCCCCGCCAAAACAGCCGGACCGGATCATGCGATGAAATCAACCCCGCACTTCCTCTTTTGCTCAAAAATCCGCCGCCGACCGTACCTGCTCCTCTTTGCCTTGTGCGGCGCCCTGCTGTGTCGAATGCCTTTGGCTGCGCAATGTAATTACACAGTGAATACGCTGGCCGACAGCGGCGCGGGAAGCCTGCGCGCAGGCCTCGCCGATTCCACCGCGACCGACATCTGTTTCAGCGTGTCGGGAACGATCAGCCTCGGCAGCACGTTGCAGATCTTTACGCCGGTCACCATTACTGGCTCAACCAGCGTGATCCTCGACGGCAACAACCAGGTCGAGATCTTCCAGGTGGAGGAATCAGCAGCGACCGACGCGGTGCGCATCAATGGACTCACTTTGACCCATGGAAACGCAACCGCTGGAAACTATATCGCCGGCGGGGCATTGCAGGTATTGCAAGGAAACGTCACGCTGGTGGGCACCATCATCACCGCCAACACCGCGGAGTCTGGTGGCGGTGTCGACAATCAGGCCACGCTCACTCTCTCGGGGTGTGGAATCACCAACAACACCGCCATCAACGGCAATGGCGGTGGAATCGAGAACGCAACGGGGGCCACCTTGACGCTCCAGGATTCCGCGGTCACCGGAAACGTCGATAGTGCTTCGCCCGGAGGCGGAGTGGACAATGGCGGTTCGTTGACAATCACCGGCGGGACATTCAGCAGCAACCAGGCGACCCAAGGCGGCGCAATCTCCAATAACAGCTATTACGCGTCGATCAATGATTCTGCCGGCACGCTCTTCAACAGCAATACGGCCTCGCAGGATGGGGGTGCGATCTACAATCAGGGCAACCTTTCAGTCACCCAGGCACTCTTTAACGGCAACGCCTCCCAGTCCGCTACCGATGTGACTCCCTGCGGCGGCGCCATTTGCAATTACGGCACCGTCACGGTGACGGAGAGTACATTCACCACTAACACAACCAACGGCAGCGGCGGCGCGATCGAGAATACGTTCTACGCCTCCCTGGAGCTGGAGCACGACACCATCGTAGGAAACACGGCGACCGTTTCCGGCAGCGGACTCTTCATCGAGAGTTACTCCGTTCCCACCATCAACAACACCATCATCGCGGGAAACACGGCGATTGCCGGGGCGAATTCGGACTGCAACGGCTGCGTCGCGACAAACGGGGTGGCGAACCTGATCGGCGTCACCGTGAATCTGGGTCCATTGGCGGCCAATGGCGGACCAACCCAGACAATGATGCCGTTGCCGGGAAGCTCCGCCATTAACGCCGGCGATCCCACGGCTACCGAGGGCATCGACGCAACGGATCAACGCGGCTTTTCCCGCTTGAGTCCCAGCGGCGGCCTGGATATCGGCGCCGTGCAGACACACTACAGTTCGGTCTCATTCCTGGCGCAGCCGTCAAACACCCTTCCCAATCAGACCGTCACTCCACCTGTGGCCGTTCAGGTGATCGAAGTTGACATCTCAACTACCAACTACCCACAGGGCGTGCCGGTCAATGTCTCGCTGCAAGACACGCAGGGAGTTCAGGTCACCGGAGCATTGACCGGAACGTTGACCCATGATCCCACGGTCTCGAGCGGAGTTACGTTTGCCGTCTTCCCCGATCTCGCCGTCAATAAGGCGGGGACCTACAAACTATTCGCGACCACCGCCATCAGCGGCAACAGCGCCTCCGCCGATCCAACCTACAGCACCACCAGCACGTCGTTTCAGATCGCGCAACCAGTCATCACGTGGCAACCCGCATCGTTACCGTACGGGCCATTGCCAGTGAGCGTATTGAACGCAACCGCAACTCTCTTCGGTTCTCCCGCCTCCGGAACATTCGTCTATACCTTTGTAAGCGGTGGGGCAACCATCACTCCCGGCCAGATCTATCCCGCAGGTACCTACCCGGTC
>Ga0210409_10004251_pt1 | contig 15564 bp, 16 predicted proteins | sample IncBWH17MmetaG_FD_161649 | JGI IMG/M metagenome (GOLD analysis project Ga0210409, IMG submission 161649) | Forest soil microbial communities from Barre Woods Harvard Forest LTER site, Petersham, Massachusetts, United States - Inc-BW-H-17-M | ecosystem: Environmental > Terrestrial > Soil >...
CGCATGAAGCCGGTGAACACCGGCTCGCCGGTGGCGAGGGTGTAGCGGGCCATCTCGGTGTTGAGCACGCCCTGGAAGAGGATCGAGAGGGTGCAGATCCAGAGCAGGCTCGGGCCGTACGCCGCCGCGATCGCGGGACCGAGCAGCCAGTCGCCCGCGCCGAGCGAGAGGCCGAGCAGGATCGCGCCCGGCCCGATGACGCGGACCAGGTTGATCGGGTTGTACGCGGGCGCGTGCGGCAGGTCGCCCTGCCGCCACGCGGGCAGATCGCTCACGCGCGGGCGCGTCCCCGTCGCCAGGCCCAGAGCGTGAGCCAGGCGGCCGGCACCGAGAGCCACAGCCAGCCCGAGGGCGCGGCGGCCGCGACGTCGATCGCGAGCAGCACGGTGCCGCCGGCGGCGGCGACCCAGAGCAGGAGCCACGCGAGACGATCGGCGCTCGGGCGGATGCCGAGCGCGGCCACCGCGAGGGCGCCCGCCGCCGCCGCCGAGTCCAGCAGCACGTCGGCGACGCTGCCCTCGCGGGTCAGGGTGGTGGCCTGGTGCGCCTCGTCGAGCGTGGCGGTGAGGAGGGCGAGCAGGAAGGGCGCGCGCCAGGCCCCGGGGGCGAGGGCGCGGCGCCAGAGGAGGGCCAGCACCCCGTACTCGCCCACGTGGCCCGCCTTGCGCGCGAGCCAGTGGAGCGCGGCGATCTGCTCGGGCGCGGCCCAGGGCAGGAGCGCCCGGAGCCAGGGCTCGAGCAGGGGAGCGGTCCCGCTCGCGCCCCAGCGGTCGCTCGAGAACCACGCGATCAGCGCCGTCCACGCGAGCGGCGCCAGGAATCGTCGCGCCGTGATCACGCCTCTCAGGGTGTCACAGGGCCCCCAAAGTTGACAACTTGCGCTCACTAAACATAGGATGAGCCATGCAAATCCGGGAGCTCCTCGACGAGCTCTTGACGTCGCTCGAGACCGGGCCGCTGATCAGCGCGGTCCGCCACTTCGAGGCCAAGCCGCCGGTCTTCGCGCCCTTCCCGTCGTCGCTCGATCCGCGGATCGTCGAGGCCCTGAAGGGGCGCGGGGTGGAGCAGCTCTACTCGCACCAGGCCAAGGCCTTCGAGGCAGTCGCCAAGGGCGAGCACCTGGTGGTGGTGACCCCGACCGCGTCCGGCAAGACCCTCTGCTACAACCTGCCGGTGCTCCAGGCGCTCGTGCAGCAGCCGGAAGCCCGCGTGCTCTATCTCTTCCCCACCAAGGCGCTGGCCCAGGACCAGCTCGCGGAGCTGACCGAGCTGGCCAAGTCGCTGCCCGACATGCGGATGTTCACCTACGACGGCGACACGCCCCAAGATGCGCGGCGCTCGGTGCGGGCGCGGGCCAACCTGGTGCTCACCAACCCCGACATGCTGCACTCGGGGATCCTGCCGCACCACACCAAGTGGGTGAACCTGTTCCAGAACCTGAAGTACGTGGTGATCGACGAGCTGCACGCCTATCGCGGCGTCTTCGGCAGCCATCTCGCCAACGTGCTGCGCCGGCTCAAGCGGATCTGTCGCCACTACGGGGCGACGCCGCAGTTCATCATGGCCTCCGCCACCATCGCCAATCCGGGCGACCTGGCCCGGCGCCTGACCGGCGAGCCGGTGGTCGAGCTGAACGAGAGCGGCGCGCCCACCGGGGAGAAGACCTTCATGGTCTACAACCCGCCGGTGGTGAACCCGGAGCTCGGCATCCGCGCCCCGTACCTCGGCGAGGCCTCCAAGCTCGCGGCCCGCTTCCTCAAGCAGAAGGTCGCCACCATCGTGTTCTGCCAGAGCCGGCTCTCCACCGAGGTGGTGCTGGCCTCGATCAAGAAGATGGTGGAGGACAAGACCGGCGACTCCGGGATCGTGCGCGGCTACCGCGGCGGCTACCTCCCACTTCGCCGCCGCGAAGTGGAGCAGGGGCTGCGCTCGGGCGCCGTGCTGGGGGTGGTCTCCACGAGCGCGCTCGAGCTCGGCATCGACATCGGCCACCTCGACCTCGCGGTGCTGGCCGGCTACCCCGGCACGATCGCCTCGATGTGGCAGCAGGCGGGCCGGGCCGGGCGGCGCACCGGCGAGTCGGCCGCGGTGATGGTGGCCACCAGCTCGCCGATGGACCAGTACCTCGCCGCGCATCCCGACTACCTCTTCGGGGCGCCCCCCGAGCACGCGCGCGTCAACCCGGAGAACCCGTTCATCCTCATCAACCACGTCAAGTGCGCGGCCTTCGAGCTGCCGCTGGCCGCGGACGAGGTGTTCGGGGGCGACGTGTCGGCGCACCTGGCCGCGCTCGAGGAGGAGGGGGTGCTCCACCGGGCGGGCGCGCACTTCCACTGGAGCTCGGAGACCTACCCGGCCGATCACATCTCGCTCCGCACCGTCACCTCCGACAACTTCCTCGTCATCGACACCACCGCGCGCGATCAACACCAGGTGAAGCGGCGGCAGATCATCGCGGAGGTGGACTGGAAGAGCGCCTTCGCCATGATCTACCCGAAGGCGATCTACATGGTGGAGGGCGAGCCGTTCGAGGTGCAGGAGCTCCACTACCGCGAGGACGAGGAGAAGGTCGCCTACGTCAAGAAGGTGATGGTCGACTACTTCACCGACGCGATCACCGCCAAGGGGGTGTGGATCCTCCAGCGCTTCGGCCGGCAGGAGACGCCGGGCCTGCTCGCCGAGCAGGGCGAGGTGCTGGTGGCCGAGAAGGTCGTCGGCTTCAAGAAGATCAAGATGGGCACGCTCGAGAACGTGGGCTCGGGCGAGGTCGAGCTGCCGCAACAGGAGATGCAGACCACGAGCGCGTGGCTCACCCTCGATCCCGCCCTGCTCGCCCAGATCTCGCCGCGGCGCGACGACCTGGTCGACGGGCTGCGCGCGCTCTCCCACCTGCTGCACAGCCTGGCCCCCATCTTCCTGCTGTGCGACATCCGCGACGTGGGCTCCTGGCTCGGCGACGGCTCCCCGTCGCAGGCCGGCCAGGTGGTGACGCGCGAGACCATGCGCGCTCAGCTGCTGCAGGGCGAGACGTTCACCCCGACGATCTACCTCTACGACAACCAGCCCGGCGGCATCGGGCTGGCCGAGCGGATCTTCGAGGTGCTGCCGGACCTGCTCGCGCGCGGGCTCGAGACCCTGGAGGCCTGCGGCTGCCGGAGTGGCTGCCCCTCGTGCGTGGGGCCCGTGAACGAGGTCGGTCGCCAGGCCAAGCCGGTCGCGCTCGCGATCCTCAAGCGGCTCGTCCCTCGGCGCTGAGCTCCCGACGGTGGGGCGCGATCTCAGCGAGCTGACCCGCATCATCCGGCGCATCGAGGCGAAGAGCCGCCAGCGTCCGCCCGCGCCTCCCGCCCGCTCGCTCGAGGCGCTGCTGGAAGGCCAGGTGGAGGAGACCGAGCGGGGCAAGCTGCTCGTCGTCCGGCGCCGGTTCCCGGTCGATCACCTCCACGGCAGCCAGTCGCTGCTCGCCGCTCGCGACGCCACGCCCCAGGCGCTCGCGCTGCTGAGCCGGACCGGGGAGGCGCCCGCGGCGGGGCGCCGGCTCCTGTACCTCGACACCGAGACCACCGGGCTCGCGGGCGGCACCGGCACCTACGCGTTCCTGGTCGGGGTGGGGTTCTTCGACGGCGACGACTTCGAGGTGCGCCAGTTCTTCATGCGCGACCTCGACGAGGAGCCCGCGCTCCTCACCGCGCTCGAAGCCATGTTCCGGCAGTCGGACGGCTTCGTCACCTACAACGGAGCCGGCTTCGACCTGCCGCTGCTCGAGACGCGCTTCGTGCTCGGCCGCCGCCGATTCCCCGGCGAGGTGTTCCACCTCGACCTGCTGGGTCCCGCGCGCCGCCTGTGGAGCGCGCGCCTGGACGACTGCCGGCTGGGCACGGTGGAGCAGACCATCCTCCGCTTCATTCGAGACGAAGACCTACCGGGCGCCCTGATTCCCACCGTCTACTTCGAGTACCTGCGCCGCAAGCAGCCCCATGAGCTGCCCCGGATCTTCGAGCACAACCGCCACGACATCCTGTCCCTGGCTGCGCTCACCGGGTGGGTCGCCGACGCGGTGGGGCGCGCGCCGATGCCCGGGCTCGATCCGGAATCGCTGGCGGGCCTCGGGCGGCTCCTGGAGGCGCGCGACCCGGAGCGGAGCGTGGCCTGCTACCGCATGGCGCTCGACTCCGGGCTCGGCGCCCCCTCCCGCGAGCGGCTGCTCCTGCGCCTCGCCCAGGGCGAGAAGCGCCGCGCGCGCTGGGATGAGGCGCGCGCGCTCTGGGAGGCGGCGGCCCTGGCCCCGCGGGACTTCGACCCGCGGCCGTGGGAGGAGATCGCCAAGGTGCACGAGCACCGCCGGCGCGATCTGCCCGCCGCGCGGCGGGTGGTGGAGGAGGCGCTCGAGCTGGCCCGGCGCCACCGCGCTTCCGAGCGCGTGCTGGCCGCCTTCGAGCACCGGCGGCAGCGGCTGGCCCGCCGGCTCGAGCGGAGCGTGGCCTTCAGCGACGCGCGGCAGCCAGCCTGACGCCGAGCGCGATCAGGACGGCGCCGCTCACCCCTTCGAGCCGCGCCCGCCAGAGCCGGCTCTCCACGAGGGGCCGGATGCGGCCCACCCCGAGCGAGAGCAGCGAGAGCCAGACCACCCCGATCCCGATGTGCAGCGCGGCCAGCAGCAGCGACCGCTCGAGCACCGGGTCGCCGGGCCCGATGAACTGGGGCAGGAACGCGAGGTAGAAGATCCCCACCTTCGGATTGAGCACGTTGGTGAGCAGCCCCTCCACGAACGAGCGCAGCCGTCGGGACGGGCGGAGCGCCGCCGCCCCGGGTCCGGAGGCGGCGGGAGCGCCATCGTCCACCCGCCACCAGCGGCGAACCGACTGCGCGCCGAGCACGATCAGGTAGGCCGCCCCGCAGAACCGGAGGATCGCGAAGGCCTCGGCCGAGCGCACCAGGATCAGCGAGACCCCGACCGCGGAGAGCACCGCGTGGACGACGCAGCCACCCGCGATGCCGGCGACGGTGAGCAGCGCCGCGACCCGCCCGCGCGTGAGCACGTTGCGCACGACCAGCAGGGTGTCGGCGCCCGGCGTGACGGCGAGCAGGGTGGCCACGACGACGAAGGCCCAGAGGCGGGAGTCGACGTCCACGGCTACCGGCGGGCGAGCACCTCGGGATTGACCGGCGTGGGCGGGGTCTTGCCCTCGAGCACGGCGAGGCAGTTTTCGACCGCGAGGTTGGCCATCTTGAGCCGCGTCTCGGAGGACGCGCTCGCGATGTGCGGGGCGAGCACCACGGTTGGCAGCCCGATCAGGCCCGGGTGCACCTTCGGCTCCTCCTCGAACACGTCGAGCCCGGCCCCCGCGATAGAGCCTTCCTGGAGGGCCTGGACGAGCGCCGCCTCGTCCACCACCGGGCCGCGGGCCGCGTTGATCAGGAACGCGGTCTTCTTCATGGTGCGCAGCGACTGGGCGTTGATCAGGTGGCGGGTCTCGGGGATCAGCGGGGTGTGGAGCGTGACGAAGTCGGACTCGCGGAGCAGGGTGGCGAGGTCGGCCCGCGTCGCGTGGAGCTCGCGCTCGGTCGCCGCGTCCGCGGCCACCGCGTCCTGGTAGAGCACCCGCATGCCGAAGCCCTGGGCCCGGCGCGCCACCGCGCGGCCGATCCGACCGAAGCCGACCACGCCGAGGGTCTTGCCGTGCACGTCGCCGCCCAGCAGCGTCATGTACTCCCACTGATTGAAGCGTCCCTCGCGCAGGTAGCGGTCGGCCTCGACCACGCGGCGGGCGGTGGCCATCAGGAGCGCCCACGCGAAGTCGGCGGTGGTGTCGGTCAGCACGTCGGGGGTGTTGGTGACCACGACGCCGCGCCGGGTGCAGGCGGCCACATCGACGTTGTTGAAGCCCACCGCCACGTTGGAGACGACGCGAAGGTCGGGGCAGGCGTCGAGCAGCGCCTGGTCGATCACCTCGCTGATGACGCAGATCAGGCCCCGCTTGCCCGCCAGTCGCGCCAGCAGCTCCGCCCGCGGCATCGCGCCGTCGACCGCGTAGGCGTCGATCTCGGCGCGGCTGCGCGCGAGGTCGACGGCCGGCTTGGGCAGGAGTCGGGAGATGAGGATCGCGGGCTTAGCGGGCTGGGACGGCATGGGTCATCCTTGATCCGCAAGTGTCCATCGTTAAATATCTATTTAGATTTGACAAGCACCGGACCACCGACTATATTAGCACTCGCCTTGGTTGAGTGCTAACACCGCCAAGGGCGGCATTCGCCGCAAGGCCCAACATCTTACTATCTGGAGGCACGTTGACCATGAAGATTCGTCCGTTGCACGACCGAATTCTCGTCAAGCGGGAGGAGGAGAAGGAGGTCAAGAAGGGCGGCATCATCATCCCGGACACGGCGAAGGAAAAGCCCCAGGAGGGCAAGGTCATCGCGGTGGGGAACGGGAAGGTGAACGACGAGGGCAAGAAGGTCCCGCTCGACGTGAAGGCCGGCGACAAGATCCTCTTCGGCAAGTACTCCGGTTCCGAGGTCAAGCTGGACGACGAGGAGTATCTGATCCTGCGTGAAGAGGACGTGCTCGCGATTATCGAGTAGGCGACCGTCACATATTCCCAGCGTAATGAACCCGACCGGCCCCTTCGTGCGAAAGGGCGCGGTCAATTCCATCGAGTGAGCCAGGAGGAGATCGAGAAATGCCGAAGCAGGTCATGTTCAGTGACGAGGGACGGGCGGCCCTGTTGCGCGGGGTCAACATCATGGCAGCGGCCGTCAAGGCGACCATGGGCCCGAAGGGCCGTAATGTGGTCATCGACAAGAAGTTCGGTAGCCCGACCATCACCAAGGACGGGGTGACGGTCGCGAAGGAGATCGAGCTCAAGGATAACTACGAGGACATGGGCGCGCAGATGGTCAAGGAAGTGGCGTCCAAGACCTCCGATATCGCGGGCGACGGGACCACCACCGCGACCGTGCTAGCGCAGGCCATCGTCCGCGATGGGATGAAGAACGTCACCGCCGGCGCCAACCCCATGGGGCTCAAGCGCGGGATCGACAAGGCGGTGGACGCGGTGGTCGAGGATCTGAAGCGGATGTCCAAGTCGACCAAGGACAAGAAGGAGATCGCGCAGGTCGCGACGATCGCCTCCAACAACGACAAGACCATCGGCAGCCTGATCGCCGAGGCGATGGAGAAGGTGGGCAAGGACGGGGTCATCACCGTCGAGGAGTCGAAGTCGGCCGACACGGTGCTGGACGTGGTCGAGGGCATGCAGTTCGACCGCGGCTACCTCTCGCCCTACTTCGTCACCGACGCGGAGCGCATGGAGGTCGTGCTCGAGGACGCCCTGGTCCTGATCCACGAGAAGAAGATCAGCGTCATGAAGGACATGCTGCCGCTGCTCGAGCAGGTGGCGCGCTCCGGCAAGCCGTTCCTGATCATCGCGGAGGATATTGAAGGCGAAGCCCTGGCTACTCTGGTGGTCAACAAGCTGCGCGGTACGCTGCACACCGCGGCGGTGAAGGCCCCCGGCTTCGGCGATCGCCGCAAGGCCATGCTGGAGGACATCGCGATCCTGACCGGCGGCAAGGCCATCACCGAGGATCTCGGCATCAAGCTCGAGAACATCAAGCTGGAAGACCTGGGCAAGGCCAAGAAGATCGTGGTGGACAAGGACAACACCACGCTGGTCGAGGGCGCGGGCAAGACCGCGGCCATCGAGGGGCGCATCAAGCAGATCCGGGCCCAGATCGAGGAGACCACCTCGGACTACGACCGGGAGAAGCTGCAGGAGCGGCTGGCCAAGCTGGCCGGCGGCGTGGCGGTCATCAAGGTAGGCGCCGCGACCGAGACCGCGATGAAGGAGAAGAAGGCCCGCGTGGAGGACGCGCTCAACGCGACCCGCGCGGCGGTGGAGGAAGGGATCGTGCCGGGCGGCGGGGTGGCCCTGCTGCGGGCCTCCTCCGCCATCGACAGCCTGAAGCTGGAAGGCGACGAGAAGGTCGGCGCCATGATCGTCAAGCGCGCGCTCGAGGAGCCCATCCGCCAGATCGTGGAGAACGCGGGGCTCGAGGGCAGCGTGATCGTGGAGAAGGTCAAGGCCGAGAAGGTGGTGACCCGCGGTTTCGACGCGGAGTCGCTCGAGTTCGTGGACATGATCCAGGCCGGCATCATCGACCCCACCAAGGTGGAGCGGGTGGCGCTGCAGAACGCGGCGTCGGTGGCCTCGCTGCTGCTGACGACGGAGGCGCTGATCACCGACCTGCCTGAAGAGAAGCCGGCGGCGGCCCCGCCGATGCCTCACGGGGACTTCTAGACCCGACGGGAGACGACGGGCGGCCCTCGCCGGCGACGGCGGGGGCCGTCTTGTTTTGTCCACTCTTGACGCGAGGTTGTCTTTCGGGACAGCCTCTGGTAACGTAAGCGCTTCCAGTCACGAGGCTCGAAGCAATCAGTGAGGCGAATTGGAGGAGGTGAGTCGTCTGTACCCGTACGAAATCCTGTTGATCATCGACCCACGGCCCACCGAAGAAGACGTGACCGCCCTGCTCACCAAGCTGCAGGAGACGCTCAAGTCGCTCGGCGGCGAGGTCACCAAGGCCGAGAGCTGGGGCAAGCGCCGGCTGGCCTACGAGATCCGGAAGCAGCGCGAGGGGACCTACGCGGTCATCGAGTGCAAGGCGGAGCCCGCCGTCGTCAAGGAGTACGAGCGGCAGTTGACGCTCAACGAGCAGGTCCTGCGGCACTTCACGACCCGCATTCCCGTTCGCAAGCGGATCCGGTCCGCGCCGAAGCCGCAGACCCCGGCGGTGGAGGAGGTCGTCTGATGGCAAGTCTCAATCGCGTCTTCCTGATCGGCAATCTCACCCGCTCTCCGGAGCTGCGCTACACGCCGAGCGGCACCGCGGTGGCCGACCTCCGGCTGGCGGTCAATCGCAACTACACGACCCAGGGCGGGGAGAAGCGGGAGGAGACCTGCTTCCTCACCTGCGTGGTCTGGGGCAAGCAGGCCGAGAGCTGCGGCGAGTACCTCGACAAGGGAAGCCCGGTGATGGTCGAGGGACGGCTGCAGACTCGGGACTGGGAAACGAAGGACGGTCAGAAGCGCAGCGTCGTCGAGGTCGTCGCGGAGCGGGTCCAGTTCATGGGCCGGAGCAAGTCCGCCGCGGTGGCGCCCGGCGGTGTCCCCGAGCCGGTCGAGGCCGGTGGCGAGGGCGGCGGCGACGACGAGGTGCCGTTCTAGCACGGTTGGTTCCAAGAGGAGGATCAAGCCATTCCGCCAGCATCGAAGCCCGTCAAGCGGCGCCGGTTCGGCCGCCGCAAGGTTTGCAAGTTCTGCGTCGACCGCGTGGACCTGGTCGACCACAAGGACATCCGCCGGCTCCGCAACTTCGTCTCGGAGCGCGGCAAGATCACCCCGCGCCGCATCTCGGGGAGCTGTGCCCGGCACCAGCGGCAGCTCACGCGCGCGGTCCGTCGGGCCCGCACGGTGGCCCTGCTGGCCCAGACGTCTGAATGAGCGGGCGGGCGAGGAGCCGGTCATGAAGATCATCCTGATGGACGACGTGCCCACCCTGGGGCGCCGGGGCGAGGTGCGCGACGTCTCGGACGGCTACGCGCGCAACTTCCTGTTGCCGCAGAAGCTGGCCCTGCACGCCACCGTGGCCAACATGAAGAACCTGGCCCAGATCAAGGCCAATCAGGACGCGCAGGCGGCCAAGCTCCGGGCCGACGCCCAGAGCCAGGCCCAGGCCATCGAGGCGCTGCACTTCGCCCAGCGGCGGCAGGCCTCCGACGAGGGGCGCCTGTTCGGCTCGGTGGGTCGCGCCGACCTCGCCGCGTTCCTCTCGCAGCACGGGATCGAGATCGAGCGGCGTCGCATCGGGCTCGACGAGCCCATCAAGAGCCTCGGGGAGTTCTCGGTGCCGGTTCGCCTGCACGGGGACGTGACTGCCCAGCTGAAGGTGTCCGTCACGCGGGAATAGCCGTGGCCACGCTCACCGACCTGCTCACCTCCAAGATCCCTCCCCACAGCCTGGAGGCGGAGCGGGCCGTCCTGGGGGCCATCCTGCTCGAGCGCGAGAGCCTGCCCAAGGCGATCGAGCTGCTCAAGCCGGCCGACTTCTACAAAGAAGGGCACCGCAAGATCTTCGACGCCACCCTCACGCTCTTCGAGCGGAACGAGCCGGTGGACCTTCTCACCGTCTCGGAGGAGCTGAAGCGGCGCGCGGAGCTGGAGGAGATCGGGGGAGCCGCCGCCCTCGCGAGCCTGGTGGAGGAGGCGACCACCGCGGCCCACCTGCTGTCCTACGGGGCCATCGTCCGCGAGAAGGCGCTGCTGCGCGACCTCATCCGCATCGCCACCGACATCATCGGGCAGAGCTACGAGGCCCGGGACGACGTGGACAAGCTGCTCGACGACGCGGAGCGACTGATCTTCCAGGTCTCCGAGCGGCGGATGCAGGGTGCGGCCTTCCCGGTGCGGGCCATCCTGAAGGACACCTTCGAGCACATCGAGAAGCTCTACGACCGCAAGGAGCACATCACCGGGCTCGCCACCGGCTTCGACGATCTCGACCGGATGACGTCGGGCTTCCAGCCGAGCGACTTCATCATCATCGCGGGGCGGCCCTCGATGGGCAAGACCGCCTTCGCGCTGAACGTCGCCAAGTACGCCGGCGTGGAGGACCACAAGCGGGTGCTGGTGCTGAGCCTCGAGATGTCGAAGGAGCAGCTGGTGCAGCGGCTGCTCTGCTCCGAGGCCAAGGTGGACTCCCACAAGGTCCGCACCGGCTACCTCGACCCGCGCGACTGGACCCGCCTCACCAACGCGGCGGGCCGGCTCGCGGAGGCGCCGATCTACATCGACGATTCGCCCGCCCTCACGGTGCTGGAGGCGCGGGCCAAGGCCCGGCGCATGAAGGCGGAGCACGGGCTCGACCTGATCGTGATCGACTACCTCCAGCTCATGCGCGGGCGCCACCAGCAGGAGAACCGGCAGCAGGAGATCTCCGAGATCTCCCGCTCGCTCAAGGCCCTGGCCAAGGAGCTGAACGTGCCGGTTGTGGCGCTCTCCCAGCTCTCGCGTGCGGTGGAGACCCGCGAGCGCAAGGAGCCCCAGCTCTCCGACCTCCGGGAGTCGGGCGCCCTCGAGCAGGACGCGGACGTGATCCTCTTCCTCTATCGCCCGGAGCGCTACGGCCTGCAGTCGGAGGACGGGGATCGGGTCGCGGACGTGGTCATCGGCAAGCAGCGCAACGGCCCCACCGGCAAGGTGCAGGTGACCTTCATTCCCGAGTACGCCTCGTTCGAGCGCCTCGCCAAGCGCGAGGCCCAGCCCTTCTAGTCGCGCCGCCGGGCAGGTGACCAAGGTCGTCATCGTCGGGGCGGGCAAGGGCGGCCGGGCCCTGCTCGAGATGTTCAGCGGCGATCCCACCGTGACCATCGTGGGGGTGGTCGACGTGAACCCGTGGGCCCCCGGGCTCGAGCTGGCCCGCCGCCTCAACGTCCAGGTCAGCACCGACCTGCGGGAGCTGATCGCGGATCCGCGCCTGGACCTGATCATCGACGTGACCGGCAATCCGGAGGTGCAGGCCGCCATCCAGCGGTTGAAGCCGGCGAGCACCGAGGTCATGGGCGGGGTGAGCGCCAAGTTCATGTGGGACCTGCTGGCCGAGCGCAAGCGGACCGAGGAGCTGGAGGACCGCTACTCCCTGATGCTGCGGGAGCTGCAGGCCAAGTCCGACGGGGACTTCATCATCGGGCAGAACCCCAAGATGCGCGAGCTCGCCGAGCAGATGGTGCGGGTGGCCCAGACTCCGACCACCGTGCTCATCCGCGGCGAGTCCGGCACCGGCAAGGAGCTGGTGGCGCGCGCCATCCACCGGTACTCGAACCTGCGCAACAAGCCCCTGGTCACCGTCAACTGCACCGCGCTGACGCCGACCCTGATGGAGTCCGAGCTCTTCGGCCACAAGCGCGGGTCGTTCACGGGGGCGGTGGCGGACAAGGTGGGCCTGTTCGAGAAGGCGGACGGGGCGACGATCTTCCTCGACGAGGTCGGCGACATGCCGCTCGAGATGCAGGGCAAGCTCCTCCGCGTCCTGCAGGCCGGTGAGGTCAAGCCGGTCGGCGACGTGGTGACCCGCAAGGTCCGCGTGCGCGTGATCGCGGCCACCAACCGCGATCTGGAGAAGGCGCTCGCCACGTCCGAGTTCCGCGAGGACCTGTTCTACCGCTTCAACGCGTTCACGGTGGTCCTGCCGCCGCTGCGGGAGCGGAGCGAGGACATCCCGGTGCTGGCCTACCACTTCCTTCGCAAGGCCGAGGCCAAGGTGAACAAGAAGGTCGACCGGTTCTCGCAAGAGGCCCTCGACCTCCTGCGCCGGTACGCCTGGCCGGGCAACCTCCGGGAGCTCGAGAACATCATCGAGCGGGCGGTGGTGCTCTCGTCCAATCAGCAGGTGGAGGTCGGCCATCTGCCACTCTACCTCCAGGAGTCCGGACCGATCCGGGTGACCACCCAGGAGGGGTTCGTCCAGGCCAAGGAGCGGGTGGTCTCCCTGTTCGAGAAGGAGGCGGTGGCCCGCTTCCTGTCAGAAGCACGAGGCAACATCTCGCTTGCCGCCCAGAAGGCCGGGATCACGCGACGAAACTTCCACCGGCTGCTCTCGAAGCACTCGATAAATACGAAGAAATACAAAACAGAGTCGCAGTAGACTCATAGATGAGTCTCTAGAGACTCATCTATTGGCTGTCCAACCGTACCTAATTTATCCACATGTTAGTGAGCATCAGTATCGCAAATTACGCCGACGGAGTGAGACACGCCTGACACATAGAATGTGACAATTACCTGCACATAGCCAGCTAAAACAGTAGGTTCCAGCGCTCCCGCCGCCTGGAACGTTTCTTGTCTCCTCCATGGCTCATCTCTCGCTCGAGGAGGAGCACATGGGGAGCCGTTGCCGCTGCGGGACCGAGATCCAGTTCGCCTTCAATCATCTGGGCTGCATCGAGTGCGGAGCGGCCTGCTGCCCGGCGTGCTCCTATCAGCTCGAGTCCGCGAGCTACTGCTCGAATTGCGCCGAGACCCTGCTCGAGCTGCCGTGGGCGCGGCCGGCCGCGGCGCAGACCGCCGCGGGCCGGGCCTGAGCCGGCCGGGAGCCCCGACCATGGCCCGCTGCGAGTGCGGCCTGCTCCACGCGCCGGCGCGACGCGAGACGGTCTGCCGCGAGTGCGAGATCCCCTGCTGCCCGAGCTGCGCGATCACGATCGAGACCGACACCTATTGCCGCTGGTGCGCCTTCGGACTGGCGCCCGCGCTGCCCGCCTGACGGAGGCTCACCATGGAATCCAAGGGCACCACCTTTCGCCGGCTCCTCGCGGAGGAGCCCTACCTCTTCACCGGCGGCATCTACTCGCCGCTCGACGCGCAGATCGCGGAACAGGCGGGGATGAAGTCGATCTACCTGAGCGGCTATTCGCTCGCCATGCTCAACGGCTGGCCGGACATGGGGCTCCTCACCATGACCGAGGTGACCAAGGCGGCCTCGATGGTGGCGAGCGCGGTGGACCTTCCCATCATCGCGGACGCGGACGACGGCTACGGCAACGCGCTCTCGACCATGCGGACGGTCCAGGAGTTCGTGAAGACCGGGGTGGCGGGCATCCACCTGGAGGACCAGCGCTTCCCCAAGCGCTGCGGCCACATCGCGGGCAAGACCATCGTGTCGCGCGAGGAGGCCCTCGGCAAGTACCGCGCCGCCATCGCGGAGCGTGACCGCCTGGACCGCGACTTCGTGATCATCGCCCGCACCGACGCCTTCGGCGCGGTGGGCGGGAGCATGGAGGAGGCGATCTGGCGGGGCCGCGCCTACGCGGACGCGGGGGTCGACCTGGTGTGGGCCGAGCTGTCGAACTCGGAGCGCGAGCCGGCCATCGAGTTCGCCCGCGCGATGAAGCAGTCGCATCCGAACCTGCCGCTCGCCTTCAACTACTCGTCGTCTTTCCGCTGGCACAAGGATCCCAACCCGCTCACCTTCCGCGAGCTGGGCGAGCTCGGCTACCGCTTCATCTTCATCACCCTCTTCGGGGCCCACGCCGCGATGTACTCGGTGTGGAACTTCATGCAGGAGCTGGTGAAGAACGAGGAGCAGGCCCAGTGGACCCTGGAGCGGCAGAAGGTGGGGCACCCCACCGAGAGCCATCACGTGATGGCGCGGGTGTCGCACTTCCAGGAGCTGGAGCGGCGCTACATCCCGGGCACCGACGAGCGCCTCAAGGGCTCCGACGGCTTCGGGGAGGCCAAGGGCCACTGATCGACCGCGCCTCCACGGGGACCGGGCGTGGCGCGTGCCCGGTCCCCGCGGGGTCAGGTCGTCTTGCGCTGGCGGACGGCCTGCCAGATACGCAGCGCGACCAGGGCCAGGATCCCCACCAGCACCAGCAGCAGCACGGTGCGCTCCACCTCGCCGACCACGTAGCGCATCCGCTCCACGTAGGCCCCGAAGCCGTAGCCCACCGCCAGCCCAGCTCCCACCACCACCGGCACGTAGAGCACCGCTCCCGCCACGTTGGCGAACAGGAACGCCGAGAAGGGCATGCCGAGGGCCCCCGCCAGCGGCCCCGCGGTGAAGCGCACGCCGGGGACGAAGCGGGCGACGAACACGGCCAGGGGGCCGCGGCGGGCCACGAAGGCCTTCATGGTCTCGAGCCGCTCGGGATGACCGAGCACCCAGCGGGCGTAGCGGGGCAGCGCGATCTGACCGTAGCGCCGGCCGAGCCAGTAGCCGATGTTGTCGCCCACCACCGCGCTCACGATGCCGACCACCAGGACGAGGGAGAGGGTCAGCTTCCCCCGCCAGACCAGGTAGCCGGCGAGGGCCAGGATGGTCTCCTCGGGCACCGGCAGCCCCACGTTGCCGAGCACCACCACCACGAAGATGGCGGCATAGCCCCAGTGCCCGACGAACTGGTGGAGATCGCTCACGAAGCCGAGCGGGGCGGGCGGCTCACCCGCTGCGAGGGCGTCCGGTGATGACGCTCACGTGCCCGTCCTCCTCGAGGAAGGCGTAGCGGATGTCGCGGATCGAGACCACCCCGTGGTGACGGAGGGCGGCGCGGAGGTCCCGCGGCCCCAGGCGCTCGCGCCGCAGGTTGTCGCGCAGGACGCGGCCGTGCCGGACGAGCAGGGTCGGGGAGTGCTCCACCACGCGGTCGGCCCGCCTGAAGCGGAAGGTCACGTACGCGACGACCAGGTTGAGCAGGAGGATGGCGGTGGCCCCGATGAGTCCGCCCCCGAGGGAGTTGTCGTTGCCGATCACCGCGTTCTGCACCACGTTGCTGATGATGAGGAGCACGACCAGGTCGAAGGCACTGAGCTGGCCGAGCTGCCGCTTGCCGCAGAGCCGGAACGCGACGAGGAGGAACAGGTACACGACCACCGAGCGGACCAGCTTCTCGGCGACGCTGACGTCGGGTATGAGGATGTTCAAGTCGGGCCCGCTCCTGCTCACAGCATCGCACCGGGTCCGATGGTTCGAAGCCGAATTTGACACCCGGACCCCGCGGCCGTAGGC
>Ga0210409_10004252_pt1 | contig 15564 bp, 15 predicted proteins | sample IncBWH17MmetaG_FD_161649 | JGI IMG/M metagenome (GOLD analysis project Ga0210409, IMG submission 161649) | Forest soil microbial communities from Barre Woods Harvard Forest LTER site, Petersham, Massachusetts, United States - Inc-BW-H-17-M | ecosystem: Environmental > Terrestrial > Soil >...
CGGGCTTGCGGATGTTTTCTCGTAGCTGCTCATCCCGAATCGTCGGCTAACCGGAAGCTGATCCTACCCATCGCCTTGGATTCATTCCCGCGCCCTATGCGCCTCTCGCGCCTTGCGGCGGTCCGACGCAGACGCTACAATGAAATCACCCAGGGAACACACGTAAGTTGCTTCCAGGCCAGGCGTCTGTGACGGGGGCCACCAGTTGTCGCTTAACACCTTCTATCTTCCGCGTGTTTGGATGGGCAGCCAGCTTTCCCCCAAATTCTTGCCCTCCACGATCCGGCCCCTTTCCGCACACATCAAATTGACGGAGAATTGCCAGGCTCGCTGCATTAGCTGCGATTACTGGAAAGACCGCTGGGAAAACAGCATTGACACCGATCGCGCCGTGGCGCTCGTCAACGAGATTGCGGACGCGGGCATCCACAGCCTTCGTTTGACCGGAGGTGAGCCGCTTCTCCGGTTGGATTTGTTTGAGATTTTGCGGAAAGCCAACACCTCCGGTTTTAAGCGCATCATCCTTCAAACGAACGGGCTGCTCATCAAGAAACTCCATAAGGAAATTAACGCCTCCCCCATTTCTCACGTCGCTCTGTCCATCGATGGACTGAAGGAAACCAACGACCTCATCCGCGGAATTAAGGGCTATTTTGACTTGGGCCTGGAAGGCTTGAGGTTGCTTCAAAATAAACATCTCGCGCTCTCCGTCACCCTCAATCGATTGTCTGCTTGGGAACTCGGCAAGCTCGCGGACACGGCTCGTGACCTGGGAGCCGAGGTGGAGACCAACATTCTGAGCAACAGCCTTTTCTTTCTGAAGGACGCCGATCTCGATTCCATGTGGCCGAACGGGAACGACTCGGCCGAGATTGTTAACTTCGTCCGCGACCGGCTCAAGCGCCCTTCTTACGAAGTCGATTACATCAAGCAGTATTACAACAAAGAGACCATCGACGAGCCCCCCTGCGTTCTCGGCTATCTTCAAGTGTTTGTCATGTCCAATGGCGATGTTTTGACCGGCTGTTACCCCCTCAAACCGGTCGGAAATATTCTCCGGGAAAGCCTCGCGACCGTCTTGGCCTCGGAGGCCTACTCTCGCCAAGCTCAAGCCATGCTTCGACGCGAGTGCCCCGGATGTACCTGCGGCATTGAGAGCTCCCTGGCCATGAAGCATGCCGCTTCCAGCGCGTTCTTCGAGCTCAAGCGTTTGAAGCCCCGTCAGAACGGCGGCGACAGCGCTTTGCCCGTCGCGACGGCACAAGCGGAAGGTTCTTCACGTTTATAGGTTGTTAGTGCAAGCCCGAAAGGAACTTGGTTGGTACAAAGGTCAGGGACAACGCGTCATTCGAAAGATAGACCGAGCCACTGACTGGCTTGCCGTTCTGGAGAATCAGAACAGTCCGTGGTATCGCCGCGCTCCCGCAGCATGTCCGTTGCAGGTACGCTTGCAGCACCTGGGCGGCGGACGCCGCATTCGCCGCGGAGAAATTCGATCCGCTGGGCAGAGCCGAGGTGATCGCGGCCTGCGCCGCCGACAAGCTCGCCGGAGCCATTAACGCTTCCGAGAAACGCACAACAATGACGCCGTTTGTGGGGTAATTCGTGCTCCCAGTCGCAGGGTAGACGTTTGAGACCGTAGGAGGAACCGTATTCAGCAGAGGATTCAGGCCATTCTGATAGGAGTATAGGTACGTATGGCCGTTTGGCGCGGTCTGGCCGGCAAGCCCGGAGTTGAGCGGTGCCGTTCCGGTAAAGAACAGCGCCCAGCCATCGGGCAAGCCATCTCCCGTCGTGCTGAAGGCAGCATAGTTCGTCGCAATCGCCGCTTCATAAATGTTGGTTAGGCCGTCTCCGTCGAAATCCGCATTCGGATCCGAGGAGAGAACCGTCAACGTGTTGCTGGTGGTAGGAATTGACGACGAGCTTCCGGTCCCATTGGTAGCGACGACCGTGAAGGAGCCTGCGGCATTCGAGGCCAGCGTGAGCGTCATGGTGGCCGAGGTGCCGTTCCCGTTGATGTTCACGTTGGACACCGTGATGGCGGCGGGAATGAACGCCGGCACGAAGGAGAACGTTGCGCCGGTGAGATTGGAACCGTTCACCGTGAAAGGGCTAATGGTGGGAGCGTTCAGCACGAGAGTCGGACTGACAGACGTGACTACGGGAACAGCGAGCACGGTGAAGTTGCTACTCGAATTCGCCGTTGCCGTCCCGACCGTCACGCTGATCAGGCCGGTGGCTGCGCCCGGGGGCACCGTCACGGTCAGGCTGTTGGTTGTAGCTGCGCTTACTGTGGCCGCAGTGCCGTTGAATTGCACGGTGTTGGCGCTGGGCGTGGCGCTGAAGTTTTGCCCTTGAATGGCTACGGTTTGCCCGACGCTGCCTTGTGCCGGGCTGAAACCAAGAATCGCCAGCGCGCTCGGAGAAGTTGTGGATCGCGTGATCGAGAGAAGATTCCCGACCGCGTCGTAGTTATAGGTTGCCACGTTTCCGCTTGGATCGACGACTTGCGTCAACCTTCCCAAAGCGTCATACACATATTGGACGGAGTTGCTCTGCGCCCACAGCGGAGACGAAATTCCGAAAAGGAACAAGAAGATCAGGCCTGTTAGCATCCTTTTCCGCATCTTTGAACTCCCCGCTGGTATCCCTTCAACGTCGCACAGAATGCCCCGCTCGAATTGCGGCGGACTAGGAAGGCATTGCCAGTCTGGCGTAACGCTCGACCTCATCTTTCAACCCAAGAGCCCGACAAACAGCCTGAAGGCGCTTCCACAGTTGAGCTTGTTTGATGTATCCGGTGTCTGCCTTCTGCGCACAGCTTTCAAACTCCGACTTTGCCTTAATGTAATTCCCCAAGCTCGCGTATACCATTCCCAGTTCGCAGTGTGCGCGATATTCGAGATTCTGCGGCAATCCCAATTTCAGAGCCTCAACAAGTTTTCCCTCGGCTCTGACGTAATCATGCGCGGACAAGTAGCAATGGCCGAGATAGAATGCAATTTCTTCCTTAAAGTTTTGGAATTTTTCTGCCTCTTCCAATATCGGTAGCGACTCTTTCCACCGTTCTAGATCAGCGAGAAGAAATGCACGGTTCGCTTGGATCATCTCGCAGACGTAGCGAAAATCTGGTTCACTCAGTCTTTGCCTGTATTTAGTCAGCATCCCCTCAAGTCTGGCAAGCGCTTCTTGGTTATTGCCTGAGAATCGCCGTATATCTGCTTCTTCGAAATCGAGAAGAACCTCCAATCGCGGCAATCGGTAGTCGGGAGTTGGTGTGAGGTACCCGTCGTGAAGTGAAGAGATAAGATCCCGGGCAAGACGCAATTGTTCCAACGCACGATCGCAATCCCCCAGTTCTTTCAACGCTGCCGCGACATAGACCAGCACGGCAGCCTTGTCTATTTGGTCCTTCGTGTCTTCGACAATTGCGAGAAATTCATCAACAGCCTCCCGCAGCCTTCCTTCTTCGCGTAACTGGCAGGCTTTCAAAAACCTTTGATCATCCATGTTCGATCCACTGCCTTCCAACTACGAGTCGTGTCTGGCATTGCTTGAGAACTCGTCTAACTACAAACGTAAACAGGCTTTGATCAGGCTGGACCTGGTGCCCCATTCTGTTTGATCTGCGGAATCTGCATGCTACACGGTTCGACGCACAATATTGGAACTACTTCCTCAGGTAAATCTGACAGAATGTCTATAATCTGCTGAAGTATTCCGCCTAACTGCTTAATGACAGGAATTTCTTCCGGAGGCAAAGGCGAAGGAGTAAATGGCGTCGGCGGAATAGTCTCTGGTAATCCACCCGGGGGTGGGGGGTCGATTACGGGCGGTGGCTGCGGGTGGCCCGGACGTCGAAGATTTATGTTTGTGTGCATGAAGGTCGTAGAGAGAATATCACTGCGGTACTTTTCAGGAAAGTATAGAGTGACGGAGGGTGCCCCAGGTTCGTTTTTGGAACCTGGGTCTTGGGGTTGACGTTTCTTTCCGTGGGGTTGGCGATGCCGGCGGGGCTGAGGCGCTATTACGGCAAAGGGGATTTGCATTTTATTACGTTCAGTTGCTATCGGCGGCTGCCGCTGTTGAAGACGGCGCGCGCGCGGGACCTCTTCGTGAAAGAGTTGGGGAAGGTGCGCGATGAGATGGGGTTTCATCTCCTAGGGTATATGGTGATGCCGGAGCATGTGCATCTCTTGATGAGCGAGCCGAAAGCGGGAACGCCTTCGACGGTGCTGCAGAAGTTGAAGCTGCGCGTGGCGCGGAAACTGCGGGCGCGTAGAAGAGCGGTGCACCCGGAACAACTGCGATTGCCATTTGCGGAGACGGGAGAACCGCTGCGGGCGTTTTGGCAGGCGCGGTTTTATGATTTCAACGTGTACAGCACGGGAAAAAAGAAAGAGAAATTGAATTATATGCATGCGAACCCGGTGATTCGCGGGTTGGTGAAACATCCGCAGGATTGGCGGTGGAGCAGTTGGGGGTTTTACTACGGAGGAGAGAAGGGACTCGTGTCGATTGACGTGGGGGAGTGAGAAAAGAAGGAAACCCCAAGACCCAGGTTCAAACGACGAACCTGGGGCATCCTCCATGCTACTTTGAGTTGTGAGTGGGGGAAGATTTTCTTGCTCGAGCGATGGGTCTGTGGCAGATTCAGGCAGCGGGTGATCCCGGCCATCCGCCGCCGACAGGGCCTTGCCCGTCGCGACAGCTCCAGTAGAAAATTCGTCAGATCCTTAGATTGTGGGAGCAAGCCTCCCGGGGAACCCCGCCGTCCAAGCAGAGCACCTCTCCCTATATACAGGTGTTCACTCAACTTATAAACGTCTGTGTTCAGTTTGAGACAACTCTAAAAACCGGCTCAGGCAGGCTTGCGCGACATCGCAATTGCGCTCAGCGGAGCCTTCGTGTGAAAATTTGCAATGGCAGTAGCTTTTGCGGCCAACTTGTATTAGTTTCTTTTGCGCTCCTGCTGCGCCATTGGGGATCGGCAGGAGGCCTCCGTAACTCCGCTACGGATGGTGCCCAGCTCAGTTCAAACTGAACGGCTCGAAAGAAATTCTGAGCCAGGAAGGAGTCCGCCCGTGATTTCGGACTCACTCTCATCCGGCCATTCGAAGAGCGAAGATCAGCATCGCCGCGACATTTGCATTGCCGGCCGCTGGATGTACGAGCGCGGATTCATCGTCGCTTGTGAAGGCAATCTTTCCGTCCGGCTGGAGGACGGCCGCATTCTCACCACTCCCACCTGCATGAACAAGGGCGTACTCGATCCCCAGGATCTGGTGGTCACCGATTCGAATGGGCGGCAGCTCTCCGGAGATCGCAAGGTTTCTTCCGAATTGGCCATGCACCTGTTGTTTTACAAGATGCGGCCCGATGTGCAAGCCGTTTGCCACGCGCATCCGCCCACGGCCACCGGTTTTGCCGTGGCCGGCCGCTCTTTGAATCAGGCGCTGCTCCCGGAAGTGATCGTGGGACTCGGCCAGATTCCCCTGGTGCAATACGCCACGCCGGGAACGCCGGAACTGAGCGCGTCCCTTGAACCCTTTGTTCCACACTACGACGCGCTGCTGCTGGCAAATCATGGAGCTGTCACGTGTGGACCGGACTTGCTCACCGCCTTCTTTCGAATGGAGACTATCGAGCACAGCGCGAAAATCACTCTCGCCGCCGAGCTTGCGGGCGACCCGGTGCTGCTCTCCGGTCGCGAAGTCGCCAAGCTGATGGCCGCGCGGCCGCGTTACTTCGTTTCGCCGCCTCCCGGTGGAGGTGCGGAATTGCCGATTACCAGCGACGGCGGCGAAACCGCCGACGATGATGTAAAGCTCACGCGCAGTGAGCTGGACGCCTTGATTGACGAAGCCGTCCGCAAGGACCGCAACCGCCGCTAGGAACGCAATTTTCTCCACCAGGGCCTGCAAACCTCTGCAAACTTCTCCCCCTAAGCAGGGGCGCGGTAATGCATCCGTCTCCGAATCTCTACAGGCGCGTTGACGGGCGAAGGAAAAGCGGCAATACTGGCGAACGATGATTGGCCAGCTTCGCGGACGCCTCGCCGAAAAACGACCGAATCAGCTGCTTGTGGATGTCGGCGGCGTGGGTTACGTCGTACAGATCCCGCTCTCCACCTACTCGGCGCTGGGCGAATTGCACACCGAAGTAAACCTCCTGATTCACACCCATGTGCGGGAAGATGCCCTCGCTCTCTATGGATTTGTTTCCGCGCGCGAAAAACATTTTTTTGAAATGCTTCTTTCTGCTTCCGGCGTCGGCCCGACGCTCGCGTTGAAAATCTTGAGTGGAATGAGCGTCGAAGAATTGGTGCCCGCGATTCGCGGAAGCGACCTGGGGCGGCTGACGAGAATTCCCGGCGTCGGAAGAAAAACCGCTGAGCGCATGGTGGTCGAATTGAAAGACAAACTAGAAACTGTGGCAGTCGAGTCGGAAAAACCGGTGGCATCCTCGCCTGCCGGCATCGAAGCCGATGTGATTTCCGCGCTCGTGAATTTGGGCTACGACGCGCGCGCCGCCGAAGGCGCCGTGGGAGAAGCGAAACGCGAAGCGGGCTCGGCAAATTTTGAAAAATTGCTGCGCGGCGCGTTGCAGTCTTTGAGCACGCCTAAGGGGCGCGCCGCAAGGTCGGCGTAAACGATGGCGGATGGAACGGCAAAACGGATGATGCAGCAACGGCAGCCGGAGCGGATCGTCTCCGGCCAGGCGTTTGACGAAGACGCGCGCATTGACGTCAGCGTGCGCCCGAAGCGCCTGGACGAATACATTGGACAAAAACGCGTCAAGGAAAATATCCAGATCGCGATTGACGCGGCGCGCAGCCGCGACGAGGCGCTGGACCACGTGCTTTTGTATGGCCCACCGGGGCTGGGAAAGACCACGCTGGCGCAGATTATTGCGAATGAATTAAACGTGCCGATCAAGACCAGCGCGGGGCCGCTGCTCGAACGCAAGGGCGAGCTCACCGCGATTTTGACTTCGCTCGAGAAAAAAGAAGTTTTTTTTCTCGATGAAATTCACCGCCTGCAGCCCGCAGTCGAAGAAGTGCTGTATCCCGCGATGGAGGATTTTCGCGTGGACCTCATTATCGGCCAAGGGCCGGGGGCGCGGATTCATCCATTTAAGCTGGGACACTTTACTTTGATCGGCGCTACTACGCGCGCGGGATTGATCACCGCGCCGCTGCGTTCGCGATTTGGCATCGTCCACCGGCTTGATTTTTACGAGCCGGAAGATTTGCTGATCATCATTCATCGCTCCGCCAAAATCCTGAACATCCAGATGGACGAGGGCGGCGCGGAAGAAATCGCATGTCGCTGCCGGGGGACGCCGCGCATCGCGAATCGCTTGCTGCGGCGCTCGCGCGATTTTGCGGAAGTGCGCGCCGACGGCCGCATCACCCGCGCCGTCGCTCAGGAAGCCTTACAAATGCTGGGCGTGGACGAGCACGGCCTCGACGAAGTCGATCGCAACCTGATGATCGCGCTGCTCGACAAATATGCGGGCGGCCCGGTCGGCCTGGGCACTCTCGCCGCGGCGCTTTCCGAGGAAGAGGACGCGATCGAGGAGATGTACGAGCCTTACCTCATGCAAATCGGAATGATTGACCGCACGCAGCGCGGGCGCGTGGCGACTCCGCGCGCTTACGAATATTTCGGGCGCGAATTGCCGAAGCGCCAGCCACGTTTGTTCTGATTCGTCTCCTAACTACGAACTGCAAATATCACGTCCTTTCACGCCAGAGCGTTCCACAAAATAAGCCTACTGTGTCACTTCGATTTCTTCGCGGACGCCACACTGTCGGGCAGAACTGAACGGCGAAAAATGAACACGGCGACGGCGGCCGTTTCCGTGTCTATCCCAACGTGTTTTCCCGGGGCGAACCGCCACTGACGCGCGGCGGCTTCCGCAGGCGTTGTCAGCGATTCCAGACCGTACACTTCTGTCGTGGAAATGATTTGACCCTGGCGATCCACGACGTCGAATAAAATCACGCTGCCTTCGCCAGCGCCGTTCGGCAAAGAGTCCGGTTCGACGGTGGCCACCGGCTGCGCCCCGCGATCCGTTGAGTTCGCAGACGGCTCCGCATAATCGCGCGCGCGTTTTGCTGCTGCCGGCAAATACGTTTGCGGAAATTGAAAGGTGACGCCGATGCGTGCTTCCACTGCTTTTCCGTCGGCGCGCGCAGGAAGAAATGTCCATGTGCGCATGGCGCTGAGCGCTTTTTCGCGGAAGGGGCTTTCGCCTTTCACCACTTTGATGTCTTCGAGCTTGCCGGTGGTGTTCACCAGGGCATCGAGGAGCACTTCGCCGCCGGAAAGCGATTGCGAAGGGAATGGCGCGGCGACCAGGGAAAGCGGAACGGGAACGGATGAATTTTTTGTTTGCGCAGCTGAGTCTTGGACCAGTCCAGAAGCCCCCGCAGCCGTCTGCCAGGCGATTCCTTTTTCTTGCAGCAGCGCGAGAGCATAGTGAATGCGCACCGCCGCGCCCAAGGTCGGCGTCATTGGCTCGTCGATTGCGCCTGACGAGATAGCTCCTGGATGCAGCCAGCGGCCGTCCACCAAGCCCACCACTTCCCGCGAATCGGCGGAGACGACAGGAGCTCCGCTCTGGCCGAGAAGCACCTCGTGGCTGAACAGAAATAGTTCGGTGTCGCCGGCACCCTTTTCTTCTTGCGTGAATTGGTAATTCAACACGCGGGCGGTGAAGCTCTCTTTTGCGGGCAGCTCGAAGGTGTGCGGATTCTGGATCTTGAGAGGACGCAAGGCCACGGCAAGCACAGACTTTCCCGGGAGCAGCGGCTCTGCCGTGAGCGGCAGAAATGCCACCTTGTATTTTCCCTCGAAGGGATTGGGCGTGGCGCGGAGGACGGCCACATCGTGTTCCCAGTCCACGGCTACGACTTCCGCTGGCAGCAATTGGGGCGGCGCCATGGGGCGATCCACCAGGATGTGAGGCTGTCCGCCACCGTTGCGAAACGAGCTCAAGACGTGCGCGGCGGTCAGCAGGTAGCCCTGCTTGTTGATAAAGAAGGCGTTGCCGAAGAAGACGTAGCGGTAGCCTCGTGCGGAAGGGGTTTGGTCCACGGGATAGACGATGGGGCAGATCGCGGACGAAATGGTGGAGTCGTCGGCAGGCAGGTCTGTGGCCCCAGTAGCTGTAAGCCAGCAGCAGAATGGGGCGATAGCCGCCAGCAACAAGATCGCGAGTTTGCGCGCGAGGTTCATGCTGTTGCTAGGATAGCGTCCTCCTTGGGCGGTGCAATGGAACGATGCGGCAGGTGTTTCGATCGTCGCACGTCGGAACGTTGAGAAGTCCGAACGTCGGGGACAAAAAAAGGGAGGGGGGTACACCCCCCCATTACATGCATGAATGTCAAAACAAAGGGGATAGAAAATGGGCAATTCGTAAGTGAATGAAAACACGGGGGCGCGTGGAATTTGGTGTCTGAGGAAAAATTGTGACGCGGCCCCTCCCCCTGTTTTTTTGTAAGTGTTGCATCTAAAGGAGTTAGATTTTCTGTAAGTCTTTTGTTTGCAGCAGTTGCGGGGTGGCTTGTAAGTGTTGCTGGTAAAGGACTTATGGGGGTGCGGTGTTGGCGAAAAGGTAACTCTTCTGGATGGGCGGACCTTGGGGAAAATTGAAGGGCTACCTGGTCGGCGGGCATGAGTCGCGGGCAGGGCTCCTCGCCAGGGCTGCGGCGGGCGGGGAAGCTTGCCGACTACAGCTGCTATCATAGCATAGGGGTACTGTTAGTCAAGGATAACTTTAAGTGGTTTGGATGGAGAGAGATAGACCAACAGATGCGGACTTTACACAGAGGCCACTGAGAGCACAGAGTTCACCGAGGATAGAGAGGAAAGAGCAAAGTCAAAACCCCACACGCTAAACCCCGCGTATGGGGCACCCACGGAGGGGACAACCCGTCCAAATGGAGAGGGAAGTTGGAGACTCGAAAATCGAAATAGGAAGAGACTCGTTACGCTAACGGCTGTTCTTGATGATCCTGGCGGTGAGTTCGGAAACGCCGGCAGGATGCAGTTTTCGGGCATTGGCCAGGTCCAGCAGTTCATGCTCGGTCACAACACAGCCGGAGAGGCTGTACACGAAGGTGCCATTGCGTCTTCGGAAAGGACCCGTGACTGCGATGCCGTGGTCCCGCAGCGTTTGAACAACGGCGCGAATGTCTTCGCGACGCCGCAGGAATCCAAAGACATTCATCGAATCTCCTTGGCCGGGATATAAGTCTGCAGTACGAAGTGCGTGCTGTTCTATACGTAGAGTCCAATACGTATTTTCACGTAGGCCATGTTGGGAAGCTGAAAGGCCTGCACCCGCGGACTCCCGTTCGGAGTCTTGGCTCGCTAGGCCTTGGCGCGCTCCGTCAGCCGATACTTCTTGGGGCGTGTCATGTTCTTGATGAAGGTGGCGCGGCGGAAGCGCTTGGCGGACCAATCCTCGTCAATTGCCACCATGCGAACAGGCTCAAAACCTTCCTGGCCAAGCACATTCCAGCCGTGGTCCCTGCTGATCTGCGACTTGTATCTCTTCGAGGTCCCTTTGGGATAGGCGAACCATAGGATGGCGTCGCCTTTCGCCTTACGGGCAAGCAGGGAAAACGTTACCTGTTTCGCTTTCTTCAGGTCGCGAAGGACTTCGACACCTTGCAGTGCAGCGAGTTCGCTTTCGAAACTGCTCGGTGCGTCGAGGACCACAATCTGTTTATGGTCTTTGAGATTCAGCTTTGCGAATACCGTTGCCATGGATTCACCTGGAGCTTAGGAGTCGTCTTAGGATTTATTGTCTGGGCACCCGCCCCGGTTATTTGATCTCAGCTTGCATGAGTCGAGCTAATCTGCGCAGATCGTCGGCAATGGCTGAGAAATCGACGCACATGACGGCATTGTCGTACATGGATTCGACTCCTTCCATCCTCGATCCCTTTGGGAGTTTACTAAGGAGGGTGTCCCTGACCGCAATTGCATCTCGCTGGTATCTGTCCTTGTAAAAACCGAGGGCGTGCCAACTCACTACCTTCGCGGCGGCCGTAATCCGCGAAGTAACGTTTCGCCGCTCCTCATCTGTCGTTGCGGCGTCGAATTCTTTTCTGAGTTTGTCCTGCTCATTGCGTATTTCGTTGAAGCAATCTTCCTGGAGTTGAGCAATCTTTCTCGCTAGCTCCAGTGCATCGTTTATGAGTTTCTGATTTTCCGCTTGGGGCGGGAGCGGACTGGTTGGTGTTATCTGTTTGCTTTTCGGCGCCTGCAGAGGTGATCCTACCCTTGCAGGGTCACTCGACTTAGAAGTCTCGGTGGGTGCGCCCGGACTTTGTAACTGGGATACCGATCTGGAGTCGGATTCTCTAGTGGACTTCTTCCCACGCTGTTCTGCTTGATAAGCAGCGATCCGGGGGGCAAAAAATGATTGCAAGCCCCACCAGTAAAGCGTGAATAGAGCTGCCCCAAATATGGCTACCAATCCATAGGAATACATAAGTGTTTTTCCCGAGAGTCTAGCCTTGAGCTTACTTGTCAGTCTAAGGACGTAATCGCTGCTTGCCGCCTCCCATGTGTAGTGGGCGAATATCAGAAGCCACATGAACGGAAGATACGGTATGGCCGACTTAGTGATTTCAACAGTCAGCCCTACTGCGATTGCCAAAAGAATGAGTTCAATTAGAACCTTGCGCATTCAAAGGAATTGTACCGCACGACTCGATGTGTGGAGGCGGTCCATCCGCGAAAGGATCTGTTACCGCGCACGCGCAAAGAGTCGTAGCCGAGCTGCCGCAAGGGGGCGTATCATCTAACAGATCGACCAATGATTACTCGATTGCAGGTACGAAACTTCAAGAGTCTCCGCGACGTCGACCTCGAGTTGGGCTCGCTCAACGTCCTAGTTGGGCCCAATATGTCCGGAAAGAGCAACCTCCTTGATGCTCTCCGCTTTCTTAGGGAGATTTTCTTTCCAGAAGGGGGCCGACCCGGCGTCGGTGCTGCCATCACTGAACGCGGCGGAATAGATGACATCGTTTGGAAGGGAGCGGACGACAAGCAGATTACGATTTCCCTGGAGGCCGTTGATCCGGACGACCCCAATAGTCGATACAAGTATGCGTTACAGCTGATTGGTGGTCCCGGACAATTCGTCACGGCTCAAAACGAATCTCTGAGAGTCGTTCGCGGCGGCGGCGAGTATGACCTCATTGCTTATCAACAGCAGGGCTTCCCTCAATATAGGAATCTTGATGGACAAATTGTTGGGGGGGTCGGATCAACAAACGCGTCGGCGATGCAATATGCGGCACCAAATTGGGACGGATACCGGTTCCGAGAGTGGGTGAAGCGTTGGGCCTTCTATTATCTCATGCCGCCCGACATGAAACGGTCTAGCCCTGCCTCTTCGGGTGAAACTCTTGAGCCACACGGAGATAATCTCTCGGCATGGCTAATGTGGCTACAAGCGCACTCCCCAGAGCGATTTGAACGCATAAGCGAGGTTCTGCGCGACCTTTTTCCCGAGGTGATCCGGATAAACGCTATTCCCACATCCGACGACAAGGCATACCTAACTTCCAGAGAGAAAGGCTTGAAGCGACCCGTGAAGCTCTGGCAAATGTCGGACGGTTTTGTGGCCCTGACTGCCTTACTGTCACTGATCTATGCTCCGCCAGAACTAGCTGGAACGTTATATTGCATAGAGGAGCCCGAGAACCACCTACATCCTCGCCTCATGGAGACGTTTGTTTCTCTGCTCCGGCAGGTTCGGGAGGAAGTCCGCGACTCAAAGCGCACTCCGACCCAGATCATTCTAACCACACAATCGCCTTACTTGGTCGATCAATTCTCATTGGAGGAAGTAATCTGGATTGAGAAGAGAGAAGGTGAAACCAAGGCCTTCCGCCCGGCAAACAAAGAGTATCTGAAGAAGCTGGTCGAGGATAAGGACATGGGCCTTGGGAGCCTGATGTACAGCGGTGCTCTCGGCGATGAGGAATGAACGTCGGGATCGTCGTCGAGGGACCGTCAGACCGCGCCACCTATCCCGCTCTGATGAGGAGAATTCGAGATGACATTGGCAGGCCTCAGGCCCGTGAGTGCGGCGGGAGATTCAAACTCAAAGGGGCATTTCCGTATTTTTTGAAAGAATTCCAACGAAACCCCGCCTGGCAGATAGACGTGGCTTTTGTGATTCGGGACTCGGACTGCAAGCCACCTCAACGGATCGAAGAGGACCTACGAAAGGCACTTAATGATTCCCGTTTCGATTTCCCTGTGGAATTCTTCGCCACAAAATGCGATCTGGAAACCTGGCTTCTAGCGGACGAAAACGCAATTAACGAAGTGTCTCGGCAGAGGGGCAAGAACAGGCAAGTAGAACCTGTGCAGTTCCAGTTTGAGTCCGAAAAGGCAAAAAAACTCTTCCAGACACAACTATCGAAAGCAAACCTACGACCCGTCCCAGACGTGTACAAAGAGATCGCCACGTGCATTGACCTAGACCAAACCGCCGAACGTTGCCCGTCGTTTCGGGCGTTCGTGAGCCGAATTCGCGCCTTGACACCTCTGGCGCGTTAGCCAGTGACCTGCTCGCCGGATGGCAGAGTGACGAGAGAAGGCAGCGCCTAGCATCTTGCCAGAAGGAACGTCAACGAACGTTCAACCGAGTTTACATTTACTTTACAAGTTCATTGCGACTCACCAATGATTGGACTGGCTCGCGTGAATTAAATGGGCGCGCCGATGAAATGAGATTGCGAATCGGACGCTCGTAATCCCACGCATCAGCGCGCTGCTGCCACGGTCCCCGCCGGTACGGCTAGTGCCCCGTTTCACAGTTCCTGGATAGCGCTCAAAGGCAGTGGTGTGCCCCGGTTGTTTCTGCTTTAGGGCTAAGCGTCAGACCCCGGCGGCTCAACGCAGGAAGGGAGCCGAGAGCTACTGGTGTGCGCGCTTACCGCGCGCGCAAAAACTGAGAGGAGAGGTCAAACCGTGAAAACACGATCGCTGCTACTGCTGAATGTGAGTCTGGGCCTCGGGATTCTGGCTTCGGTGGGAGTCTCTGCCTTTGGGCCAAAGATGGAGGCCGGCAAGGGATTGCGAAGCAACGACGCGGCATTCCGCGATGGACTGTACCAGGCGAAGATCGATGTTCAAGACGGCAAATCACCCCGCCTACGCAGCGGCCGGTGGAGCAGCCACGCCGACCGCGCCTTGTTCATCGCCGGTTACGAGCAGGCTTACCGGGAATATTCCGAAGCGCAGCCTGGTAAATGGACCGAGCTCACTGCAGCGGAGCTGGCGGGCTATAGCGACGGAACACTGGATGGCGCCTCCGATCGCTTGAAGGCGCAGCCCTTTCAGGCGGGGAAGACCGCGAATTACCAAACCGCAGGCCAAGGCTTCCTGGAAGCGAGAGCCAATCCCGAGGAGTACATGAAGTTCTATCGGCAGGCGTATTCGCGCGGCTACCAGCAGGGCTACTACTTTCTGGAGCATTAGAAGGAATTGGAGTTTGGTGAAAGGACTGTCGCGGCGTTTCCGGCCGGGGGCTGAAACGAGTGGCAACGAAGGGAGGTTTCGTTTTTCCGAGGGGCCAGCACCGTTCGCGGTGAGTGGAAGTTTGTGTAAGTGCGTCCGCAGGAAGGGAATATCATGCGATTCAAAGGTGTGTATCACAGTGTAATGCTCGGTTTTCTCGGATTAGTAGCAAGCCTGGGGAATCTGGCGGCGTTCAATCTGGGTTTGGCCAAGCCTGACGCGCACGGGGCAGGTTCGGTGGGTGGGCGGGTGCGGATCGAGGGACAACTGCCGCAGGCCAACCGGATTAATATGGCTTCGGATCCGAGTTGCGCCAGGACGCATGCCAGCCCGGTTTTGAACGAGGAAGTAGCGACAGGGAATGGCGGGACGCTGGGCAACGTGGTGGTGTTCGTTTCGGAGGGACTTGGGGAGCGCAGCTTCGACGTGCCGGCGGAAGCGGTAGAAGTCGATCAAAAAGGATGCATGTACCTGCCACACGTGATCGGGATTCAAGCGCAGCAGAAGCTGCGCATCGTGAATAACGACAGCACAGCGCACAACATCCATCCCGTTCCGGCCAACAACCGCGAATGGAACAAGGCGCAGCCCGCGGGCACGACGATTGAGGAGAGCTTCGCGCGGGAGGAGATCGCGATTCCCGTGAAGTGCAACATTCATCCGTGGATGCGCAGCTACATTGCGGTGTTCAAGCATCCCTTTTTCGCGGTCACAGGCATTGACGGACACTTCGACCTGCGCAATTTGCCGGCCGGGGACTATACGGTGGAAGCCTGGCACGAAAAATTGGGGACCATGAAACAAACCATAACGGTTGCGCCGGGGGAGGCCAAGAACATGGATTTTGTGTTCAAGGCGCGGGCGCATTGAGGAAGATTTGCCGAGGGTGATGGGTTTCCGAGGAGATCGGGAACACGTGCTTCAAAAGAAAAAGGCCGGCCTGATTGCTCAGACCGGCCTTCTTTAAATTAATCCCGGCGGTGACCTACGTTCCCACACAGTT
>Ga0210409_10004253_pt1 | contig 15562 bp, 10 predicted proteins | sample IncBWH17MmetaG_FD_161649 | JGI IMG/M metagenome (GOLD analysis project Ga0210409, IMG submission 161649) | Forest soil microbial communities from Barre Woods Harvard Forest LTER site, Petersham, Massachusetts, United States - Inc-BW-H-17-M | ecosystem: Environmental > Terrestrial > Soil >...
CCGGAGAAATCCTTCCCGGTCCGGCAGACCATCGCGCCTCGCCCGTAGCTGCCGCCGACGACGAACGCCGCCTTTAGGACCGAGGGCACAACGATGACGCATTTTGCCTGGTCGAGGAGATCCTTGGGAATGTTCTCCGGCGTGTTGAGAATTTCCTTCATTGTGAGTCCGGCGTTGTTGAGCCGGTCATCTTCCTTTTGGCGGTCCTCCGCTGCGTAGCCCGCCGAGATCCCCAGCAGGAAAATGAAAGTGATTGTGATCAGTTTTTTCACGATGCTTTGCCTCCTATTGTGGGCGTCTAAACCGCTCTCTTGCTGACTCTGCGCCCGCAAACAGGCTACGTACCAGTAAGAGGCATGAAAATACTCAACATGCGGTATTCCTCGTTGGGAGGCGACCCGACCTTCATTAGGTGCTTGCGCCAATCCGCGCCGCATACAGCATATTACCTAGGCGAAGTACAGGGTATAACCAATGGACTTAAACCTATGATGGGGCGAGATTCTTACCTTAGATGGCGGCAGTTAGCACCTGGTCAGATCAATGTAGACCAACAGGAGCCCAGACGAATTTACACCGTGGGGGACGATGAGAGCGGATCCATGCGACGGAGGTGCAAACCAACTGGGTTATAATGGGGAGGTATGTGAAAATGACGAATTCCCAAGTGAGAGGTGAAACCCGCTCTGACGGCAACCTTGAAGGGCAGCCGGAATGGACCGAACCAGTTAGGAACCAGTCTGCGACGGGGCTCAAACCATTGGGGAACACCATGAAGAATCTCAGAATTCTGATCGCTGATGATCACGATATTGTTCGCCGCGGAATCAGGTCGCTCATTGAAGCGAGGCCCGAATGGAAGGTTTGTGACGAAGCCCATTCCGGCCGCGAAGCGGTCGCAAAAGCCGAAGAGAGAAAACCTGACATCGTAATACTCGACGTCTCGATGCCGGAGCTGAATGGGCTGGAGGCTGCCCGAAGAATCAAGAAGGTCTCGCCCAACAGTGAAATACTTATCTTGTCGGTGCATTACTCGGATCAGCTGATCAAGGAAATCCTGGACGCCGGCGTGCGCGGATTTGTTGTGAAATCCGATTCCGATCGCGATCTGGTTGTCGCCGTCGAGTCACTGGCAAACCACAAGCCGTTTTTCACTTCCATGGCCACTGAAGTGATGCTGATGAATTTCCAGCGGCCTGTATCCGCTCCTGCCTTGGGAGGGCGCACGAGCAGGCTGACTTCCCGAGAGCGGGAGATTGTGCAGTTGCTGTCAGAGGGAAAGAGCAGCAAGGAAGTAGCTTCGTCGCTAGGCATCAGCGTCAAAACCGCCGAGACTCACCGCGCCAACATCATGCGAAAATTGGAAATACACTCGGTGAGTGAACTGGTGAGGTACGCCGTCCGCAACCAAATCATCGAGGCTTGAGCACGCTCGTGTCAATGACAGCGCGTGGCTTGCGTTTTCTAGCTCTCCGCGGCAACGGTGATCTCCGGAGCGCGCTTTCCTTACGATAAGTGCGGACTGTACGTAAGATTTCCTCTTCAGAGATCTCGCCGATCTCCTTTGCCGTTTCAGTCAGCGATTCTAGAAATTCCTCTTCCACCCCCGACGTTTTCGGCCGCGCGGTAAGTCCTTGTAGAGATCAGCCCGGCTCATTCGCTCCTCAATCTGTGCTCCTAAGGCTCGAAACGGCACTCCTAGCTTGATCGGTCCTTCTTCCGCCCTGAGCCGACAATTGAAGACGAAGTACTTGGGTTCTCCGACTTGAGATTGTCTTTGGATGCGGAAAATACGTCCATGAGCTTGACGAGCACGCTCGTACGCGTACCCAGGGACTCTTTTAGCTAGGACGCGAGCTTGGCTATTAAGAGGGTGTTCGTGTCGAAGAAGTACGTTCGCTCTGATCGCCTTGCTTTAGCTTTAGGCCCTTGCCTTGGCATAGCTCTATGCACAAAGGCTTTGCCCGCCAGTGAGGAACGGGGGAGCCTCGATATAGTTCTTGGAAGCCACAGAAAAGTGAGTTTGCCCCCTGACGTTTTCCGTTTTTTCTGCCTCTCTATAGATAGAGGACACTCTCGTCGGCTTCTTCGATTTTTTAGGTGAGGTTTGGCGGATTTTTCCCCTCTATATAGTAGGAGAGCTTGTCGATGCGTGGTTCGGCAGATGTGGCTGGGATGCGAGATGTCAGGAGTCGCCGGGCCTTCTTTCACTTTGAAATTGTGTCCCAAAATCAGCCGCTGGAAATGAAGCTTGAATCTTCTCCCGATTTCTCCCATTCAGATATGCATGCAGCTCGCGTCCGATTTTTCGGCGTGAGATTTGGGCGCATTTTTTCTCTAGCGTTTCTCAGCTCTTCTTCTGTGGCCGCGTTTCGTGGCCCCAATTCCGACAGCAGAAATGGATTGTGTTTTGCGACCTCACGGCAGGCAGGCGAAATCATCGCACCAGAAGTGCCCCATCCTCATGCAGTTTTTCCAAGCATCCGCCAGGATGCTTGTTGGATCAGCGACAGGGCTCGTTCTTGTGCGAATGCTTCTGCAGAGGGTGAACGGTGCATGAAAGACACAGTTCACCCATTGGTTGCCTTTCGGTTCACCTTCGGATTTTCGGAAGAGCCCGAAGCAGAAGAAGTTGCAGATGTCACGACAATCAATTTGGGCGCGGACAAACTCCGGATTGGGCTGGAGCGACCCCACTTTTGTGCACGTTCCCGTGCCCAAAGTAATTCGTGGGGTCGCTCCAGCCCAACTGCGCGGTGACCGCGCAGAGCATTTTGTCCGCGCAGCATTCCACAGCAGGGAGCCACAATGATGAACAACGGGGATCAAACCGAGCTTTTGACCGTGCATGAGATTGCCCGGCTTCTGAAGGTGCCCGTTTCTTGGGTGTACGGGCACACCAGAAGACGGTCGCTAGATCGCCTGCCGGGATATCGCCTCGGGAAGTACTGGCGTTTCCGTGCAGACGAAGTAATGGCCTGGGTGCAGCGCCAAAGGAGAGATCGCGAAGCGGCTTGACATGCGGACTACACTCAGAAGCGACGCAGAACAAGCTGGGCGGGCCATCGAGATCCCAAGGAAGGGAGAAACGATGGCTCGAAGAGGTTTCCAGCAAGGATCGCTTTTCCAGCGCGGCACTCGGAGAAAGCTTTGGGTGGCACGCTGGTGGGAGGATGTAATTCAAGCAGACGGCACGCTCGGCAGACTGAGGCGATCCGAAGTGATCGGGACCGTCGCAGAATTTCCGACGCGCCGCCTGGCTATGCAGGTACTGTCTCAGAGGTTAGGGTCGATCAACAACGGTAAGGCACGACCGCAGTCCGTCCGCACATTTGGTGATTTCGTCAAGGACGATTGGACGCCTGTGATTTTGCCAACGCTCAAATACGCAACCCAGAAGCACTATCGCTACATGCTCGGCGTGCATCTCAATCCAGCTTTCGGCCAGAGACAGCTTCGGGAGCTTACGCGAGAAGAGTTGCAAAGCTTCCTCAGCCGAAAACTCAGCAACGGGTTAGCGTGGGAAACCGTTCACCACTTTAAGTGTGGTCTGAGCAAGATTCTCGGAGCAGCCGAGGAGTGGGGCTACATAGCCGAGAACGTCGCTCAGAAGACGAAACTCCCACGGCGGCAACATGGAACGGAGCGGGTTGTCCTCACTCCGGTCCAGGTGCGAGACCTCGTTATCGCCTTGACTGACCCGGCACGCTCCGTCACGTTGCTATTGGTGCTGACTGGACTACGCGTTGGAGAGTTGCTTGCGCTTCGCTGGGGAAGTGTCGATTTGAATGCTCGCATGCTCCGTGTTTGCGAAACGGTGTATGACGGGCATTTCGATCGGCCCAAGACGAAACGCAGTGCGCGAACCATTCCGATTGGAACGGAGACGGCAGAAATCTTTGCCGCCATCCGTCCTACCGCTGTTGATGCAAGAGCCTTAGTATTTGCCACACGCGAGGGATTGCCGCTGGAGCGATGGAATCTCTTGCGCAAGCACCTGAAACCCGCAGCGAAGAAACTAGGGCTTCCTGGTGTTACGTGGCACCTTCTGAGACATAGCCACGCGACGATGCTCGATTCCGTGGGCACGCCAATAGGGACGATGCAATCGCTCCTGGGCCATTCCACTTCGGAAATCACGCGCGAGATTTATTTGCACGCGATCCCGGAAGAGCAACGTCGCGCCGTAGAGAGCGTCGAGAGGCTTGTATTTGGACCCAAATGGACCCAAGTTCAGGCTCCGGCGCAACCCACATCAGCAAGAGTGAATTGAAAAATCAGGAGTTAGTGGTCGGGGCGCGCGGATTTGAACCGCGGACCTCCTGCGCCCAAGGCAGGAGGTCCACTCCACACAACCCTCACGTTTTCAGCGTTGCTACTGAGAAACAAGGATTTAGCAGAAGTCTTAGCATGTGGCTGGCTGTGCGCGCCTGTGCCCATCTGTCTGCTTGGTGGGCACAAAAATTGGCACACTTTCCTGGTGGGAAACGCCACTCCCGGACTGGAAGAAGTGTGGAAAAATAAGTGATGACCCCTTATCAGGCAGCGACTGATTCAGGATAAATCCTGAAATCTGGCCAGAGCTGTGCCAGCCATCGTACTCGCCCTTCGCCGGGAGCAAAACCGATGAGTGGGTTTAGACCGTCCGCCGTGTCAAGCGAATGAAAAAACCAAACACGATTGAATAGGTACCGCTGCGCATGGGCCGCGAAGTATTCGGCTCCGCTCCGGGCGATTTCTTCCAATGACAGATGACCCGACGGTGTGTTGTATGCATAGATATTAAAACCGCCGTGTACAAGCAAATTGAGTTCGGTTAGGCCTTGACTCTTGAAATGCGCCTGCTGTTCAGGCGTTGAATAGTCACTCAGTTTGTTATCGAGCGCCCGTTTCAAAGTTTCACCGGGCTCAGCTGGGTCAAATGCTCCGCCGTCCCCTTGCTCACCAATCCAACACGAACCGTGCGGTTCGCCTCCGATGTAGCGGATTGCATTGAAGTATTTCCCCAGCATAGGATAGCCGGTGAATTCTGTTTGATAGTAAGAATTTCCCCAGTGCTCAACGTCAGCGAGCCATTTGCTGTCTACATCAGCCGCGCAAGCGAAGAATTCCCGTCGCAACGGTAGTTCATGTGTGCGGGAAATTCTCCCACTGCCCAGCGGCGATGGGAATGCTCCGCGAAAGTTTTGGGGCTGGTATTCCTTTTCCCATCCGTGGGTGAGCACACGGTGAATCTGTTCTCGCTGCGATTCTCTGCGTTTTGCCGGACCCATCTGGTCACCATCAAGCCATTCGACTAGTTCAAGGCCAATCGGCCCGCTCGAGCAACGGCTGAGGAAGTCTGGCGGGTCCTGTCCGTCTGGAACCTTAGCCCACGATACCGCCTGGCCTGCAAAACGCGGAAAGCTCGCCTCTAGATCAGTCAGGACGACCCGCTCTCGCTGAATGTGTGTGAGCCGTGATGTCGCCAAGCCCGTTTGTTACCCCTTGATATATTGTACAATGAGCGGCCCGACGTGCGCCGTTGTGAAAAGCGTTGTCTTGACTCTAAGTTCAGCCGTGTGGGTTGCGTTTACTTATGAAATTTACACAGTCCCAAATCGATGCCATCCGTCACGGCGATACGAACCTCCAACTCATTGCGTGTGCGGGTTCTGGAAAAACGGAGGTGGTCGCACAAAGAATCGCGAACCTCCTAAAAGCTGGGCTTAAGCCGGCCAACATCATCGCGTTCACCTTTACTGATAAGGCCGCTGCGGAGCTGAAAGACCGCATCGTCACCCGCTGCCGTGAGGCGATGGGTGACGTGTATGGCTTAGCCGAAATGTATGTTGGCACCATTCACGGCTTTTGCCTCGACCTTCTCATGACCGAGGTTCACGACGCGCTCAAATTCAGCGTCCTAAACGAAGTCCAGCAGACTCTCTTCATCGACCGTCACTCTAAGGCCAGCGGACTTACGACATGCACCGACCTCAATGGCGCCCTGCTCAGGCGTTACCGCGACACCAACCACTACCTCTCCGCTCTGAACATCCTGCGGGAAGATGAACCAAACGAAAAAGCCCTCTCAGACTCTCCGCTCCCGGCTGCGCTCGACACGTATCAGGCGCTTCTGAACGACCGACGCTACTTTGACTACTCGGAGATACTGAGCCGCGCCGTGGTCGAACTCACCACAAACAAGGGTCTTCGCGAGCATCTCGCCAAACGCATCCGCTACGTTATCGTGGATGAATACCAGGACTTGAATCCCATTCAGGAAGCAGTCGTCTGGTCTCTCCACGAGCTAGGGGCGCGCCTTTGCGTCGTCGGCGACGATGACCAGACAATTTACCAGTGGCGCGGCAGCGACGTGGAAAACATTCTGACGTTCCAGAAGCGCTACCCCAAGGTTAACCAAATCCGCTTGGAGGAAAACTTCCGATCGAGCGAAGGCATCATCGAAACAGCCCGCAAGTTCATCGAGCAAAACACCGCCCGCCTCCCAAAAAATATGAAGCCAACTGCCGCCCAGCCTTTCGAGCCCGGCGACATCTGCGCCATGCAGTTTGACAACCCCGCCGCTGAAGCTGCGTACATTGTCAAGACGGTTCAAGCCCTCCACGGCGTTACGTTCAAACACCCCACTGAAGATGACCCCAAACACGAACGCGGACTAGCTTGGTCTGACATGGCCATCCTTCTCCGCACTGTTTCCCGTAACGCCGCCCCGATCACTTCCGCACTCGATGACGCAAACATCCGCTACGTGATTGTTGGCATGAACAACCTTTTCGATACACACGAGGCGCATGCCGCTAGAGAACTGTTCTTCTACATCGCGGGCCGCACGGCCTCAGACGCGACCACCGTGTTCGATGCTTGGACAAACGCCAACCTCGGTCTTGCTCCGACCGATCTGCAATTCGCCATTGCAAACGTAACAAAATCACGTGCCGCGCTGGAGAATCCTACTGAACGCTTCGGCTTCTACTCTATCCAGCGCACCTTCACCACATTTCTGCAGCAGGCTGGCGTCCGCGAGGAACGCATTCTCGGCCGCGGCGAAATCGTTTTCTACAACCTCGGCAAGTTCTCCCAGCTAATCTCAGATTTCGAAACCATCCACTACCACTCGAAGCCTAAGGAAAAATATGAGTCCTTCGGCAATTTTCTCGAATTCCACGCTGAGAATGCCTATCCAGAAGGCTGGCAGAACAACCAGTATGCCAACCCGGATGCCATCCGCATCATGACCGTCCATCAGGCCAAAGGAATGCAGTGGCCTGTGGTTTTCGTTCCCGCGCTCATCAAGAACCGCTTCCCCTCCAAGGCTCAAGGCGGTCGAAGTGTCTGGCACATTTTGCCGGCAGCAGCCGTCCCCAAACAGGCTCGGTACCGTGGCACTATCGAGGACGAGCGTCGCCTGTTCTATGTCGCGGTAACGCGCAGCCAGAAATTTCTCTACCTAACTTACGCCCCGGTCCCCGGCAACCAACTCTTCCAGAGTCCGTCGGAATTCTTGACTGACGTTTACGTGTCTAAATACGTGAAGCGCAAGGAAGCCGACTACTCCGCGCGTAAGCGTCTGCCGCCGACTCCTCGAAAAGGAGTCGCTAACGTCGTCTTTTCATTCTCGGATGTGAAGTATTTCTTCGAATGTCCTTATCAATTCAAGCTACGCATTCTCTATGGCTTCAACGCGCCAATCCATGAGGCCCTCGGCTATGGCCGCTCGCTGCACAACGCGCTTGCCGAAGTCCACGCCCGCGCTCTCGATGCCGACTACGCAACGCCTGACGAGGCGGGCAGCCTCACTGAGCGGCACCTCCACACGCCATACGCCTATCAAAAACTTCGCGAGAAGCTTGAACAGGCGGCCGCGCGCGTCCTCTCGGACTACATCAAGGATAATCAGGCCGACCTCAAGAACATTGAATTCTCCGAGAAGAAGATCGACATCGCCCTCGACGATGGTGTCAGCGTCGTCGGTCGCATTGACCTCGTTCGCCGGAAGGACACCGGCCAGACGACTATCGTTGACCTTAAATCTAATGACCGCGCCCAGCCTGAACAAATCACCGAGGCTCAGCTTCACATCTACGCCCTCGGCTATCAGGAGCTGACCGGCAAGAACGCCGACCTCGTCGAAATATACGAACTGGACGAGCGCAAGCGGAACGCGCGCGCAGTGGACGAGGACTTTATCAAAGACGTGAAGGCCAAGGTCGCGACGGCGGCCAAAGCATTGCGCGCCGGCACATTAAACGCAGACCCGCATCCGAAGAAATGCGCCGCGTGCGATTACCTGGGTATGTGCACCGCCGGCCAACAAGTCGCCCCGACCAAAGTTTGAACAGAAAGGAACCGACATGCCCCCCAAAAATACGACGAATGGCGGCAAGGATAAGCGAGTGACGCGTTACACCTACGAAAAGGTGATGGAGCCGCGCACGCCGGAGACCGGCCACACCGCTTTGCTTCCTGGCGATGAACAGGTCGTGACCGTGCCCATGGATAACGGATGGTCGAAGGCCATCAAGGTCGGCCAGCTACCCTCAGGCGACCAGCGACCCGTCGTCGTGGACATGGACCCTGCGGCTGATCCCGTCTTGTTTTGGTGTGGCAAGCGCAACCGCCGTCAGGTTCCCATTCTTCCGTTACAGCGTAATGAAATCGTGTCGGACTCGCGGATTGCCCAGATCATTGATCGTGCCCGCAAGGCAGCGATGGAGAAAGCACCTCAGATGACTTTCGGTTCCGTCTTTGCCGACCTTGAGAAATCCCTTCGCGAGTCTGACAAGTCCAAGCGCGTCGAATTCTACACGCACGACGAAGGCTGGAAAAACAAGCTCATCTGCGGCGATTCCCTCCACCTCATTGAATCGCTTCTCCACTACGAAGGATTGCGCGGTCAAGTCCAGATGATCTTTTTAGATCCGCCCTACGGCATCAAATACAACTCTAATTTCCAGCAGCGGATAGACTCAACCAAGAATGAAGAAAAAGACCAAGCAGACGACGTTCTCACCATCAAAGCATTCCGCGACACGTGGAGTCTCGGTATCCATTCATACCTGACCTATCTCCAAGAGCGTCTCTATCTTTGCCGAGAACTACTCACTGACAGCGGCAGTATCTTCATCCAAATCAGTGATGAGAATGTCCACCGAGTCCGGCTGTTGTTAGATGAAGTTTTTGGTGCCCATAACTTCTGCGCTTTGATTCCATTCAGAAAAAAGACAATGCCACTCGGCGCGAAAGTACTAGAACAGATGCACGACTTCTTGGTCTGGTATGCAAAGGAGAAGCAGGACGATCAAGGCACCTTGCGAGTGAAATTTCGTCAACTTTACACTCAACAAGACGTTCAGGGAGACTTTCACTGGAACTGGGTAGTGTTATCGAATGGCGAACACCGTCAAATGACATCGGATGAGAACGCGAACCACACTCTCCTTCCAGAAGGTGCCCGCATCTATCGTCTGGTTTCGATGTATCCGCCCACGTTTTCCCCGAGCGCCGTTTTCCCGTTTAAGTTTGAAGGGCAAACTTTTACACCACCCGCTGGTTCCTGCTGGATTACTAGTCCAGAAGCCATGCAGAAACTTGCGGACGCTGCCAGACTGCAAAGGGAAGGGAAACACGTCCGCTACAGAATGTTCCTCGACGATGGCGATATGGCGAAACTTACCGCTTGTTGGAACGATACCATCGGTGCCCGAGACAAGATGTATTCCGTCCAGACATCAGCCGAAGTTGTCAGGCGTTGTATCTCGATGACGACGGCACCCGGTGACTTGGTTTTCGACCCCACTTGTGGAAGTGGCACAACCGCCTACGTTGCCGAAGCTGAGGGACGCAGGTGGATCACCTGTGATACCTCGCGAGTTTCAATTAACGTCGCGCGAAAGCGACTTCTGCAATCTACGTTTTCGCATTACCAATTTGCGGACGGGAAAACCTTCTTGTCAGGATTCAAGTATCGAACCCTAAAAATCACAAGCCTCAGAACGATTGCTGGTGGGCTCGAGCCTGAAACTCTGACGCTCTACGACGACCCGGAAGCAGACAAATCTGCCATCCGAATCTGCGGTCCATTCGAAGTCATGACGCTTGGCCGTTATTCGGTAGAAGACTGGAAAGGCTCAGTTATCACTGCCGATGGCCTCGACCAGCCCAAGCTGGAAAACTATATCCAAGTTATCTGTCGCCTTTACCGCAAGGATGCCGCAGTCCAAGGAGCCAATGGTCTGGTTCACGCGGTTGCCGAATCCGAAAAGGAAAAGATCGCCATCTCAGTTGGACCACTTTCTGGTCGTGTTACCGCCAAACAGATTGATGACGCAGTGAAGGACGCTCTCGCCTCCGGCATCCTCGAAACCCACGTTCTCGGATGGGCGTTCGAGTCGAATGTGAATGAAGTCAAAGCTCAGCTCGAAAAGCGCGGCAAGGTGAAGGTCGAACTCATTATGATTCGCCCGGACACGTTGGCCGAGGGCTTGAAGGTAACCAAGCCTGAAACCCTGTTCTCGCCCCTCGCCATGCCTGACATCGAAGTCAAGGTGAAGAAGAACGGGAAGGGTCCGATAGCCGTCGTCCACCTCAAGGGCGTGGCTGTCTTCGACCGTAAGAATCGAACGACAGACTACAAACAGACTGACTCCGGCTACATCTCCGCTTGGTATCTGGACGAGGATTACGACGGCGACTGCTTCGTAGATTGCCAAATGTTCTTCGACTTCAAGAAGTCCCCTAACCTCAAGGCCCTTGGCCTTGAGGTTGAGCCGGACGAATTCAAACTCCAAGCCGAGTCACAGTCGTTTCCGGTTCGCGCCTACAAGCGCATTGCTGTCAAAGTCGTAGACGTTTACGGCAATGAATCCACCGTCGTTCAAGAGCTGTAACCGAGGAGCATCGCCGCATGGCTTACTTTGTTGACCGCGTAGTCATCTGCGAAGCTTTTCGGGAACCGGACAAGCATTATCAGCTTCTCTCCGGTGGACGTTCGCAGCTTGTGAATGGCCGCCGGCCGTCCATGCGCTTCATGGTATCCGCCAGCGGTACTCGCGGCGGCATCGGCAGCATCGTGGGCAATGAAGCTACGTTTTTTGAGGACTTGTCCTCCTCCTCGGAGAAGAACGATTTCGTCAACCAATTGCGCGACGAGGTTCGCGCCTGGCGCAACCAAGGCTATTCGGGAACAGCGCTCGTGACCCGACGCTTGCTCGAATGGTGGTTCGAGCGGGACGAAGAACGCAAAGCGATGGGCAAGCGCTTCTTCTTCTGCCAGCAGGAAGCGATTGAGGCCGTCATCTACCTCTATGAAGTGCAGAACCGCCGCAAACTGCCGGAGACTAATAACCTTCTCCGCTATGCTTTGAAGCTTGCGACAGGCACGGGCAAGACGGTTGTGATGGGGATGCTCGTCACATGGTCAACCTTGCACAAGCGCAAGGTGAGTGGCTCTACCCTCTCCTCAAACTTCCTTGTGCTCGTGCCGAACCTCACCGTTCGTGACCGTGTCAGCGGCGTTCCGCGAGGCGACGGCCTGGAACCCGGCGGCGATCACAATCTGTATAGAGAATTTGACATGGTCCCGCCGGAATACCTTGACGAATTCCAGCCGAATATCATGGTCAAGAACTGGCAGTCCATCCCGCTTGAAGCCAAGCGGGATGACTGGATCGACGAAGAAGTCCTTGAGGAAGGCCGCTTCATTCCTGCCGCCGTCTTGCGCGCCATGCGCCGACGCGCCCAGCAAGATCCGAACGCCGTAATTCAGCGAGTGCTCAGAAACTGGCGCGATGTCTTCATCATCAACGACGAGGCGCACCACGCCTACGGCGAGAAGAAGACGCGCAAGGGCGAGGAACCCGAATTCCTCAAATGGAGCAAGATTCTTGATCGCATCGCCAAGGCAACGCGCGTTAGCCTCGTCACCGACCTTTCCGCAACGCCCTGGTACGGTTCCGGTTCAAACAAGCCGGAAGGCTCACTCTACGAATGGCTCGTCTCGGATTTTTCTGTCTATGACGCTTTCGAGTCAGGTCTGGTCAAGGTTGTCCGTCTCCCTGACCCCGACGAGCAAGGCCGCATCTATCTCGACCTTTGGGATTTAGTAAAAGGAGCGAAAACGAAAGAGGAATACCTGCGCGCGTGCAAAGGCGCAATTGCCAGTATCTACGCCTCCTGGAGCAGGGACTACCAAGAATGGGCTCAGACGTTTGAGTTTGCCAGAACCATGCCCTGTCCCGTGCTGCTTTGCGTGGCTGACAATGCGGCGCGTGCCGCCTGGCTGTTCGAGCATCTCACCAAGGAATATGAATTCCTGCGCAACCCGGATGATGAAGACCGAAAGGAATGGCACACCATCCAGATTGATACGGGCGTATTCGATGCCAACAAAGGCATCGAAGCCACCTTACGTGAAATTGTGAGCACCGTCGGCAAGACAGGCATGGCTGGCGAGAGAGTCCGCTGCGTCGTCAGCGTCCAGATGCTCACCGAGGGCTGGGACGTGAAAAGCGTCAGCCACATTCTCGGTATTCGCGCTTTCGGTTCACCGCTTCTCACCGAGCAAATCATTGGCCGCGGCCTACGCCGCACGAATTACGACGTACTCAACCAGCCGCTTGACGAACGTCCCGAAGGCTACGAAGAAACGGTAGACGCCTTCGGCATTCCGTTTATTGGCTTCCCCGTCCAGAAACGGAAGCGCTCCCGGACTGGATCGTGGGAGAACAAGCCGGTCTGGATTGAAACGGACGCGAAGAAGGCCAAATTCCAAATTCGCGTTCCGAACGTCCGGTCGTGGGCGGTGAGCATCACGAAGCCCCTCAGTCAAGTCATCCAGGTCAACAAACTTACAACGACGCTTGCCAATCCAGTCGCCGAGGTCACCGTCCGCCCCGTGGTCGGCGGCAACCCTGAAGCCGTCCTGACGCTTGACGAGTTTCGGAGGGAATGGCCACTTCTCCGCACTTCGTTCTTGCTTGCGGAAGAGCTTTACGAAGCCACCAACCCTGGCAGTGCGGCGGATTTGGGAATCGGCCCGACCTTCGACGAGCTTTTAGAAGTAACTCGCGAGTATATTCACACGCGCGTTACCTACCCCGCGAGCGGCGATATGCGCGATATCGGGATTTACAACTGGCGTTTACAGGCTCGCGACCTTTTGGAAAATGCCATACGTGGCGCTGCCGGCACGGGCACCGAGGCCGTGCCCATTCTTGCCACTCCAGAATGGCTTGACTCAAGGTTCATCAAACGCTTCCAGTGGACAGGCATTCTTGCGGAAGGCAAGAAGGCACATACGAACAAGGTTCCATGCCACACCGACTTAGAGAAGAGGTTTGCCGATTTTCTCGACAGAGCGAAAGATGTCGTCCGATACCTCAAGAACGAACGCTTCGGTTTTTCGGTTACATATTATGAAAACAACCGCCCGCGCCAGTTCTACCCAGACTTTGTCGTTGCTGTGCGTGCGAAGGATGGAAAAGAAACTATGTGGCTTGCAGAAACAAAAGGTGAGATGCGAACGAATGTGCCCTTGAAAAACGGAGCCGCACACCTCTGGTGTGAAAAAATGAGTGCTACCAAGTACGGTCAATGGCGCTATCTCTTTGCCCAGCAGATCACGCTCACTGCTGCACTTGCAACGGGAGTTGAGACGTTTGTAGACTTGTCTGACAAACTTCTTGCCGAATCGTAACCACGCCTTTCTCGGCTTCCCGATTTTTCGCTTCCTCCTCGGTGCAATATGAGATTTTCGTTCTCCTAATCCATTGATTCTAGGACGCTTGACTCGTTTGCCATATTTGACATCACATGCGATATCTTCTTGTTGACATTTATGATGTCGTCTTGTATCATGTTGGCTGTGGGACCGCACAGCGGTCAGACATGCAAAGGAGGCCCCAATATGGCTAAGGCGCAAAGAGTGGTATTCAGCTTTGATGAGAGAAGTTTGGAGAGCCTTCAGCGAATTAAGGAGCAGGGACAGTTCTCGTCGATGGCAGACGCAGTTAGAGAGTCTCTGCAGATTAGCCGTGCGCTTCAGGCTCAGGCCGGCCAGGGTTTCACTGAAGTCGTTGTAAGAAACCCTGACTCAAAAGAAGAGCGAGTGATTGTGATTCCAAACTTACATCCTGCCGTTAAGCAGGTCTAGGCATGACCGCCCCCGAGCTCCCTCAGGATGCGAAGCGGCAGGATGCTTCTTCAGGATCAACGCCTGATGAAATCGTTGAGGGAGGCTTCGTTCGCCCGCTCGATGACTATTTTGTTGACGAAAAACATCGTGCGGATACATCGAGGCGTTTGGCCTATTCGTTGGTTTGCATTCTAGGAGGCACGGTGCTCGTTCATTACATCACCGTGTTGGTTCTGGTCTTGAAAGGGAAATCTGAGGCGATCCAAAGCGTGGCTCAAATTTTCAATGTTTGGCTGCCTGTGATCGCCAGTCTCGTCAGTGCTGCGGTTACATATTACTTCACAAGAGAGAAGTGAACGATGACCATCTCCAACATTGTTAAGACCAAGTCGACACGCGTCGTGAGTTCACTGACGCTACCAGCAAACTTCCTGAATGCGTACGAAATCGCGAACGGCCTTGAATTGTCGTGGCCCGTGAACATCTACGCTATTGATCTGATGGACGAGCGAGAACAGCACCAAGAACAGCGAAGCCAGATCAAGAATGTTATGTGGGAACTCAGAAAGCAATACAAGGGACAATGCCGAGGATACGGCTTTGTAGTCGACATAAACCCCCGCCTTGTCGCGGTTCCTCAGGGCTGGCAATTGCCGACCCCAATCGTGAACAGCCACTACTCGGTCAGGTTAGATCAATCGTTCGTCGCGCGGGCAAACGATGAGGCACATCGGCCGATTGTAGCGGGGATTCTCCGCGAAGCTATAAAGAAACATTTCAAGGACAACTCCTCCGAAGACTTAGGAAACCTTTGGCAGGATTACAACAGCTTCTGCCAATACCCGAGCAATTTTGGGGACGAGTACTTGAACTGCCGGCGCTTCGGCTACAGTTCGAAGGTCTTGAGTGATGGTCGTTGGGTAGTACGACTCACAGTTAGTACAACGACGCTCGACGGCAGAACATTCAAGGATTACTACGACGAAGGGAAGGTCGATTTACTGGCTGGAATGTTGGAGATAAAACGAGGAGATCGTTTTACGAGAGATAATCGCCCTACCGCAGTTCGCGTGCTGCATCAAGCGGCTTCCGAGAATTCACCATTTCGCTGTCTGGACCTTGAAGACTACGACTTGATACTGCGGCACGGAACGCTCCCTCGCAGCGATCAACGTGCACTAGCTTCGCACCCAGTGAAGTGTAAGAGCTTCGCCGGACCTAGTGTTGAGGTGCCGCTGTGTGAACTCCGTTTGTTTCTGAGCAGCGAAATTACGCAGGACGAACACGCTCAGACAATTATTGATCCCGACGCGCGCGAAGACCTCACGCGTCGGTTACGACTCTTCGTGAATGGAGCTGACGTTTTCGGACAAAGACTCACACTATCTGATGTCCCTGTTGACGCAGACTCCTTGGAGTCGTGCTTCG